>Ga0126383_10003660_pt1 | contig 10233 bp, 15 predicted proteins | sample PanSoiMetPlot_35_FD_96882 | JGI IMG/M metagenome (GOLD analysis project Ga0126383, IMG submission 96882) | Tropical forest soil microbial communities from Panama - MetaG Plot_35 | ecosystem: Environmental > Terrestrial > Soil > Tropical forest > Bulk soil | place: Panama | collected 2016-02-17
AACGTTACGGGCAAGCACTCAAATTTTTGCACCAAGCGGAATCGAGGCTCGACGAACAAAACTCCGAACGCTTTTACGCAGCCGAAATATATCGCCTGCTCGGAGAAACATATCTGAGGTCAGGCCGAGATTTGGCCCAGGCGGATTACTTTTTTTCTAAGGGTCTTGCGGTCGCACGCGAACAGAAAGCCAGGTACCTTGAACTTAAACTTTGCGTGAGTATTTATGACCTGTACAAAATGAGAAAAAACGCCGACAAATATCTCTCGCAGCTCGGCGAGATTTACGAATTCTTTAGCGAGGGTTTTGACACCACAGATCTAGTCGGTGCTAAGGCAAGGTTGAAACAATTTTAATTACTATTCAAAAATGTTTCAATCTGGCTGCCATCGAAGGACATCGCGAGAGGGCCGGAAGCGCGCCAATCCTACTCGACCGGCAGGATGAGGCAATAGAATAATACGGCATGCAAGGACGTACGCTGCAGATGCTCTGGTCTCAAGTTGGCACTAGGCGGAAAGTCTCGACGTTGCAACAATTTCGGCAGCTATCTGTGGTTCAAAAGACGCGGCGAGCGCGTCGATTTCATGCCCGGATTTGACCCCACAGCTGAAGTCGTTCCTCTTATGGATGCATCTCGAAAGCGGACCTATGAAGCAGATTCAAAATTCTTCTCAAGGGATCCTCGGATGATTGCAACTGCCGGTACGGCTCTACGACTTGGTCATGGGGGCGCTCTTGCGACGCTCGGCGCGCGTAGGAAGCTCCATGCGGAGCGTCGACCCCTTGCCGAGGGTTGATTCGACCCAGATGCGCCCACCAGCCAGGTTCGGAACTCCTGTTGCTGACCCCTGATCGACACCCGTTTGGGAAGGGCCCAAATTATCCCTACCCGAAGTTGAGCTTTCGTTGAACGGTAGGACAGCGGAGGGTGAAATTAAATTCGATGGTAGGCAGGCGGTGGGACTGCCGCGTGACGGCTAGCTGGTACAAGTGCCCATTAGTGCGCATGAGGTAAGTTCGAAGATGATCAACATCAGTCGCCGGGAAGCCGTTCAGGGCGCGGTCGCGGCCGCCACGGTCATGTTGGGCGCCCCCTCAGTGCGCGCCCAGAAGGACCAACAGACCCTCCAATTCGTGGCACAGGCCGATCTCAGAGTCCTCGATCCTGTCTGGTCGACCGGCTACATCACGCGCAACCATTGTTATCTTGTCTACGACACCCTCTTCGGCACCGACGAGAATCGCCTAATAAAGCCACAGATGGTCGATCGGATCACAGTGTCTGCGGACGGCATGTCCTACCGTTTCACCTTGCGCGACGGCCTGCGCTGGCACGATGGGCAACCAGTAGTGTCGGAAGATTGTGTGGAGTCGCTTAAGCGATGGGCAAAGACGTATCGCCTTGGTCAACTCCTCATGGCACACACACGTAAGATCGCGCCCATTGACAAGAAAACGTTTACAATTGAACTCGCCGATCGTTTCGGCCCGATGCTCGAAGCGCTTGGAAACGAACGCGCTCCGTTCATGATGCCAGCGCGGATTGCGTCTACGCCTGCGGAGGAACAAATTAAGGAGGTCGTCGGATCAGGACCGTTCAAGTTCGCGATGGGCGAATGGCTTGCGGGCGAGCGAGCAGTCTACGTGCGGAACTCCGACTATGTCCCCCGCGATGAAATCCCGAGCGGATCAACAGGCGGCAAGAGAGTGCATCTCGATAAGGTGATTTGGCGATACATGCCCGACCCATGGGAAGCAGCGGAAGCTCTCGCGGCCGGCAAGGTACATTGGTGGGAACAACCGCCACTCGATTTCATTCCGAAGATTGAAGACAACCCAGATCTACAGACGTTCGTGACCGATCCTCTGGGGACCCAAGGCTGGTTAAGGCCGAACTGCCTCCACCCACCATTCAATAACGCGAAGGCGCGCCAGGCGCTGGTCCACATGGTGGACCAAGAGACATATCTTGCTTGGGCTCACGGACAATCGCAATATTACCACACCTGCTTCTCGGTATTTCCCTGCGGTAGCCCTTATGCGACGACGGTCGCTGCTGAGCCAATCAGGGAGCATGACCTTGCAAAAGCGAGGCAACTCGTGAATGAGTCGGGCTACGATGGACGCCCGATCGTGGTGCTGCACCCTATCGACATCCCCTTCATCAACGCCGCAGTGATCGTCACGCGCCGACGGCTCGAGTCGATCGGCTTCAAGGTAATTTTGAAAGCGATGGATTGGTCCACGAACCTGATTGTGCGGGCACGCAAGGAACCGCCCGACAAGGGGGGCTGGAACCTGCTTCACACGTGGTGGCAAGCTGCCGACATCATCAACCCAGCGGTGCACTTTGCCGTTTCCGGTGCCGGTCCACGCGCCTGGTTCGGCTGGCCGTACATCCCGCAACTTGACGAATTCATCACCGACTGGGTGCGCGCGACCGATGAAAGAGAGCGGAAGCAGTTGGCCGCTGAGGTACAGAAACTCGCTCTCACCGAGGCGACATACGTACCATGGGGGGAATGGGTACAACCGACCGCGTTTCGAAGGAACGTCCGCGATGTCCTCAAATTCGGGGCCCCACTTTTCTGGAACGTGAGGGTCGCATAAGGCAATGAAGGTTAAAAATCGCTCGAACAGCCGGGGGTCCGTCGGTCACCCGGGGTGCTGAGCCGATCGGTATGGTAGGTTAGGCGAGCACCTGAAGGTAAGAATCTTGCCCCCGACGCGAGCAGTGAGGCGAGAGCGCCAGAAGCTGCCAGCTCGTCGGTGCGCCCGAGCGTGGCGATCACGGATTGGCGCACGGTGCCGTTGACGCGTTTGTTCTCCACCACTTGGACGTAGCCACGCGTGCCCGACTTCTTGATGCGAAAAACATGGCATCCCCCCAATTGAGATTGAGACACCGCAGAATGTGACGCGCGATCAGAAATCAAGCCAAAAATATAACCAAACGTGGCACCACATTTTGCGAAAATACGAAACCCGCTCCAAGCAGATCAATGGCTTACGAGCAAAAACCCATTTACACTGTCCAACTCGGGCCAGAGAGGCTTCCGGTCTTCAGTGGGTATTGGCGGGGGCTGGACGGTCATTTATCGGCGCGCAATTCGCAAACTGGCCATACGTTGATAGAGACCTGCGACCTCATTGACTTTGCGGAACCGCCGCTCAATTGATCGGCGGATTGCAGACTTCTTTTCCGCATTGGGAATACGGTACTTGAATATGTCCAATGTCAACTGAACCAGATAGTTGCCAATGATGTAGTTCTCACCTTTGGCCTTGCGCAGGCTCGCAATTACGCCGTCAATCGCACTAAACTCAGCGAGTGCCCGTGATCCCAAGCCCATGTACGAACGGTATTGTGAAGACATATCCTCGGTGGCTTTGAGTTTGACGCCGAGCTGAGACATGTCGCCGATCGCGTAGAAGCGATAGTAGACGTTGGCTACCGTGTTGCTGAGCTCGTTACCCAAATCATCCAACGCGCCTAGCGTACCGAACAAAGCTTCGGCTGCCTGTTGCAACAGCTCCGAGTTCAGTTCCATTTCGTGTCAGACCCACATCTATTCCCATCGACCGCAGCCTACTGGCAAGGCTAGCAAAGATCACATACAACTTCGGCGTGACCGCGTCCCTCCGCTTTGTTCAGCCCTGCAGCCCGATCTCGGCCAAGCACGTGCCGGCCGGCAAGAGCTGGGTGCACGAACCGAAGCTCGATGGCTGCCGCCTGCAGGGTGGTCAAGTGCGGCGGCAAGATCCGCCTCTACAGTCGACGCGGCAACGTCTGGACGAGCCGGTTGCCGGTCTTGGCGGAGGCACTGACGGCCGTTCCGGCGTCTGCCGTGATCCTGGAGGTCGAACTTTGTCTCCTCCGTGCTGATGGGTCTCCCGATTTCTACCGATTACAGGCCGCGATCGGTAGGCGGCAGCACGAGCTCGCGGCCTATGCCTTCGACCTCCTGCACCTGGACGGTGAGGACCTCAGGCCCTGCCGCTGACCACGCGCCGGCGCCGAATGGAAAGGCTGCTGCGCCGTGCCAAGGTGCCGTGCCTGCACCCGGTGGAGGCCTTCGATGACGGCCCGGCGCTCCTCGATGTGGCCGAACGGCATCGACTTGAGGGCGTCGTGAGTAAGCGCCGCGATGCGCCCTATAGGGCCGGCGAATGCCGGGACTGGCGCAAGGTCAAGACGCAAGCCTGGCGTGAGGCGAACAAGGAGCGGCGGCGGTTATTCGAGAAGGTGCGGTAGCCGGCGAATTACGGCGAGCCACCCCCTGTGTGCGATCAGGGTGGCTCGCTCGTCCCAAGGGGACGGGACACTCGGCAACAATGACCTCCACACCAGCCTGCTGAGGGAACCGGGGAGGCCTACCGACGTGTCCATCATCACCTTGCCAAATGCGCTCGATGGACGCCATCTGGCTTTGGTCAAGAGTGTCTTTCCCAAAAGGATCGGACTGTGGGTAACTAAGGTCAGCATCGATACGACCGCGGACCGCAGGTCTAAAGTAGACGCAGAATAGACCGCGACATTTGGGAGCCGATAACGTGACCAATATCGACAAGCAACGTGTCGCCGCCGTTCGGAAGCTCGAGCAGCTCGGATACAGGTTCGATGGCGGCGAGTGGGTGGCGCCGACGCCAGCGACTGTGACCAATCAATCCATTCTCACCGAGGCCGACTGCTTGCTCAGCGCGCTGGTACTACGCGCTGATGCCCTCGACGGCTGTCTCGAAGGATCTGTGAAGGAGGCCGAGCTTGCCGTCATCACCGACGCGATCGAGGCCTACGAAGCCAAACGCCGGCCAGAGGGCAAGGTGCCGGGAGGGAAAGGGTAGGCGGCGTGCCCGATGGTCGGTACTGCCGTTTCGGGTCTAGGCACCCTGGCTACACGCCAAACACCAACCAGCCGGCGACGCCCACGCCAAGGGTCAGCGCAACGCCGACCATCAACCCCCACAACAAGCCGGTAGTGAGCAGGACAACTTGCTCGAGCTCAGTCATGGCCGCACCTCGCTACGCACAAACGATACAGCGTCTCAGACCTGCTCAACATAGAGGGGTTCCCACATTTGGGCGCCTAACTGCGAGGACCAGCCACCCGATTCTGGGCCGCATGTGGCGCTAAAGGCTCAATGCTCCGCTAACTATCGACCGCAGTGACGGCTTCGTCGATGAATCGCAAAATTTCGGTCAGTTCTGAAGGGGCTAAGCGCGATGGCCGCGTATTTGATTTTTGCTCTCTTGGCGTTTGGGTAGTTTGGCCACTGGCACAAGCCGGAACACCGCAGACAAAAGTGCGGCAATGAGGAACAGCGCCAACAAGAGGCACTGACGTGTCCGGCTCATCGGGTTATTTCTCGTGTGCCGCACGTGGCATCAGACCGCCGATCGAGAAAGGGAAGGCACGTCGACTTGTCTCGGTCTGTGCCGTGGGGCACACGCACCCAGCTGTCATGCTGGTAGCGTCAAGTGCACCGTCATTCAACGACGCGCCTGCCCTTCTCCGTCGGGTTCGCAGTGCGTTACAAGGTATGGCGTTCCAACAAGGACAAGCACCTCCACCTCCTCTGCGCGGAAGGTTCGGACGCATTCAACGCTTTGCCGACCGCTATTCGGCACCTGGGCCCGTGGACCGGATCGAGGGAGGGTGAGGTCGGCAGCTTGCGCCTTGCCTATCGTGTGATGCGCGCGGAGCAGGGGTTCGTTGAGCACGCGCGCCCGGAAGTGCGAATGATGGACGAGTGTCCGCAGCGCAAGGGCAAAGCCCGCGTGCCGATGCATCACGGTCTAAGGGATAAGGACTGCCCGCGGCGCGGCGGTCGCGGTTGGGTTAGGCCGAAGCCTTGAAGGCGGCCGTTGCCTTGGGAGCTGGGGAGTTAATGGCAACGGCCCACCGGTCCGACATGGACCAATGATAGGTCTAATCGCCTCCTAGTCGTCGGTAACATAGGTGACGGAGGATTGCAGCAGATCGTAGCTTTAGCGCTGGCTGGGCGGGCGCCGCCACGCGGCACGTTCGGCTGGTGATGCTGGCGGCATTGGTCCTTGGGGGATTGGCCCGGATCCATGCTAGGCGTGGGAGCAGTGCTTGTTTATACTCCTCTGGCGTACGGGACGCCGCTCAGTTGGGGATCATGGAGAACCTGCCGAAACTGCAGGCGGGGAAGCGCATTGAGGAAATCCGCATGCCGACCGTTAAGGGCTTGTCGGACGACATTTACCATATGTTGCACCACTCATTCGTGGGCATTGCTCGAATGCTTCGAAGTATAGAAACGGCTGGCGTAGCGATCAGATCGTCCGAGAAGGCCATAGTTGAGTCGAAAGAGCTTCTCAGGCAGGCGACCTTAGAGACCGACCTTAGAGACCGGCGGTAGGTCGCGGGCGCAAGCGTTTAGCGAGCTATCGCTAAACGTTTAGCGTGTTCCGCTGCTGCTGGCTTGTGCATATTTCTCGGGTTTTCCGGCACTGGGCCACGGACGGACAGTCCGAGGATGCGATGCGGCGACCGCGATAGCACAACCAATGGGACACGGATTTCTACCCAATGAAGCTTGATCGCGTCCTCACCGTATCTAAATACTACGACGCTCCTCGCCTGGGCATCGCCGAGCTAAATGGCGTTCCACACATCTATGAGTCTGAGTTTGACGAGAGAACAGAAGAGTACCGAGACACGTATTTTCTTTCGCCAATTGACGCCGAGCTACTTGCGCTCGTAATCGAAGACTGTTCAATTTTTCACCGTTGGCGTGCTGCGTTCCTTCAAGGGCAAGTAACGCCTGACTCTATCCCAGCGCTGCCGCACGAGCGTAGGCGGCACGAAGAACTCAAGCGTGCCATCGGTGGCCGCCTCAAGCGTGATCCCATGAACCGGTTAGAGTTCAAGGCCAAATTCAAGATAAACCCCGGAACAATTGCCGCCTTGCTCCTTGGCCTGTTCACCGCACCCACGAGGGTCCCTTTTGAGTGCAGGGCCATACAGAGACCCGAGCTATGCAATCGAACTCCTGGCTGCGGTTTTCGTGAGGTCTATTTCAAGCATCCTGAAAGGTATTTCGACCCTCGTGCGGAGGGCTGCTTTCCCCTGAGCACGACGTTGCCTAAGCGCCAGCGCTTTATTTCTTTGCCCCGCACCTAACGCGGTGTCCATTCGATCCAGACGAGACCGCGCGCCAATGAGCCGCCGCATCAAGATCACAGGCTATCGATTGAAGGCCGGCAAGCTGGTGCCGTGTGCACCCGCTTCGCGCAGCGCAAGCCGGTAGCGGTGAGATATTTACCCCATTACTCAAGGGCTTCTTTCGCTGCTCCAGATACTGGGCGTGATTGTACTTGCCGGCGACGCCGCGCTTGTGCCCGCTGATGTGGTTGACGATCGCCTCGACCACATGAGACTCGGCAAAACCCAGCTCGTTCATGTTGGTCACGAACGTGCAACGTAGAATGCTCCAGCGCTTCTCCCCGGTGGAGTAAAATCCTCTTGTCCAATAGGTCCTTGGCTCGGTTCCAGTCCTGAAAGGGGCCGAATACCAATTTGTTACCGGTGGTTACATTTCCCAGAATGGCCGCACCGGCTCGCTGAGCGGCACCAGATGGCGTTTCTTGTTCTTGGTCCTGCGCTCTGGCAGATCAATCACCGCCCGCTGTAAGCGAACCTCGGCCCATTTAAGGCCGCCAATCTCCATCCTGCGTCGCCCGGTCAGCATCATCAGCTTGACGACCCGGCCGAAGTCGTCGTCACCGGCGGCAAGCCAGATCAGAACCAATTCTTCCTCGGACAACACCCGCTCGCGGTCGTTCTCGTGCAACCGCTTAATGTCGCTCGTTGGGTTGGTGCCAGGGATGTATTCCTGCTCAATAGCCCAGCCACAGAGCCCGGAAAGCGCCGCCATCGTCCGTCGGCCGAGACAGCGCCACTCTCCGACACAATCTCGTTGCGCCTGTCACGCACCATCTGGCGCGTAATCTCGTTGATGGCCATCTCGTGCAGCGGCTTCCAGGACTCTTCGAGGTAGCGGGTCGCCTCGGAATGCGACTGCGGCCGCAGCGCCTTCCAGAATTCATTGCCGGTCGCGCGCAGCTCGAGATAGGGAGCGTCGAGCTCGCCCAGCGTCTTTTGCTTTGCGGCCTTCTCCTGGGCCTTCCGAGCCTCGCCGACCACATCCTTGCCAAGCCTCGCTTGGGCTAGGACCTCTGCCGCCTCTTTGCGGATGCCAGCTTGCGCCCCAGGCACGAACGCCCCCAGCGTCTTGCGGCGCTGTTGCGTGCCGACAGAGTACTTCACGAAGAACGTCGCGTGCCCGCTGAGCGCCGCTGAGTTACGTGCCCGCGCGGAGGAAATCCGAACTGTCGCGGACGCGATGCGTCATGGTCGGACAAGCAAATCATGTACGGTATTGCAGCGAACTATGACCGCCTTGCGCAGCGCTCGCATGCCCGAAGTCATTAGCCCTCCGCGGCACCGTCCAAGCTCCGGTCAAGCTCCGACCTTTCGCGGATCCCACCGGATGGGTCCCATGGTCAGCGCCCGTGCAACGGCTTGTTGAGTTTTGTCTTGCGAGGCAGCCTCTGGAGACGGTGGCTCTCGTGATCTTCGTCCCCGGCCGCTAGCGAAGCGCCAGGCGTGCCTGCAGGCCCTATTGGAGCGCTTCGGCTGCCCAATCGTCTCGCCGTCCGAAACCATCGAAGATGGCCTGGCGCTGCTGCGCGCAGCCGAGCAAATGCCGCGACCAGCGCAAGGTCAAGACGCAGGTCCGGCGCGAAGCGATCCGGAGCGGTGGCGCCTATTTTGAAAGGTCTCAGTGTTCTTCGGTGCTACGTAAGGCGGGACTTCGCCGTCGTCCCCTCTTCCTCGGCTTCGGTAAAGATCTTAAGTGCGCTAGCCTTGCCATACGCTGTTGGTCGACCCTTGATGCTCTCTTATAATGCTCCAAGTGCTTATATTATATGAAACATTTGGTGCTCATTTGTGATTTCGACGCGCATCACGGGGCCGCATTGTGCCTCAATTATACAAATCGCCCGTAGATGGGAATGAGCTACTTAAGGTGGCCGATGAAGCGTCTAGTGTCCAGGATGATGCTTGTGGGTAGGTCTGTCGGATAAGGAGCATGCAGTGCGGTGGTGGAAGAGAAGTAGGCGGGGAGAGAAATGGGAGATACGCTCATTAGTGGAGCGCCTGAAGGCACTCGAACACACGGATTTACCCATCCCCGCCGTGACCGCCGCCCCGGCGGTTCCCATCTCGGTTGCCGCTGGCGGCTCGCGGCACCTCATACGTTGGTTCAGTATTGGGCTCGCATGTGCCTGCATAGCTGGCGGCATTGCCGTGCTCGAAACCGTGACCGATACCCGGGCGACGGAAGCGGTGCCGCCAGTCGCTCCGGCGTCGGGCTTGCCGTCTCGCCCTTAGCTGCGGCCAAGCCCATTGCACGGTATCGTCGCGTCGGACAATCGCGCCCCTGAGGGTCATTCAGGTTGACCTGAGCCCACATGCAGCCAGTCGGTAGCTTTCTGATCGAAGGCCGACGGAAGGCGCCGACCCTTGCAATTACCCGTATGGGTGGCGTTGCACACCAACTAGGAACGCTTCAAGGTGCACGGCCTTCGCAAGGTCAGCGTCTGCTTGCAACTGCATCCCTATCGCCCGCCGGCGTGTGAGATGCAGTGGCTCTTGCGGAGCGGCCTGCTGTTGGGCCCAAGCCTAGATGATGGCCGCCATGACTCCGTCGGTTGGCGAATTCTTCAGATGCGTTGCGCCCATGCCCTCTATCAAGTAGACGGCTACCCGCGGAGCCAAGGATTATTGATATTATTAAGGAATTTTCCGCTCTCTTTCGCCAGCCCATCCCCGAGCCCATGCTTCTGATCGAGGCATCCGACCAATTCAACGCGACGCCTCGCGTTTCCCGACATGCGCCAATCACCCCCGCCCGGCGCGATCAGCGCGAACGGGAAGGGATGTGGTGCTTGCGGGCAAGAGCGTGGAGGGACCAGACTGCCGGCCGCCTGGGTGCTGATCCCACTGCATGAGCCGCGAAGGAAACGATTGTGCGAAACCACCGGTCGTCCGCCAAACAGCTCAATCCATCGCGTGAGGTGCGCATCGAACCCAGGCGTGCCGCTGATGGCAGTGCGACCTGGCACGTCGCGATCGCACCGAGCGCGATGCAGAAGCTGGCGAAGGCCGCAGGAGTGAATGAAGTTGCCGACTCTGT
>Ga0126383_10003662_pt1 | contig 10232 bp, 10 predicted proteins | sample PanSoiMetPlot_35_FD_96882 | JGI IMG/M metagenome (GOLD analysis project Ga0126383, IMG submission 96882) | Tropical forest soil microbial communities from Panama - MetaG Plot_35 | ecosystem: Environmental > Terrestrial > Soil > Tropical forest > Bulk soil | place: Panama | collected 2016-02-17
AGCCCGGCGCGGAACAGCCAGAAACGCAGACCGTTCTTGTCCTCCACCCGGAAATAATCCCGTGCGGGTCCGCCGTGCTCGCTCCACCAGGCACCCTCGATACGTTCGGGACCTTCGGCGGCGATCACTTCGTGCAGCGCGCGCCGCCATCGAAAGCGCAAGGGTGGGCCGTCCGGCACTTCGGCCACTGCTTCGATCGGCTCCGGCCGCGCCAGCAACCGCAATGGACGCGGCGAAAGCTCTACTTCATTGCGATAGCGACGGAACGCTGGCCAGCCGGCATCGTCATCGACGGCTTGCGCAGGAAGAACGGTTTCGGCCACCTCCGGGATATGGCTGTCCTGCGCGATCAGCCGACGCACGCGGCGCGGACCCAATCGCGCGCTTAGCCGATCGACCAGCCGGCAAAGTTCGGCTTTGTCCTCCCGGCCGCCGATGCCGATCTGTTCGGGCGGGCAGGGCTCGGCGACAATGACTGACAGCCGCGCCATATCGAAGCCAAAACCAGGGTCGAGTGCATCGGCGAGGGCGGTGAGACGTTCAACAAACAGCGAACGGATTTCGTCTGGATCGCGTAACGGTCGCGAAGTACCGGCAGCGATGCGGCGCACCACGCCATCGGTACGGAATAAGGCCAGCTCGATGCGGCGGGCGCCGTCGCTGCGCCGTTCCAATGCGAATTTCAATCGTCGCGCCAGTCGTTCTGTGATTGCCAGCACGTCTTCTTCGCGTGCGATCGGTTCGGCAAAACGTTGCTCGGCGGCATAAGGCGCAACCGGAATCCTCGGAGTCAGCGGCTCATGCTCGTGGCCCAAAGCACGGTCGAGTTGACGCAATACCTCTGGCCCGAAGCGCGCGGTGAGAGGCGCGCGTGGCAGGCCGATGATATCGCCAATGCGCTTTAAACCGACGCGGGCAAGGCCTGCGACTGTGGCCGGCGGAAGCCGCAATGCGCACAATGACAATGATGCAAGCAGTGCGCGTTCTTCGCCGCATGCATAACTTGTCGGTTCGCCGTAATGTGCAGCGGCCCAGGCTGCACCAATAGTGCCTGCAATAGCAATCGAATAGGCGAAGCCGGCATTTTCCAGGCGCGCGGCGAGATCGGCGATCAGTTCATGCTCGCCGCCATAAAGATGCGTACAACCGCTGATGTCGAGCAGCAAGCCGTCGGGCGCGTCGCAAGCCACCAGCGGTGTGTAACGCAGGCACCAATCGGCAATGGATTCGAGCAAGGCCGCATCGGCCTCGGCATCTTCGGCCACTGTAGCAATGTTTGGATGCATGGCGCGCGCTTGTGTCAGCGCGAGGCCGGACAAAAGACCGAGTTTTTCCGCTGCGTCATCGACCGCAGTGAGAACTTCGGCATTGCCGCGCCTGCCGGTGACGGCTAGCGGCGAGAACCGTTCACGCGACCTGGCGATGCGGTCTGTCGAGAGCCGGCGCAGCCACAGGCTGAGCATGCGTTGCGAGGATGAATCGCCCATCGCTGTCACTCCATTCAAGAATCCATGATCCCACCTGGCCGCGACGATTGCGGACAAGTTGTGCGGCAACGCGCGGCATCCCAGGTCTGTACATAATTGTCGAAGGTGCGGCCCCGACGATCCAGCGGGTGGCGGCGGTAGAGGCATCGGTCGGCGGCACTGCACGCAGCAGCAGCGCCAGCGTGTCACTCTCTGCCGCGGCGAGCGAAAGCCGCCGCACCGCGACCCCGTCGAGCCCGCCAGCGCGCATTTCGCCGATCACCGTATTGACGGTGCGGCAGCGCAGCGCCTCCTCCATCGCCCATAACAGATCCCGACGGTGCGCGACGCTCGTTATCACAAGCCGCTCGGGCGCAAGACCGAAAGCATCGAGGCCGGCGCCATGTGGCACACCGCTTTCGGCGAGCGCCATGTCCTCGGCGATCCAGAACAAGCGGGGGGAGGGTGCGGAAAGTACAGTCAGCCCCAAGGCAAACCCGGTTGCCGCGGTGAAATGCGACTCACTGGTTGCTGCAATTTCGTGCAGCGCGCCGCACATAAGCCCACCGCCGAGGACCGTATCGATGGCGGGAATACCCATAGACAGAGGTTTAGGGGTGTCCTCGATCCCGGGCGCCCTTTGCAGGGCCAGAAGACGTTGGCGAAGCTGCTCGATCACACGCAAACCTTTGAAGATGCGAAAATATCCAGCCCAATATGTGGACCGTGCGATTTCTGATGTTCATGTTTTGTTCTAGTCTATCGGATGTTCAGAGGACGTCAACCCGCAAGGAAATGGGGTAATGCGGGGCGAACTAACCCCACGCCTAGATGTGCGTGACGTAGATAATGAACACAGCCACCGCCAGCACGGCAGCGACCCAGACCAGTCGAGGATCGGCGGATTTATTCATGGCGCTTCCTGCACATACAAACCACGTGCCAAACCCCTCACGGCGCCTCAATTTCCACGCTGACGACACCAAGCCGATCAATTCCCGTTGAGGCGTCTGCGCCCGCGCACGGTCAGCAAAATCCGCGACTCTTTCATGCCGCTGCCATTCTCGAAACGGATCAACCCGTCGGCAATGGCGTCTTCCCAGATGGACAAATGCGGGCAGCTCCGCCGCCAGGCCTCCGCGTCGGCATAGCTGCGCGGCGCTTCCGCCACCCAGGCGAGGAATTGCTGCGTCAGTGCGTGCGCGGCGTCTTGCATGGCGAGCCGAAAGTAAACCTATTCAGGTTGCCAAAGGATTCAAGCCGGTTTGCTCTAGTTATTCCGCTCCGCGATATGCACGCGTCTTATACGGCGCACCACCCACCAGATTGCCGTCACGGCAATCGGCACGAATAGCGCGGTCGCGAGCGAAATATTAATCGGCGCGCCTTCATCGTGCAGGCCCTTCACTACATAGCCAAACAGCCCGACCACGTAGTAGCTGATCGCTGCAACTGAAAGCCCTTCGACCGTGGCCTGCAGCCGTAATTGCAGTCGCGTGCGCTCATTCATCGAGCGGAGCAGATTGCGGTTCTGACGCTCCAGCTCCACATCAACCCGCGTCCGCAGCAGATTGGCGGCACGGGCCAGCTTCTCGGACAGGTTCGCTTGCCGCTCTTCAGTCGTAACGCAAGTGCGCATTGCCGGCGCCATACGCCGTGCCAGGAACGAAGACCAGGTCGGCAAGCCTTTGACTTTGCGCTCCCCAATCGTTTGCAGGCGCAGCTGCACAATTTCGTTATAGGCGCGACTGGCGCCGAAGCGATAAAGACTTGCCGCCGCGCCCGCTTCCAGTTCGGCGGCGAGCTCGGTCAATTCGTCGAGCAGGCGGTGATTGTCGACCAGCTTGTCTGTGCGGCGCATTTCCTCGGTCACTTCGCCGAGCCGCTTCTCGACTCGATTGATCGAAGGCATCAGACGCTGTGCCTCGGGCAGACCGAGCAATGCCAGTGTTCGATAAGTCTCCAGTTCAACAATTCTCTGGACGACGGCGCCCGCGCGCTCGGCGCCGAGGCTTCGGTCGAGCACGATGATCCGCACGAAGCCGGCAGCATCGGGTTGGAAGTCAGTCGCAAACAAAGCGCAGCCGTCAGAATTCTCGGCCACCGCCAGGCTGGCGCGGTCAAAAAGCCTTGTGATCGACAGTTTTTTCGTTTTGTTCGCCAACAGATGCAAGTCAAGCGCCACCAACAAGGGTCCCGGTTGAGGCACGCTCATCATCGGCGCTTCCAGCGAGCTGGCATTGGGTTGGAATGGGAGCGCGCCAGGCGACGGCAGCTCCCAGGTATATGTGGTGAATTCCGAATGTTGTTCCCAGCGCAGCATGGCGCCATTGATCACCACGCGATGATGCTTGGCCGAGGGGTCTGGCGGCTCGCGATGACGGCGGCCGCACAAGTCGGTCAGCGCGGCGCGGTCGCGCTTGGCGGCGTCACCGACGGTTTCAAACGCGAAATGCAGGATACGCCGCGGGGTTTCAAGCGACGTAAACGGACGCGCGTGCACTTCGCCGAGTATCGCCGCGCGCAGCGGATGCGGATTGAGTTTCCCGCCGTCCTTGATCGTAACGTCCCCTGCCATTGCTTCCGGGTCGCATGCGAGTGGGCCTTTGGCAAGATGGACAGAAGATTGGCGCAGAAATTGCTTAAATTGTAGTGTTAAACCATTGTGACCTGGCACAAGGGAGCTGTCATGAGGCGTGCTGATCTCACAGAGAAGCTTCTCGACATCAAGCGCGAGAAAGGCTGGACGTGGAAATACATCTGCGAACAAATCGGCGGTATGTCGCCGGTTATGATCACGGGTGCGGTGCTTGGCCAGCAAAAGATGACAAAGCCGCAAGCCGCCAACGCTGCCAAACTGTTTGGCCTTTCAAAGAGTGAACAGGCCATGCTTAACGAAGTTCCGATGCGCGGCACTGGCACGCCTATGCCGCCGACCGATCCGCTCATCTATCGCTTCTACGAGCTGGTCATGGTCAATGGCCCCGCCTGGAAGGCTTTGATCGAAGAGGAGTTCGGCGATGGCATCATGTCGGCGATCGATTTCGACATAGAAATCTCTCGCCAGCCAGATCCCAAGGGTGACCGCGTCAAGATCGGGATGACCGGAAAATTCCTGCCGTTCAAATACTACGGTGCCACGGGTAACGCGCTGGCCTACGGACTTAAGGAGGAGTAAACGTCAGCCTCTGCGCTTGCTCGCCGGCTTCGTCTTTCCCTCACTGCCGACAATGACCTTCGGTCCGATGTCGGCAATACGGTTAGTGCCTGTAAGCGCCATCGTTACGCTGAGCTCGTTCTTGAGAATATCAATCGCTTTGCTCACGCCCGGGCGGCCACCAGCACCCAGGCCGTAGACAAACGCGCGGCCAACAAGACATGCGCGCGCGCCGAGCGCGAGCGCGCGCATGATGTCGGCACCCGTACGGATGCCGCCGTCGAACAACACCTCGATATCGGAGCCAACGGCCTGCGCGACTGCCGGCAATGCCGAGATCGACGATGGCGCACCGTCGAGCTGGCGCCCACCGTGGTTCGAGACCACAATGGCATCGGCACCGAGCTTGACCGCCATTTTAGCGTCATCCGGATCCAGGATGCCTTTGATGACCAACTTGCCTGGCCAGATTTTCTTGATCCACTCGACGTCTTTCCAGGATAGCGCGGGATCGAATTGCGTTTGGATCCACTGTGCCAGCGAATTGGCGTTTTCCATGCCTTTCACGTGCCCGGCGAGATTGCCGAAGGTCTTGCGCTTGCCTTTGAGGATGCTCCAGATCCATGCCGGCTTGGTGGCAACATCAATGATGTTGGCCAACCGGATTTCCGGGGGCACCGTCATTCCATTTTTGATGTCGCGGTGGCGCTGTCCGAGCACCTGCAAATCGACCGTAAGCACCAACGCGCTGCACTTGGCCGCGGCCGCGCGTGAAAGGATGTCTTTGGAAAAATCGCGATCCTTTATGACATAGAGCTGGAACCAAAACGGCTTTCCGGTCGCCTCCGCGACGTCTTCGATCGAGCAGATCGACATCGTTGAGAGCGTGTAAGGGATGCCAGCTTCGTTAGCGGCCTGCGCGGCAAGAATTTCACCGTCTCCATGCTGCATGCCGCTGAGCCCAATGGGAGCGAGAGCAAAGGGGGCCGCCACCTTTTGTCCGATAATAGTCGTCGCAAGACTGCGTTCGGACACATCGACCAGGACCCGCTGGCGCAGCTTGATCTGCTCCAGATCGGCCCGATTGGCGCGCAGCGTTTCCTCGCTATAGGACCCGCTGTCCGCGTAGTCGAAAAAGGCACGCGGAACCTTGCGGCGGGCAAGCGTGCGCAGGTCTTCGATACATGTCACGGTTTTCATAGGATATTCAGGATCGACCCTTTAGGCATCCGGTAGCACGGCGGCGGCGCGCTGCGAAATGGTGCTTCTGCTGTCTGCTTGGGGTTAAATCGCCCCCGGTAACGATACCCACAATTATTGAAGCAAATTCACTGCGTTGGCATTATTATACAGGCCTTGTGCAAGCTTGGCCGCACGTCCAAAAACGGCTAGTGAGACATATTCAGACACATTGAGCCGTAGCGTTGGCGTTGGGGGATTGTGGCATGGTTCGTCGTTATTTCGGGACCGACGGTATTCGCGGTCGGGCCAATCAGGCGATTACGCCGGAACTGGCGCTCAAGGTCGGCCAAGCTGCAGGGCTGATTTTCAGAAACGGAGATCATCGGCACCGTGTGCTCATCGGTAAGGACACACGGCTGTCCGGCTACATGATCGAAAATGCGCTGGTCGCCGGCTTCACCTCGGTTGGCATGGACGTGCTGCTCACCGGACCAATTCCGACGCCAGCGGTCGGCATGCTGGCGCGCTCAATGCGGGCAGACCTCGGGGTGATGATTTCAGCCTCGCACAATCCTTTCGACGACAACGGCATAAAGTTGTTCGGACCGGACGGTTACAAGCTCAGCGATGAAGTCGAAGGCCGGATCGAAGCTTTGCTTGATTCCGATCTCAGCAAGCGACTGGCGAAGAGCGACGATCTCGGGCGCGCCAAACGTATTGACGGCGTACAGGACCGCTATATCGAATTTGCCAAACATACGTTGCCCAAGTCGGTGTCATTCGACGGCCTACGTGTCGTAATCGATTGCGCCAATGGCGCCGCTTACAAGGTTGCACCGGGCACGCTGTGGGAACTGGGTGCCGATGTGATCTCCATCGGTGTTGATCCTGACGGCTTCAATATCAATAAGGATTGCGGCTCGACCGACCTTGCCGCGCTTTCGCGTAAAGTGCGCGAGATGCGCGCGGATATCGGGATCGCCCTTGATGGCGACGCCGACCGCGTGATGATTGTGGACGAGCGCGGCCACGTGGTGGACGGCGATCAGCTGATCGCGGTAATCGCCGAGAGCTGGAAGAACGACGGCAGACTCCAGCGGCCCGGCGTGGTCGCTACCGTGATGTCCAATCTCGGGCTCGAGCGCCATCTCGGCAAGCTTGGACTCGAGCTGGTGCGCACGCCGGTCGGCGACCGCTATGTGCTCGAACATATGCGCGCCCACGGCTACAACATCGGCGGCGAACCATCCGGGCACATCATCCTTTCCGATTACACTACCACGGGCGATGGCTTCATCGCCGCCCTGCAGGTCCTCGCTGTGGTCAAGCGAGGCGATAGGCCAGTCTCGGAGCTCTGCCACCGTTTCGAGCCGCTGCCCCAGGTCCTCAAGAACGTTCGCTATCAGAAAGGCAAGCCGCTTGAGAATGCTGGTGTGCGCTCGGCAATCGCCACTGCCGAGAAAAAGCTTGGCCATGGCGGTCGCTTGATCGTCCGCCCATCTGGCACCGAGCCCGTCATCCGGGTCATGGGGGAAGGCGACGACAAGAATCTGGTGGAGGCCGTCGTTGATGACATTGTTGAGGCGCTAAGCGCGGTTGCCGCCTGATTTCGCTGAAGATCCAATAGTCTGGAATTTTTTTAAAGAGCGTTTTGTTTTGACTTGCCGCAATGAAGCCGGTAGCGAAAAGGCCATTGTGCGGCCCGAACGGCCGTAGCCAGGTTCGTCGATGATCGTTTGCTCCTGCAACGTGTTGAGTGACCATCAGGTGCGAAGCGCTGTGAACGCGGCGGCGCCGCGCACCACTGGCCAGGTTTACGGCTGCCTGGGCTGCAGCGCCCAGTGCGGACGTTGCGCGCGCACGATCCGCAAGATCATGGACGAAGCCTTGGCCAGCGCGGGCTGCCCGCCGGGTTGTGGCTGTGCCGTGCATTCCGGCAATCCGTAACAGTATCCAAGGGACAATGGGCAGGCGGTGGGCTTAAACTGTTGGCCGGCACAAGGAGCAGCTCATGAAAGGCGAACCCAAAGTCATCGAATACCTCAACAAAGCGCTGCGCCACGAGCTCACGGCGGTCAATCAATATTGGCTTCACTACCGGCTGCTCGACAATTGGGGCTACAAGGATCTCGCCAAGCAATGGCGGAAGGAATCGATCGAAGAGATGGAGCATGCCGACAAGCTCGTCGAACGCATCATCTTCCTCGACGGCTTTCCTAACATGCAGGTGCTCGATCCGCTTCACATCGGTCAGAACGTGAAAGAACTGTTGGATTGCGATCTTGCCGCGGAAATGTCTGCTCGCGCGCTCTATCAGGAGGCCGCCGGGCAATGCCATTCGCTCAAGGACTATGTCAGTCGTGATCTGTTCGAGAAGCTGATGGCGGATGAAGAACACCACATCGATTTTCTCGAAACTCAGCTGGATCTGGTTGCCAAGCTTGGACTTGAATTATACGCCCAGCATCATCTTGGAGAGATGGGTGAGGGCGACGACGAGTAAGCGCTTCCACATATTTCAATCAGTTGCAATTTTGTGCGGGCAGCAACCGTGACCGGTTTCTTACTTTTGTTTGCAGTGCGCTTGTTGTCTGTCTCGCAAGCTTCCGTTTACCTTGGTTAATCATCGTGGTTAAAAAGTAAGGTTAAGCAGCAATTAAGGATTTGCTGCCATCGTCCATTCGGTCGCCGTGCAGAGTAGCCGGTGATCGCGTGGGGGATGAGCATGGTTGGTCGGCGTCTGAGATCTTCAGCGTTAGCGGTGATTGCTTCAGTCGCTGTTGCTGATTCTGCGCGTGCCGCAGACTATTTTTCGCCGGCCACCGTGGCTCCCGCTCCGGATTTTGCTTCGCGTTGGAATCTGCGCGGCTATGTCGGTGTTGGTTTCAATGGCGGCAACAGCTTCGCCGGTACTGCCGTCGATGCGGCACTTAATTCGCTGTCCAACTTTTACGAATTCAATCCAAACGGCGGCTTCGGTTTCAGCCGTAATCCGAGCGAATGGCAGTTCGCTTACACGCTCTACGCATCCGTCGGTTATCTTGTAAACAACAACTTCAAGATTGATCCGACGTATCGATATCTCAACTACGGATCAATCACTGATTCCATCGATTGCCCGGTGACCTGTACTTCCGACGGATTCGGGTCCGGCGATCTGTTCTCCAACGATTTCATGCCCGGCTTGCGCCGGACGTGCTGCGGTGCGCCGCCTCCACCGGCGCCGCGAAGCAGAGGGTAACGACGGCCGCCGCTGGTGGCGGCCATCCATGGTCAAAGGAACGGGACTGTAGTCATGGGCTATCTGGGTCTACGTGTTGATGTGAGGCGGTGTCGAAGTGCTGCTGCATTGCGCGTTGGCGCCGCTGTTTGTTCAATTCTGGCTGCAACCTTGGCCGATCGAGCAATTGCGGCAGATTGGCCGGGCGACTCGCTGCGCGGGTCACTTGCACCGATCTATGCGCGCTGGGATGGCTGGCAATTTGGTGTGCAAGCCGGCCTCCTCAACCTGAGAACCAATTTTGCGAACAGCACCAGTTCGCAGGTCGCCTTTATCTTGCGCAATACGGTACAAGAATCCGAGTTTGCCCCGTCCAGCTGGACGACCGTGTCGCCCGATGAAACCAACAGCGCCTTGTTCGGTGGTTACCTCGGATACAACGTGCAGTGGGATAGGCTCGTTCTCGGAGTCGATCTGGGCTACAACTATGTTTCATCGGCGCAAACGACCGCGGGCGATTCTATTTCGAGACAGTTCGTTACCTCGGATCAATTCGACAACAACGTCGCGATTAATGCGCAGGCAACGATGAAGCTCATCGATTACGCCACGCTACGTGGGCGCGCCGGCTATGCCTTCGGCCAATTCCTGCCTTATGTGGCGATCGGCGCCGCAGTCGGTCGTTTTAACTACGCGACGACTGTGACCGTTCACTCACAGGGCGTGCCTATCCCGCCGGCGCCGGGCGTTCCATTTGATACCATTGACACTGTCAGTATCGGCAAGAACAACGCATTCGTCGGCGGCTTCGCCGTGGCGCTTGGCTCGGATTGGGCGATTACCCCGGGGATGTTTTTGCGCGCCGAATGGCAGTATGTCGTCTTTGCTACGGTCAATGGTTCCCGTAACAATATCAATACCGGGCAACTCGGCATCGGCGCGCGCTTCTAGCGGCGGAAATCCCTAACCCCTTTGTATCTCCACAAGCTTTGCGGCTCCGCGACAATCGTTGACCGCGGCGTGCAAGTCGCTCATTCCCGCCCTCCCCAACGAGACGCTAGCAGCTAATTGGCAACGTTACGTTTTCTGTCAGGGCGTGCCGATTTTGTGACAGTTAGAATCTCTGTGACGTCATCGTCTGCAACGTCATGCCCGTATGTGGCAAAGACATGCTGCGCCGATTTCCATGAAGGGTCGTTGCCGGTAG
>Ga0126383_10003663_pt1 | contig 10231 bp, 8 predicted proteins | sample PanSoiMetPlot_35_FD_96882 | JGI IMG/M metagenome (GOLD analysis project Ga0126383, IMG submission 96882) | Tropical forest soil microbial communities from Panama - MetaG Plot_35 | ecosystem: Environmental > Terrestrial > Soil > Tropical forest > Bulk soil | place: Panama | collected 2016-02-17
GCGAAGCCCTTGCAGCGCAGCTCGAGCGCCGCGTTGCCCTGCTCCTGGTTGATGCACAGAGCGTTCTGGACGCCGGCCTTGCCCATGTTTTCGCCACCCGCCATGCCGGCGATCTCCTCCGTCTGGCCGATGTGGGTGAGCGCGCCGAGCGACTTGTAGACGTCTGAGCCCGAGTTGATCGAGATCACGGGGATGCCCGCCGAGACCGCCGACTTGATCGATCCGCCCAGTGCGCTTGCATCCGGGATGGACACGATCAGGCCGTCCGGCTTGCTCGCCACCTTGGAGTCGATGAGCTGGCTCATCTTGACCATGTCGAACGTTGGCGGCGCGTCGTAGGAGTAGTTGACCCCCATGTCCTTGGCCGCCTGGGCCACCCCGTTCTTCACGACCGACCAGAACGGGTCCGACGCCTGGCCGTGGGTCACCACCGCCAGGTGGATGCTGCCGCGGCCGCCGGAAGTCGAGGTGCTCGTCGACGTCGAGCTTGACGTGCAGGCGTCGAGGATCGCCGCCAGGCCGGGCACCGCCGCCACGGCCGCTCCCGCCACCGCCGACTTCTTGAAAAGATCCCGTCGAGTTAGATCGGCTGCCATCTCACATCTCCCGTTTCATTTTTGAGAGCGACCAGGCTCTCGAAGAAGACGACGCTGCGGCGAACGTCCCGGACTGGGCCCATCCCGGGCTGCGGTTCCGCCGTCAGCATGACATCCTGCTCCAGCACGTACCAACCGCGATAGCCGGCTGCTTCGCAGTGGCGCACCAGTGCACGGACGTCGACGACGCCTGTGCCGAGCGGTCTGAACAGACCCTGCCGTACGGCGTCACTGTATGGCAGGTCGCCACTCCGGACTCGTCTTACGAGAGGCCCGTCGACATCCTTCAGGTGCACGTGCCGGACCCGCGACCCCGCCGTCGCCGCCAGCTGGACCGGGTCCACGCCGCCGATGAGCAGGTGGCCGGTGTCAAGGCAGAGGCCGACGTCGGTGAGCTCGAGCAGGCGGCCCACGTCCTCCGCTCTCTCGACGACGGTTCCTGCGTGTGGGTGGAAGGCCAGCTCCAGGTCATGGCGCGCGGCGATCTCCTGGGCACGGGCCAGGCAGGCCAGCAAGGCGGACCAGGCAGGCTTGTCCAGCGTCTGGCGAGCGTCGTAACCCCAGCCGGCAGCCGCTGCGACTACGAGGACGTGCCCACCGGCCTCAGCCACCGCAGACGCGACCTGACTCAGCTCGTAACTCGCTCCGTCCATCAGCTCTGGCCGGTGCAGCACGGGCGAGACGAAGCCGGCGGCCAGCTCGAGGCCGGCGGCGTCGAGCAGGCGGGCGACTGTGGCAGGATCGGCGGGGAGATAGCCGGGAGGCCCCAGCTCGGTCGCCCGCAGCCCTGTCTCGCGGATCTCGGCCAGCACTCGCTCGGGCTGCATCTGGTACCCCCAGCCGGGCACCTCGCAGATGCCCCAGGAGATGGGCGCCCCGGCAAGCCGCGTCATCCGATCTCCTCGACGCGAACCGGACGGCGTTCGCGGCAAGACCGCTCGGCAGCCAGCGCCACGCAAAGCGCCCGGCGCGCGTCCTCCCCGGAGCAGGCGCTCTCGCCACGATCGCGCACCGCCTCCAGAAAGGTCTGCAGCTCAGCCCGATACGCGCTCTCGAACCGTTCCATGAAGTCGCGGTGGCCGCCCCTTGGCGGCGCCACGCCCGGCTCGACCGAGCGGAGAGCGATCCGATCGTCCATCCCGACCGCGATGCTGTCGCGCGAGCCCAGCAGCTCGAGCCTCACGTCGTATCCCAGCGGGTCGTACCGGCCGCCCGATACGATGCCGAGCGCCCCGCTGTCGAACCTGAGCAGCGCCGCGGCCCGGTCCAGGTCGTTGTACCGTCCGAAGAGCTCGCCGCCTGCGCTGCCGTCGGCGTACACCTCGACGATCTGGCGGCCTGTGACCCATGGAAGCACGTCGAAGTCGTGGATCATGAGGTCGCGCCAGATCCCTCCCGAGCCCGCGAGATACTCCTCGGGCGGCGGCTCGGGGTCGTGGGTCGCGGCCCGAACCAGGAGCAGGTCTCCGATTCGGCCCGAGTGCACCTCCTGCCTCGCCGCACGGTAGCCGGGGTCGAAGCGGCGCTGGAAGCCGATCTGGAGCAAGAGGCCGGCTTCCGCGACGTGATCGAGCACCGCGTCGGTCGTCTCCAGATCCAGCGCGATGGGCTTCTCGCAGAAGACCGGAAGCCCCGCGTCAGCCGCCAGGTGGATGAGAGCGGCGTGAGCCGGGGTCGGTGCCGCGATCACGAGCCCATCGACGCCTCCCGCGACGACGTCCTCGGGCGTGGGCCGGCACTGGGCGTTGAGCTCTCCCGCCAGTGTTGCCGCCCGGTTGACGTCAGCATCAGCGATGCTCAGGCCGTCGACCAGCCCGTTGTGTGCCAGGGCGCGGGCATGGAAGGCTCCGATCCTGCCGGCGCCCAGAAGTCCTATGTGCATCCCTGCCGGGTTTCCTCTCCCTTGGTGGCGACTCGTTGCACGGCTTCTGGGAACGTTCCCCATGCTCGGGTGGGAACGTTCCCAATAACCGGCAGTATAATGCGGGGAGGGCCGGTGTCAAGGGTCGAATCGAAGCAGGACAGACCGATGCAAACCGACCGGCCAGCCACGATCAGGGACGTCGCCGGCCGGGCCGGTGTCTCCAAGTCGGTCGTCTCTCGTGTTATGCGCGGCGCGGGGACGGTCAGCCGGCAGAGCCGAGACGCTGTGCTCGAAGCCGCGGAGCAGCTGGGCTACCGTCCGAACGCGGTCGCTCGAAGCCTGGTCCAGCGCCGCTCGTTCAATGTGGGAGTGCTCGTCTCCGACCTGCATAACCCTTTCTTCGCAGAGATCATCGACGGCATCGAGTCGGCTGCCGCAGCTGTCGGATACCGGATGTTGATCGCAACCGGCAACAGAGACCGAAACGCCGAGGCGCAGGCTCTCGAAACACTGCTGGAGCTGCGCGCGGACGGCGTGATCCTGCTCTCCCCGCGTCTGCTGCCGGCGGTGGTCGCCGGCGCCGGGCAGACCGTGCCGGTGGCGGTCGTGGCGAACCTGATGCGAGTGCCGGGGGTCGACGTCGTGGTCAACGACGACGTTCGGGGCGCGGAGCTGGCCGTGGAGCACCTCGCTGGGCTGGGTCACCGCCGCATCGCCATGGTCGACGGAGGAGACGGCGCCGGGGCCGCTGAGCGCCGGCGAGGCTACGAGGCGGCTATGGGGCGGCTGGGCCTGGGCGGGCTGATCCAGGTCGCGAGCGGTGATTACACGGAGGAGGGCGGCTACTCGGGAGCCCAGAGCTTGCTCCGGCTCGACCCGCCACCCACCGCAATCTTCGCCAGCAACGACCTGGCGGCGGTGGGAGCGCTCAACGCGGTGGAGGAGGCGGGGCTCACGGTGCCGCGCGACCTGTCGCTGGTCGGCTACGACAACACGGCTCTGGCGTCCCTCCGGCACATTTCACTCACGACGATCAACCAGCCACGCCGGGAGATCGGCGAGATGGCGATGCAGGCGATCCTGCGCCGCATCAACAAGAACCGGGTGCGCGCGAGGCGGGCTGTCTTGGAGCCGAAACTGGTGGCCCGTGACACGACCGCGCCGCCACCGCTCTAATTCAGGCATGCCCACGATACGCGTCGCCGAAGCCGAGGTTTCCTGCGCACTCCTCGAGGGCCGGTGAACCCAGCCGCCTGGATCCAGGGTCTCGAAGGGCTGACCCTGGCCGCCGTCATCTGTGGATTCCTGTTCGTCGAAGAAACCGGCGTGCCCGTCCCCTTCGCTCCTGGCGACCTGCTGCTGGCCATAGGCGGGATCGCCATCGTCGCCGGGAAGGTGAATCCGTTCGAGTTCATCGTCATGGCGGTGGTTGCAATCGTGGTGGGCGCCTTGCTCGGTCGGGAGGCCTTCGCGCTTCTGGGCTGGAAACGACTGATGAGGGTTGCCACGCCCCTGCGTGCGCGCATGCCGCTGCAACGAGCGTCTGAATTGCTTCAACAGAACGGGTGGCGGGCCGTCTTTACGGCTCGGCTGATTCCGGGGCTTCGAGTTCACACGACGCAGGTGGCCGGGGTCAGCGGCATGCCTCGGCTCACTTTCCTTACTGGACTCTTGCCGGCGACGGCTGTGTACGTAGCTGCCTTCGTCGGGCTCGGGGCTGCATTCGGCCACCCGATCCTCACTCTCATCCACCAGACGGAACGCCAGGTCCTGTCGCTCGTCGCCGTGCTCGTGCTCGGAGCCATCCTGGTGCTCTGGCTGCGCGCCCCAGCGGCGCGGGCGGTGACGTCACTGGGCGGTTGGAGCGGCGTCTTCCAGTTCCGGCTGGATTCGGCGGGCATCATCGTGGTCCCGGCCTGCATCGGGCTCAACTTCACCGGCCATGCGCTCGCGGTCGAGCTGAAGCTGCCGTTGTTCCTGGACACCGTCGGGACCATCCTCTGCGCAGTCCTGGCGGGACCCTGGGTGGGAGGCAGCGTCGGCTTCATCAGCAATCTCGTGAGCTCCAATACCGTGGACCCGATAGCCGCGCCCTACTCGGTCGTCTCGTTCGCAGTCGGCTTCGCAGCCGGAGTTGGCAGGTATCTCACCAGGCCCGGCGAGCGGATGAGCTGGCTGGCCCTGTGGCCGGTCTGTTTCCTCATCGCTTCCGTGGCGTCCACACCGATAAACGTCCTGCTCAACGAAGGCCGCAGCGGCGTCCCACTTGGTGACGCGCTTTACGCCTACCTGGCCGCCGCCCACCTTCCGAGCGTCCTTGCCGCATACGTCGCCGAAGCCGCGATCGACCTTCCCGACAAGCTGATCACAGTGGGAGCAGCGCTGCTGATCTACAGGAGCCTGCCTGAGCCTGCGGCATCAGGCAGGCTGGAATTCGACATCGGCAGGTCGTTCGCGTACGTCCTCCAATCCAGAGGCTGGTTGGGCAAGCTCCTCACGGGGGCTCTGTGCCTGCTCCTGTCCTGGTTGCTGGTGCCGTTCTTGCTGTTTGCGGGATACACGGTCGCTGTGGCACGAAGCGTCCGCAATGGCAGTCGCGAACTCCCGGCCTGGGATCGCCTCGGGCTCAAGCTCAAAGACGGCTTTCTGCTTTCCACGCTCCTCTTGATCTGGTACCTACCCGCCGTCGTACTCGAGCTGCTGGTGGAAGGGATGAGCGGGATCGCTGCGGGCGGAGGAGACTCCGGAGGGACTGTCACGAGAAGCGGCGCCCTGGGTGCACTGGCGGTGCTCGGCAGCCTCTGGGGCCTGCTCATCCTCGCAATACAGGCGGCTCTCTGGAGCCAGTATCTCGAGGGAGGTTTTCGAGCAGGCTTCGATGTCGGCGCCATCATCCGGCGCATCCGGTTCAACCTGGGGCTCACCGTTGTCGTCGGCGCGCTCGGGATCGCCCTGTCTGTCATGGCCGTCAGCGGGGTGATCCTGATCGTGATAGGCGTGCTGATAACCGCCCCGTACGCGACCTGTGTGGGGGCTTATCTGTTCGGTGAGTTTTCGCGCCTCACGGACGAGGCGGTGGGCGTTCAGCAGCGGCATCCGCCAGCGGATGACCCGGTTGGTGGCGATTGATGCGTGCATCGGCCGGCGAATGGCCCGTATCAGCACCTAAGGCCGGCTTGTTTCTCCTCGGGCTGGCGCCTTGACGGCCGCCTCCCGTGCGCGCCGCTGCGCCCTCGCCTGGCCCCACACCTCGAGAATCCGCTGCACCGCCGTGAAATTGGTCAGCACCGCCAGCAGCACCACCACACCAACCAGCACCCAGGACGCCGCGGGTGGCCCGAGGGAGCCGCCGATGACCAACCCCGCGACCGTCACCACCACCCGTTCGGGGCGGGCGAAGATGCCCGAGTCACACTTGAAGCCGAGCGACTGAGCCCGAGCGCGGACGTAGGAGACGAGGAACGATCCGGCCAGCGCCAGCAGGCAGGCCAGCACCGCCCAGCGCATGACCGAGTCGCGCCGGCCGAGGAAGTAGACGGCCAGGCCGATGTAAACCGCACCCTCGGAGTAACGGTCGAACGTCGAGTCCAGGAAGGCCCCGTACGGGTAGCTTCGCTTGGTCGCGCGGGCCAGCGCTCCGTCCAGGATGTCAAAGGTGCCGCTGACCGCAAGGACCAGGCCTGCCCACTGCAGGTACCCGAAGCCGATCAGGACCGCCGCTCCGAAGGTGAACAGGCTGCCGGCCACCGTGACCTGATTGGGGGTGATCGGCAGACGGCCCATGAAGAGCGCCAGCCGCTGGGCGTTGCGCCTAACCCACGCTTGGAACCGGGTCGTGAACACCCAGCTCGACCTCCGTCGGTGGCGCACCGACACTTCCGGGCACCTGCCGCGCCTCCTGGTAGACCTCGATGATCTTCGCTGTGACCTTCGGCCATGAATAGCGCTGGGCCTTGGCGAGTCCGGCCTCGCCGAGGCGCTGACGAAGCAGGGGGTCGCGCGCCAGCACCGTGAGGGCGGTGCCCAGCTCGAGCGGGCTCTTGGGCCGCACGGTCAGGCTGTCGACTCCCGCCTCCACCACCGCCTGATAGCCCGGGATCTCGGTGGCGACCACCGGCAGACCGGCCGCCATGGCCTCCAGCAGCACGATGCCGAAGCTCTCGCGGCCCGTCGCGGGGGCACAGAAGATGTCTGCGCTGGCGTGGAATCGGGGCAGCACCTCGTCCGGCACGTAGCCCGCCAGCACGACGTTTTGCAGGTGCCGGCTCGAGACGAACGACTCGACCATGCCCCGCAGCGGGCCGTCGCCGGCGACGATAAGTCGCGTTCGTGGCACGCGCTCGTGCAGGTACCCGTAGGCCTGGAGCAGGTCACGCAGGCCCTTTCGCTTTTCCAGCCGCCCGATGAAGAGAACGTTGACGCAGTCGTCCCGCAGGTGATGGATGGGCGTATGACCGGGCCGGAAGCGCTCGGTGTCCACGCCGTTGGGCACGACGCTCGGATTGAGCTGGGGAAAGTAGTGGCGGACGAACTCGCGCGCCGGCGCGCTGACGGCGATGGTGGCGTCCAGGTGCTTCAGATAGGGCCTCAGGATGGGCCGGCCGTAGTAGTAGCCCAGATTCGACTTGGCAAAGGAGTGGAATGTGCCGACGTGCGGCGCCCGCGCCATTCGGAGCAGCGTCAGCGGCAGCGCCGGCATCAGCGGCTCATGGAAGTGCAGAACGTCGAACTGCTCGCGGTCGATGATCTCGCTCACCCGCCGGGCGAGGTGGAAGCTGAGCGTGATCCGGGCCACCGACTCGTTCATCGGAAGCCTGAAGACGCGGCCGATTCGGTAGAAGTCGCGGATCTCCCGCTCGGCATCCGGCCGGCTGGAGGGCGCGAAGGTACGGACCTCGTGGCCGAGCTGGCCGAGCCAGTAGGCCAGGTGCCGGATGTGACTGGTCACGCCCCCTGGGTGACTGTAGTCGTATGGCGATACCAGCCCGACCTTCATCTTCTCAGTGTGAACCCTTCAGTGCCGACCGTCATTTGGGGCTGCCTTCTAAGGCCATATGCGATGCGGGACGTGCCACTGCTCGGGGTGGTCGCGGATCATCTCTTCCAGCCGCCGTACCAGCTGACCGGTGACGCGCCGTACGTCCACCGGCCGGTCCCCTGTGGCCTCAGCGAAGATGGGCGGGTACCCGACGGCCTGGAAGGTGTCGTCGGGCAACCTGTACACGGCCACCGGCAGCAGCGGAGTGCCTTTGCGCAGCGCGATTGCTGCCGGCCCGTCGGGGATGCGGGCGGGCCGGCCGAAGAAGTCGACCATGATCCCGGTGCCGAGGACGTCGCGGTCGATGGCCGTGACCACCATCTCCTCGTTGTCAAGGGCCTGCAGCACCTGGCGCAGGCCGGTGCGCGTGATCGGAAGCACGCTGATGCCCAGCCGCGCACGCGTGCAGCGGTACCACTCGAACAGCTCCTCCGGCTCCAGCTCCTCGGCGAAGAGGGACACCGGAGCCACGGTCGCCGACCAGATCGCTGCGGCCACCTCCCATGACCCCATGTGAGCGGAGATGACCAGCACGCCGCGGCCTCGTGCGCGAGCCGCCTCCAGGTGCTCGATTCCTTCGGCGTGGAGCAGTGCTCGCAGGTCCTCGACACGCGCTACCGGAAGCCGCATAAGGTCGGCGTAAGCCTTGGAGTGGTTGCGGAAGTTGTGCCAGGTGACCCGCCGCAGCTCGCCACGGGACACCTGGGGCATCACCATCTCGAGGTTCTGCTCCAGAGAAGCGCGGGCCTTGCGCGCAAAGAGAAAAGCAAATCGAGCAACCAGGACCGCGAGCGCGTACCCCATACGGCGCGGGAGGCGCTCGACGAGCCACTGCATGATCAGGAACCCTCGGTACTGGATCAATTCAGGATGTGCCGGAAGGCATACCACTGATCGGGGTGTTCGCGTATGAACGACTCAAACCGGTCGATCACCCGCTGCATCAACTCCGCGGCCGCCTCCTTGCCCCGGCAGCGATCGGAGGCGGGTGGCTGGATCGGCGGGTCGACGTGAACGCGGTAGTGCAGCCGGCCCTCGCGGCGGCTGTAGAGCGGCACGATCGGCGAACCCCGTTTGCACGCGATGGCGGCCGGCCCTGACGGCACTATCGCTCGTTTGCCGAAAAATCGCACCTCGGCCCCGGGCCCACGCGGGAGGTCGCAGGGCAGCGCCACCAGGCCGTTCTCATCGAGCACCTGGTTGATCGCTCGGACCGCAGAGCGATTCAGTGGGATGACCTTCAGCCCGTGAGCGGATCGCGTCTCCATGACGGCCTCGTTCAGTGAGCCAGGGAAGTTCTCCGTCACCGCGGCGATGTGGTAGCCCCAGATTCCGGCGAGCGACCCTGCGAAGTCCCAGGATCCCATGTGCGGCAGAGCAAGGATGGCGCCTCGGCCGTGGGAGAGGGCGGCGTCAGCGTGCTCTCGGCCTTCGAGCCGGATCATGGCCCGCACCTCCTCGGGCTGCAGGCTGCCCATCAGCAGGAAGTCTGCGAGCATCCGGGTGTAGTTCTCGAAAGCTCTCTTGGCTACGCGCCGGACTTCAGGATGGTCCTCGGGCAGGCCGAGGACCGCCCCGTAGTTGGCGCACGCGTTCTTACGTCGACCCGAGTCGGACGCCCACCACAGCGTGCCACCGAACGCCGCCACCGGATAGCGCACGCTGGGCGGGACCGCCCGCGTGAGGCGCGCCATCACGTGGTAGCTAGTCTTGAGCGGTTGCAGCGGGGTGTTCAGCCTCTGCGAGCGCGGAAGCGCCGGTGTGCGAAGGGTCGGACTGCCCCTCGACGGTCCGCTGATAGTTCGCGATGAACTCCTCAGTCAGCCGGCGGGCGTCGTTGTCGGTGTACTGCTGAGGTGGCGACTTCATGAAGTATGCGCTCGGCCCTTCCAGCGTGCCCGAGAGGCCATGCTCGAGCGCCAGCTTGCAGCAGCGGACGGCGTCTATCACGATGCCGGCCGAATTCGGGGAGTCGTGCACCTCCAGCTTCAGCTCGACGTTGAGCGGCACGTCGCCGAAGCTGCGGCCCTCCAGCCGGATCTGCGCCCACTTGCGGTCGCGCAGCCAGGGCACGTAGTCGGATGGGCTGATGTGCACGTTGTCCGCGCCGACCTCGTAGTCCAGCTGCGACGTCACCGAACGGGTCTTGGAGATCTTCTTTGACATCAAGCGCTCTCGCTCGAGCATGTTTAAGAAGTCCGTGTTGCCGCCGAAGTTGAGCTGATACGTGCGCTCCAGCTTGACCCCACGCTCGCGAAAAAGCCTGGCCAGCGTCCGGTGGACGATTGTGGCGCCAACCTGAGATTTGATGTCGTCGCCGATGATCGGGAGGCCCCTCTGCTCGAAACGGCCCTGCCAGTAGTGCTCGCGGGCAATGAAGACAGGGATGCAGTTGACGAACGCGCAGCCGGCGCTCAGCGCCTGCTCGACGTACCACTTGGTCGCCTCTTCCGACCCGACCGGAAGATAGTTGACGACGACGTCCGCCCCGGTCGCTTTGAGGATGCCGACCACGTCGCTCGTCTCGCCCGGCGCCTTCGTCACGACGTCGCTCAGATACTTGCCGATGCCATCGTGGGTCATGCCACGCTCGACGCGGACGCCCAGCTGGGGCACCTCACAGAACTTGACGGTGTTGTTGGGCCCGGCCCAGATGGCCTCAGAGAGGTCCTTGCCCACCTTCTCCCTGTCGACGTCGAACGCGGCCACGAACTCGATGTCGCGCACGTGGTA
>Ga0126383_10003664_pt1 | contig 10230 bp, 14 predicted proteins | sample PanSoiMetPlot_35_FD_96882 | JGI IMG/M metagenome (GOLD analysis project Ga0126383, IMG submission 96882) | Tropical forest soil microbial communities from Panama - MetaG Plot_35 | ecosystem: Environmental > Terrestrial > Soil > Tropical forest > Bulk soil | place: Panama | collected 2016-02-17
AATCAGAGTAAGCGGCCCAAAGTCGGTCTGACCAGGCAACTTATGCGGATTCGTGTTCCAACCGCCCTCTCGGTAGGGGATGGCCTCAGTTGTCATATTTAGGCCAGCCACGTTCATGAAGCCCATGCCTGCGACGGCCTGTTGGAGAGTGGGATGGATGATCTGCACCTGGAACTTGAAGTTCCTCATGGGGTCGGTGCGTGACCGCACGTCGTAAGGCACTGCTACCTCCTAAGCAGCGATCTGGCCGGGGATGATCTCGGCGGTCAGGTTGGCCCCCGAATCGAACTGCGTGACGCGGATGACGACGAACTCAGCGGGGTACTGGAGCGCCACGCCGACCTCCATGCGGACCTCGCCGGACTGCACCACCTGGGGCGTGTTGATGGTCTGGTCGCAGACCACGTAGTAGGCCTGGCCCGCTGTCGAACCTGCGAGGCCGCCCCGCTCCCAGATGGGGTCGAGGATCTGACGCGCCGTCTGGCGCAGGCTGGTCCACAGCCGCTGATCGTTGTTCTCGAAGACGGCGTACTGGGTGGACAGCTTCAGGCTGTCCTCGATGTAGATGAGCGTGCGGCGCACACCCACGTACCGGTCGGGGCCGTAGAGCTTGCGGGTACGGGCACCCATGACGCAGATACCGCTGCCCTGCACCGCTCGGATGACGTTGATCTGGTTGAAGTTCAGCGACCCCTGGTCGGTGTCGGAGAACTTGACCTCGCACCCCACCGCCGTGGAGAGCACCGCAGGCAGGCCCGCAGGGTTGCGCCAGGTGCCGATGGTGGCGTCGATCCGGGCCATCATGCCCTGTATCGCGCCCGAGGGCGGGACGATGATCGTGGAACCGGGCCGGGCCGGGTCGGGCACGATGATCCACGGGCAGTAGATGGCGTCGTAGGAGTTGGCGTTGCCGATCCCCGACGCTCGCTGGTTCACATCGTTCACATAGCTCGCACCCGCCGCCGCCAGTGGGTTGCCGTCCCAGACCACGAAGCAGTCCAGGCGTCCGCTGTTGAGGTTGACCGACAGAGCCTGGGCCGGAGGCATGATGTAGCTGCCGTCCTGCTTGCGGAAGGGCTGGAAGGAGCAGAGCAACGGAGCGTCGATCTGACGCATGGCGTCGGTGATCGTCGTACCCACCAAGTCGTTGGCGATCGGGGTACCGGGATCTGCGCCCCCGGTGAGGTCGTACGTCGCCGGGTTGGGATCGGTACCCGTTGGCGTCGTCGGTGCTACCAGTGTGATGTACCGCGACCCAGCGACCGGGTCGTTGACCGCTGCGATCGCCGGTCGGGTACCCGCCACCCCGGTCATCGAAAGATTGTTGAACGTCTCCAGGAGTCGCGTGGTCGCACCCTGCTGCTGGAACACCTGAAGACTGAAGATGTTCCGGTTGCTGGCGGTGTCGAGCGCCTGGTGGAGGATGACGACCTCCAGATCGTCACCCCACTTCCCCGATCCATTGGCCTCAGCGGTGAACACCGTGGCCGGAGTGGCGGCGTTGTCCTTGACCGCGATGGAGGACACCGACCCCTGCGCCCCGGACGCAGACGGCAGTACCCGCACGATGTACGCCGTGCGCCCGCCGTTCTGGTAGTAGCTGAACACCGCGTAGGGCAGGAACGACACAAGCTGCGACGGGACGCCGCTGTCGCTCACGGTGATCGGGTCGAAGCCTCCGAACTTCTGGGTGTAGTCAGCCCAGGAGTCCACCCGCACGGCGACACCGGCATCGCCTTTGGGGGCCACTCCTGCGAAGACGGCCACGGCGTTGGCCGTGCCTTGCTGGGTGGGGGAGGTCTGGAGGACTTCCTCCAGGTACACCCCCGGTCGGCGGTAGTCGCTCACGGTGCCTCCTGTGTGAAGTCATGCAAGGTGTGCCAGTACTGCGATCGGTCTTCGGGGAGGATCTGACCGTCCGTCCGATCGGCTTCGGGCGGTCCCCACATGTGGAGCAGCAGCTTCTGGATGCGAGGCTGCATACTCAGGTCGGCCAGCCGGTCCTGAGGCAGGTCGGTCTGCACCGAGATCGTGAACATCTTGCGGAAGATGCGCTTCTGCGCACCCTCCTGCGACGGGATGTCAGCCGGGGTCCAGCCCAGCGTCTCCATGCGCTTCCACACCCCATCGGCCGGACAGTGCAGCCACGAGGGATGGGGTTGGATGATGTCCCGGAACATGCGCGCCGTCATGATCCGATCGTGGGCCACGTTGTTGGACCACAGGCCCAGTTGGAAGATGAGCCGGTACTGGAGGTAGTTCCGGCGCACGAAGAAGCCCGGTGGGTCGTCGGCGGTGAGGGCAATGTCCCGCGACGTCGAGGGGTCGTACAACCGGTAGCCCGAGACGTGCCCGGTGTCGGACTCCTCCTCCACTTCTGACATCTTGTAGAGCGGGTACTCGGAGTGCCACAAGTCGTAGGCCGGTTCGATCCCGATGAGGTCGATGGTCACGTAGGGGTAAGTGATCGTCGTCTCGGAGTCGGGGAAGCGGAACCAGATCCGCACCGGCTTCTCGGCCCCGGTGCGGTCGGGGAGCGTGAGGCACTCCTCCAGCATCAGCTTCAGGGCGTCCTCCTCGGCCAGGATGAACCCGATGTGGTCGGGGTACTCCGGAGGAGGCGTCGTCTTGCGCGGACGGGCCGGGATGGTGGGCGGCGTGCGGGTGGCACGGGAGGCCATCAGAAGCCGCCCTCGTAGAAGCGCTGGCGCAGCGACCACCCCATCTGGGCCACGCCGTTGACCACCCCCATGCGGATGAGCGGCGTCGGCGGCGTCGTCTGGTCCCCGTACTCGGTCCGCATGGCCTGCTCGTGGTGCTGGCTGGTGGGCGGCACGCCGTAGGCGAGGTTGCCCTCCTCGTCCGACCAGTACTGGATGTCCTCGGCCATCGAGGACCAGCGGGGGTCCTGGGCCGCCGCACTCTGGAGCCGCTCGTGGTGGGCCATGATCTCGGACTCGGCCGCCTCGGTGACCACGTTCTCGGCCTGGCTCACCACATCGAGGAAGGCGTCAACGATGCCATCTCCACCCCGCACGTAGACGTGGTTCGAGGGCACCACCACCGTGGCTCCTTCCCATGGGCAGTTGAGGCCGCGCCCGCTCGGACGCAACGGCCGGAGCGTAGCCCAGGGGCCTCAGCCAGTGGTGGAACCCAGTGTCTCTCGGAGATGCTCGATGGCCTCGGTGGAGATGAAGGCGTGGCCCGCGGGGGCCTGCTGATCGTCCACAGTCATGCGGAACGAGAGGCTGGCGAGGATGGACTGGACCATTTCAGCCCGCGCCCGCAGGAAGGCGATGTCCACACGGGCCTGAGCCAGTTCGATGCCCAAACCGCGTATCACACGGTTCTCCAGCGACTCTCCTAGTAGTAGCCGGAGTTGACCGCCGCCACGTTCACTGTCCGGGGCGTCGTGCCCGTCTGTATCCACTGTTGAAGGAGGAATCGGAACTCCACGATCGCTTGACGCCAGTTGTACCCATCGTAGTACGGGTTCTGCATGAGGACCTTGATGAAGAGGTTGGTGTCGCCGGTCTGCACGTTGTACTGATCGAGGCGAAACTCCGTCATGTTCGACGTGGGTCCGTAACCGTTGACGTAGGGGACGACCCAGTAGCTGTACTTCCCGCTGTAAGGGTAGAGGCTCCCCTGCCAGCCGCCGCCCGCGAAGAACGCGATCCACATCGTCTGGTTGAAGTACGGCCAGATGCGGCAGCCGCTGATCCGGTAGCCCCCACCAAGAGCACACTGGTACTGAAGCCCCTCGCCCTGGGTAGCGTCACCGTTCGGCTCGTTGACGATCTCGGAGTTCCAGAACGTGGAGAAGTTGTTGTCCACCGACTTCTGCCCGCCCCAGGTGCCGTAGTCGCCGTTGGCGGCTGAGGTGGACGAGTAGACGGAGCCTGGGTTCCACTCGAAGTCGCTGCCCCAGCCGTACACCGGGTCGTTGACGACATACGAGTATGCGTCCTTGCCGAGGTACCAGTTGAGCGGCCCCACCCAGGCCTGATCAGGCCGACCATTGCGCCGTGCCGCCACATACACCCGGTAGCGCTTGTCCTGGGTGAGCGAGCCGAAGGTGAAGGTGGTCCCGGTGGTGCTCTGGTCGGAGAGCCAGGAGCCGCCTTCATCGGTGAGCACCACGTGGTAGTTGTCAGCCGGAAGCTGACCAGCGGGCACGTTGGCGTCCCACGCCACCGGGATACTGCTGTGATTGTTCACATCAGCCGGGTTCATGCGCAGGTTCGAGACGCCCGCCAGCACAGGCGAGTACGGCGTCTCGTGGACCCATACGCCGTGGTCCCGGAACCAGAAGTCGAGGATCGGCTTCCACACCCCACCGACGCGCACGTACTGGAGCCGGGTCCCATCGAGGACCACCGTGCGCCAGGCCCCTGCTGCTCGGACGGATACGGCGGTCATATCAGTAGGTGAAGTAGATGGTGCCGTCTGGGGCGTTCTGGGATGGGGCCACGTTGCCCGACACCATGAGGATGCCCGCCACCTGGACCGCCGTCTTGCCCGCAGGGGCCAGGTTGGCCGCACCCACGAGGTTGGTCGTGCCGTTCAGGTTGACGGTGCCCGAAATGTTGACGGTGGTGGGACTCACAGTCAGGGTCGTTCCCTTGATCTGCACGGTGGAGTCGCTGCCCACGTCGAACTCAGCCGTGCCGCCGTCGGCGTGCTTGATGGTGCCGTAGGGAGCCGCCACGCCCAGGAGCACCTTGCCACCGGTCACGGTGGCCCCGGTGACGGCACCCGTAGCCGCCACCGAGGCCGCAGTTACAGCCTGGGCAGCGGTGGTACCTGACAAGGTGGTGGCACCAGTGACCGTGAGACTGTTCAAGGTGGCGAGCGCGGACGTCTGGAGGCCCCCGGTGATGTTGAGCGGGGAGTCCATGGCGAAGCCGTTGGCGTCGGTGGTGAGCTTGGCGGTGTCGGCCCCGATCTTCAGCAGGATGCCGGTGTTGTCGATGGTGGCCCCGATGCCACCTGTGCCCATGAAGGCCTTGGCCATGTTCACGGAGCCGTCGCTCATAAGCTGCACACCCGTACCGGCCCCCTGGCGACGCAGGGTGAAGCTGGTGCCATCGGACGTGAAGCCGAGGTTGGGGTAGCGGACGCTCTGCCAGCCGCTGCCGTCCCAGAAGTCCGGACCACCGGCCACGGAACCGCTCTGGAGGAACGACATGAGGCCGACCATGGGCGGCGTACCCATCACACTGGTACGCGTAGAGGCGTCGGGGAAGATGTTGACCGACCGGTTGCGGAGCCATTCGGCGTCCTGCTCCCGCCAGTTGTCTATAGCGTTGCGCCAGTCCGGAAAGATGTAGTCGGTGGCGGTACCGGGTACGGCCATGGGTCCTCCTAGGAGATCACCAGCATGCAGGCCTGACCGCTGGCGAGGGGAGTCGCGCTCTTATCCGTGAAGGTCACGCCCCACTGGTGGTACGTGCCCTGGTCGGTGTCAGCGTTGACCGTGTACTTGACCCAGCGGGTGGCGTCGTTCTTGTCCTGGAAGTAGAGCTTCTTGCCCACGTGGCTGGTCGCCAGCGCGTTGGTCAGGTCGATGCCGTTGTCGGACGTCTTGTGGATGTACAGGAGCGACACCTGGTCGTAGACCACGTTGTTCAGCCGGATCTGGCCCGAAGCAGGGGGCGGGGCCACGTTGTTGTTGTAGACATACTGGTATGCGACCCCCGTGGTCTGCTGCTCCAGCAGCGCCACACGAGCGTCGAGCGTCGAGATGTAGTCGTTGAGGGCAGTGTCCCAAGGGGTCTGACCCGCGGTGGGAAGCGGCGGCTGCGTGCTCATCTAGCCTCCATAGGGTCCAGAACCGTACGGGCCGCCCCCATAGCCGACATGCGGGATGGGCCGGGTGTTGGGCGGGAAGTCGAAGGTGTACTCGTCCTCGGGCCACGTCTCGGAGCACGACACCCCGACCACGGTGTCCATGCGGATGCGGCCTCGGATCTGGAAGTCGGTGACCTCCCAGTACCGGCCGTCGTAGTACACGATGTCGTTGTTGCGGTCGTCCATCCAGTTGTTGGCGATGAGGCCGCGGTCCCACACCCGGTGACCGTGGGCCTCTTGGGTGCCGACGCCCGACTCCATGATCGCTCGGGCCGAGACGGCGAAACGAAGTGTGACAACTGGACGGCGGCCCTCGGGCATCATCTGCTCCGGAGCCTCACCCTGATCGATCCACATGACGGGCACCGTCAGGCCCCGCAGCCAGGCACGACCACCTTCGTTGTAGACCCGGTCGTACTGGCTGGCGTCCACGTCGAACTTGAACCAGATGACCGTCTCACCTGATTCGTTGTACCTCCGGGTCATCTCCCGGAAGATGTGGGCGGCCTCGCGACGGGTGTCGATCATGTGCCGCTCTGCCCAATCGAGGCCCAGCCGCCGTAGCCGATGCCACCGGGCGGTTCGGGGATCATGACGTCGTTCGGCTCGGGATCGGTGCACATGACACCGGGCGGGATCGGCGGCAGGAGCCGGTGCGGTGGACGCATGTCATCGACCTCGCGCTCCCGGATGATGGGCACGAGCCGGTTCGTGAGGTAGGCCACCCGACGTAGCCAGAACTGCTCGATGTGATCGAGGCCGATGCCCAGCATGGAGGCCTGCTCTTTGTACTGCTGGGTCCAGAAGCCCGCCATCTCCATGACCTGGCGGAACCGTTCGCTGACAGGGATGGAGATGCCCTCGGGGGTGGACACGTCAATGTCAAGGCTCAACTCGCTGAGCAACGCCCACAGGGCCTGGGCCGTGGCTCCCACAGCGATCACGTCGCACTCCACCGCCGACGCGTTGGCTAGTGCATTGGCGTCGGCGTCGCAGGAGTGGCCACCTCCAGCCGTAGCCCGATTGAAGAACACCTGGTTGGCCACAACCTGGCCCGCGTACTCCAGGTCCTCGTCCAGGAACCATTCGTAGAAGTACCCGCTGACGCCCACGCCGTCCTTGACCAGGTTGGGGTCAGCGAACTTCAGGATGCCGTTGCGCTGGTCCAGTTCCCACACCACCGGATCGGCGGGGATGGCCGTGCCGTCCGGCTGCCACACGGTCAGCAGATCCTTGGGTACGAGTGGATGCGGAAGCCGCATGGTGTAGATCGGGGCCGCCGTGAATGGGACCTCGAAGTAGTGACCGAAGTCGCGCAGCTTCATGCGGATCTTGCCGCCAATCTCAGCGGTTGTGCACATGGCCGTTCCCTCTCGATGACCGGGCCTCAGCGAAGCCCTTGACCAGACACTCGATGACTTGGTCCTCGTCACTGGGGTCGAAGATGACACTGGTCAGCACGGGTCCGTAGGTGACCGTGAGCTTCATGCCGCCCGTATCGGTTGTCTCAGTTCCGATCTGCATGCTCACCCCCACATCATGCTCCCAAGAAGTCGATCACTATGCGGGTCGCCCCCGCAGCGACGTTGCCGGTCAAGGGCGAGCCACCGACCTGCACATCGATCTGGTCGCCCACCGCGCAAGTCATGGAGTCGTTGATCTGGTTGTAAACCACGGCGCTGGCAGTGACGGCGTAGGCGACACCCCGGCCCATGATCACGGTGTTCCGACGCAGGTAGGCCTGGATGTTCTGACCCACCGCCACCGCCTGCGCCGCGATCTGGAAGTTGATCGAGTACCGGCCAGCCAGCGGGCAGGTGAAGATGCCAGTGGCGATGTTGTAGGCGTCAAGGGTGTCGTAGTCCTCGGTGTCCATGATGAAGGTGGTGAACGAGCCGGGGATCGAGAAGGCAGTGGTGCGGTAGGCCCGCATGCCCATCGTGGGTGCTACAGGACCAGGAGGTCCTTCTGGCCCTGGTGGCCCCGGAGTCCCGATGATGACGGGCACGACCGGAGCGGACTGGGTGGTGACGGGTATGACGATGGGCGCTGTCTTCTGCACCACCGTCACACCCGGTTGATCCGGAGGGATGACGACCACCTGGGTCACGGATACGGGTACACCCCCCAGTAACCAGGTGGTGACGTCTGCCAGTTGGACACCTGGCCGATGATCGTGGCCTTGCCTCGAACGTGAGTGCTGGCCTCGTAGAAGTCCGGGTTGGCCGAGTCAGTGTGGTGTTCCGACTGGAGGTCCCACACGAAGCTACCCGGCCACATCGTCCCACCCTTCAGTGTGACGAGTGTGCCGGTGGCCAAGACCGGATCGTTCTCCTTGTAGGCAGCGGTCACGGTGAAGTCCACGAGGAGACGGCCCAACGGGTAGATCGGTGGCCACCAGTAGCCGTAGTAGTACGCGCCAGGGGTGCGCACCTGTGCTCGCCACGTCACGTTCTCCCAGGTGTACAGCGTCGGTGGAGGAACGGGCACGACTGGCGTCCAGCACACGTTCTGGAAGAAGAACGTGAAGGTAGCGGTGTCTCCGGCCACCCATGACAGGTCCTGGGTGGTAGGAAGTTGGTCGAGGCTGGCAGCGGCTCCGGTACCGCCTCCACCACCTGCGCCGGAGCCGCTGGCAGTCTCAGCCCCTGTGTAGTCCGGGATCAGCGCCTTCGGGTACGGAGAGACGAACTGCTGCGCGACTGGCACATAGTCCACGTTGCTCACGGCGGCGGCTCCTCGGGTGGCGGGCCTCCAGGCCCGAGGTCCACCGAGAAGGAAGCGTAGGGAGCCTCCTCGGGACCTTCGGTCCAGATCTCGCTGGCCTGCTTGATGAGGCCCTCGTCAGGATTGCGGTACTGGCTCATGTCTTCCGCCTCTCGTAGTACCGCCGCTGGTGGGCACGATGGCAGATCTTGCAACGGCGAGGAGAATCGGGGTACGTGTTCTCGGGCGTGAGCGGGTGCCCCCGAGGGCAGTGCGTCTTCCGGGCGTTCCTAGCTGGCACGCCGTCGCCCCGCATCACGTTCTCGACCAGCGTCACGTCCTCCATGTGGGCCACGTTCACGCAATGCCGCCGCTTGCAGAGATGATCGATCTGCCCAGCGATGGGACCGACCTTCTCCTGATAGATCAACCGGTGGACGTACTTCATGGTGCCGTTGACGCTGAGGCAGCCATACCCGCCCTTGTTCAGACCACCCTGCCAGAGACGGCAGAAGCCACGGACACCAGCCGGTGCCTTCGCACGGATGGTCCTCTGCTCGATTCTTTGTACAAGGTTCCGATTCATATTTTTACGTACAAATACATGCCCATGGTGGGCGGCCGAATGTCGATGGGCGTGTTGCCGCCCACGGTGTTCTCGGTGATGGGGTGGGTATGCGAGGCCCCGCCCGGATCGATGGTGAGAGCGTGGGTGTGCTGGCCCTGCTGATCGGTGGAGTGGACGTGGGCCGACTGGTTGGTGGAGATCGAGATGTGCGTGGGGTCATTGCCGGTGCCGGTGAAGGCGTCCACGTTCACGGTGTGACTGGCATCGTTGAGCGGCCCGTCGATGTAGTTGTTCTGGCCGTACATCGTGCAGATGTAGCCACCGGCCACGCCCTCGCCCGGAGGCCGGTGCATGTGACCGGGGTCGCTGATGTCGTGGACGTGAGCACCCTGTCCGGACACCGTGTTGTGGCCGTGTTGCCCTGCCGGAGTCATACTCGCCGTATGAATATGCGAGCCACCTGCTCCCGCCGTGGGTGAGGCCAGGTGCTTGTGGGCCGGGAGGTTGGTGATCTGGATCGACACCTGGGGACTCGGGTTGCCGAACTTCGTGCCCGGCGCGCCCCAGGCCAGGTAGCAGTCTCGGGCGTCGGGCAGACGCATGTTGTTGGAGTCGATCTGCCATTGAGGCATGGCGTTCCACAGCCCGCCCGCCGCCGCCTTGGACACGGTCTGGCCGTTCACCAGGAGCCAACCCGGTGGGGCCGTGGTGAGGAAGCCAGGCATGATCATCCCGGCCGGGATGGGCACCGTGGATAGCTGGACCCAGGTGCCGTTCTGGTACACCCACAGCGAGCCATCGGACAGGTTCTTGTACATGTCCCCTGGCGTGGCCGCGCCCGAAGGGTTTCCCGTGCCCTGGCGGAAGTTGGAGCCGATCAGGTCGCCGTTGACAGTGAGGTCGCCGGACACCCCGATGCTGCCTGCCGTGAGGCTGGCCACGACATCGAGGTTGTCGTGCACCCGCAAGGTCTTGGTGGCCGATCGCTCCAGCGCCGTGCCGTCGCCATCCCAGGTGATGTGACCGTCGTAGGCCAGATCGAAGTACAGCGACATGTCGATGGGGCTGACGTTGCGCAGCAGCGAGCCGTCCTTGATGGCGGT
>Ga0126383_10003665_pt1 | contig 10228 bp, 10 predicted proteins | sample PanSoiMetPlot_35_FD_96882 | JGI IMG/M metagenome (GOLD analysis project Ga0126383, IMG submission 96882) | Tropical forest soil microbial communities from Panama - MetaG Plot_35 | ecosystem: Environmental > Terrestrial > Soil > Tropical forest > Bulk soil | place: Panama | collected 2016-02-17
GAACAGCTCGCCCGCGTGAGTCAGCGCCACCCGGCGGGTCGTGCGCTGCAGCAGCGTCGTGCCGAGTTCGGTCTCGAGCCGCCGGATCTGCGCGGACACAGCGGGCTGTGCGACGTGCAGCCGCTCCGCAGCCCGGCTGAATCCGCCGTAACGCACCACCGCGTCGAAGTAGGCAAGCTGCCGCAACTCCATCTACTTATAATTATTAATGATTAGTCTTAACGCAAATATGTCTTGGACTTATCAGCCAGGCCGGCCGATGCTGGACCTCATGGAGCGACGGCAACTCGGCAACGATGGGTTCATCACGTCCGCGCTCGGCCTGGGCTGCATGGGCCTGTCGCAGGGATACGGGCCAGCCGACGATGACGAGTCCATCCGGGCGATTCACCACGCGATCGAGCTCGGGGTGACCATGCTCGACACCGCGATGAGCTACGGCCAGGGGCACAACGAGCGGCTGATCGGCCGCGCGCTGGCCGGGCGCGCGGGAGAAGCCCAGGTGGCCACGAAGTTCGGCATCGTCCGGGACGAGCACGGGGTGCGGCTCGACGGGCGGCCCGAGCACGTGCGCGGCTATTGCGAGGCGTCGCTGGCACGGCTCGGCGTCGATGTCATCGACGTCTACTACCTGCACCGAGTCGATCCGGCGGTGCCGGTCGCCGAGACCGTGGGCGCGATGGCGCAACTGGTGACCGACGGCAAGGTCCGGCACCTCGGCGTCTCGGAGGTTACGGTCAGCCAGCTCGAGCAGGCCTCGGCCGTGCATCCCATCAGCGCGGTGCAGCTCGAATGGTCGCTGCTCTGGCGCGACCCGGAGGACGACATCGCCGCGGCGGCGCGCCGGCTCGGCGTGGGGATCGTCCCCTACAGCCCGCTCGGGCGGGGGCTGCTCACCGCCACGCTGACCCGCGAGAACGTGGCCGACAGCGACTTCCGCCGCACCGACCCCAGGTTCCAGGGTGCCGATCTGGACCAGAACCTGGCGCACGTCAGCGCGCTGCACGGCATCGCCGGTGATCTCGGCCTGACCGCGGGGCAGCTCGCCCTTGCCTGGCTGCTCGCACAGGGCCCGGACGTGGTCCCCATTCCCGGCTCGCGCCATCTCGGCCGGATCGAGCAGAACGCAGCGGCGGCCGATGTGATCCTGACCGAGAACGACCTGCGCCGTATCGAGCAGGCCGCCCCCCGCACCGCCTGGGCCGGTGACCGCCGCTCCTTCGCCGCCCCCGCCATCACCCGCCGCGGTTCCTGACCCCGCTCCACCTAACGGGTCTCCACGTCGCCGCCGCGATCGTGCCCCCTAACCGGCAGCCTCTGCGGCGGCGGCCCGGCTGGCCAGCCGATTGTCACGGGAGGCGGCCCCGCGCCGCGCTGGTGGCCGGCCCGCCAGGGGGCGTTCTGTAGCGAAATAAGTAGCTACGGACCGTGAGCGCGCTAGCCGGGTGCCCTGCCGCCCAGCTGGCTCGCGACCTCGGGCACCGGCGCCTTTTGCAGCCCGGCGAACCAGGCCGTGGCGACGGTGAGCAAGGTGAGGCAGCCGGCTCCGGCGAATACGGGCCTGGAATCGTTGCCCAGCAGCGCCGCCGCCCCTCCGGCCAGGACGGCGCCGATGAGCGTGACCGCCTGCCCGCCGAGCCGCCAGGACGCCGTGACCCGGCCGAGCAACTCCCTCGGGACGAGTACCTGCCGCAACGAGCGCATCGTCACGCTCGCCGCGATGATCGCCCAGGTGTACATCAGGTTCCCGGCCAGGGCAACGGGCATCGACGTGGCCGCGCCGATCAGGATCAGGGCGATCCCGGAGGCCGCGCAGCAGAACGTGACGACCTGCACCGGCCCGAGCCAGCGGCACAGCGGGCCGGTACCCACCGCCCCCAGCAAGCCGCCGACGCCGCCCGCCGTGACAATGAGGCCGATCTGTCCGGGCGGCAGGTGCAGGGTGTTGTGGGCGAAGAAGATGATGAGCTTGTCGGCGCCCAGACACAGGTTAAGGACCAGCAGGAACAGCAGCAGCGTGAACAACAGCCGGGTGGCGGCCAGGTACTTGATTCCCTCGGCCAGCTCGTGCCGCAGCGCCCGCCAGCCGGTGGATCGCGCGGTCCGCGGCGCCGCCGGGTAGCGGCGGCGGATGCCGGTCAGCGAGGCAAGGGAGACCAGGAACGTCAGCGCGTCGATGAGCATCGACACGTGCAGCAGCCCGGCGGCCGCGAGCAGCCCCGCGGCACTGGGCCCGGCGATCTGGCCGACCTGGTTGGCCGACTCCAGCCACGAGTTCGCCGATACCAGTCCCCGGCCGGCGAAGACATCCCGCACGGCGATGGCGAGCGCGGTGTCGGAGAACACCGTCACGACGCCGGCGGCAAAGGCCAGCGACAGGATCTGCCACGCCGAGACCTGAGGTGATCCGGTCAGCAGGAACAGCGCGAAGAAGATCAGGGCCCGGATGACATCGCCGCTGATCAAGATCAGCCAGGGGTCGAGCCGGTCGACCAGCACCCCGGCCGGGAAGCCGGCGGCGAGATAGCCCACGCTGCCGGGCAGCGACGCGAGCACGGCCGCCACCGGGCTGCCCGTGAGCTGCAGGACCAGCAGCGGCACCGCCAGGATGGCCAGCCCGTCGCCCAGCATCGACACGGCCTGCCCGCCCAGGAACACCCGGGAACGCAGCATAGGTAACCATCATCGCCGGGTAACCGCGCAGGTCAATGCCCCCCCGGGGTTAGTCCGAGGGAGCTGAGCCGTCAGGTGTCCTGGCCGAGGGCCTCCGCTGCGTCGAGCTTCTTGAGCGCCCTGGCCGTGTCCTCGCAGTACTGTTCGCTGAGGTCAATGCCAATCGACCGGAATCCGTGCTTACGGGCGAAGAGCATCGATGTTCCGGAGCCGTTGAACGGGTCCAGCACTATTCCTTTCGCGGGCGTGGTGGCAAGGACCGGGATCCGGATGAGATCTTCGGAAAAAGAAGCCCGGTGTGTGCCATTTCCTACAGCCGGGGGGACTTCCCACGTGTCAAGCGCCGGAAGAACCCGGCCCGACGGCAGACGCCGGCCCACAGCATGCCGATCGTAGTAATACCACCGGCTCTTGGTGAGGTGGAACACGTACTCGTGCGAAATCGAGCACCGGTCGCGGACCTGGTCCGGTACCGGGTGAGGCTTGATCCATACCACGTCATTACGCACGAGCCAGCCCTGCTCCTGCAGCGCGATGGCGAGCCGGTGCGGGATGAGCAGGAGCTGTTTCGGCCGTGCCCACTTGCCGTCACCGGGCCTGTCCTGGGGCCGCAGCCCGAACCTGCGCGCCCCCTGCTTCAGCTCCCCGCTCTTGTGCGCGCCCTTGCCGCTCCAGTACGTGTCGCCGATATTGATCCACAGCGAGCCGGTCTCGCGGAGCAGTTCACCACAGAGGCTAAAGACCTCAGCAAGGTGATCGATGAACTGTTGCGGATGGTTTTCGAGCCCGAGCTGCCCGTCAATGCCGTAGTCACGCTGACCGTAATACGGCGGAGACGTTACTATGCAGTCCACCTCGACCCCAGCGTCGATCAACCGTTGCAGGAAATGCCTAACATCTCCATGCAGAACGATTGATTTCTCATCAGCGTAGTACGCATGGTGGAGCAGATCGGGGTTCTGGAAAACCCGCTGCGGGGTGACCCTTGGGTGCAGCGCGCGATTTGCCGGGGTGTCCTTCAGGCCCCCGTCTCGGCCGACCGAGGCACTGGTCGGGGGCAGCGGCGGAGCTTCCCGGCCAGCCAGGGGCCGTTTGCCGGCTGCCTCTTCCTGCGGCACCGCATCCTCCCGGGCAACCTTGGTTGTCCCGGAGATTGTAGGGGGGTGCGGCCGTCAAGCCTGCGGGACACGCTCCGCGGCGACGGCTGGCTGTTAGCATCCGGGTTAGGACGAGCGGGCTCCGTAGCCAGGCATCGACGGGGCCACACCTGGTCTTCCGCGGTCAAAGGTGCTGGCATGGTCCGGCGCGAGGAGGAGAGCATGGCCGGCAAGTTCGTGCTAAAAAAGGGCTCCAGCGGCAAGTACCATTTCAATCTCGTGGCTAGCAACGGACAGGTGATCGCCACCAGCGAGACCTACGAACGCAAGCAGTCTGCGCTCAACGGGATCGACTCGGTGAAGGAGAACGCCCCCAGCGCCGAAGTAGACGACCAGACCGGCGAGTAGCGATCGCCCGCCACGCTGGGAGGCCGCCCGGTGGGGTACACGGCCGCAGCGTGGCTCAGCTTCGGTGAGGCCATCGCGGCCATTGCCGGCGCACTGACGGGCCTGCTGTTCGTTGCGCTCTCGGTCAAGGGTAATGCGCTGGCCGCATCGCGCAGCCTCAGCTCTAAACGAACCCCACAAGAGCGCCCTGGCGGCCGTGCGCTATCGCAAGAACCCTAACCAGCCTGCGGCAACTGGCCGCCGGAACGATCCTCGCGCCATGAATCGAGCGTCAGGATCCCGGCAAGCGGCGCGGCTATCAAGATGGCAAGCACGCCTATGGTCAGCAGCATCAAGCTACCGACCGGGAAGGCGACCACCATTGACCCTACGGCCGCCACAAGGACCGCGTAGGCGCCGCACAGGAGTGGCTTGTTCACTGGCGGGGCTGGCGCCGGGGCGGGTTCGTGCCGTGCTCCGGCCGGCCTGGCCGGGAGGTCGGCGGTGAGCGTGGCCAGGTCCGCATAGGTCCGCGATGTGAGCGTCTGGCTCACCCGCAGGCCAAACTCGTCCCTGGTCAGCCGTCCTTGCACGAATGCGGCCTTGAGGGTGTCGATCACCTGCTCGCGGTCGGCGTGCGATGCCCGTAGGTGGCCGTGACCGGCCGCGACCGCTGCCGTCTCGTCTCCCAGGGAAGCGGGTACCTGGGCATCAGCGCGGGCCCGCTCTTCCGCCAAGCGGTCATAAGCCAGTTGCGCATCCTTCGGCAGGTCGCTCTTGACGACCTCCCAGTTCAGTGCGTATCGGGCTTCCTGTTCAGGGGTCATTCTCGCCATAGGACACCACTGGCCTCTCTCGGTGGAGACGCTACTCTCCCGGCCGGGATGCGGCCAGAGGTCAGCGCCTGGGCGGCCGGTTGGCAGTTCCCAGGCAATTCGCCTGAACATGCGCCAGCCAGGGATGCCATCTCCCCTGGCTGGCGACTTTTCGCTTGGTTGCCGTCAGTGGCTGATCGAGAAGTGCACCAAGCCGTTCGATGCCTTCGTCACCTTGACGGAGTAGCTGGCACCCGGAGCGGCGGTCGCCGAGGATGCCGGAACAAGAGCCTTGGCCTTCCATGAAAGCGAACCCGCGCCGCAGTCCTGGAGACCACCCTGCCTGTCAAACCCGGCCAGGTCGATCGACTCAGTCCCGGCTGCTCCCTTGGAGGTAACCGTCCCGCTCCAGCGGAACAGATCGGAGAGGTCGTTCAGCACCAAGCGGAACTTCCCGTTCCTGATTGGGATCTGGAATCCCGAGAAGCTGAATTGCACCGTGATCACGTCGCCGGTTACCGGGCAGCGAGCAATCTGGTTAATGAAGATCGGGTCGAACTTCGGGCCGCTTGCGGTGTGATCGACGGTGAATAGCAGCTTTTGGCCTTGGGAGTTCTTGCCTGCGTAGTACGTGCTGCCTCCGGCATAGGCCGGCCCCGATGCGAATAGCAATAGGCACGCGGCGAGCGCTGGCAAAGCGAGGTACTTTCGCATCGCGATCCTCCTTCTCCCGGGATGACCCGGGAACCTTGTTCACTCTTCGGATCGACCCTGACACTGAAGGGCCGAAATGGCAAGGCGCGGTCCCGTTCCTTTTCCGGCAGCGCCTAACCCAAGGAGGCAGCTGCCCCGACCAGGCGGCTAGCAGTCTCTGGTCAGGCAGTCAGCCAATACCTAGTTGCTTGCGCCGCGCTGACAAGGCCACCGCAATAACATCCACGCTCGCGATCGTGGCCGGTGGAGAAGGGCTGACCTGGGCCTCAATGACCGACCGCAAGCGGAGGGCGCTCTCGCGCCGGGCGCCAAGGTTCATCATGTGCCGATAGTCCCGCAGGAAACGCTCGGCTTCCTTAACAGTTCGATCGGAAAGCTGTGACGCGTCCAGAGCCTGCGCCCAGGCGAGCAATTCCGGCGACAGCGAATCCGGCTCGGGATCGGGGCTGGGCGCGGCCCGTCGCCACCAGGGCATCTATCCGCGCCGCCCGGCGCCCGGGAGCCCGTTGTCGCTGGCAGCCATGGCCTGACCGGCGAGAATGTCACGTAGCTCGTACGTGACGCTGTCTGAGTACCCGTCGAGAGTCGCTTCCAGATCGCGGCGCTGGATGGGCGTTGAGTATGCGGCCAGCTCACGCTCCAGCTCAGAGCGCCGTTTACGGTCCGCGTCAGTGCCGCCAGGCATCAGCAGGGCGTACACGAGGAACCAGAGTCCGCCGATGATCACCATGCCCCACAGGCCGCCACGCAGCATGTAGCCCGCCACGGTGAGCACCACCCCGGCCAGCAAGGGCCGCCAGCGGGGGCGCACCCCGCGCGCCAGACGCATCAGCCCGACAGCCGTGAGCAGCGCGCTAATACGGACAAAACGGCGGATTCGCCTGGCGGGCGTGTGCCCCGGGGCACCGTACCGGCCGGCTGGGCCGGCGGACGGGCTCCACACCAGGTTCCGCCGATGCGCTCGCAGTCTCATCGCAGCCTCCTGCACCCGGCTCCGCGCTGCGTGTCTTCAATGGTACGCTTTTGCGCTCCTCAGGAGCGCGCCCGCGCGTCAGGACCGCGCCCCGCGCCGGGGCAGATACCGCGGGCATCCTCGCTCACTGTGGGCTCATGCCCGCGGCTTTCTCTGGGGCCTGCCCAGCAGGTCTCAGCGGCGGCCCAGCCTCCGCTCACCGCCGGCGCCCGGCTGGTAGGTCAAGCCATAGTGCGCGAAGACCGCCTGTTCGTCGGCCGCCAGCAGCTCGCCGTCGGTGTCGATCGACGGTGCGTCCTTCACCTGCTTCTTGTCATAGGCGACCTTGAGGTATCCCGGACCCACGGTCGCCTTGTCAAGGTGCACGAACACGAGCCGGTGCCGGCCTACCATCCCGACCTTGACCGTGCCGAAGGACGGCAGGTCGGTGCCGGTGTCCACGTAGATGGCCTCCAGCTCGCCGATCTTGTGGCCGTCGGCGTCGACCACACTCTGCCCACGCCAATCCCGGATATTCTCCGCCTCGAACATGCCGCTCCTCCTCTCCAACAGCGCCACGCTGCCGTATGCCTACGGTGTTACCCGGATACACACCGCAAACCCCTAGCGGCCACGGTGGTGGCCACGGCCGGAGGAAGCGCACTGGGCCAGGGGTTACGGGACACGCCCTAGTTGTCTCGGCGCTGGTAGAAGGACCGGAACGCCGTCTTACGGTCCTCGTCGCTAGGTGGCCGCCGCTCGGGGAACATCCGAGCGAGCCATGCCTTGATCCTGGCCCACACGACTAGAAATACCCGTAATAGGCGCTGGTAGCTCGCGTTCGGCCGCTTTGACTCAAAATCTTGGTGGTGTCTTGGCCCGATCGTTAGATAGGCCCGAACAGTCACTGACCTCGCAAAGCCGACATAACGGTTCGTTTGGGGCGTCCAGCTGGGCCGAGTCGCTGCGGGTGAGAGAACTAGTCTCACGGTGTCCGCGAGGGCCTCGGTCAGGAGCCGACGTAGGCCGCGAGGTGCTCACCGGTGAGGGTGGAGCGCGCGGCGACGAGGTCGGCGGGTGTGCCCTCGAAGACGACCCGGCCGCCGTCGTGGCCGGCGCCGGGGCCGAGGTCGATGATCCAGTCGGCGTGCGCCATCACAGCCTGGTGGTGCTCGATGACGATGACCGACTTGCCGGAGTCGACGAGCCGGTCGAGCAGGCCGAGCAGCTGCTCGACGTCGGCGAGGTGGAGGCCGGTGGTCGGCTCGTCGAGGACGTAGATGCCGCCCTTGTCGGCCATACGGGTGGCCAGCTTGAGCCGCTGCCGCTCGCCGCCGGACAGCGTCGTGAGCGGCTGGCCGATGCCGAGGTAGCCGAGCCCGACGTCGGCGATCCGGTCGAGGATTCTCTGCGCGGCGGGTGTGCGCGCCTCGCCGGTGCCGAAGAACTCCCTGGCCTCGGTCACCGGCATCGCGAGCACCTCGCTGATGTCCCGGCCGCCGAGGTGGTATTCGAGCACCGACGCCTCGAACCGCTTTCCCTCGCACTCCTCGCAGGTGGTGGCGACGCCAGCCATCATCGCCAGGTCGGTATAGATGACGCCGGCGCCGTTGCAGTTGGGGCAGGCTCCCTCGGAGTTGGCGCTGAACAGCGCCGGCTTCACGCTGTTGGCCTTTGCGAACGCAGTGCGGATCGGGTCGAGCAGTCCGGTGTACGTCGCCGGGTTGCTCCGTCGCGAGCCGCGGATCGCGCCCTGGTCGATGGAAACCACACCCTCGCGGCCGGAGATTGAGCCCTGCACGAGCGAGCTCTTGCCGGAGCCGGCGACGCCGGTGATGACGGCAAGCATCCCGAGCGGGATGTCGACGTCGACGTCGCGCAGGTTGTGCTCGGTCGCACCGCGGATCTCCAGCATGCCGGTGGGGGTCCGGACCTTCTCCTTGAGGGCTGCCCGATCGTCGAAATGGCGGCCGGTGAGGGTGCCGCTGCCGCGCAACTCCTCGACGGTGCCCTCGAACATCACCTCGCCTCCCTCGGTCCCGGCGCGGGGGCCGAGGTCGACGACGTGGTCGGCGATCACGATCGCCTCCGGCTTGTGCTCGACGACGAGCACCGTGTTGCCCTTGTCGCGCAGCCGCAGCAGCAGGTCGTTCATCCGCTGGATGTCGTGCGGGTGCATCCCAATGGTCGGCTCGTCGAAGACGTAGGTGACGTCGGTCAGCGACGACCCGAGCTGCCGGATCATCTTGGTGCGCTGCGCCTCGCCGCCCGAGAGCGTGCCCGACGGGCGGTCGAGGCTGAGGTAGCCCAGTCCGATCTCCACGAACGAGTCGAGGGTGTGCTTGAGCGTGGCGAGCAACGGTGCCACCGACGGCTCGCCGAGGCCGTCGACCCACTCGGCCAGGTCGCTGATCTGCATGGCGCACGTCTCGGCGATGTTGATGCCCTTGACCCGCGATGAGCGGGCAGCCTCGCTGAGGCGGGTGCCGCCGCACTCGGGGCACGCGGTGAACGTGACCGCCCGCTCCACGAAGGCCCGAATGTGCGGCTGCATCGTCTCCTTTTCCTTGGTGAGCATCGACTTCTGCACCCGCGGGACCAGCCCCTCGTAGGTCATGTTGATGCCCGCGATCTTCATCCTGACCGGCTCGTGGTGCAGGAAGTCGTGCATCTCTTTCTTGGTGTACCTGCGGATCGGCTTGTCCGGGTCGACGAAGCCCGACGCGCTGTAGAGCCGGTAGTTCCAGCCGCCCGCCTTGTAGCCGGGAATCGTGAGCGCGCCCTCGGCGAGCGACTTGGACTCGTCGAAGAGCTGGCTGAGGTCAATATCGGAGACTGTGCCCAGGCCTTCGCAGCGCGGGCACATGCCGCCGGTGATGCTGAAGCTGCGCCGCTCCTTCACGGTCTTCCCGCCTCGCTCGAACGCGACCGCACCCGCTCCGCTGATCGAGGCGACGTTGAAGGAGAACGCCTGGGGCGAACCGATGTGCGGCTGCCCGAGCCGGCTGAAGAGGATGCGCAGCATCGCGTTGGCGTCGGTGGCCGTCCCGACCGTGGAGCGGACGTCGCCACCCATCCGCTGCTGGTCGACGATGATCGCGGTCGTCAGCCCTTCGAGCACGTCGACGTCGGGCCGCGCCAGCGTCGGCATGAAGCCCTGTACGAAGGCGCTGTAGGTCTCGTTGATCAGCCGCTGCGACTCCGCGGCGATCGTGTCGAACACCAGCGAGCTCTTGCCCGAACCGGACACGCCGGTGAACACCGTCAGCCGCCGCTTCGGGATCTCGACGCTGACGTCCTTAAGGTTGTTCACGCGCGCGCCGTGCACGCGGATTATCCCGTGGCTGTCGGCAGCGTCCAGCGCAGGCGACTGCGTGGCGGTCCTCGCGGTGGCGGTCCTCGCGGCCATTCTCATCGTCTCCATCTGTCACATCTGTCAGGCCGGGCCCATGTCAGGCAGGGCCATGTCAGGCAGGGCCATGTCAGGCGGGGCCCGCTTTAGCGAAGGGCACTCACTGGGGATCCTGAAGCAGCCCGAGGACGTTGCCGTCGGGGTCGGTGACGGTGGCGACCAGGCGACCGCCACCGAC
>Ga0126383_10003666_pt1 | contig 10228 bp, 7 predicted proteins | sample PanSoiMetPlot_35_FD_96882 | JGI IMG/M metagenome (GOLD analysis project Ga0126383, IMG submission 96882) | Tropical forest soil microbial communities from Panama - MetaG Plot_35 | ecosystem: Environmental > Terrestrial > Soil > Tropical forest > Bulk soil | place: Panama | collected 2016-02-17
AGCGTCAGCAGATTGATGGTGAAGCCGGCGATCAGCATCAGGAAGACCGCGCCCACCAGCGAGACGGGAATCGCGACGATCGGAATGAGGACCGACCGGAACGAACCGAGGAAGAGGAAGATCACCACGATGACGATCAGGAGGGTCACCGACAGGGTCTTTAAGACCTCGTTGATGGCGTCCTGGATGTAGGTCGTCGCGTCGTACGGGATCCCCACCTTCATTCCCGCGGGAAGCTGGGACTGGATCTCCGGCAGCGCCTCGCGCACCTTGTGAATGACGTCGAGCGAGTTGGCCGTCGGCAGGACCCAGACACCCATGAACGTCGCGGTCTGGCCGTTGAACCGAACGTCGGACTCGTAATCCTCCGCGCCCAGGACGACGTCGGCGATCTCGCCCAGCCGGACGATGACGCCCTTGTCCTGCTTAACCACCAGGTTCTTGAACTCCTCGGGCGTCTTCAGATTCGTATTGGCCACCAGGTTGACCGAGACCATGGATCCCTTGGTCCGGCCGAGCGCGGCCAGGTAGTTGTTGTTCTGCAGCGCGTCCCGCACCTGCGACGGCGAAATCTGGAGGGCCGCCATCCTGTCGGGCTTCAGCCAGACGCGCATGGCGAAGGTGCGGCTGCCGAGGATGTCGGCCCGCTGCACTCCGGAGATCGCCGAGAGCTTTGGCTGGACGACCCGGGTCAGGTAATCCGTGTTCTGGTTCTGATCGAGCTCCGGAGACGAGAAGCCGATGTAAATCGAGGCGAACTGCGTGTCCGCGGTCTGCAGGTCGATGACCGGGGCTTCGGCCTCCGGGGGCAGATCGTTGCGAACCTGGGCCACCTTGGCCTGAATCTGGGTCAGCGCGGCGTTGGTGTCGTAATTGAGCTTCAGGTGCACGGTGATCGTCGAGACTCCCTGAGCGCTCGCCGACTCCATGTAGTCGATGCCGTCGGCGCTGGCGATCACGCGCTCGAGCGGCGTGGTGATGAAGCCGCGCACCAGGTCGGCGTTGGCGCCGACGTAGTTGGTGGTGACCACCACCACGGCGATGTCGCTCCTCGGAAACTGGCGCACGGAGAGCGACCGAATGGCCTGGACTCCGGCGATGAGGATCACCAGGTTGACGACGATCGCCAGGACCGGCCGGCGGATGAAGAGATCTGTGAATTTCATGTTAGCTGTCCTCGGGCTTGGGAGCCGGGTTGTCCGCCGGCTGCACCTTGTTGTTGACCAGGACCGCAGCGCCGTTGCGCAGCTTGAAGACCCCCGAGGTCACGACTTCCTCGCCGGGCTTCACTCCGGAGGTCACCGCGACCTGGTCGCCGCGGGCGCTGCCCAGCTTCACGAACTGCTGGCGCACGCCACGGTAGGTCTTCCCATCGGGAGACTTCATGTCTCCGACGATGAAGACCGAGTCGCCATAGGGCGCGTAGCTGATCGCCGACGCCGGAAGCGAGATGACCGCGTTCGACGCCGGCAGCAGCACCTGCGCCTCGACGAACATCCCGGGCTTGAGCTTCTCTTCCGGGTTGGAAAGAGTCGCCTGGACCTGGACGTTGCGGGTCGCCTCGTTGACGACCGCGTCGACGGCCGTGATCTTGCCGGCGTGTTCGGCGCGAGCGCTCGCCGCCGACGGGCTTCCCGGCGCGGTGTCCGCCGTGACGCGGACAGGTCCGCCGATCCGGACGCGGCCCACGTCCTGCTGCGGCAGCGAGAAGTTCACGTAGATGGGATCGAGGGACTGGAGGGGCACGATCGGGGCGCCCCCGGCCAGGTACTGCCCGAGGTTGATCTGGCGAATCCCCAGAACGCCGGAGAAGGGCGCCCGGATCGTCTTGCGGTCGATGGTGGCGCGGATCTGACGAACGTTGGCCTCGCCCTCCGTATGCTCCGCCGCCGCCTTGTCGTAGTCCGCCTGGGAGATCACCCCCTTCTGGAGCAAGCCGCTCAGGCGGTCGAAGTTCAGGCGCGCGAGCTTCAGCGCGGCCTCCGCCGCGGCGAGCTGGGCGCGCTCCTGGCGAGTATCGAGCTCCGCCAGCACCGTGCCCTCGCGCACGGCCTTGCCCGACTCGAAGTTGATCCGGTCGACCACTCCGGGCAGGTCCGCGCTGACCGTGACGCCGTGAACGGCGACCACCGTGCCGATGGCGGAGAGGCGCACCGGCCACTCCTCCTGGCGGGCGATGATCGTGGTCACGGCCTCGGGAGGCGGCTGGAAGGACTTGAAGTGCGCGATTCCCGCGCGCACCTGCACGGTCTTGATCGCGCCGATGGCGGTGATGAAAACGGCCGCCGCGATCAACATGAGAATCATTCGTTTCTTCATGACAGACAAACCTCCCCCTTCATCGAACAGCTGCGGGTGCCGAAACATTGTGGGTCGTCGAGTCGTCGAGGACGATGCCGCGCCGCGCAAGCAGAGTTCCTTCGGCGCGGTTGAGCTCCGTCTCCGCCTTGCGGTAGTCGGTCAGCGCCGAGGTCTCGGTGACCCGGGCGGCGGTCAAATCGTTCTGGCGGGTCAGAACCAGAAAGTTCGTCGAGAGGCCCGCCTGGAAGCGCTCCTGTTCCGAGGAGAGCTGCGTCTCGGCGGCGGCGCGCGAGGCTCGGGCCGCTTCGATGCGCTGCTCGGCGGTCTCCAAAGCGAAGACCGCGTTGCGAACCTCCGCGCCGACCTGCTGCTCGGCGGCGGTGATCCCGAGCGACGCCTGCACGGCGCGCGATTTCGCGGCCACCAGGTTCGCCTTCGCGGTCCGATTTCCCAAGGGAAGCGAGAAGACGAAACCCGCCGAGGCGTCCGGAAAATGGTTCTCGCCGATGGTGCCGTAGGAGCGCCCGGTCCCTCCGGATAGCGGCGGCGGCACCGTGACCGGCTCGCCGTTAAATCCCATGGCGTCCGGGTTGGCGCCCCCGGCCAGACCGCGGCGCTGGTACGAGGCGACCAGGTCCAGCCTCGGCAACAGATCGCTTTGCCGCCCGTCTACCTGGGCCTGCGCCCGCTCGCGCTGGGCGCGCGCCTCGTCGATCTCCGGGCGTCGAGCCATCCCGGTGGAAAGCGACTGGTCGAGGCTCGGCCGCTCGAGCTCTTTTTCCGGCGCGTCCTGAGGCACGATGTCGACGGCCCAGTCCGGATCGGACGGATCGCCCAGAACGAGAAGCTTCAGGGTGTTCTCGGCTTCCTCCACGCGCCGCCGGGCCAGCGCCAGGTTGCCCTTGCGCCGCTCCAGCTCGGCCGTAGGCTCGGCGACGTCGGTCTTGGCCAGCGCGCCGGCCTCCACCCGTGTCTTCGTCTCGGAGAGCTGCTGCGCGGCCAACGCGATCGAGCTCTCGATCGAGACGACGTCGCGCCGCGCGGCCACCAGGCTCCAGTACGCCGCATCGACGGCGGCAACGGTCTCGGAAGTCGTCTGCTGGAGCCGCGCCCGAGAGGCCTTCTGATCGGCCGAGGCGATCCGGATCGCCTCGCGCGCGGGGTCCGAACGGAGGTTCTTCAGGAGCGGCTGGGAAACCGTGATCCCGGCGCCGGTGTCGTACGCGGGAGAGAGGATCGTGAAGATGTCGTTGGTCGTCGAGCGGCCCCAGTTGGTGAAGAGCGAAACCGATCCGCCGGTGGGAAGCAGGCGCGAGAAGCTCGTCGCGGCCTCGACGCTCTCATTCTCCGGCGCGAGTTGCCCGTTGGGAGCGCCCGAGAAGACCGAGTTGACCGGAGGGGTCGCCTTGTTCCACCCGAAGGACGCGTTCCACAACACGTCGTAGGCTCCCCGCGCGCTCGTCACCTCGGCAGACGCCTGCTCGACGTTCTCACGCTCGACGGCGAGGCCCGTGTTGTGCTCGAGCGCGCGGCGCGTGGCTTCTCGAAGCGAGAGCTCCCGCGACCGCACCTCGGCCACAGTGGCCGCCGCGCCGGTCAGCAGCAGGAGCAGGACCGAAAAAGTCTTCACGAGACTCCTCCGCCTTCGTCCGGCACGAGTTGCCTTTCCGGCTGGGTGGAATTGGCGCTCGACCGGGAAATCCGGGGATCCAGGGTCTGGGCGATCAGATCGAACCGCCGGCGCCGCAGATTCGACAGCGCGCTCTTCTCCACCGGAGTCAGCTCGAGCCCCTTCGACGCCGCCACGTCGAAGTTGGGGACGCGATCGGGAAAGGCGCGCGAGGAGAAAAAACTTCGACGGAAATTCTCGTCAGTGAGAATTTTCCCCAGCAGCATTTCGACGCATCTCTGAGACATCCGACTCCTTCTCCTTGACTGAAGACGAATGGCAGATTTCAAAATCGACCACCGCCCCGTCGGAGGACTAAGAGATTCCAGATTCCGTGCCACGCGCGGGATCCGAAGAGAAAACTGGCTAAGGTCCTGCCCGCGAAGGACCTGTGGGCGAGAGGACGAGTGCCTGGACGACGGAGGAGAAGAATGTGTCCGCGGATTTTTCGACAGAGTGACGAAAAATCCGCAGCGCCGGGTCAGACGCTGATGCTGTACTTCTGGATGCGGGAGTAGAGCTGCGAGCGGGTGATCCCCAGTCGCCGGGCGGCCAGGGCCTTGTTGTTGCGTGCCTCTTTCAAAGCGTTGGTCACCAGATCGCGCTCGACGTCCTCCAGGTTGTAGGAGGCCGGGGCCGGGACGCTCTCCCCCTTGCCGTTGCCCGGACGCGGCGTCGGCATGTGCTCCGCCGCGATCAGGCCGCCGTCGCAGAGGATGATGGCTCGCTCGATCGCGTTGCGCAGCTCGCGGACGTTGCCGGGCCAGGAGTTGGAGAGCAGCGTCTCCACCGCGTCCTTGGAGAATCCGGCGGAGGGCCGGCTGACGGTTCTTCCGATCTCCTCGGCGAAGGCCTCCGCCAGCGGCAGAATATCTTCTTTCCTGTCCCGCAGCGGCGGCAGGGCGATCCCGAAAACGCTCAAACGGTAGAAGAGGTCCTCGCGGAACTCGCCGCGCGCGAGGGCAGCGGAAAGATCGCGGTTGGTGGCCGCGATGACGCGGATCTCCGCCTTCTGAACGCGCGACCCGCCGAGCCTCTGAAACTCCCGCTCCTGGAGGACGCGGAGGAACTTGGCCTGAACGGCCGGAGACATCTCGCCGACCTCGTCCAAGAAGAGAACTCCTCCGGCGGCCTGTTCGATCTTGCCCGCGCGCGCCTGCAGCGCGCCGGTGAACGCGCCCCGCTCGTAGCCGAAGAGCTCGGACTCCAGAAGCTGCTCAGGCAGCGCGGCGCAGTTGATGGCGAGGAAAGGCTTCTCCGCCCGCGGCGAGGCGGCATGGACCGCCCGGGCCACGATCTCCTTGCCGGTGCCCGACTCCCCGGTCAGGAGTACCGTCGTCTCGGTCGGGGCGACCTTGGCGACGAGGCCCATCACCTCGCGCCAGCTCTTCGACCTGCCGATGATCTGCCGCGGGGCGCCCAAGTAGGAGGCGAGTTGCTGCGCGAGATCGGCCAGCCGGCCTTCGAGCCTCCTGGCCTCTTCCCGCGCCGCCGTTGCCAGTTGCGCTTCCTGGGCAAGCTTCTCGTGAGAGAGCACGAGAGCGACTTGATCGGCGATGCGCCGCGCGATCTCAGCATCCTCTTCCCGATACTGGCCGACCGTTCGGGAGAGAAAATTCAGCCCTCCGACGATTTCTCCATTCAGGCGAACCGGCACGCGCAGCAGGGAACGCATGCCGTCCTGCTTCATGCTCTCGTACTTTGCGCCGATGCACCGGGCTTCGACCCGGAGGTCCCGCACGAGAAAGAAGCTCCAGTCCGAGTCGGCGGCCGGATCCCCGTCGATGCAGATCGTCTCCGGGAGATCGGGAACCCGCTCTCCCGTGTAGGCGTGGATGCGCACGGTCTTGCGGTCCTCGGAGAAGAGGCCGAGCGCCATCCGGCCGTGCGGCAGGACCTCGCGGATCGCGACCGAGAGCTGGTCGAAGACATCGCGGATATCCAGCGCGCTCGACAGGGTCGGCAGGAGGGCTTCCAGGGCCTCGCTTCGCCGGCGGCGCTCCCGCTCCCGCCGGAAGAGCCGGTCGTGTTGCAGAGCAACGGCGACGAGATCGGCGATGGCGAGCACCGCAGTTTCGTCCTGGGCGTCGAAGACGCCGGCCTTCGAGGACGCGAACCAGATCGAGCCAAGCGGCCGCGCCGCGGGAAGCAGACAGGCCATCAGCGAACGGCAGTCGAGACTCCGGATCCGGCGGTCCAGAAGAAACGATGGATCAAGCACGGTGGAGACGTCGTCGTATCGCGAGACCTTGCCAGACTCGCTCAGGCGCAGGCCGGGCGAGATGTCGGACCGCCGATACTGTCCGATCTCCTCGGCCCTGGTGTCGCCGGCGACGGCGTAAGCCGAGAACGTGACGTTTTCCACATCCTCGAAGGGAGTTGCCGGGTCGTGGACGACGCTGACACCCATGGTTTCGAAGGGCAGAACCTGGCGGGCAGCCTCAGCGACCCGCGCGAAGATGTCCTTCAGTTCCAGGCTTTCGGCCATCGTCCGCGCGATCGCCGAGAGGGCCAGGCCGAGTCTCTCGTCGCGGGACGACGGGGTGGGGGCGGAAACGGGTGTCAGGACGTCCATGGGCGCAACTCTAGACGATCCACTCTGAGATAACGATTTCCAGGCGCCAGGGTTTTATTCCCCCAACCCCGATTCTTTCAGCGAAGCGGCGACGAGAAAACTCGCTCATTCTGAACATTTCGTGAATCGCCGGGCCCGGGAGCGGCGTACGCCGCTCGGCTGCTCGCTGTCGCTCGGCGCACCGATTTCGCACCCGGGAAGGCGCTCCAAGTCTTCGGGAAGGCCATGCTAGCATCAGATGGAACGATCCGTGCCCGCGTCCGAATCGGTTTGTCCCTTGCCGTGAACGGGCCCCGAGAATGAGCCTTCCCTCTCGCATGCCCGAGGAAGCCGAGCCGTTGCTCGCGGCGCTGGTCGACTCGCCGGATCCGGTTTTCGTCACCGACCGGCACAACCGAATCGTCTTCTGGAACCGAAGCATCAGCCGAATTCTGGGGTACACCGAGGATGACGTCCTCGGCGTCTCGTGCGCTTCAGTCCTGCACGGCACAGACGTCTTCGGAAACCGGTATTGCTCCGAGAGCTGTCCGGTCACGCAGATGGCCGTTCGCAACGAGACCGTGCGGCACTTCGACTTGCGTCTTCAAACCAAGGACCGTCGGACGATCCTGATGGACCTGACCATCCTCAATCTCGCCGTGAAACCGCCCGACCACTTTCTCCTCGTGCACGTGCTGCGTGTCTCGGACAAAACCGAACTGGCCGAGCGCGCCCCGACGGAAGACTCTTCTCCGCCTCCTGCGCCGCTCGCCGCACTGCAAGCATCTCCCGACGCTCGAGCAAGAAAGCTCACCGCACGAGAAGTCGAAGTCATCGGCATGCTGGCCGCCGGCCATACCACACCCGAGATCGCGTCCCGCCTCCACATCTCCACCTTGACCGCCCGGAACCACATCCAGAACATCCTCGAGAAGCTCGAGGTTCACTCCAAGACCGAAGCCGTCGCTTTCGCCTTCCAAAAACGATTGATTTAGGCGTACGGCGCGGCGACGTCCTGCCTCACTTACTGCGGGATCTCGCCCGCAAGCAGAGCGGGTCCCGACGGTCGAATAACAATACTTATATTGTGACCCGCTCGTAAGAAACGGCGGCGTCTTTCGCAGCGCGACCAAGTTTCGCGAACTGGATTCGCGAAACGACTCGCGTTGCGGGAGCCGGAGCGGAGCATCGGGATCAGCCGTCCGGTCGAGCCACTTTGGGCGAGCCGGACGGCGGTGCGCGCACCTGCGCGCAGATCCCGATGCTCCGCGGAGGCGACGTGCGTAGTGCGTATTCACCACCCGAATTGGTGCGGCTGCGGGATCGACCGTCTCTTCAGGACTCAAGAGGATGGAGTCGCGATACGCGAAGGAGCAGCACAATGAGACAACACACCCTTCTGATTGCCGCTTCGGTCTCCACTCTTCTCGGCATCCTGACGCCGCGGGCCGCGCGGGCCGTTCCCAGCTATGCCCGCCAGACGGGCCTTCCTTGCAGCGGCTGCCACTACACTCCGCCGGAGCTCAATCCCGCGGGACGCCGGTTTAAGCTGCTCGGTTATACCGATCGAAAGGAAGGACTGGGAGCGGTCAAGGGCAACCCGTCGGAGCGGCAAGCAGCCCTCGACATCCTCGCCGCACTCCCTGTTTCCGCGTGGTTTGAAACCTCGTTCACCTCGACGAACAAGCCGCAGCAGGGGACGCAGAACGGCAACTTCGAGTTTCCGCAGGACGTTTCGCTCTTCCTGGCCGGCGCCTGGGCCAGCCACGTGGGGAGTTTCCTTCAAATCACCTACAGCACCACGGACGATCACTTCACCATGGACAACACGGACGTTCGCATCGCGAACATGGCGAAGTTCGGTGAGAAGGAATTCGCCTACGGACTCACGCTCAATAACAATCCAACCGTCGAGGATCTCTGGAACACCACGCCGGCCTGGGGATTTCCGTTCATCGCCAGCGACGTCGCCCCAGCCCCAACCGCTGCTCCGCTCATCCAGGGCGGCCTGGCGCAGGACGTCGCGGGGATCGGCGGCTACGCCATGTGGAACGATCACCTGTATCTCGCCACGACGCTGTACCGCACCGCCCACGTCGGCGGCCCCCAGCCCAATCCCGGCACCGACTTCGGCATCAACATCCGCGGGGTGGCGCCTTACTGGCGCCTCGCCTGGCAGCAGTCCGGAGAGGACACGCAGTTCGAGATCGGCACCTACGGCCTTTACCTGGAATCGACGCCCAACGGCGTGATCGGTCTCGAGGACAAGTACACCGACTGGGCGTTCGATCTCCAGCTGGATCGCACGCTGTTCCGGACCGACGTGCTCTCGCTGCGGATCAACTACATCCGTGAACACTCCGACCTGGAAGCCACCTTCGCCGCGGGAGGAGCGCAACAGACCAGCCACCATCTGGGCGCGGCCATGGCCAACGCCGAATACCATTTCGGCAACCGCTTTTCGGGCATCGTCGGCTGGTTCAACACGACGGGCACCACCGATCCCCTGCTCTTTTCGCAGAGTCCGATCAGCGGAAGCGCCACCGGCAACCCGGCGTCGTCCGGCCTGATCGGGAGCATCTCGTGGTGGCCGATCCAGAACCTCCAGGTTGCTCTCCAGTACATCGGCTACACGCGCTTCAACGGCGGCACGAGCAACTACGACGCCGCCGGTCGCAGCGCCGGCGACAACAACACGACTTACGTGCTCGGGCGCTTCATCTTCTGAACCACCCGATTGAAATCTCAAGGAGGAACGACATGAAGAAGGCTCTCTGCTGCGGCTTGTTTGGTCTACTCGCCCTGCCTGTCCTGGCGGGAGACCTCCATGGAAAGGTCGCCGTCAAGGGCGTGCGGGATAGCTCCGACGCGGTCGTGTACGTCGCCGCGATCCCCGGGAAGACATTTCCTCCTCCCAAGGACCACGCCAAGATGGACCAGGCCAACCTCGTCTTCAATCCCCACGTGCTTCCGGTGCTCGTCGGCACGACGGTGGACTTCTTGAACTCCGACGCCGTCCTCCACAACGTCTTCACCCCCGACGCCTGCGCCGACAAGTTCAACCTGGGCACCTGGCCCAAGGGTCAGATCAAGAGCTTCGAGTTCAAGAAGGATTGCGTCGCCCAACTCCTTTGCAAGGTCCACCCGGAGATGGAGGCGTTCGTGGTCGCCGTTTCCACCCCGTACTTCGCGGTGACCAAGGCGGACGGCAGCTACCAGATCCCAGACGTGCCGGACGGGGCCTACACGGTCAAGGTGTGGCATCCCAAGGCCAAGGGGACTCAGAAGTCCGTGACGGTGGCCGGAGCGACGGGCGCGGATTTCGAGATCGCGAGGTAGACGGACTTGTCCGAGTTCAACCGCGAGTGGCTGGAGCGCAACTTCCCCTGCAAGTGGGCGTGCCCCGTCCATACCGAGGCCGGCAAGTACGTCACGCTCATTGCGCAGGGGAAGTATCGCGAGGCCTATGCCGTGGCGCGCCGCCCCAATCCGCTGGCGTCGATCTGCGGGCGGATCTGCGCGGCGCCCTGCGAGGGGGTGTGCCGCCGGGGGGAGATCGACGCGCCCATCGCCATCCGCGCGTTGAAGCGATTCGTGACCGAGAGGTTCGGCGTGGAGAGCATGATGGACTTCTCGGTCCTGGCCCAGGTCTACGGAGAGCGGCGCGGCCGCTATTCCGAGCGCGTCGCGGTGATCGGCTCCGG
>Ga0126383_10003667_pt1 | contig 10226 bp, 10 predicted proteins | sample PanSoiMetPlot_35_FD_96882 | JGI IMG/M metagenome (GOLD analysis project Ga0126383, IMG submission 96882) | Tropical forest soil microbial communities from Panama - MetaG Plot_35 | ecosystem: Environmental > Terrestrial > Soil > Tropical forest > Bulk soil | place: Panama | collected 2016-02-17
GAGCTCTAATAAACGATCCAGAATCCGAGCTCCGACGAGTCCCTTGAGGTGATAACGACGCTCGCTCCAGTCGAGACACGGCTGGCAGAAGATCCGCCGAGTCCGCGGCCTCAAATCGGCGCCGAACGCGGAAAAGAAACGCCCGCCCGAAGCCGTGACCTCACCACCTTCATCGGTGAGTATAATGTGCCCCATGGCCACAAGTGCATCGGTAACAGCGACTCCTATCTGGCCAGCCAGGTGGTCGTAGCAGCTTCGGGCAAAACGGAGCGCATCGTCGTTTGCTGACTGCGGCTGACGGCGCGGTGGCACATCTATGGCGGCGACGACCTTGATGCTCTCCAGCATTGTCGCGACCAGTGGAGACGCGATCCGATAATAGCTGAAGCGACGCTGCCGAGTGACAGTCAAAAGCCGCGCCGCAACTAGCTTGCTTAGGTGGCCGCTCGCCGTCGCGCGAGAGACATTGGCGCAGTAAGCAAGCTCCGTGGCTGTCAGGGACTGACCGCCCATAAGGGCGTTAAGCATCGTCGCACGCGCAGTGTCACCCACGAGAGCGGCCACTTCCACGAGATTTGCCGCCGCGACCATCCTTAATCCTATCGCTGATACCGGAAGCATATCAATCGAAAACAGTTTGGCATGGGCCAAACTGTTTGCGTGAGACAGTTGCAGGCCTCGCAGTAAGAATGCGCTGCAACTTGGAGCCCAGTTAAACGTCATGTTGATCCGCACCCTTTATTTCGAGCAAGCAAGTATCATTGCTGCCGTGGTTTGCAGCCTGACCGTCGCCGGCTTCCTGAAGGGGATAATCGGGGTCGGCATGCCAGTCGTCGCGCTGCCGCTGCTGTCGCTGTTCATCGACATCAAATCAGCGGCCATGCTGCTGAGCATGCCTTTGATTTTCGGCAACTTGCCGCAGGCGCTGGAGGGCGGAAAGACTGGCCGGTGCCTCATACAATTGATGCCGGTGATTCTAGGCATGGTTCCCGGCCTCTTCCTTGGAGTTCGAGTCCTGTTGGCGTTTGATGCGAATGTTGCAAAGATAATCGCAGGCCTGGTGCTTATGAGTGTCGGCAGCGTCACGCTGCTCGCGCCGAAGCTGCAGCTTCAGTCTCGCTTGGTTTTACCAACCGGCATCACATTCGGATTTTTCGGCGGGATTCTTGGAGGCGTCGCAGCGATGCCGGGACCACTTGTTTTCATATTTCTGCTTGCAAAGGGACTGCGTGGAAAGGCGTTTACAAAGGAAGCATCGCTGTATCTCGTCGTTTCCGCGGGCTTGTTGGCAATTCTTCTGACGGCCAGCCACCAGTTCAGTTGGCTTGACGTTTCAGTCTCGACGACCGCGATGTTGCCAGTCGTGCTCGGCATGTACGTTGGACAACATGTGCGCGATAAAATTGCATCTGAGACATTCAAGAAGCTGGTGTTGATCGCGGTCATGGCGGCGGGTGCCGAGTTGCTGCGACATGGTTTCTTCAGTTGACGGGCTTGCGTGTGCAGTGCACTAGCCGATGGCCGCGCCTTTCTTTGTCATCACAACGTCTGCACAGGCGATGCCGGTTGCACCGGTTCAACAGCCGGAAAGCATCATTAGCACCGTCCGCGAAGCGTGTGGCGCGGGCATGCACCGCGTAAACGGCGTCTGCGTGCGGACTCCCGCTAGGCGCCAAGCAGCTCGATGCGCAGCGGGACTGCGGTACGTCAACGGCGCTTGCATCCGATAAGGGGTAAGTAAAAGCATTAATCCTATTCACTGGCCCGCAATGATGTTGCGGGCCTTTTGCTTATAGGTGTGCATGGCCCCAATGACAAATGCTCCGGGCGATTCTCCTCAACCGCGTTCACAACCTATTAGCCATGTCGCCGCAATGGTGCCGAGGTGTTGTTTCTGGCCACATTGGCGCGCACTAGCCTTTCATAACCGCGACCTTGGATCATCACACACTCTAGGTCGCGTCCCCGCGCCGCGCCGTAATTGGGACCTACGGCGCGGCGTTCTTACGTTGCCCACGACGAAAATGCTCCGGGCGACGCTTGCCGTCGTCACCCGGAGCCAGTGAAGACGCAGGCTGAAGGCATGCATGAAGCCCGCGCTGTCTGTACGCTACGCGCGTCCGGTGATGGATATTTTGCGATAGGTCAAAAAAGCGGACGGTCCTACCACTTCACAGATCAATAAAGTGTGACGCTGCGCCTGCTACCGGGTGTCGATTCTATCCGCGCATTACGTAGGGGATTAAAGCTATTACTGCGCGGCGCGGTCAGCCAATTCCAGTGCGAGCTTAATGACTGCCCAGTAAATTTCTCCGTCAGGCAACCAAACGTCTTTTCGACTTAGGCGTCGCGAAAGCGCATTTGTCTGCCCCATATGGGCATTTCTCCTCCTTCATCAGTTCTATGTTCTCGACGGCCACGACTTTCATCTCGACTACATCGAGGTGGCCCATGAGACAGTTCACACAATCGACGTGTGGCTGCGGAACGTCCTTGTCGTGGATTGTCTCCGAGACCTTGCCGCAGACCGGACAGACCAGATGAAATCGATACATTGCCTTACCCATTAGAGTAACTTGGGATGCGGGCACTCCCACTTCAAGGCGTAGTTGAGCAACGAAAATGCTCCGGGCGACGGCTTGCCGTCCGTCACCCGGAGCCAGTGTAGGCGCAGGCTTCGCATTAAGGAGGTTCTAAGGCCCGCGCTGTCCGTACGCGCGACCGGCAATGGCGTTTTGAGATAAGTCAAATTCATTGTCCCTAGAAGGCGTACAATTTTATTATGGCTCTCCATGCGACGGCCTTGTCCTCAGACGTACTCGACGCCAAACGGCAATTGGCCAGCGACAACGAGTGGCTATGGAAGGTCACCGTTGGCTTACGTGAATCTCACGAAATCATTGAAAAAGCGCGGTGCTGCTGCAGGGACTCCAGAAATTTGCTGCAACGATTAGATATTCAGCACCGTTTGCATAACCGCTTGTGACCGGAAACAACTCAACGCAATCCGCCACGTGAGCGCCCAGCCTTGGCGCAGCGGGAAAGCCGGAAATAGCAAGTGCTTCTACAAGAACGGCTTTTTGTTTACCCGACTGTTTACCCGAACGCGGTTTTCGGGGCTTGTTCTCAGGTCGGAAAACTCAAGAAGTCGCTGCAGCACTGGCACAAGTGCGACTGACGCCCGGGTCGAGTGCCGACTAAACCCCTGAAAGCGGACATTCAAGGGCCCGCCAAAGTGAGCGGTGCCCGGATTTGCCAGAGGTGCTTTGACGGTGGCCCGCGTATCGCCGACTAACCGATTCCCGTATCGAGCAGCATGAAAGCGAACGACAGAACAGAAAAAAGAACCGCCAGAAGGGTGAAGTCCATCTCACTCAACATTCACACGAGGCAAACAAATTCAGCGATCTGACTAGATGTTTTTGATTAAGATATTGTTGAGCCACGCGGCCCAATCCATATACATGCCGCAGGCCACAGCGCGTTTGCGGCAGGGCAAAGTGAGATGAAAATCCTGCTTCTTGTGAGCGGCGACGTTAGCGCCTATTACTCGGCATCACTCACGCAGCGTGGGCATCAAATCATCGCAGTTGGTGGTGGCGACTTAGAAAATCCGGCAGCCTTTATGCCGCCGATCAAGGACTACATTAAATGCGATGGCTGTCTGCTGTGCAGCGACGATCCGCGAATGATAAAAATCGCAGACCATTTTGCGGGCGCCGGCAAGCCGGTTTGGCGTAGCCTCGCGGATGTGCCTCGCGGCAAGATGGGACATGCCACACTCTTGTATCTGCTAATCCCGTTGTTTCTGATGGTCGTTGGAGCCCTGGTTTTCAACCAACCATGGTTTCGAGAAAGAGCGAAACCCGTAGCTATCGAGAATAAGCCATCAGCTATCGCTACCGAAACCAAGGCTCCCTTGGTCGACGACAGGGTGAACGATGCTCGTCCGAAGCCCGATGATGTCAGCGGCAGGCCTAGCTTAACGCCAGATTGTGCGAAGGAATTGCGGCGTACGGCCAATTTATTGAGATTTTTTGCAAATAGAATTCAAGCGGGGGAGGAAGTTCAATCGGTCGTTGCTGACATGAGACAGCAGGAGAAAAGAATAGCGGCAGTTTGCCCTGATTTAAGCGATAGGTGATTGCCTCGATGAAAACGGCCAATTGCCCAAAGAAAACTACCCGTAATACGAATGATCCGTGCGGAACAAAGTGTTCGCAATTGCTGAAGGTGATGAAGGGCCTTGCCATGTCCCCTTTACCCCCGAAAGCGGACATGTGCGGTGCAGGGGTCCATGTCTGCTTTGGGCCAGAAGCGGACATTAGCCAAGGCGAATGAGATCCGCTGAAAACGACAATCTAGAGGCTCCGCGCCACTGCAACGGGTTGACGTGCACCAATTCGCGGACGACGCTGGCCCGTTCGAAGTGCGCCATGGCCACTAGTTAGAGCGCAAATTTTTAGGGGGCGATCATGTCCAATAGATCATGCCTAGTTTTGACGGCGGCCCTGCTCTGCGGTGGGCTTCCGGCCTGGAGCCAGGAGTTGCCCGATGGCAAGGGAAAGGAATTGGCGGCGGCCAACTGCAATAGCTGCCACACATTATTGAGCCGCGTTGGCGCCGGCTACACGCCCACGGGCTGGCGCACGGTCATGCGAATGATGGCCAATCACGGCGTCGCTGTGCCGGCGGATCAGGTCGCCCCGCTCACTGAGTACCTTGCCAAAAGTTTCCCGGAAAAGGGCAAGCCCGCCGGCTCGGTAATTCCGGGACCCGCCAGGATCTCGATTAAGACCTGGCAAGCTCCGACGCCCGGATCGCGGCCACACGACCCCTTGGCGGCGAGGGATGGCTCGCTCTGGTACACGGGCCAGATGGCCAATGTGCTTGGCCGGCTCAATCCGAAGACCGGAAAGATCAAAGAATACCCGCTAAAGACGCTGCACTCCGGACCGCATGGCCTGATGGAGGATAGAGAGGGCAACATTTGGTACACCGGAAACACCGGTTCGTTGATCGGCAAGCTCGACCCGAAGACGGGGGCTGTCACCGAGTACAAGACGCCGGAGCCCGGAGATCCGCATACGCTCATCTTCGACAAAAATGGAATCCTTTGGTTCACGATGCAGAATGCCAACCGGATTGGGCGCCTCGACCCTAAGACCGGCGAGATCAAGCTTCTGACGCCACCCACGGCAAAGGCGCGCCCCTACGGCATGGCGGTGAATTCAAAAGGCACCGTGTTCTTCGTTGAATTTGGTACCAACAAGGTGGGCAGCATCGATCCGAAGACTCTGGAGTTTCGTGAATATCCGTTGCCGGATACAGCCTCCCGCCCGCGGCGCATCACAATCACCAGTGACGATATCGTCTGGTACTCCGACTTCTCTCGCGGTTATCTCGGTCGTCTCGATCCAACGACCGGCAAGGTAACCGAGTGGCAGACGCCGAGTGGGCCGAAGGCTGAGCCTTACGGCATCTCGACGATCAACGATGTCATCTGGTACAGCGAGTCCGGCTCGACTCCGAATACCATCGTGCGCTTCGATCCCAAGACGACGAAATTCCAGAGCTGGGCAATCCCGGGCGGCGGCAACATCGTGCGCAACACGTCAGTTACGCGGGATGGCGAATTCGTTCTGGCCAACAGCCTTGTGAACAGTGTTACGTTGGTCACCATAAAGAAATAATCCGAACGGCTCCGCTGTATGTGGTTTCCTCTGCTTTTGGTCATGAGCAGACATTTGAAGCCATGTCCGCGTCACCGGCCCAACGAACGTCCGTGTGTGGCTTGCGTCCCCGCTCCAACCCAGCTTCGCGAGCTCGTCGTCGAACAAGGAGCCAATTTTTCGCCCTGGCGTCGGTCTCACCGAACGCCATCAGAACCCCGATACGTTGCACGAGAACCCCGATACGTTGCACGCGATCGACCTGTTGCGCACGAGCGGTAATTGGCCAAGTTGTGACCGCACCGCCCAGGAGTGTAATGAACTGACGTCCCTCATGGCCGCTCCCCGCAGCTTGGGATCGTGTGCCATCGTACCAATCCTTACCAGTGCTCTGAAAGTCTAGGTCAGCCAATGTCTGCTTTGGGTCAAAAGCAGGCATGTGCAGTGCAAGACGTCATGTCCGCGTTACCCCCAATAGCGACATCGATTGCGTTTTTCAGCATGTCCGCTATGGGCCACAAGCGGAAATCTGTAGAGCCCCCGTGACCTTGATCTATCATTTAAATAGAATGGCAACGCGGTCCTCTAAACTGTCGGGGCATATGCGGATTACTCGTTTAAGACGCCGCGAATTTCTGGTTTTAGCCTATGGCGTAGTGGCTTGGCCGCTGGCGGCACGAGCACAGCACGCCGAACCGCCGGTGATTGGTTTCCTCGATGGCCAATCATCGGATCAGCACTTGCTGATGGCATTCCGCCAAGCGCTAAAAGACGCCGGTTACGTCGAGGGTAAAAACGTGGCGATCGCATATCGCTTCGCCGATGGTCACACCGATCGACTTCTAACGCTCGCTGGGGATCTGGTGGACCGGCGCGTCGCCGTGATCGTCGCGACGGGCGGCACCGCCGCGGCTAACGCGGCCTATGCGGCAACGACCACGATTCCAATTGTGTTCGCGAGCACTGTCGATCCGATCATATCCGGCCTGATCACCAGCCTCAATCGGCCCGGCGGCAACGCGACCGGGGTCTACGTTTTCCAGCAAGTTCTTGAAGGAAAGCGACTAGGCCTCCTACGCGAGCTAGTGCCGACGGCCGTGTCAATCTCAGTGCTACTCAATCCAACCAACGCGAGCTTTCAAACTCAGTTGACGGGCGTTCAAGAGGCCGCCAGTGCCGCCGGACAAAGATTGATTATCTTGAGCGCGAGTACGGAACGCGACATCGACGCTGCGTTCGCGACTGCAATCGAATCACGCGCTGGAGCGTTGCTGGTAGGCTCCGACCCGTTCTTTGACGGTCGGATCGATCAAATCGTTGCACTGGCGGCGCATTACGCGATTCCGGCAATTTATGAGGGACGCGATTTTGTCCTGGCCGGTGGTCTAGCTAGCTATGGCACAAGCCTCACCGACGCGTATCGTGAGGTTGGTATGTACACCGCACGAATTCTCAAGGGCGAAAAGCCAACCGAGCTACCGGTCGTACAGCCAACCAAATTCGAGTTCGTGATCAATCTGAAGACCGCGAAGGCGCTCGGCCTCTATGTGGCACCCGGACTCTCAGCTCGCGCCGACGAGATTGTTGAATGATCTCGCTCAAAGACGCGCAATCGAGTTGGTTTCACGCATTGGCTCAGTGACTCGGTAGCAAAAGGTTACTTTGCGCTCTCGTACGGGTAGATCAAATCGCCCGACTCATACTCGGCAGGCCAGACCACGACTTGTGTCGAGATATCCTTGAACTGGTCGAGGTCATTGCTTTTGATGTTCTGAAATTGGACCTGCAGGAGACGCGACTGCGTCAATTCGCCGTCAGTACCGAAACGCACGTTGCCGACTACTGTGTTGAAGATATTAGTGCGGATGTAGTCGCCGAGCTTGGCGTCATCGAGGCTTTCGGTCGCTTCGATTGCCTGCTGCAGGACTTGAAGCTGGGCATAGCTCCATGGAGCCATGTAATAGCCTAGCGCATCCACGTCTTCGACTGAGGCACGCGCTTGGTATTTCTTCATCAGCTCTCGCACCCCTGTGCCTTGCATCTTGGGAACCGGTAGCCAAAAGTCAAAATTGGTCCAGCCGTTGAGCAGCGGACCGAGTTCGATTTTGATCGCCGTGCTCTGCAAGCCAACCATCGCGCCGCCGATCATTTTCGGCTTGAAGCCGATCTTGCTGACCGCGCGCACCATGCCGACCGAATCGGGCGGATAGGAGCAGACGATGACAAGGTCAGGGTTGGTCGCCGCGATCGCCCGCACGGCCGGCGCGAGGTCGGTAGTTGCTGCTGGATACCTGCGGTCATAGACCACCGTGAGGCCGATGGCCTTGGCATTTTCACGCGCGCCTTCACAAGCGTATAGGCCATGACCCGTGTCGGCCGCCAGAATTGCGACCGTTTGCGGCTTTGGGTTCTGCCGCATAGCCCGCTCAAAGAAGCCTTTGGTGTAGGATGATTTTGGGTCTGGCCCCGTCGGAATCATGCTGAAGTAGTTCCGGTAATTAAATTCACTATTCAACGCGGTCGCGAACAGACTGATAAACACCTTCTGTCGCTGCATGGCGATCGGCATAGCCGCCGCCACCATAGTTGTGCCGTAGCCGCCAATGATCAGATCGACTTTGTCGACGTCGAGTAGTTTGGTGTAGATGCCGGGTATTGCCGCTGGGTTGGTCTGGTCATCATAATGGATAAGCTTGACGCGACGGCCGAGCAGTCCACCTTTGGAGTTAATATCTTCTTCCCAAATGTTCTGGGCGAGTAGCGCGGACTTTCCGTTGGGAGCGAGTCCGCCCGTCAACGCCATTCCATAGCCGATCTTGATCGGCTCAACACTTTGCGCCGCGGCCGGAGAGGTCAAGGGTGCGGCTACGACAATCGCCAAGGCAGCGATCGCGGCTGCTGCAGATTCAGCGCCGCCAAGAAAAGTGATGAAGCCGCATCGCCGCATCGTCGCCCCCAAGGCAACAGCATCTTAGCGGCTAAAAAACCATCGCCGCAATGCACAGCAAATGTCCCTTTGGGTCAGAAGCAGACATGTGCAACGCACAAGCTTATGTCCGCTTTGGGCCAAAAGCGGACATTGTACTCATGCTTGCGCAGTACGGGGCATCAATACTGCGAGAACGATCGCCACGAGGAAGAGTGCAGGCACATCCGCTATCAAATGGCCGCGTTCGCTCGCGTCACTGAAGGCCTGTACGCCCATGATCGCGCCATGAACCACGCTCGACCACACGGTGAACCAGATAAGGCTCTTGTTCGCGTAGGGGTTTCGCGACGCGACGAGTAAAAATACGCCGAGCGTCGCGTACAAGCCAATAATCATCAGCAGGTAGTGCGAATGACCATGACCCCACGCCCAGCCGGAAGGCCACACAACGGTCAATGGATAAAAGCCAAATATGCACAATAGGCCGACGACAATTAAAGCGATCCGAAGATATAGCAACCGATTTGCATCAGACATTTTTTCAGCCCCCAGGCATTGTAGCGGCTAAAGCTGACACATTGGAAGTGCCAGTGTCCGCTATGGGCCAACAGCGGTCACCGCGTCACTTATTCGATCACCTCGTCGGCGCGGCGCCGACCCGGCAGTACAAGCTACCGAAGTCACGAGAACAAGAAATATCTGCCGTAGGTTTATCGTTGCCTCCCATTGTCGCGCGCACCGCAGCAGACATGTGCGGTGCAAAACGGCATGTCTGCTTTACCCCGAAAAGCGGACATGTGCGGTGCAACTAGGGATGTCCGCTTTGGGCCAATAGCGGACATCGTCAGCGCACCGGCGCGCCAACAAAACCCCCGAGCATTCTGGCCCAACGTTCCATCGGCGCGTCGCCGGTCGGCTTTGCTCAGCGAATCGCTTCACGTGATCGGTCTGCACGTTCGCCCTCTGTCCCAACGACCTCCCAGACAATTCTTGCGATTCCGCAACAACACTATTGTTTGTGACAGAATTGTTGCGATTAAATGTGCGTTCGATCATGCGCGGAGTGGGTCGATGAGTTTGGAATGGCCGGGAGGGGGGTCGAGGTCTCTGGCTTGGTCAAACCCGGTTGCACGGTGGTGGTCTTTCCTCGCGCTCGTGAGCGCGACGAATATCGCGGCGTTTTTCTTATTGTACCACTACCTGCAGAAGCCGCAGACCGGCGGCTTCGCTACGACCGGCATCGAATTGATGCTCCTTCTGTGCGGGGCCTATGTGTTCGGCTGCGCATTCAGATCGTTCTTGCCGCGCGCGGATGTTCAGCGGATCTGCCTGTTCGATACCTGGCTGTCGAGCGTCATAGTCGGACGAACCGTAGCGACCGTGGCCGAGGTCTGCTTCGCTGCGCAGTGGGCGATCTTGCTACATCAGCTCGGCACCATGACGGGAGCACAGACCGCCGTGACCGCCGCGTGGGTGATTGTGCCGCTCATCGTGATCGCGGAGTGCTTCTCATGGCACGCGGTGCTAACCAGGAATTACCGGCATAACGCCATCGAGAACTCGATATGGGCGGTTGCTTTCTTCATCGTCGCAGTCGGGCTTTGTCGTCTGTTGCCGGAGTTCGA
>Ga0126383_10003668_pt1 | contig 10225 bp, 7 predicted proteins | sample PanSoiMetPlot_35_FD_96882 | JGI IMG/M metagenome (GOLD analysis project Ga0126383, IMG submission 96882) | Tropical forest soil microbial communities from Panama - MetaG Plot_35 | ecosystem: Environmental > Terrestrial > Soil > Tropical forest > Bulk soil | place: Panama | collected 2016-02-17
CGTAGCTCAGTTGGTTAGAGCGCTACCTTGACACGGTAGAGGTCAGGAGTTCGAGTCTCCTCGTGCCTACCATTCTTTTTAATCACTTGCCAGTCGTGCCCTAACAGATTGCCGCTGCTGTCGTACACGTCCACGAAGCCGCATCCGGGGCAGGCAAGGTCATCGTGCTTAAAGGGGTCCTGCTTAGCATAGGTCACATACAAGTTGCCCCCGAAGTTCTGGATGCCAAAGGGAGCGTAGCCAGAAGGAAGGGTGGGATCGGTGAACGTACCGGCACCAAAGCTGTGCGGGCTGAAGCTGCTGTCGAAGACGTCAATCGTGCCAAGACGAAAATCGGTTGCGTAGAGATAGCTGGCGCCGCCGCTGGTTGCCGTAGCCAAGCCCTTGTACACGGAGGTTAGGCCCGAGTTATCAACCTCCAAAGTGGCACTGGTGCCTCCTGACCAGGCTGAGATGGTTCCATCTTCGGTTGAGAAGATGAAATGAGAACCACCGAAATTGGCTGGATTCCCGTTGAAAACCATCCCGGTAGGTGCTGCAGTTCCGGTGCTGCCCGCTGGTGGAGGAATTGTAACCACCAATCCTTGCTTCACACCGAAGGAGTTATAGAGGGTGGCCACTCCCATGCCGTTGTCGTTGATCCAGAACGGACTCTTGGACGAAAACGCCACGCCCCACGGGTTGACGAGTTGAGGATCGGTATAAGACGCCAATCCGGGAATACCGGAGACGAGGTTGTGCTGCACAAAGCTGTTGCTGGGCGCTGGCGCTGCCTGCAACAGGGTTGGGTTTGCGGCTACCATGAATGCCACCAGGAGTAGCATCCACGGGCGTAGGGCCCACCTTCTGAATCGCATGAAGCAACCTCCTACAGAGTATTACGACTAGCAGAATGTATGCAGCGGCAGCCTTTAGGGTTGTCATGGAGCTGTAGAAAAGTTGTCAAGAAAATGTCAAAGCCTGCTGTTCAGCAACCACTCGTCTTCCAGAACGATGTGGCGTACCAGTCCCAGGGCAGTCTTGGACTTTCCGTCGGGACGGTAGTCGAGACGAATTAGCCCCTAGAGGGTCCTATTCATTTTCGAGATTGAGACACTTCAGTACGAACCCGCCGCAGCGACTCCGGCGGGAGATCCGGTCGCCAGAATTCTGTCGCGGCACATCGCGAGCGTGACGGGTAAAGAAGCCCTCCTCGAGATGTGCCCGGGCCTGCTCGAAACACGATTTTATGCGACTCGCGGCATTCCCGCGTTCGCCTACGGACCGGGATTGCTGACAGTGTCACATGGACCCAACGAATTCGTCCCCATCCACAACATTGTGCAATGTGCGTTGATCTACGCGCTTACGGCGGCAGAGACGTTGCGTTAACAGGTAGCCGGTCATAGTTGCGTTTGCGTTTTCCGGGACGTGGATGCTCCGAAAAACCGGGATCAGCACAAATGGTGCCGTTGGCCCCCTTGTGCTACAGGTAACCTGTAAAGCGGTGGAGTTGCTCAGTTACGCCTGCAGAATTGAAGGGTCAGATCGACGCAAGCTTTTATTACTGGTTCTGCAGCCCGATCGGTCCTCCAAGCAAGAGCGATATCCCATGCGGCCTCGGGCATTGAAAGCTCCTGGAAGCGGACGTCTGGAGGCTTGCGTACAGCGGCAGAGCTGGGCGCAAGTGCGACTCCCATCCCGGCACGGACAAGCATGAGCATTGTGAAGAGTTCATTTGTCTCTTGCACGATGTTCGGCACAAATCCTGCAGCTCGGCAGACGGAGATCACGTGGTCATGGAAGCTCGCCGATGTACTCCGAGCAATTGTGATGAACGGCGCTTCCGCAAGCGATGCTAGGCTACCCCGAAGGCGCCAGGGACTGCGGCTCCCAAATGCGAGCATCAGTCGCTCGCGTACTATCGGGCGCATTTCCACGCGGGCTTTTCTGATCGGCAGGCGTACGAAGCCAATGTCGATCTGACTGCCAGCCAATGCTGCCAACTGATCCGGCGTGGGCATGTCCCGCAGACGCAGCTCGACGCGAGGATACTTTTGACGAAATCGCAGCAGCACATCTGGCAGCAGTTTCTCAATAGTCGCGAGTCCGAAGCCGATGCGTAGTGTGCCGAGCTCTCCACGAACTGCTTTATGAGTTGCGTCGAGGACGGACGAAGACTCCTGCAGCAGCAGTCGCGCCCGCGTAAGCAGGACTTGTCCCGCCTCGGTAAGGCGGACGTTACGATATTCGCGAACGACCAACGCCCCTCCGACCGTGTCTTCGAGACGTTGAATCTGTTTGCTGAGCGCCGGCTGAGTAACGTGAAGAAGTTCGGCCGCCCTTCCGAAGTGGAGATGCTCTGCCAGCGTGACGAACGCTTGCAGCTCAACCGGATTCAAGTATTCCATTCCAATATGTTATCGCAAGGTGCAGCAATCTTCATTGGACAGAATAGTTATCTCGGCGTCACACTTGGCAACAAGTTCGGAGAAACATATGAAGATTGACACTCTCACTACGATGATCGGCACGGTGGCCGCTACCTGCGCGACGTTGTCGTTCGTACCGCAACTGATCAAGATACACCGGGCAGGGCGGACGTGATCTTTCGACTGGCCTGTTGATGCTTTACCTGCTCGGCGTCAGCCTGTGGCTTGCCTACGGCATCCGAATCGACGCCGCAGAAGTGATCGGCGCCAACATCATTGCGGGCGCTCTTGTATTTACAGCGTTCTTCATGAAGCTACGCTCCAAAACATCATGTGCACACTTCGGGATGGAGCGATTTCGGAAATATATCAACCAACCTACAGGAGAAAACTAAAATGGCACAATTTGATCCTCATCTAAAATTAAACGGACATGCAGGCAAGCCCGGGAATTCTATTAGGGCGCTGTGGGAGGAGAAGTTAATCCGCAAACAATCAGGGACTCGCCAGCGGCTGCAACGCGCCGAGCTGCAGCGTGACCTCGATCTCGCCTCCCAAGTGCAGCGCAATCTGTTGCCGCAGGCAGGCCTGCGCGCCGGGAACTGGGAAACGAGTTATTATTACGCCCCTGTCGGCCCCGTCAGTGGCGACTGTTGCGACCTGATTCCTTCCGATGGGCAGTTGTTCTTCGTGCTCGGCGATGTCTCCGGCAAAGGCGTCGCCGCCTCTATGCTGATGACGCAGCTCCACGCCTTGTTCCGCAGCTTGACGGCCGTGGCGCTGCCGCTCGGTCAGATAGTCACCCAGGCCAACCGTGTCTTCTGTGAGAGCGCACTGGCCGGTCAGTACGCCACACTGATGTGCGGGCAGGCTAAACCCTCTGGAGAAGTGGAGATTCACAACGCTGGCCACTGGCCCTCTATCATCGTCGGGCGCAGTGGCGTTTTGCGGATTGAATCCACTGGTTTACCCCTGGGAATGTTCCTCGAAGCTGAGTTCTCCGCCACCCGGCTCCAACTGGAAATTGGCGACACTCTCTTCCTCTATACCGACGGCCTCACAGAGGCCCGCAGCGCGGACGACGAATACGGCGTGGATAGAGTTATGCGCTTGGTGCATCAGCAGGCCGCACGTCCTCCCGCTGAGCTAATCAGCGCCTGCCTCGATGACTTGCGCGCTTTCGTCGACGGCCGCCCACGCCTAGACGATTTGACACTACTGGCTATCCGACGCTGCAGCTGAGCCGGCGAAGCGTGAGCTGACCGATTTTTGTACCAGCGGCATACCTTCTAGTTCTTACTTTCAAAGTTGCATCCACTGGTAAGATATGACATCTAAGTTAGCATGTACATACTAACTTAACACGGGAGGCAACCATGCACAATGAGATCTCACTTTGCGACCACAAAGCATTTACCCCATTCCGCCATTTGGGCATGGCAATACTGTTTTGCGCAGTGACACTAGTGAGCTATGGTCAACAGATCAAGCCTGGCCCCGCAAGCGGCTTTGGCCAGGTTCACTTGCAAATCTCGTGCCAGCCAGAAGTGCAGGAGCGATTTGACCAGGCTCTGGCAATGCTCCACACCTTCTCTTTTCCCGAAGCAACGAAGACATTCGCGGCGGTGGCCCAGCAGGATCCTGAGTGCGGCATGGCGTACTGGGGAGTCGCTGCATCCGCCGTCGGAAGTTTGTACGGAGGCCGGCCAGGACCCCAGGCGAGCCAGGGAGAACAGGCAGCTGACAAGGCAGCGCTGATAGGTGCAAAAACTCCACGGGAGCGGGGATACATCGCAGCCATGGGTGTCTTTTATAAAGACTCTAGTAGCGATAGTTACGAGGCTCGGGTGCGGGCATACGCGACGGCATTGCAGCACCTACACCAAGAATATCCCGATGACCACGAGGCAGAAATCTTTTACGCCTACGCTTTGAGCGCTCTCGGTTCGCCAACCGATCGGACGTTCAAGTATGAACTGCAAGGTGCGGAAATCTTGGAGAAGGTTCGTCGCGAGATCCCCAACCATCCAGGACTTCTTCACTACCTGCTCCACTGCTATGATCACACCCCGCTAGCACCGCGGGGTCTTGACGCGGCACGCCAACTTGCAAGGACGGCGCCCGCATCTCCGCATGCTGCAGAATTTCCAGCCCATATCTTTTCACGCCTCGGACTATGGCAGGAATCGATCGAAGCCAATCAAGCGGGCCTACATTTCGTCGAAGACATTTTTTTCAAACCCCACGCGGCGGACTTCCTCCTCTACAGCTATTTGCAGACCGGGCAGGACGCCGAGGCCAGGCGAGTGGTGGAGAATGCTTCCCATCTCAAATTCTTGCCGCATCTGCTGGACGCTTATGCCGCCTCAGCCATTCCGTCACGATACGCGGTCGAGCGCCAGCGGTGGGACGAAGCCGCTTCCTTGACACTTCCGGCTGCCAATATCGACTGGAAGGTCTTTCCTCATGCTGAAGCCGCGCTGGTCTTCTCTCGCGCTCTCGGTGAAGCGCGACTCGGCAAAGTCGATCTCGCCCAAAATGACCTGGAACGACTTGAAGAGCTGGAGCGCGCAGTGAGCAGCTCCGTTGAGAACGAAGGTGTATGGCAAAGATTCTGGGCCACAGAAATTCAGATCAATCACGATATGGTGAAAGCATGGATCCTTTACAGGCAAGGCGAAAGTGCCGCCGCAATACGACTGCTGCGTCAGGCTGCCGACAAGGAAGACTCCACTGAGATAGACCCGGTAATGCCCGGGACGATTATTTCCGCACGCCAACTGCTGGGCGAAATGCTGCTCGATGCCCAACGCCCGAGAGAAGCTTTGGAGGCGTTTGAGGCCGCACTGAGGAACGAACCGGCTCGATATTGGGAATTGTTTGGTGCAGCGCAAGCAGCGGAGCATACGGGAGACCAGGAGCGTGCAGCTTTTTACTACACAGAACTGATACGGCAGACGCAAGGAACGGATGGCGCGCGGGAATCCAATAAAGTGGCGAACGAGTTTCTGGCACAGCATGGCATTTTCACGACGTTGACCAAGGGGGCCGGCGCTGCCCGCAAATCTGAGCCATAGATTTGAGTTTCGTTTTAACAAATTGAACAGGTTGCAATAACGGCGCGAAGGAGGTTGCGGACGTTTCCTGTACCAGTCCATTTAGTTTGGCTCATGTTCCTTGACATGGGGTGGTATTCGGGCTCGTTTTCTATCTCTTAGGCATCAGGAAGTTCATACAAAGCTGAACTTCCAAAAGGTGAGAGGATCTTTGCTGCCATGGGAGTAATCTCAATTCCAATCGCGGCGTCAGGGTTGCGATCCGCGCTTGTTTTGTCGGCAAGCCCAGTGGCTCGATGCATCAGAGGTGCACTGGCACCAGCGCACTGGCATCCTGACCCTTATTGTCATCCTCGTGCTGGGGAACTTAAGCGGAATTATTTTGATCCGCTCGCGTGGGGGTCACAAAGTCGGATTTGTTCGCCTCCGGAGAGCGATTCTAGTTCTTGCGATAGTGAGTTTCGGATGGTTTTGCGTATGCCGCGCCTGGGCGGCGAACTCCGGCACACCGAGCTAACATAAGGATCGCAAACCTCCAGTTTTTGTTGCACCCCTGATCCTTGGAGCTACGTGTGTTCGAAGTTATTTGCGCTGCGTCGAACGATGTGTTGAATGTTGACCGATCAGAGGAGGCGTGATGCCTGCAACGGTGCGGCGCGAAAGAGTCGATGCCGACAAACGCAAAAAGCAGATAGTCCAGGTGGTGCTGGCGTTGGTGGCGAAACACGGTGCTGACGCCGTGAGCACTCAACTGATTGCCGACACGATCGGTTTCACCCAGGCAGCGGTGTTTCGCCACTTTCCCACGAAGGAAGCCGTTTGGTCGGCTGTAATGAATTGGCTGGACGACCAACTGGAGAAAGTTCGCCAAAAGGCGCGTGCCGAAGCTCCGGACCAAGGAATGGGCGTGCTGGAAGGCATTTTCTTCGGCCACATAGCTTTGATCGAACGTCATCCGGGATTGGCCAAGGTGATTATGTCGGACCATATCCGCCGACAATATCCGAACCTGCACAGACGTTTTACCATGGCCTATCGAAAATACGAGAATGAGATTCGCAAAGCGTTGGACGTCGCTGCAGAAAGTGCGCAGATTTCCCCCAAACTTGACCGACGCGCCGCAACGACCTTGTTTTTGTGTGCGATACAAGGCTTAGGATTCCAATTCTCTATCGCCCGTGTCTTGCCTTCAATGCCCAAGGATGCCGCGCAAATATTCGTTCTTCTTGAGCGGGCGATTGGCTGTCCAACATAAACTGCTATGCAGAGATTCCTACCTTTCGACATAGGGCCGTGCCCGCGATGCGGCCTATGGCATCTTCGTACTCGGCGGCAATACTGCGCGTATTCGCATTCATAGATCACTAACGGTAGAAGTCTTCGGGCTCTACGACGACCCAGTCATCCTGTAGCGGATGCGTCCTGATAGCTACCATCGTGCCGCTCATCCAGTCGGAACGATCAGGACCGTGGACGATCGCGCCGCCACATCTGGGCAACGCAGTGGGCTGGACGGTGAGCTGAAAACTTCCTTGGTACACCTTCAATGACTTCGTAAACTTCTTCTTCAAGATGGAAGTGCTCGTGTATCGACGATCCGGCTGTGAACTCGTAATGTGCAAACGTCATGCTGGGCGAGCGAAGATAGCGCCCCTTCCACCCCGGTAGGCGTTCTGTGACCTTAAGTGTATTCGTATCCACGAAAGCCACGGGGAACTTGCCCTTTTTGGAGCTGTCCGCGAGCAAACAGAGATTGCGGGTGGTGCACAACAATCAGGCGTCCATCTTGTTCGGCATGAATACCGCAGCCCTTCACCGGGATTCGGGGGGCCAGGCACGTCTGCGAAAGTTGATGCAACCTCTTGGCATCACACATGCCTGTTTGTTATTTCTCGCCATGGTAGCCCTCGGGGGCATGACCTATTCTCGCGTGATGAGCGAACCGGGGGCGGGGCCGCTGCACTGCTCGTGTTCGATTAGGGCGAGCGTGCCGCAGAAGTAACGCCGAGATTTCGGCACATCCAAAGCTGTTTCTTTTACCTATCCGTTCGACGACGACGAACAACACTGGCACGAGAAAAACCCCTAGCACTGAACCCGGTCTTTGTAGTCTTAATTTGACGCTTGGCATGGTTACCGCATAGCAATCGAAAGACCGATTCTGAGAGAGCCGTCGGCCAGGCGGAATTGGCCATAAAGTCCTTGTGGCCGCGACCTGGTAGAGATCGTTCCACAGGTACGGCAACGAGTACTTCCTCGCCGAGGTCTGGACTGCTGGCCATAAGGTGGCCCGCAACCCGCTGTCGAATAAGAAGGCGATGGAGATTGCCAGCAGCGGCGGCAAGCCCGAGACTAAGGTCGTCATCGCTCTGGCTGATCAGCGTTAGCGACTTTGCCGTAACTGAAGCCTCGGGCGCGTCCACCGTCGCGCCCGTTTTTCTTTGTATGAACCAACTCAGAAATTCTCAAGCATCCAGACGTTATTCTGGCCGGTTGCCGCTTCCAAGGCGCCGTATCGTCCATCTGGCGACGGAACCATCCACCAATATTCAGTAGCGCTATCGCCCTCCAGTAGTACTCGGCGATTGCCGTTGGGCTCGACCCCCAATATCACAGGCGCTCCGTTTGCGGTCTGGCTTGCCACGAATACGCTTTTGCTATCCGCAGCCCAGTCGATTCCCCCGAGGGGGCCCCATGGATTGAGATCGACTTCATGCGTGCTTTTGTCGTCCACAGACATGAAGGTAACCTTGCGCTCATGTCGGGACAGAATCAATGCGAGTTGCGATCCATCAGGCGATAGGCTCCAGTCAGTGTTTACCGTCACGGGAAACGCGGCGAATTCCTGAGTTGTCCCGTTTTCCGGGTTAAACGAGAAAAAGTGAGCCGTGGACCCTGACACGGTGTGAAAGAGGCACAGCTTCGACGGACTCCGTGCGCATTGCATGTTGGACATGGAAGGCATTTGCAAGACTACTCGCGAGGAGCCTCCCTGCAGTGGAACCTGCATCACGCGGGCTGGCTGTGCGGGACCCTCAGGATTGTCCAAATTTACATAGAGGATCTGTTTGCCGTCGGGGCTGAGACGTGGAAGGAAAATGCTGCGACCTTCGAGCAGCACTTCCGGCGTGACTTGATCGATCGCCTGTCGAAAGAGTTTCCAAGTACCATTGCGATTCGAGACAAACAAAACTGCAGCGCTGTCGGGCGTCCAAGAATAGGCGACATTGCCATTCTCATCTAGTGTGAACCGACGCGGTTGCTTGAAGCGTCGAGTGACCGGATCAATCTCGGTTAAGAAAATCCCTGGTTGACTATTGGTCCTCCAGAGGACCAGCCGTTTTCCGTCGGCAGTAATACTGAGTCCTCCGATTTGTCCCACACCCCTTGTGAGTTCCCGGGGCCTATCTTCGAGTTTTCCAGACTGCTCGTTGACACGAACCGACCAGATTCCGGAGTCCCAGCGTTCGCTGGCCGGATCATCTCGGTAGGCGTACAGTAGGCTCCCGTCGGAAGCCCAACTGAGGGCTGGCACAAGTTGTGCTGAAGTCTTTAGAACAGTAGGCGCCCCGCCACTCAGGTCGGCTGTTTCGAGAGTGTATTGGTTGCCTGCGAGGTATCTGGATCCCACAAACCGCATGTACGCAAGGCGTCTTCCATTTGGAGACCAAGCGACGCTTGCAATCGACGAACCATTTGCAGCCTGAACAACGCGTCTGGCGTTGCTTCCGTCGCTTTCGACTGCCCAGATTTCCTGTGTGTAGGGATAAGTAGCGCGAAGGAAGGCGATCTTGGAGCCGTCAGGAGAAACTGCTCCATCGTTGGCATCTTCCATAACCTTTTGTGGGCTGCCACCCAGGATAGAGACCTTCCAAAGGCTCAGATTTCCTGGTACGGCATTCCCGGACTTCAACAAAAGATTAGAGCCGTCGGGAAACCAGCTTGTAGGAACAGCATTGAACCCCTTGGGCAATTGAAGTGGCCGGACTTCACCGGTATTAATGTGCCGAATGTACACACCCGTGGTGTCGCCATAGGCAACATACTTGCCGTCGGGAGATACCACGGCGGCATTGATGGGCGCTTCGCGCGGGTTCGCAGTGATCTGTTGCTCTGTTGCCAGAGGCTTAGGAGTGTTCGCTCGTCGCCATGCTACCAGCGCCCCGTAGGACACCAGAGCCAGCACACACGCCGCCATCAGGACCCAATACCATCGTCGCGGCTTGCGCTGAATTTCTTCGGACACCGCAGGTTTCTTACCGTCGCCGGGCACCGAAACCGAAGCGCCGGGCGGTGAATCCTTGTTTGTTGTCTGAATTGCCGCAACACTGTCGGCCACCGGCGCAACGAACTTGTAGCCGCGCTTTGCCAACGTCTCAATGTAGCGTGGTGAGTCTGCGTCGTCGTTCAGCGCCTGCCGCAATTTGCGGATTGCAGAGTTCAGCCCGACGTCAAAGTCCACGAACGTATCTACAGGCCACAACTTCTTGCGCAGCTCTTCGCGCGACACTAGCTTGCCCGAGTTCGCAACCAGCTCTGTTAGCACACGGAACGGCTGCTCCTGCAGCTTGATGCGCACGCCGCTTTTGCGCAGTTCTCCCTCCCGCTCGGACAGTTCGAACGGTCCAAAGCGAAAGACGCGATCGCGCTCTGTGGAGGGCTCGGTGGGCATTTGTACTTCGCCAGTGCAGGTATGTTAACCCGACTTAAGCTTTGCTGCAGGCTCTCAGAGAAAGAACTCCGGCACAGCTTGTTCGC
>Ga0126383_10003669_pt1 | contig 10224 bp, 11 predicted proteins | sample PanSoiMetPlot_35_FD_96882 | JGI IMG/M metagenome (GOLD analysis project Ga0126383, IMG submission 96882) | Tropical forest soil microbial communities from Panama - MetaG Plot_35 | ecosystem: Environmental > Terrestrial > Soil > Tropical forest > Bulk soil | place: Panama | collected 2016-02-17
AGCAGGAACGAATAAGCCGGCAGATAGGCCGCGTTGCGCCGGATCACCTCGCGACTCGAGCTGCTGAGCACGCCGGTCATGGAATGCGGATAGAGAAAGAGCGCGAACGCCGAGCCGAGCGCGAGCGTCGCGTAGGCGGAGTACTGCCCGAGCGTGTTCGGGCCGGGGGTCGGCAGCAGCAGCTTCGCGGGCGGCACCGCGGCAAACAACTTGTCGTAGCCGCCGAGCTCGATCGGTATCACGATCACCATGGCGAGCACCGTGATGTAGATCAGCAAGTCCTTGACCACCGCGATCATCGCCGGGGCGCGCAGGCCGCTCGTATAGGTGAAGGCGGCGAGGATCACGAACGCGATGACGAGCGGCAGGTCGCCGGCGAGCCCGCCGCCCGCGCCGACCCCCATGGCGCCGATCACCACCTGCAGGCCGAGCAGCTGCAGCGCGATGTACGGCATGGTGGCGATGATGCCGGTCACCGCCACCGCGAGCGCGAGCCATTGGTTGCCGTAGCGGCCTTGGACGAAATCGGCGGCGGTGATGTAGTTGTGCGTATGCGCGACCGACCACATGCGCGGCAGGATCAGGAACACCAGCGGGTACATGATGATCGTATACGGCAGGGCGAAGAAGCCGATCGCGCCCGCGCCGAACACCAGCGCCGGGACCGCGATGAACGTGTACGCCGTGTAGAGGTCGCCGCCGAGCAGGAACCAGGTGAGGACCGTGCCGAGGCGTCGTCCCGCCAGCCCCCATTCATGCAGAAGATCGAGGTCGCCGCGCCGCCAGCGCGCAGCGACGAAGCCGAGCACCGTGATGAAGCCGAACAGCAGGACGAAAACGATGATCGCGGTCCAATTCATGGCAAACGATCCGACACGGTGGTCCGGTCAGCCGGTCATGCGGTGCACCAGGATGACGATGGCGGAGGTCAGGAACACCCAGACGAACTGGTACCAGTAGAAGAACGGAACGCCCCAGATGGCGGGCTCGATCGAGTTGTAGAACGGCACCCACAGCAGCGCCACGAACGGCAGCGCCAGCAGCAAATTCCACCAGGAAGGTCGTTCTCGCGGTGCGGTGGGGACGTGGTGGTCCATATAACGGTGCTCCGCACCTCAACGGGTGCGCGCCTCCCACTCTGCTAGAACGATGTGGCTGCGCGCCGGTTCCATCTCCCGGTTCCGGTCAGTGCGCCCCGGCCGATGCGCGGTCCTCGGCCGGCCGCAGCAGCAGGAACGCGGCCGGCACCAGCACGGCGGCGAGCAGCGCATAGCCGTAGAACACGTCGATATAGGCCAGCATGGTGGCCTGCTGGTTGACGGTCTGCGCGATCAGGCCGAACGCGCCGCGCGCCGCCTCGCCCGGCGGCACGCCCTGCCCGGTGAGCAGCGCGGTCGCGTGCTGGATCGCCGCCTGATAGGCGGGCGAGGACGGCACCAGGTGGTCGGTCAGATAGGCCTGGTGGCGCTGCGTCGCCTCCGCCAGCGCGGTGCCGGCGATGGACACTCCGATGCTGCCGCCGAGATTGCGAGAGACGTTGAGGAGCGACGACGCCTCGCTGGTCTTGTCCGGCGGCAGTCCCGCATAGGATGCCGCCGTGATCGGGATGAACAGGAACGGCAGGCCGATGGTCTGATAGACCCGCGCCCAGGCGAAGAACGAGAAATCCGCATCGGACGACAGCGACGTCATGTGCCACATCGACACCGCGACCACCGCTATGCCGAAGGAGATCAGGTATTTCGGCCGGACGTAGCTTGCGGTCAGCCCGACCACCGGCATCATCAGCAGCATCGCGATGCCGCCCGGCATCAGCGCGAGCCCGGACAGCGTGGCGGTATATCCGAACGAGATCTGCAGCAGCTGCGGGATCAGCTGGATGGTGCCGAACAGGATGGCGCCGAGCGACAGCATCATGAGATTGGCGGTCGCGAACTGGCGGCGGAAGAACAGGCGCACCTCGACGATCGGATCGCGGCGCGACAGCTCCCAGGGAACGAACAGCGCAAATGCCGCGATCGACAGCGCGGAGAACGCGACGATGAAGCCCGACTGGAACCAGTCCTCCCGCTCGCCCTTGTCGAGCACCACCTCGAGGCAGCCGAGCCAGAGCGCGACCAGGAGAAAGCCGATCCAGTCGACCCGGAGGCCGCCGGCGAGCCGCTCGCGGCGCTCGCGCTCGAGCGTCTCGGGCTCGGTGACCAGCCACTGCACCAGCACGAGGGAACAGGAGCCCGATCGGCCCGTTGATGAGGAAGATCCAGTGCCAGGAATAATTGTCCGTGAGCCAGCCGCCGAGCGCGGGACCGACGGTCGGCGCCACGATGACCGCGACGCCGTAGAGCGCGAAGGCCTGGGCGCGCCGGTTGGCCGGAAAGGTATCGGCGAGCATCGCCTGTTCGCTCGGCGCCATGCCGCCGCCGCCGAGCCCCTGCAGCACCCGGAAGACGATCAGCACCCCGAGACTGGGCGCGAACGCGCACAGGATCGACGCGACCGTGAAGATGGCGACGCACAGCATGTAGAAGCGCTTGCGCCCGATCACGCCCGAGAGCCAGCCACTGATCGGCAGCACCACGGCGCTCGCCACCAGGTAGCTCGTGATGATCCAGGTGCTCTCGTCGACGCCGGCCGCGAGGCTGCCCGCGATGTTGCGCAGCGCCACGTTGGCGATCGAGGTGTCGAGCACCTGCATGAAGGTCGCAATCGAGATCACCACAGCGACCAGCCACGGGTTGCGGTCGCCGGCCGCCGAGCGGCTGAGGTCGTCGCGCCCGACGTCGCCGGCTTCCGCCATGCTCAGCGCACCTTGACGGTCGGGACCACCGACATGCCGGGGCCGAGATAGACGCCGGGATCGCCGTCGAACACGATCTTGACCGGCACGCGCTGCACCACCTTGACGAAATTGCCGGTCGCGTTCTCGGGCGGCAGCAGGCTGAAGGCGGCGCCGGTGCCGGCCTGGATGCTGTCGACACGCCCGTGCAGCACGCGGCCCGGATAGGCGTCGACGGTGATGTCGACCGGCTGGCCGGGCCGCATCCGGGCGAGCTGGGTCTCCTTGAAGTTCGCCGTCACCCACACGGTCGTCGGCACGAACATCATCAGCGCCTGGCCGGGCTGGGCGAAGCCGCCGACCGCGGCCGAGATCTTGGTCGCGCGCCCGGTCTCAGGCGCCATGATGGTCGTGCGCGAAAGATTGATCTTGGCCTGGTCGCGCGTCGCCTCGGCCTGCTTGAGCTGCGCGTGTGCGCTCCGCTTCTGGGTCTGCAGGACCTCGACCTGCTTTTCGGCCGCGACCTCGTTGGCCTGCGCGGACAGCAGCGCCGCCTCCTTCTGGCGCAGGTCGGAGGCGGTCTGCTGCGCCTGCTGCTCGGTGCCGGCGCCGCGGCGACGCAGCTCCTCGGCGCGCTCATCCTGCTGGTGCGCATAGGTGAGCGCCGCCTGCGCCTGGTCGACCTCCTTCTTGGCCGCATCGATGCGGGCGTTCTGCGCGGCGATCTGGGCGTCGAGATTGGCGATCGACGCCTTCGCCTGAGCGACCTGGGCGTCGGCCTGGGCGAGCGCCGTCACATAGTCGCGCGGATCGATGTCGACCAGGACGGACCTGGGCGCCACCTCCTGGTTGTCGGTGACCGGTACCGCGACGATGGATCCGGTAAGCTGCGGCGCGATCGTGACGGTGCGCGCGTCGATGAAGGCGTCGTCGGTCGACTCAAAGTTCCGCGCTTGCAGCCACCACAGAAACAGCGCCGCCAGCACCCAGCACGACGGCGATCGCGGCGGCGGCGGCCGCGACAGGGTGGCGTCGCGGCCACGCGCGCATCGAGGCGCTCGGCTTGTCGGCGGCAGCCGGTTCCGATTTGACCTTGGGGGTCCCGCGATCCGAACGCGCCACGGCGTCGTCCTGCGGATCGCGGCGAGCCTCGACATCCGCCGCAGACGGGCGCGCGTCGGGATCGGTCCGTCGTGCTTTTGCGTCCATGGAGCCGCCTTGCGCGTGGCAAAACCCTCGCGAGCGGCGGCATTCCGGATCCCCGTCCGCAACCTCACCGGGGTTGCATCAAGGGACAACAGACGGCGGCGACGTATGGTTCCGGATAAACGGCTCCCGGAATGGCCGGGAGCCGCATGTCTGCCGCACGTGTGACGCGTCAGACGAGCTGCGCGAAGATGAGAACGAGGCCGATGATCGAGACGGTCCACACGGCGGTCCTGAGCCACGGCACTCCCGCCATGTAGACCAGGGCATAGGCGATCCGCCCCCAGAAGAAGAGCTGAGCGCCGAGCGCCGTCATGGCGTTGAGCTTGCCGGTCGCCTGCGCAACCAGCACCAGCGTGGCGAACAGCACGAGGCTTTGCAGCATGTTGCCGTGGGCGCGCGCGGCCCGCCCGGCCCAGCCGATGACTTCCGGCATCTTCTCGCGGTTGCCCGCCAGCGTCGGCAGGCCGACCTGCAGCATGGCCCCCGTCACCGCGATCAGGCACTGCAGCAGCGTGAGCGCGGCGCTCCACACCAGCAATTGCAGTTCGATTGGCATTGGTCCCTCCCGGCTTGCCGGCATCCCCCGATGCCGCGCGAAAGTCAGGCTAGCGTCTTTGCGGTTGTGGAGCGAGGGTGCCGCCGCCGTCTTGTTGTGCAAATGCCCGTGAACCGGGCGAAGCGGTCATCACCAACGCCGCAGGCTCGCGTTACCGCGCGCGACACGGCGGCTGGTATACCGCTCGCCGGTTTTCCCCCATAATCGCGTGATGCCCGTTCTCTGCGATCCGCGCACCGGCATGCCGGTTCACCCGGCCGCGCCGACCACCGCGCCATGGCCGTCGAGCCATGACCGTCGAGCCATGACTGTCACCCAATGACCGTCGCCCCATGATCGTCGCCCCATGACCGTCGCGACCGCAACCCGCATGCCGCCAGGCGATGCCGCGCCGGCCGCGCCGACGCCCATCATCGAGCTGCGCGCGGTGTCGAAGATCTTCAGTGCGCGCGGACGCGACCTCACGGTGTTCGACGGGCTGACCTGCCGCGTCGCGCCGGGCAGCTTCGTCTCGGTGATCGGCCCGTCCGGGTGCGGGAAGTCGACGCTGCTCAAGATCATCAGCGGGCTCGAGCCGGCGACCGGCGGCGAGGTCCGCTTCGAAAACCGCGCCGTCGCGGGACCGCCGAAGGGCATGGTCTACGTCTTCCAGCAGTACACGCGGTCGATCTTTCCGTGGCGCACGGTGCGCGGCAACGTCGAGTTCGGACTGCGCGCCCGCAAGGCGGTCTCTCGCGCCGAGGCGCGCGAGCGCTGCGAGGAGTACATCAGCCTCGTCGGCCTCGACGGCTATGCGGACTATTATCCCTATCAGCTCTCCGGCGGCATGCAGCAGCGGGTATGCATCGCCCGCGCGCTGATCGGCGAGCCCGCGGTGCTGCTGATGGACGAGCCATTCTCCGCGGTCGACGCCATGACGCGCGCGCTGCTGCAGGAGCTGGTGCTCAAGATCTGGGACAAGCTCGCGATCACCATCCTGTTCGTCACCCACGACGTCGACGAGGCCGTGCTGCTGTCGAGCCGCATCATCTCGCTCGGCCGCGCCGGCACCGGCATTGCGCAGGACGTGATGATCGACCTGCCCCGCCCGCGCGACCAGATCGCGACGCGGGCCGAGCCGCGCTTCACCGCGCTGCGCCAGCAGCTCTTCGCCAGCATCTTCATGCAGGAGAAGACCGGCGCGTCGCCGGTTCCTCCTTCAGCCTCACCCGGCGAGACGCCGGCAAAAGCGACATGACCCGCCGCTGGCCCGGATTTCTGCTGATCGCGGTCCTGCTCGTGCTGTGGGAATACGCCTCGGCCGAGAAGCTGATCGATCCGGTGTCGATGCCGCGCGTGAGCGTCATCGCCGCCTCGTGGTGGCGCAGCATCGCCGGCGGCCCGCTGCTGCACGCCATTCTGCCGACGCTCGGCCGCATCTTCGCCGGCTTCGCGCTCGCCGTCGTGGTCGCGGTGCCGCTCGGCCTGCTGATGGGAAGCGTGTCGCTGGTCTACCGGCTGGTCGAGCCGATCACCGAGTTCATCCGCCCGATCCCGAGCTCGGCCTATATTCCGGTCGCGATCCTGTTTCTCGGCATCGACAACGAGATGAAGGTGTTCGTGGTGTTCGTTGCCTGCCTGTTTCCGATCCTGCTCAACACCTATGGGGGCGTGCGTGGCGTCGACCCGGTGCTGATCGACACCGGCCGCACCTTCGGGGTGACGCGCGCCGCCGCGCTGTGGCGGATCGTCCTGCCGGCGGCGCTGCCGAGCATCCTCACCGGCATGCGCATCAGCCTCGGCATCGCGCTCATCGTCGCGGTGGTGGCCGAGATGATCGCCGGCAACAGCGGCATCGGCTACTTCATCCTCGACATGCAGCGCGTCTTCCGGGTGCCCGAGATGTTCGCCGGCATCTTCACGCTCGGCGTCCTCGGCTTCGCCATCAATTTCGTCTTCCTTGGGATCGAGGGCCGGCTGCTGCACTGGCGCGGCACCCCGGCGGAGACGTGAGGTGAGCAGGGCGCCTGCTCCCTCTCCCCGCGCTTGCGGGGAGAGGGTCGGGGTGAGTGGCGCTGAATCGCCGTCAAGACGTCGTCGGCAGCAACTCGCGGAGATGCCCCCTCACCCTTCCTAACCAGGAGCTCCCATGACCGAGCCCGACCCCTTCCCGTTCTTCCCCTACCAGGCCATCGTCGACCGGCCGCCGATGCGCTGGCCGAACGGGGCGCGCGTCGCCGTCTGGGTCATTCCCAACATCGAGCATTTCCACATCGAGATCGGCAATCCGGCGCCCGACATTCGCAACTTCTCGCGCCGCGACTACGGCAACCGGGTCGGCGTGTGGCGGCTGATGGAGGTGCTGGCAAAGCACGGCATCCGCGGCACGGTGGCGCTCAACGCCGAGGTCGGGCGCTTCTATCCCCGCATCATGGAAGAATGCGTCAAGCTGCGCTGGGAGCTGATGGGGCACGGCCTCACCAACTCGGTCATGCTGACCGGCCTGACGCGGGAGCAGGAATCCGCGGTGATCGCCGAGACCCGCAAGGTGATCGACGGCTACGGCCAGTCGATGCGCGGCTGGCTCGGCCCGGGACTGACCGAGACCTGGAACACGCTCGACCTGTTGCGCGAGCATGGCGCCGAATACGTGTGCGACTGGGTCAATGATGACCTGCCCTACCGGATGAACAATGGGCTCTATTCGATCCCCTATTCGATCGAGCTCAACGACATGCCGCTGTTCAACATGCCAAGCATCAGCATCGCGGGTTTCGAGCGGCGCATCATCGACGCGTTCGACGTGCTCTATGCCGAAGGCGAGCGCTGCGGCCGCGTGCTGGGGATCGCGCTGCATCCGTTCCTGATCGGCACCCCGCACCGCATCCGCTACCTCGACCGCGCGCTCGCCCACATCGCCGCGCATGATCGCGTCTGGCTCGCGACCGGCGCCGAGATCATCGCGGCCTATCGCGACGCCGTGCCGGCTTGACGTCCCGGACGGCCCCGCGGGAAAGTTTGCGCAAGCCGGGTTACCGAGAGGTGGAGAAGAGCACGATGTCGAACCTGATGCGCGGCGGATTGGCGCTCGCCCGATTCACGCTCGCCCGATTCACGCTCTCCTGCCTGGCACTCCTCGGTTGCGTGCTCGCGGCCGCGGCCCAGCAGGCGACACCGCCCGCCGCGATGCCCCTCAAGGTCGGCGTCCTCAAGATGGCGGCGCTGACCAATCCGTGGGTCGCGCGGGAGCGCGGCATCTTTGCCAGGAACGGCCTCGACGTCACCTTGATCGAGTTCCGCTCCGGCAACGAGGCGATCGCCGCGCATCGCAGCGGCGCCGTCGATATCGTGCTGTCGATTCCGGGCACCGCCATGACGGCCGCCGAGCGCGGCTTCGATCTGGTCGCGGTGGCGCAGAACGAGATCGCCCAGAAGCAGAACCCGGATACCGGATCGATCCAGGTGCTCAAGGATTCGCCCTATCGCACCCTCGCCGATCTCGCCGGCAAGCGCATCGCGGTCTCGGGCCTGCACAGCCAGAAGACCGTGTCGATGCAGACCGTCTTTCGCAAGGCCGGCGTCGACCCGGCGTCGCTGCAGCTGGTCGAGATTCCATTCCCGAGCCAGTTCGACGCGCTGAAGTCGAAACAGGTCGACGCGGTCGACACCGTCGATCCGTACACCACCCAGCTCATCGCCTCGGGCATCGGACGGGTGATCGCCTGGGACTACGTCGACGCCATCCCGGAGCAGCCGCTCGGCGCCTGGTTCGCGACAGCCAAGTTCACCAGGAGCAACGCCGCCGCGGTCGAACGCTTCAACAAGTCGATCCAGGAATCGATCGAATATATGCGCGCCGACAGCGAGCGCGCCCGCAGCGAGGTCGTCGCCTATACGGGCCTCAACGCGGCGCTGGTGAAGGACATGCCGATGATCGGCTGGGATTATCGGGTCAGCCGCGAGAAGTGGCAGCAGGTCGTCGACATGATGCATCAGAACGGCGAGCTGCAGAGTCCGCACAAGGCGGAAGAGTTCTTCGCCGAGCAGATCAAGCCCTATGTGGTCAAGTAGCCCGGGTTGAGCGCAGCGAAACCTGGGAACAGCCTCGCAACGGAGGATGAAGCCCCGTCCCGCTCAAGGCGGGCTACGCGCCCGCCATCACACGCATCAGCGCCGGAGCAGCATGCCGCCCCACGCAGCGAGGACGACGCTAACCACGAGCGCGATCCATGATGCGTACATGGGAACGTCAATTGATCCGAGCCGCACAGGCCATCCTGCGACGATCCTCGCGATGTGGACCGCGGCGACGAGTGCAAAGATGATGGCGGAAATTGCAAGGTAGGTCTTGGTCATGGCTGCCGTTCTTTCCCTGATCTCTGCGCAACAATAATCACCTCTGCTACCGGCCAACGATCCGGCCGGACAGCCAGAATGAACCGGATATCACGCCACCGACCGCAGGCACGCCGGAGAGTAGAGTCGAGTCGATCACCACGTCGTAGGCCCCACCGAGTGTTTCGACGAGAGCCCAATAGAACGCCTGGCCGGTCAGCACATTGATCTTCTCGTCCGCGGCCCGCACGTGACCGGCGAAAAGCGCTGCCGCCTTGGGCGGGGCGGTGGCCTCACCACCTAGGGTTAACAGCCCGGAGGGGATGAACGACTGCGACCCGAACTTGAGATCGCCCGTCTGGCTCGCCTCGTAGGCGGCCACGGTCTCGAACGCGGCGATCTCGTGAGCGAACGCCGCAATCTGAACCTCGGTAACCGCCGGCAGCGACAGCGCTTCGCGCAGTCGGTAGTCTGGCGCATCGAAAACGAACGGGTAACACCCGGTGTCGGGCTCATTGCCCGCGGGATCGGCCCAGCCGTGGAAGGCGCCGTCCAGTTCGCTCGGTCCGGCTGAAGGGAGCCGATCCGTCAACCCGACGCGGACGGCTGACCGGCCAGCGTAGTGGGGATTCATCCCGATGAGCTGGTTGTCGGCGTTTACCTGAAGCCACAGTTCCGCGCCGCTCGGGTCCGACCAGCGAAAGTACGCGCCACTCGGAGCGGCCAACTCTTCCGCAAGGGGGCCGACGCGATTCACCAGCGCATACATCTCCTCCTCGGACGCGATCGGCAGGCCGATTGCCGAAAAATTGGACGTCATGGAGTCCCACCCCCCGAAAACGTTCACTCACCTATAACTAAAAATCGTGGCGCAGGGGGGTACCACGATGTCGACAAGTGCCTCGCCTAGGATGAGTTTAACCCAGTGGACGCTGGACTTGAGAGTCAGATCGGAAGGTTTGAGCCAATGGCATTGAGGCGCGTAGCACCGATTCTCTTGGTCGCTATCCTGATCTCTGGCGCTTCCGCCAATGAGGGCGACCCGATCGTCGAGCAGTACCGTGCGGAAGATATCGATGGCCTGCTCGGGCCAGCGCTGCAAAAGGCCGAGGCGCTGGGGTTGGAAGGGCGCGTCGGCGAAAGCAACCAGGCGGTGCTGGATGCGGTGCCGGAAGCGAAACGCCAGCCGGTGCATAATTTCGCCTTGGGCAACGTCCTGTACCGCACCCGCCCGGACATCTCGCGTGCTTTGCACCGCAAGGCGGTGGAGGCGGTGCCTGAGAGCGTGATGGCGCAGCTCGAGTACGCCATGGAGGAGCAGCGCGCGGGAAACTGTGCCGACGCGGCGCCGGCTTATCTCAAGGTGCTG
>Ga0126383_10003670_pt1 | contig 10222 bp, 22 predicted proteins | sample PanSoiMetPlot_35_FD_96882 | JGI IMG/M metagenome (GOLD analysis project Ga0126383, IMG submission 96882) | Tropical forest soil microbial communities from Panama - MetaG Plot_35 | ecosystem: Environmental > Terrestrial > Soil > Tropical forest > Bulk soil | place: Panama | collected 2016-02-17
CACGACCTCGCGCACGAGGTTGAGGGACATCAGCGTCTGGATGCCCTCGACGCCGATCGTCATGCCCCACCATTGCAACGGCTTGAAGAGCACGTCGAGCACCTCGGTCGCCGAGGGGACCTGCTCCCAGGCCTGTGGTGAGTCGGGCACGCTGGCGAGGAGCTCCATCGCCTCCAGCTGGTCGAGGCTGCCGATGTTCGGCCCCACCCGGTACTGGCGGGGATCGTGCTGGAAGTAGATCGGCGTGCCGTTCGGTGTGATCTCGACGCGGCCCTGGCCGATGTCGCCGCCGACAGCGGTGGCGATCACCCCCAGTCCTCGATCTCGCCCTGCTTCGGCTGCTCCGGCTGCACGAGCGCCTCGACGATCTCGTCGTCGAGCGTCTGCGGGGCTCCGAGCACCGAGACGTAGAGACGCTTGGCCATTTCGCTCATCTTCTGCTCCGCTTCTTCGAGCAGGTCGGGGCCAGCGCCGTCGTAGACGTGGCCGACGACATGCGCGGCGGTCTGCAGAACACTCAGCTTCGTGATTCGTGCGATCGACTCCGGCGACATCTCACGCTGGTACTGCGTCGGCGGCTGTTGCGGCTGCATCTGCACCGGCTGCTGGACGGCCTGGACAGCCGGGACGCCCGGAGCTCCCTGGGCGATCGGCTGCGGCACCATGGCCACCTGGCCAGCCATCGGCTGCTGCGGCTGCTGCGGCACCTCGACGCCGACGATCCCGTTGAAGAAGTAGTTCGTGAACTGGCCATTCTTGGACGGTTTGACCTCGACCTCCGCCGTGACCATCTGGCCGAGGCGCTCGGCGGCGATCCTGTAGACGCCGGGGTCGAACGTCGAGTACGTCTGCCCCGCCAGCGTCACGTCGTAGATCGTGCCGCTCTGCGTGGCCCGAGGCGCTGCGGCCTCGATCATTGCCTGTACCTGCATGTGGCTGCCCTCCTGGGGCTCTGTGTATACCGACCTGGAGACCCTACCACTGCGGTCGGCTGGACCCGAACTGATAGACCGTCAGGGTGGCACCCGCCACACCGCCGGGCCATATCCCGGCAGGAGGTGGGTGGCCCGGGAGACTAGGGGACGCCCGGGCTGCATGCGACGATACCTCCACCCCGTGGATACGTCGAGTCGCATTGCATCCCTCGCCCGGCGCAGGTGGCCAGGGTGGGGGACGTGGTGCGTCGACAACGTGTCCTCTCCCCATGGATGTAGTCGCTGTAGGCTGCACGAACAGTGGAGTCGCTGCCAGAGACGAAGCTGTCGAAGCTCGTGTATCTGCTCGACCACTGGGGCGAGATCTTCGAGACGAGCTTCAACTCGGCGACACCAGGCACAGGCGGCGAGCTCGTCGCCCTGCTGCCCGAGATGGCCCACCACCCGACCGTGGTCGAGCTCGACCGTTGCCTCGACGAGCTCTGGCTGGCCAGGCCGATCGCCAGCCAGCACCTGAAGGCGGCGAAGGTCTCGGTCGAGTGGCGGATCACCCCCGTGCGGCGCCGTTTCAAGCTGCCCTCGGGGCGCCGTGAGTGGCTCTGGGTCCGTGAGCGCCAGCCGCTTGTGCCCCGCTGGGTCGAGCCCGTGCGGGTGGTCGAGGGCGTGCTCTTCGTCGAGCGCGAGTTCGAGGGCGAGCCGTTTATCCCCAAGCCGTTGTGGAAGGCTTTGACAGAGCCGATCCGGGTCGGTTAGAGTCCTGCCTGGAGTTAGGCGCAGCATGCTCTGAAGCAGGCGGGCCGGATGCGTTGGGTTACCTCAGTCAAAGGGCCCGGGGGACACCCCGGTCGATTCCCATCGTGACAACATGACCGCCTGCTGATGGACGAGCTCCCGCGCCTGCGGGCAGCAGCAGCCTGGAACGAGCAGCGCCTGGAGCCGCGGACGCCGCCGGGCTCGGTCGAGGAGGAGGACGCGCTGGCGGAGCTCGACGCCGCCCGCGATGCGGAGCAGCGCGAGCTCGACGACACGCCCGAAATGCGGGCACGCCGACATGCGAGGCACTGGCGGAGGCAATCAACGAGACGGGCCTGACGACCTCCGGTCGTCAGCGGTGGCCGTTCACGGCCACAGCTAGCCCGTCGCCTCCTCTCCGAGCGGCCAGCCTGCGGCTCCCGCCTCGTGGTTGGCGATCTCGTGCCGGAGCTCGCGTACCAGGTGCTGGAGCTCGACGATGATGTACTGCGCCTGCTCCAGCCGCTGGGTCAGCGGGCAGCCCGTGCACGTCCCGTTAGGCACGGGTGTCCACCACCTCGACGATGTCGTAGAACGAGACGTGGCTCTTGCCGGTCAGGCCGAAGTCGATCGTGGCCCAGACGCGCCCGACCTTGGTCACCACGCCGGTCTTGATCACGCCGACCGTGCGCGGGTCGAAGGCCTTGACCGTCCAGCCCTCCTCGACGTGCATCTTCTCGGGGATCTTCACGAGCTCTCCCCGTCGAGCACCTCGCGGTTGGCGCAGAGGTAGCCGAGCGCCAGGGCCGTCGTGAAGATCGAGAGCGGGTCGCCCTCGGCCTTCTCAGTGATGACCTCGGCCAGGTAGCAGGCCGTGTGCTCCATTTCGGTCAGGATGGGCAGGCCGTTCTCGAACTCGCGCTCGCCGAGCGGGGCGAGCTCGAAGCCGACCAGGGTCAGGATCTCGTACGGGCGCTTGCCCAGGAACGAGTCCTCCCAGACCGTCTGTAGCAGCTGTGCATTGAGCATGGTGTCTCCTCTCCAGGGTTCGCTGATGGTGCTCGGTCTGAGCACCCGCCGGAACCCCCCGGAAGGGGGAACCAGCGGCTGGTCAGGCGGGGATGTCGACCTCGGGGCCCTTGGCGACCGTCGAGGGGCCCTGGTAGGCCACCTCGTAGCAGCGGACGAGGGGTCGTCCCTTTTCGTCGGCCTGGCTGCAGTCGACCTCGTACAGGAACTCGATGTCCGTCGGGTCCTGCAGGCAGACGCCGACCGAGATGAAGTCGAGCGGGCGCTCGTTGGCGTGCGAGACGGGCTCGTAGCCGTTCTCCGCGTCGTAGGTCACGGCGAACTTGCGGGCCAGCCAGACGACCAGCTTGGACGCCAGGTAGCTCGGGTCACCGAACCGGGTGTCCTTCGTGTCGGCCTCGACGGCCTCGAAGAACTCCTGCAGGTCCTTGCCGTGACCCTCGGGGTAGCCGTCGGCATGGCGATAGACGATCGCCGCTTCGTACTCACCCGCGATGAAGTGCGTGGTGCTGCGTGTGGACATGTCCACTCCTCTCCAGGGTTGTGGCAGTCGTCTGACTACCGGCCAGGGCCCCACCGCAGGTGGGCCCCAGCCGCTGGTCAGTCGATCCAGGTCTCGTCGAGGTGGTACTGGCGTCGGGCGGTCTCGTAGCCGTACTGGAAGCCGTCCGACCAGGCCTCGTCGAGCTCGGACTTGCGAGCCTTCGAGTGGTCGTCCTTGAGGAACAGGAAGACCAGCCCGATGGCGGCGAGCCAGCCGAGCCAGTACAGGAAGTCGATCACGACCGGATGGCGGAGAGACGGCGGGCGTGGATCACCGCACCGTCGAGCGCCGCCTGTGCGCTCCCAGTGAGCTTCTCGGCGTGGAACAGCGCCTCGGACAGAGCTCCGGCGCTGAAGCTGGCCGGGCCGGTGTCGACCTCGGTTTCGAGCTCGGCGATCCGCTGCCGGATCGCTTCGAGCTCCTCGTTCAGGGTGGTCAGTTCGTCGATCATCTCGCGCTCCTCTCCAGGGTTGGTGGTGCCAGTCTAGGCACCCGCCGGGGCTCGTGAAAGCCCCAGCGGCTGGCTAGGCGACCGCGATGTCGTGCTGAGTCGCGGCCTGGACGGCCTGCAGGATCTCGGCGTCGAACTTGCCGCCGACTCCCGTGATGGCCCGCTCGAAGTTGCGCTGGACGCGCCCCTTCGAGTCGGCGCCCTTGACCGTGGCGACGTGGTGCTGCCAGGTGTTGAACGCCTGCAGGACGCCGAACGCGGTGCCTGCCCAGGGGGCAGCCCGCTCGTCCTGGCGGTACAGGGCGATGATCTCGTCCCGCTTGCGCGGAACCGAGGAGCGGACGCCCTTCTTCTCGCCGTAGCCCTCGGGCAGCGGCAGGACGATGTCGAGCACCCGAGCGAAGGCCGACTCGGAGACCTTGTGCGCGGTGAGCGCCTCGATCTCGCGGGCCATGTCGTCGCCCATCGCGTGGACGATCGCCAGGGCCTCGCGGGCCTCCAGCACGGTCAGCTGCGAGTACCGGCTGTGCTTGACCTTGATCTGCCGCCCGGACTCGCCGAGGGCGGCGTCGAGCGTGTTGTCGCAGACCACGATCTGGACCTTGGGCCCGTAGGTCGACGACAGCGAGCCGTCGAACGAGGTCGCCGCCAGTAGGCTCGGGCGGAACTCCACCCCAGCTGCCTGGATCGACTCGTCGAGCTCGACCTGCACCCAGGCCACTCCGCCGTTGCGGAGCAGGCCTGCGCTGCCGATCTGGAGCTCGTCGCCCGTGATCGCGGCCACCTTGTCGATCAGCCACTCCCCGTAGGGGTGCGGCTTGTAGCCGTCCTTGAAGATCCCGAGCACGTCGCCCGTGTCCGAGCGAACGATGGCCTTGCGGCCCTCGGCCAGGCGTGCGTTCTGGCGGGTGCCATCCGACCGGGCGACGAAGAGCTCGCGCTCGACGGCCTCCCAGGCGAACAGACGCCGCTGGACATCGGCCACAGGGATCGCGCCGGGGTAGTGATTCGGCTCGGCCCCCTGGGACGACTCGCGGTAGTGCCATGCGTTGCCGCGCTTCTCGGTGAAGCCGACCAACGTCATGGTGTTGAGCCACTCTGTGGACTCTAGGGACATGGTGTGTCTCCTCTCCAGTTGTGGTGCCGCGGGATGCGAACACCCGACCCCCTCATTGTGATGGGGGGATCGGCTGTCACCCGCGTACAGGGGTGGCGAGCTCGACGGCCTGCGCAGCTGGGCAGGAACTCAGCAGCAGTTCGTGCGTCAGGTGCAGGTCGACGCTCCAGTCCTGGGCCACGAGCTCGGCCAGGACGGGATCGAGACCGAGCGTCAGAGCCCAGTCGAAGCGCTTCAGCGCATCGCCTTCGAGCTCGACGACCGGGGTCGCCCGCATGCTGTGAGACATCGTCTCATCTGCGGGCAACGGACCGTGCTCGTCTGGGTCGTACACGAGCTCGCTCATGACCGTGCCTCGGCCAGCTGCCGGGCGTACTCGACGTTCTGGAAGGCCTCGTCGACCAGGGCGGCGATGTCCTCGTCGTCCGGGCTGAGACCACCGATGCGGTCCGAGATGCTGTTGAGCTCCTCGGCGAGTGCCTCGTAGTCGTTCATGTCGTGCCTCCTCTCCAGGTAGTGCTCGGTGTGAGCACCGGCCAGAAGGGCCGCAGGAGCTCGCAGGAGCGATCCTCAGCCCTTCCAGCCGCTGGTCACTAGCCGCGGGCCTCGACCACGCGGGTCGCCCGCCGCAGCCCGGCTGCGAAGCCGAGCCAGTAGCTGGCGTCCTGGTGGTGACCCGAGGCGACGTGCTCCGCCGCCTTGACATCGGCATCGGCAGCGATCTGCTCCAGCTTGACCACGGTGGCCCGTTCCGCGATGCGCGGGTCGGGCGGGCCGTGGAAGGCCGGGACGAACTGCTCGGTCTCGACGAACTCGACCTTGAGCCGGACGCTGCTGTCCTCGTCGTCGACCTCGACGATGCGCCCGACGTAGCGGTCGCCGTCGGTCTTGTCGACGATCGTGATCGGCAGGTCGTTGCCCAGCTTCCAGACGAGCTCGGCCACGTCGATCCCGTCACGGGACAGGAACTCGTGGGACTGCTCGCCGTCGGCGCTGGTGGCTTTCCAGACGTTGGACATGTCTTCTCCTCCAGGTTGGTGTCGGAGCGGGTGCTCCGGCCAGGGCCTCGTGGGCCCCAGCCGCAGGACCTAGTCCTCGTTCTCGACGCGTACCACGAGCTCGCCGACGACCTCGAACAGCGGCTGCTCGCCGCGGCGCAGCGGCAGCTTCGCAGCCGGGTGGCTGAGGTCGATCTCCTCGCCTGCGATCAGGCCCGAGCTCAGGCGGGGCAGGACGTAGCCGTCCAGCGTCCAGCCTGCGTCGTCCTTGCCAGCGACCACGATGCCGAGGTCGGTGACCCCGAGCACGGTGTAGTTGCCGGGCAGGTACTTGGCCACGGTCGCAGGACCGTCGCCAGACCAGCCTGCCGCGGACTTCGAGTCGATCAGTGCGTAGCGGATCATGGCTTCTCCTCCAGGTTGACGTGGTGCAGGTGAGCACCGGCCAGCGAGCTCGTGCTCGCCAGCCGCTGATCAGCCGCCCATAGCGCCGTGGATGTACTCCAAGGCCTCTTCGGCGTCCATCGCCCGAGTCGGGTAGCCGTTCGAGCGCAGGATCGAGATCGCAGCCTCGACCAGTGCCTCGGCCTCGGCGAGCTTGCCCTCCGCGGTCTTGAGCGCCTCCTTGCGCTGCCAGTCCTGATCCATCGTGTACCTCCTCTCCAGTGGGGTTCGTGCAGGGGTGCCTGAGCACCAGGGAGGAGCTCGGTGAGCTCCCCCTGCTGATCAGACCGGGCAGTTGTCCGCCTCGTTCTGGGCCTCGTCCCGGGCCTCGTCGAGGACTTCCTCGACTGCGGCCTGGTAGGCCTCCTCGTCGGGCTCCTGGTAGTCGTCCTCGCTGGGCTCGTTCGACTGCCACTCGGACTCGGCGTCGTCGTACTGCTCGTCGCCCTCCTCGCCTGCGGGGAAGTCGTCGCGCTCGGGCGCGTCGCCCTCCCAGCTGGCCAGGTCGTTGTCGTACGACTCGTCGGTCTTGACGAAGTCGTCCTGGTCGGGCTCCTCGCCCGAGAACTCCCACTGATCCAGGTCGTCAGCCCAGGACTCCAGCTGCTCGCCCTTCTCGCGGAGCTCGTCGGACTGGTAGGTCGCGTGGCCGAAGCCGGACTCCATGTTGTCAGCCGACTCGGTGTACTCGTTGGCCACCTCGCGGACGGTCTCGGCGAACGCCGTGAGCTCGTCGCGGATCGCCTCGAACGACTCGGCTCCGCTCAGGTCGAGCGCAGCCTGGGCGTCCCAGATGATGCCCATGCGGGACGTGGTGCGGTGGCTCGGGGGGATGGTGCAGGTCGCGTGGTAGCTCTTCTTGACGCCACCGCGGGCCAGCTTCATCTTGAACCACTTGTACGGCTGGCCGATCTCGATCGGCTGGCCGCAAGCCGAGCAGCGGTGCTGCTTCTGGCTCTTCTTGACTTGGTGCGTGCGTGCCATCGTGCTCTCCTCTCCAGTGGTGTGGATACGTCTCGTGACGCTCCAGCAGAGGGCCCGTGAGGGCCCCAGCTGCAGGGTCAGTCTTCGTCGTTGTCCTGCCAGCGCTCGCGCATCGCGCCGACGACCTCCAGCAGCACGGTGTGCACTGCGGTGACCTCCGGCGTCATGCCTCCGACGGGCTCGCTGACCTCGCGGGCGATGGCCGGGATGGTCTCGACCAGGAGCTCGCAGTCGTGGTCGCTGAGCTCGTCGAGCACGTCTCCGGCGACTTCGTAGTCGTCGTCGAGGAACTCGGGCCCGCGGTGCAGGTAGTCGCTCATGCCCGTCCAGCACTCGTAGGCCAGCCAGGCGAGGTCGTTCGAGCCGGAGCCGTTGACGCCAGCGATGCGCAGCCAGTTGTTGCCCTTGCGCACGCCGTTGACGATGTAGTGCTCCTGGCCCTGCCGGACCTTGTCCAGGCGGGTGCCGATGCTCGTGGTGAACTCGATCATGTCTTCTCCTCCAGAGATGTACTCGGTGCAGGCTGCACCAGCGCAGGGCCCTCGCGGGCCCTCGCTGCTACGCCAGCAGTTCCTGCTTGACGATCCGTACCAGCCGGTACCTCGGCGCGTCGTCGCTCTCCATCAGGTGGAGAACCCGGCATTCCTCGGCCAGCTTCAGCGGATCGGCACCGTCCTCGACCTCGGCGACGTACATCCAGCCGCCGAGGATCCCGTCCCAGCGCTCGATCTGAGCGAACTCAGTCGTCTCGCCGAACGTGAAGCCCTCGGTCTCGCTGGCCAGGTCGCAGGCCTCGCAGTAGGCGAGCCCCGAGCGCTCGTTGTGGAAGAGCTCGGCGGTCTTGCCGCACTTGTCGCAGGTGTCCATGTCGTGCTCCTCTCCAGGGTGTGTTGGAGCGAGTGCTCCGGCCCCGAGCTCGTGGCTCGGAGCCGCAGGACTCAGCTGGCTGCGGGGAAGGCGATCCGCTCGGCGTTGCCGAAGTAGCTGTACCGGCGGACGATGTCCGGGGCCTCGTAGCGGCGGAAGGTCACGACCACCGAGTCGCTCCCGAGCTCGGGCGCACGCTCGATCTTCGTGCCCTTCAGGCTGCCGACGAAGAGCCCGGCGTAGAGCTTCTCACCGCGGCGGCGGGCGTCGATCTCAAGCTGCCCGGCGGTCGAGTGGATGGCCCCCAGCTGTGCGTAGCTGACGTTGATGTCGGTCATGGTGCTCCTCTCCAGGTCGGCGCGGCCAGGGTGGCCACGCTTCCGTGAAGGCCTGGCGCTGAATCAGGGTGCCCGGCTCGAACTCAGTCCTCGCTGTTGTCCGCTCTCGCGGTGCCCTCGCTGCGTTGTCCGGCCCATCGCGTACCAGGCCCTCGCGGAAGCGCCCAGCCGAAGCGGGGCGCGACCGATGGAGAAGAGAAGGGTTGATTGCCTCCGTGTGCCTCGGCCAGGCGGACTGTGGGAGCTCCGTTTACGGCCATCACTGGGGGGCTGCAACACGGCTACCCGAAACCTGGCGTGGATTCCCCCGAAGGTGCTAGCTGAGCGAGGTAGCTCAGCGACAGGGCTCGTATCTCCCATCCCGGCCCTGACTTGGGCCGTCACCGGGGTTTGCCCATCCGGCACAAGCACCGGATCTCGACATCTGCGTCACGCCTCCTGGGTCGTTGCCCGGCGCTGCCTATGTCGTGCATGGCCCAAAGTAGTCCTGGGTGAGAAGGGCGCAAATCTCGTCCAGGGTGGGATTTGCAGGGACTTTGTGCAGAAAAGTGCCTCTGAGCAGGGAGAAATGAAAATGTCGCAATTTGCGGGAACATTCGGTCGGTATACCCTCCTGGGCGCCCTCCATGCAATTCCCACCGGAGTGGTAGGAATACCAGGGTGCAGCGCATGACCGAGCCAGCCGTGGAGCTCGACCAGGACGAAGCCCTACCGGCCCGACCGGGATCACCCCGCTTCACCTCGGAGACCGCACGAGAGGCGGGCAGGAAGGGCGGAGCGGTCATGCGAGCCAGGGCCCAGGAGAGACGAGCTCGTGAGGCGGAGGGTGCTGAGCCAGCTGGCATGGCTCCTGCTGCGACAATCGCTAGGTCGGACGCCGCAGTCGTCTCCAAACTCCAGGCCAAGGCCGAGAAGGGCGACGTGGCCGCAGCCAGGGAGCTCCGCGAGTGGCGCCGCCGTGACCCAGCCCAGGACGCCAGCGCTGATGCAGTGAGGCTGGGCGTGCTGATCACAGCGCTGCCCACCACCACCCGTGCATGGCTGGTCGATCGACTCGTGGAGGCACAGAAACTCCCTGCACAGCAGGACATTCGGGAGGGATCAGTCGAGTCGGATCAGTCCCTCCCGGCTCACCCGCCTGCCCGCGAGGAAGAGCAAGAGGCCGAGGGCCACCCCCCCGCGGCGTCGGAGTCCCGCGCTGGTGTCCCGTCGGAGTCCCCAGATAGCTAGACGAAGCCCCAAATGGAGAGGTAGGCTCTGGCCCATGGGACGCATCCTCTGCTGGCTCGGCTTCCACCATTGGCGCATAGACGACGGCATGTACTGCGACCGTGGCGACGGCTGTCGCTATGCGGGCATGCGCTGGTACGGCTAGCGGCCTGGAGCCTTGTCGTCTTCGGGGCGCTCTGCGTGGCTCTGATGGTTGCCTGGGCGCTCTGGGTGCTGCTCTCCGGCAACAGTGTCCTGAACGACGGCTAGATGTCATGACATAGGCTCTCTGTCATGACAAAGACAGCGGTAGTCCAGCTTCGTTGTACTGACAAGCAGAAGGCCGAATGGGTGCGGCGTGCGCTCGACCAGGACATGAGTCTTTCCGCCTGGATCGTTCGCCGTCTCGACGCTGCCGACCATCTGGAGGTGGTTCTCTACCCGCAGGAACCGGAGAAGACCCTGGAGTCGCCTCTGGCCCGTGACGACCACTTCAAACCCGATTTCAAGAAAGGCGGTAAGGCATGGCCGAGGTAAGCGCAGAGGAGCTCGCAGACGCCCACACCAGGGCCGA
>Ga0126383_10003671_pt1 | contig 10221 bp, 9 predicted proteins | sample PanSoiMetPlot_35_FD_96882 | JGI IMG/M metagenome (GOLD analysis project Ga0126383, IMG submission 96882) | Tropical forest soil microbial communities from Panama - MetaG Plot_35 | ecosystem: Environmental > Terrestrial > Soil > Tropical forest > Bulk soil | place: Panama | collected 2016-02-17
TAAAACTCCCCGCGCCCGACCACGGCCGTTTGATAAGAAAACGTGCCGATGGCTTTGAGTTGCCTCTGCACAGTCATGAGGTGAAATTCGTATCGCAGTTCTTCGGGCTCGATCCACTTCAACCCGTGTTTCGCGCGGGCGTTCAGGAAAAATCTCCGATGCTCTTCGACCCAGGCTTCGTCGGCGGGCTGAAGGCGGCGTTCGAGAAGCAGCGGAACCAGATCATAAGTCGCCGGCCCCATACGCGCGTCCTGATGGTCAATGATTCTCAGAGCGCCCTGGTGATCGACCATCAAATTCATCCCGTGATAATCGCGATGAGTCAGCACGCGCTCGCGCGCGGCCAGCTCGGCCGCGATGGCCTGCAGGTCGAGTTTGATCGCCTCAGCCTCTTCGGCTTCGAACTGTCTCTGCCGCAGACTGCCGAAGAAGTGGTCGAAGAAATAGTTCAGTTCCCATGACAACTTGTCTTCATCGAACGCGAGGCGGCCGGAGACGGAGTTGATCTCATGGGCGTTTTGAGTCGTGGCCTGTATTTGCGCGATCAACTCAATCGCCCGCCGCAGCATCGCCTCAGCTCCTTTCGTGTCACCGCTTTCGAGGGCGTTGCACAGCCATTTCGACAGGCTGGTGTCGCCCAGATCCTCCTGCAAAATGATTCCATCAGTGTCGGCCACGTCAATGATCCTGGGCACGGGCAGGCCGGCGCGCTCGAACAATTGCGACACGTCAACGAAAGAGTTCTCGTGCGCATTGAAGGGCGCCAGGTAGAGACTGATGATGAACGTCTCGGTCGAGTCCGCGCCCGAAAAGACGCGATAATATTTGCGCGTCGAGGCGTCGGGCGTGAGCGCCTGAAATCTGACTTCTTCAACCGGGATGGCGAAATACCGCGAGGTGTAATTGATCACGCGCTTTTCGCTCAGTCCTCCCGTCACGCTCGCCTTCTGGCCAGCCATCTGGCCGGATTGAATGTTTTGTGGTGTCATAGCTGGTTCCTTTGCCGCAGCGGTGGTATGCCGAAAAGGGATCGGAAAAAATCAGTGACTACCAAAAAGGGGATTTCAACGCGGTTGAGGGAAGCTCGCTTGGCATGTGTCTCTCCCCAAGTTCGCTTGCCGCCGTTGTTAAGTCACGAATCGAAATGATTGCGGGTGATGCCCCTTCTCAAAGGCCGCAAAGATCGCAAGGGCCAAAAAGGACAAACCCGAAATGCGGCGGGGATGGTACCATCACCCGAATTTCACTACAAGGTTGTCGCCGATTATCTCAGCCGGCAGGGCCTTTTCCGGACGGTCGTTTAATGAAGCGTGATCGGCGCGGACAATCGCGGCGCGCCTGAATTCGGCGCCTGACGGAATTATCACGTCATCGCCCACGACGCATTCGGTCAGGCGCGCGCCGCGTTCGACGCGCACGCGCTTCCATAAGACCGAGCGTTCAACCGTCGCGCCGCCCCCGATCTCACATCCCGCGTCCATGATTACGTCGCGCCCCTCGCGTCGCAGGAATTCGAGGCTAATAGCCAGATATCGTTCGATCGTGCTCAGTTCGCGCCAGCTCGCGGCGCCCGCGTCGGCGACGACATGCGCGGCGATGACACCGCCGTCAGCCATCGCCTTCGGATAAACATCGCGAACGGAATCCGAAAAGATCCCGCGCGGAATGTATTCGAAAATCCCGGGCTCGAGGACGTGGATTCCTGTGAACATCAACGGGGAATGCGGAATGGGGAATGCGGAATGGGGAATGGGGGCTGGAAAGCCCGCAAATTCCGAGACGCGGCCATCCTCGGTGATCTTCACTTCGCTGAAACGTTCGCGCTTGGGATTGGGGAGCAGAACGAGAGTGGCGAGAGCTTTGCGGCTTCGATGAGTCGCAATGGCCGCGCCGAGGTCAATGTCGGTGATGATCTTGCCGTTAATGACGACGAAGGTCTCTCGATCGAGTTGATCGCGGACGCAATCCAACGCCCCCGACGTGCCGAGGATTTCCCCCCTCTCGACCGAGTAATTGATCCGGACTCCATAACGCCCCCCGTCGCCGATCGAAGCGCGCACAGAATCGGGTTCGTGGTGAAGGTTGATGATCAAATCCTCGACGCCGTAACGCTTCAGGTATTCAATCGTATAGGCGATCAGCGGGCGATTGAGGAAGGGGATCGCGGGCTTGGTTCTTCCTACCGTCAACGGCCACAAGCGCGTTCCGAACCCGGCGGCCAGAATCATTGCTTTCACGGAAAATTTTACCTTTCTTCAACCCGGAGCACATTTCAATTGTGTCTACGGACGATTCAAAAATTCAACACAAAGGGTCAAAGACCATGTCCTCAAGCGGTTTACCCTGCCGCAGGCAATGCTCCGCTTGAATCGCAAGATAACTTTCCAGGACGTATTCCGCAGGCGTCACGCCGAGCAGTTTAACAGCTCGCGCGATAATCTCCTCCTCGCCTTCCAGCTCGACGAATGCGCCGAGAGGGGTTTCATCAAACATCACCTGTAATTTCGATTCGTCAGGCAACGTCGCGCGGTAAACAGTTCGATATTTCTGATACCGAAACCATTTTCGATAACCGAGGCGTTCGAAGATCGCCACGGCGCTCTCCGGGTCATCAATCGCGGTCTCGATTTCGATCCGTTTCTTGAACTGCGACGCGGGCGCGGCGTCATCCGCCTGTTCCTTGTAGGTGATCGAGCCTCTTCCCGCGGCGGAACGCACGCGCAAGATCGCGTCGCGCTCGCTCAAATAATGGTCAGTCGAATCGAGCAGCCAGTTGTCTTCAAAATGCCGCGCAGTTTCAACCTCCAGCGCGATCCCGGCGCGCGCGAACGCCGCCAGATCATCGAATCGGAGTTTTACTTCAATTTCGTGTGAAGGTTTCACAGGAATCATACAGCATTAAACAGTACCGCGCGCGTGAGCAAGCGGCAAGCTTCGAGAACAACCGCTTGCTCACGCGCGCAGTACCGTATTCAATCAGGCCACCTGGCCGGCTTGGTATTCAGGATCGAGTTCGAATGTGCCGGGAGCGACCTTTCGGAACCGCTTGCTGCGGCTCAGACTGACGGCGAGTGTGATCAACTGGTGCTGACCACGAAATTCAAAGCCCCCTTCGGTCATACGGCGATAGATCTCGCTGACGTGCAGCGCCGAATTGGCCTCGCGCAGAATAATCGTCGCGGCCTGCGGAATGCGAAAATCGGTGAAACGGACGTTGCTCGCCTGTTCGTTCTGTTGCAGCTTGGCCACCTCGGCTTCGATCTCGGCCCCGGACGGTCGGTAGGACACAATGTCGTATGAGCCAGACTGATTGTTGGATTGATTGTTGCTTTGATAGTGGGCTTGATAGTCCGCAGGGAACAGCACCTTACGCAAAGCAAGCTCGGTCTGCTCGATGATCGCCTCGATTGTGGCCAGTTGTGAGCGCAGCATCTCGGCTTCGGCTTCGATCTCGGCCAGCCTGATTTTTGTTTTCCGCTTCGCCTCTCGGTATTCGCCAAGCGAACGTTGAAGCGAGGCCAGAGCCGTGTCGTCGATCATAGGGTTGCGGATTGCGGATTGCGGATTGCGGATCGGCGCAGTACCGCGCGCGTAAGCAAGCGGCGCATCACGCGACCGGCCGCTTGCTTACGCGCGCGGTACTGCGCCGATCCGCAATCAGATCATCTGTCGCGTTCGACAATGAACTGCGCGATATCGCTCAAGGCGCGGCGATAACGATTTTCCGGAAAGATCATCAACGCTTCCTGCGCGCGAGCCGCGTAGGCGTAAGCTTCTTCGCGCGCGCGATCCAGTTCCCCATAGTCGCCGAGCAGCGCCAAGACCTGTTTGGCCAGCCTGGTCTCCCCGGCCGGTTCCTCCATCGCGGCGCGCACCAGGGAGCCGAATTGGGGATACTTTCTCAACAGACGGATCAGCGGGAGCGTGATCTTGCCTTCGCGCAAATCGCTCAGAACAGGTTTGCCGAGTTTTGTCGCGTCCGAGGTAAAATCGAGCAGATCGTCAACCAATTGAAAAGCTACGCCGAGATACAAACCGTAATCGGCGAGCGAGCGCCGCTCCTCTTCGTTCGCCCCGCGCAGAATCCCTCCGACGCGGCAGCTCGCGCTGAACAGGTAGCCGGTCTTGCGGCTGACGATTTCCAGGTGTTGATCTTCAGTGATGCGCATATTCCCGACAAGCGCCAACTGGATGAGCTCCCCTTCGGTCATCTTGCGCGTCGCTTCGGTCAGCGCGTCGAGCACGGCCAGATTGCGCTGTTGCAGCGCGGTTTCGAAGGCCGACATGTAGAGCCAGTCGCCCATCAACACGGCGGTCTCATTGCCCCATTGCGTCGAAACGGCCTGACATCCCCGGCGCATCTCGGCGCCGTCAATCACGTCGTCGTGAAGGAGCGTCGCGGTATGCAGGAACTCCATCACCGTCGCCATCTGGATGACCGCCATGTCAACGTCTTCGCCGAAGATTTTCGCCGAAAGAATCAGGAGCGCCGGGCGGACGCGCTTGCCGCCCGTCTCGCGCAGGTATTGCCCGATGCGCATGACGATCTGGATGTTGGAGCGCGCCTGCCGCTCGAATTCCTCTTCCACCGCATCCATTTCGCTTTGGATCGAGCGAAAAATTTCCTGCGCTGTCGTTTGCATCTCGCGTGGGGCGGGCGCTGAAAGACTGTTTGTCATCACTGTCCTAGTTCGACCTGTAGTTCGTAAACTGCATATCAATGCCGAAATCGTGATCGCGCAGGGCCGCGATGACCTCCTGCAGGGTATCGCGGTCGCGGCCCGCCACGCGCACGGCATCGCCCTGAATCGAAGATTGCGCTTTGAGCTTCGTATCTTTGATGAACTTGACGATCTCTTTGGCTTTATCCTGCGGAATGCCCTGCTGCAGGGCGATTCGCTGGCGAACCGTCCCGCCCAGCGCCGATTCGATCTTTTCGTAAGTCAGACCTTTGAGCGGCACGCCGCGCTTGACCAATTTCGTTTGTAGGATTTCGTTGAGGCTTTTCAGCTTGTATTCGTCGTCCGAAGTCAGAATGATCGCTACGCGTCCTTCGAGCTCGATGTCGCTCTTGCTGCCTTTGAAATCGAACCGCGTCTGGACTTCCTTCAAAGCTTGATTGATTGCGTTAACTACCTCGGCGTGATCAATTTGAGAAACGATGTCGAATGTGTTTTGCTGCGCCATAATTCACAAACTCACCCGCGGCGAAAGAGAGGAGATAGACCTGTCCTTGCCTGTTACGGTTAAATGCTTGTCTTCCTGCGCGTGCCCGCCTGTGGCCCTACCACTTTAGAGCGCAGTTTTAACCCGTCGTTAAACCTGTTGTCAATGAAGGCGCATTTCAGTGCAGATTGAAGAGGCGTTTAAAATTGTCGCTGGTCACTAGCGCGATCTCTTTGACGCCCACGCCTTTCAATTCGGCGAGCTTTGCGGCGGTCTCCAGCACGAAAGCAGGCTCGTTGCGCTTGCCGCGATACGGCAGAGGCGCCAGATAAGGGCAGTCGGTTTCGACCAGTAATCTGTCCACCGGGACTGATCGCGCCACGTCGCGCAAGGCGGCGGCGTTTTTAAAGGTGACCACGCCGGAGAACGAGATGTGAAAGCCCATCTCGATCGCCGTGTCGGCCAGTCTTTGAGTCCCCGTAAAGCAGTGAATGATCCCTCCGATGGCGTCGCCGCCAACCTTCGCCCAGTTTTCACGCAGAATTTGAATCGTGTCGTCTTCGGCTTCGCGCGTATGTATTATCGCCGGCAATCGGCGTTCGAGCGCGAGTTCGAGCTGGCGGCCGAAAACCCGGCGCTGCGCGTCGCGCGGGCTGTGGTCGTAATGGTAATCCAGCCCGATCTCGCCCCAGCCGATCACCTTTTCGTGATCGCTCATTGCGATGAGCTTCTTTTCGAGCGTGTCATCGTACAGGCTCGCTTCGTGAGGGTGCACGCCGGCCGCGGCGTAAATGAACGGGTATTCCTCGGCCAGTTTCAGCCCGACATCGAGCGAACCTTTGGCGACATCGCCTCCACAAATTTCCAGCATCATCTCGACGCCGGATTGGCGCGCGCGGTCGATCACCTCTGCGCGATCCGCGTCGTAGTTGGGAACGTCAAGATGAGCGTGCGAATCAATGAGCATCTTATCTAACAAATACTCCGAGCAGCCCGTCAGGTTTGATATGCGCTTTCAGTCTTTCATAGCCGAAAAAGTAACGACCCGATGGCTCTAGCGCTTTGATCGCGTGCGGGAATCCAAAATCGTAAAGAAAGGTCACGCCTGTGTTATTGACGGAGAAATTGTCGAGATTATCCAGGCCGAATTTTGTCTCCCGGAGCTCATCTCCCAATCGCTCAGCGGCAAATTCATCCCGGCCATACTTTTTGATTCCTTCTCTCAACTCTGTCCGCATTGCGCTTACCACCAACTTAACAAGCGCGTCCAAAGATGAGGATTTGAAAACATCAGCGGCTTTGAGCAAATCCCCGGTCCTGAGATTGACAGTTCGGTGTTCGATCAAAGTGTCAGGATAAGCGCCAACGCCGCTCTGGAAAAATGTAATATCCAGGATGAAGTTGGCGTTGTAATTGACCTTGTAGGTTATTCCGGTCAACCAGGATGACTCTTTGAATTCAGATCCGATTTCTTCCAACGAATCGCCGAAGACATTTTTCAGGTCGAGATTTGATCGTATTTTTCGGAGAACGTCCGGATCACTGACTCCCGCGACGTTGGGTATTTTGATAATAGCCTCTCTGTAATCACGCCCTTTCTCGCCCTGTCTTAAAACAATAGTCTTTTGTTCAATGACAACCTTGTCATTTTGCACAGGTGTCGATCCGAGCGCTCTCCCAGCCGATGCGTCAGCGGCCATAATACAGGCTGCCAAGCCCACCCAAAGGATTTTAACGAGAGGGAGAACGCTGAACACGCGGAAAAGGCGGAACGCGCGGAAAATCGACTGAGACATTCCGCGATTTCCGTTATTTCCGCGTGTTCCGCGTTCTCCCGCGAATTCCGCGTCTCGTCGTTCCAAAAGAAACATGCCCATTTCTTCACCATCAACCCGTAAACCTGAGGCTACCTCAACTTAGTCCCGTTCGGCGCCTCTTCTAGAAACCCCGCCAACACAGGCCGTCCCTCTTCGCCGACCGACGCCGCCAAAATCATTCCCTGTGATTCCAATCCACGCATCTTCCTCGGCGCGAGGTTGGCGACGACGATCACTTTGCGGCCGATAAGGTTTTCCGGCTCATAATACTGCGCGATGCCGGCCAGGATCTGGCGCGGCTCGGCCTCGCCCAGGTCAATCGTAAACCGCAACAGCTTGTCGGCTTTCGGTATGCGCTCGGCGGTCAAAATCTGGCCGACGCGCAATTCGACTTTCGCAAAATCGTCAATCGTTATGTAAGCCGGCGCGACCGTTGGTTCGCTCACGGTTTGCGCCGCAGTCGGAGCCGGAGCTTGAACAGGTTGTTCTTTGTTCTCTTCCGTACGCGCGGCCTGGCTCGCCGCTTCATCCTGTTTGATTTCGTCCATAACTTTCTTTTTTTCCAGTTTGGGGAAGATTGGTTTGATTTCGCCGATGCGTTTGCCGATGGATTGTCCCCACCGCAGCGTGTTCGGCGCGACTTCGTTTACTTTGCCGGCTTCGCCCGACTGCTCCCAAATCTCCTGCGTGGCGCTGGGCAACACGGGCGCGAGCAGGACAGTCAGGTACCGCAGCGTTTCGACCGCCGCGCTCAAGACCAGTTCCAGCGAGCCGCGCCCGTCGGCCTGTTTAGCCAAATCCCAGGGCTTGGCGTCGGAGATGAATTTATCCACGCGCTCGATGGCCGTCCACGCGGCTTCCAGCGCGCGGCTGAAATTGTATTCATCAAATTCGCGGTCGAATTGCGCGACGGCTTGCGTGACGGCGTCGCGCAATTCGCCCGCTCGCCGGGTCAATTCCGCGCCGGCCTTTCCGGGCGCGGGAACAACGCCATCGCAATACCGCGCGACCATCGTCAACGTGCGGCTGGCCAGATTGCCCAGGCCGTTGGCCAACCCCGCGTTGACCCGATCCAGCAGAGCTTCGTATGTGAAATCGCCGTCCTGTCCGAAGACCATCTCGCGCAGGCAGAAATAGCGCACCGCGTCCGTCGTGAAATACTTTTGCAGTACGGCCAGATCAATCACATTGCCGATCGTCTTCGACATCTTGCGCCCGCCCGAGAGCCACATGCCGTGCGCGAAGACCGTCTTCGGCGGCTCGATCCCGGCGGCGATCAGAAAGGCCGGCCAGTAGACGGTGTGAAAACGCAGAATGTCTTTGCCGACGAGCTGCAGGTCGGCGGGCCACAACTTTTTGAAATGCTGCTGGCCTCCGAACTGCTCGTTGCCGAATCCAATGGCCGTGATGTAATTCGACAGCGCGTCGAACCACACGTACATCGTGTGTCCCGGGTCGTCCGGAACGGGAATTCCCCATTTGACCGAGACGCGGCTGATCGAAAGGTCGTTCAATCCGCCGCGCACAAAGCTCATCACTTCGTTGCGCCGGGTTTCGGGGCGGATGAAGTTCGGGTTCTTCTCGTAAAGTTCAAGCAACCTGTCCTGGAATTCCGAGAGCTTGAAGAAGTAACTCTCTTCGGCTACGCGATCCAGCGGCCGATCGTGCTGCGGGCAGTGAAGTTGACCGTCGTCGCCGGCTTTGGCTTCGCTTTCGCTATAAAACTCGTTGCAGTTGGCGCAATACAGACCCTCGTATTTGCCCTTGTAGATGTAGCCGTTCTCTCGAACCCGCCGCCACAGCTCCTGCGCGGCGCGCTTGTGGTAATCGTCCGTGGTGCGGATCCAGTGGTCGTTCGTGAGATTGTAAGGCGCGAAGGCGGTCTTGAATTCGTCGACGATGTTGTCAACGTGCTGTTTGACGGGCAGACCGCCCTTTTCCGCCGCGCGCTCGATATTCAATCCGTGTTCGTCGGTTCCGGTCAGGAAGAATGTTTCAAATCCGCGCTGGCGTTTGTAGCGCGCCACGGTGTCGGCGACCAGCGTCGTGTAGAGATGGCCGAGATGCGGATGCGAGTTGACGTAATAAATCGGCGTTGTAATGTAGAACTTGTTCATGCTCACTTCCCTCACTATGAAAGAAAACAGTATTTTTCACGATAGGTTGAGATTTGGCAAATTCCGTGGAGGACGCCGCGGCGCGCGGAATAAATTGGACGGCTCCGGCAGCTTGCGAAACCCGAATTGTGTTGTTAGTTTTTGTCCGATGAAAAACGCTGCGCTTCTGACTTTGACCATCTGCTTTCTCTTTTCACCCGGCTTCGCGCAAACGAAGACCAAGAAGGTCGCGGCTAAGGTCGCGGCTCCGGCCAGTACAAATCCGTTTCAGGAGGCCGACAAACTCTTCACCTTTGGCGAAGAACCCGCGCGGGACAAACAATCGATGGACGTCATCGAGCGCGCGCTGGCCGCGAACGACAATGATTATCAATGGCTGTGGCGCGCCGCCCGCGTTTATTATTACGTCGGCGATGAGGCCGATAAATCGGAGAAGCTGTCGTTTTTCGAGAAGGGCATAACCGCGGGCACGCGCGCCGTCGCCGCGCAGCCCGAGGCCGTCGAGGGACATTTCTGGCTGGGGGCCAATTACGGCGGTTACAGCGAACAGAAGGGAATGTTCAAGGCTTTGGCCACGGTCAAAAAGATTCGCGCCGAGATGGAGACGGTTCTGCGGTTGAATGATCGTTATCAGAATGGCGGAGCTTACCTGGCGCTGGGCGAAATGGATCGCGAGTTGCCGCGAATCGTCGGAGGCAATCTGAACAGAGCGATCCAGCGATTGGAGCAGGGGGTGAGCGTCGCGCCCAACAACCTGGAAATAAAGCTTTCTCTCGGGCAGGCTTATCAGGAAAAGGGGCGCAAGGAAGACGCCCGGCGGGTGTATCAAGAGGTCATCCAGAAGCAGCCGTCGAACAAGACCGAACGCCATGTCCAGGAGAAGGCCCAACGTTTGATCGGCAAGTTATGAAGCTCTCTGATCTGCTTAAATCGTCTTCCAGCTTTCGGGCGCAGATGGTGGCGTTCATCGTCGCCATGCTTTTGCTGGCGACGGTGGGGCTTTCCCTGGTCAACCAGCAGTTGGAAAACCGCACGACCAGGGTGGTTGATGAATACATCCGCTCAATTCCACTCGCGACAGGTCTGGTCTTTCGCTCCCTGTTTAAAGGGGAGAACCTTTA
>Ga0126383_10003673_pt1 | contig 10220 bp, 8 predicted proteins | sample PanSoiMetPlot_35_FD_96882 | JGI IMG/M metagenome (GOLD analysis project Ga0126383, IMG submission 96882) | Tropical forest soil microbial communities from Panama - MetaG Plot_35 | ecosystem: Environmental > Terrestrial > Soil > Tropical forest > Bulk soil | place: Panama | collected 2016-02-17
ACGACGACCTACAACTCGCTACCCTACAAGTTCGAAGCCGGCACGCCGAACATCGAAGGCGCTATCGGGCTCGGCGTGGCGGTTGATTATCTTAACAGTGTGGGCCTCGACCGCATCGCCGCGTACGAACACGAATTGCTCGATTACGCGACCGAGGTCATCGGCGCGATTCCCGGCGTGAAGATCGTCGGCGCGGCGCGCGAAAAATCTTGCGTGCTGTCGTTCACGGTTGACGGCATTCATCCGCACGACATCGGCACAGTCCTCGATCAGGAAGGCATCGCGGTCCGCGCCGGCCACCACTGCGCGCAGCCCGTCATGAAACGCTTCGACGTGCCCGCGACGGCGCGAGCCTCGCTCGCCTTTTACAACACGAAAGAGGAGATCGACGCGCTGGCCGTGGGGGTCCAGAAAGCGATTGAGGTCTTCTCCTGATTCGGGATTCGAGATTTGGGATTTGAGATTGAATAGCAAATGGCAGAACTGAACGAACTCTATCAACAGGTCATCCTCGACCACAACAAAAAACCTCGCAACTTCAAGCGGCTTGAAACAGCCAACCGCGAGCAGGAAGGCTACAACCCTCTTTGCGGCGATCAGATCACGCTCTATCTGCTGATGGAAGGCGACGTGATCAAGGACGTCGGCTTCCAGGGATCGGGCTGCGCCATCTCGAAAGCCTCGGCTTCGATGATGACCGCCGCCGTCAAAGGCAAGACGAGGGACGAGGCCGAAGTGATGTTCGACGAATTCCACCGGATGGTCAAAGGCGACCTCGACGCCGAAAGCGAGCAGAACCACCTGGGCCGCCTGAAAATTTTCGCCGGCGTGCGCGAGTACCCCGCCCGCGTCAAATGCGCCAGCCTCTCCTGGCACACGCTACGAGCGGCCATTGAGCAAAAGGGCGAGGGACACGGCGAGTTCGTCACCACCGAAGCCGAACACAGACAGGATTGACAGGACTTTCAAACGAAGCTGAATAGCCTCAAAACATCAATCGAAAGGTCGAACAAATGTGTGCAGCCTTGCGCGCCTCCGACGTATTCGGCGAATTGCCGGGCGAACGCTCCGGTCACTTTCACTCCGTCGAGCGCGGGCGTTCGCAGATGCGGGTCTTCGCAAATGCCGTGATAAGGCAGTCTCGCCCCGTGGCTCCGGGCGTTTGAAACCACGCCATCGCCCGACAGATCGAAATTGATCTTGATGTCGTGAATGCTGTCTTCCATCGCGCTTTCGCAGGCGTAAACCGTCCCGCCGTTCTCGCCCGCCTTCGATTCAATTACCAATCGTTTGTTTCGCCAGAAGACTCGTTTGTCGCCCGGCTTCGGTCGCGTCAGTTCGGAACCAAAACCGCAACGCACCTCCCTGCTCGCAAACAGGTCTTCGCTTTCGTCGCGGTAGGTGTAACAGGTGTTGGCCAGGCCCATATAGGCGCGGTCTTTCAGCCAGACGATCCGCGCGGCTTCGGTCGTGTTTCCGTCGCTCGCCGGGAACCGGGCCTCGAATTCCGGCGTGTATTGATAGACCTGTTGCCCGACGCGAGCCATCTCGATGGCCATCAGCAAATGCTCTTGCGCGCCCGGGAAATCTCCCAACTCTGAAATCACGCGTTTGGAAAAACCCCGCCCGATGCGCACGCCCTTGACCTTCGCGTACCGTTCGCACAACCGACGATCGAATTCGCCTTCGATCTGCCGCGCGCCGGCTTCAACGACTTCGTAATCCGGCGTGCGAAGCTTCCAGACCTGCTCGAAAGCGAATCGATGATCGCGCATCGAGCCGCGCACAAGCAGCTCGTTTTCGGAGAGAACGTCTATCTCCGCGTCGAAGGTCCGCAGGTAGCCGGATTGCGCAGGGGTGACTGAAAGTTTCATTGTCATCTATAGAAATTCCTCGCGCCACAACTTGTGAGCCTCGATCCATTCAAAGCCTCCCGGGTAAGGCTCGATCCATTCCAGAGAGTTGACGTCAATCTTGTATTGCCTGCCGTTGCGCTCGCAAACCGCGAGCAGGCCATAGCCGCCTTTCGGCCATGCGAATTCGACGACCTCGACATCTTCGCCGATGACTTTGGCGTGAAACGGGCACGCTACCCTGTCCGCAATCATCGTCAGCAGGCCGGAGTGTTGTTCGTGCTGATCATAACTATCAACCGTAGCCTCCTCGATCAGCCTGAGGAGGTGTTTGCGTTTTTGATTCTTGTCCATTTCGTCTCCTACGGAAAATGTGGGACGGACTAAAGTCCGTCCCACATTTTCATTATTTCGGGGCGTCGTCGGGGACGACCTGTACGACTCCTTATTGGGTTGTTCTCCAACCGCATTCAGTCGCAGCTTTGAAAACCTTCGTTGTGATTTGATTGAGATTGGATAACCTGCGGGAAGTCTACCAAAAGTCACAGATCAAATCATCCGATCTTATCGACAAACTAATTGGCGATGGAGTCGCGGAGTTGGGGATTGATTACGGACAGGGCTATTTTAGTCGCTCCGCTAGAGCGGTTTGCAATATGTAATAGGCTTATTGAGCGCCGTTAGCATACGGTTGAGCCTCGACCTGCAGCGCGCGGCATCAGACTTCGCAAATCGATCAAAATTGCGGTTACTTGGATCAGGCAAATTGCAATCGCGATCGATTTCAACGTCTAAAACGCGGACGTGCAAGTGGCGCCGTTTTGATCGCAACTCTCAAAATGCCCGATTGGAGCGCCGGAATGCCTCATCTTGTGATGAGAAGATCAGGACGGTGACCGTTCCGGGGCAGACTTTAGAACGCGGCCAAGGCCGAAACCTTGTCACCGCGTCAATCAAAGAACAAAACTGCGACCGGCAAATCAACAATATCGGTCGCGATAAAATGATGGCGTATTTGTCATCATTTTATGGAACGGAATATTATTCCATCCCCCACAGCGCCAACATCGTCTCATCCTTGATCAAAATGTTCTTGCCGACGATCGCCGGGTGCGCCCACGTCGGCTTTTCGGCCACGTGATATTTCCTGATCACCTTGGCGCCCTTGTCAACAACGCTCGTAACGATCAGATCGGCGTCATTGGTCAACGAAAAGATCGTATCGCCCGCGATGACCATCGCCGCGTTCTCGCCCTGGCGCGGATCGCCCGTCCAGAGCGTCTTGCCTGACGCGGGGTCCAGACAGAAGAACTGGCCCTTATTCTTGTGCGACATTCCGAAGAGCAAGTCGCCCGCGAGCAGAGGCGAGTTCATGTACATCGAAACTTCTTTGTTCTCCCAAACGGTCTCGGGCGCCCATTTGTTGTCGCGCCATCCGACGCGGACGGCGAAGACGCCTTTGTTGATGCCGGAAAAGATCAGCAAGTCCTTGTACTTGATCGGCGTGACGATGTTCTGGGCGTATGCGGTCGTGAACGGAATCTTCCAGAGCAGCGATCCGTTGTCGGCCCAGACACCGATGATGTTCTGCCGCGATTGAGTGACTATCTGGCGCCTGCCCGCTATTTCCACGACGATCGGCGTGGCGTAGGCGGGGCCGTCGCCATTCCAACTCCATTTCTCTTCGCCGGTGTTGGCGTCGAAAGCTTTCAACGCGCCGCTGTCGATGCCGCCGACGTAAACAATTACCAGACCCCGGTCAACTATGGGCGATGTGGCCGCGCCAAAATCCGGCGAGGTTGATTTGAACTGCCTGGCGAAATCTTTACGCCAGAGCAGCTTGCCTTTCGCCGCGTCGTAACACGACAGAAGGCCGGTGATGCCGAAAGTATAGAGCTTGCCGTTGCTAAAAACCGGCGTCGACTTTGGGCCTTTGCCGTGGCCGGTCGCGGCCGGGTTCATCGTGTAGGGCGCCGGGTAGCTGTCCTGCCAGATTGTTTTGCCAGTGTTGAGATCGTAAGCGGCGACGACCTCGTTCTCGCCCTGTCGCGAATGCAGGTAGACGCGGGCGCCGACGACCAGGGGCGATGAATGCCCGACGCCGACGGTGATTTTCCATCGCTGTTTCAACTGATCAGGCCAAGCCTTCGGAGCAGTGAAACCGGCGCCGGCGCCGTCTCCGCTGACGCCGCGCCACCGCGGCCAATCCTGCGCGCCGGCCATTTGAAACACAGCGACAAGAAGGACGAAAGTTAAAAGGATGTTTCGAGTTTTATCTTGCGACATTGCTCTACGCCCCGACATTTACGACGATGGATTGTGGCTGTACAGCACCGAGCGCGTAAGTAAGCGGTAGTACGCAGGATCAACCGCTTACTTACGCGCTCGGTACTGTACAGCCACAATCAACCGCTTGCTTACGCGCTCGGTACTGTACCAGTGTTATTGCGCAAAAAGAAACGCGGATCCGGCCTTCCGGCAAGATCCGCTTCGAGCGATTGAAGAAGAGGAGAATGATACTATGTGGCGCGGCGCTTAGCCTTCGCGCCGCTGGTTAGAACTTCGATGGCTTTCTTCAGCATCTGGTCATCCGCCGGCCTCGGAGCGACGACCACAGGAGGAGCGCCTTCGGCCTGCTGTTCTCCTTTTTTGCCTTCATCGGGCGACCCGACATCGGCCAGATCGGCGCGTTTGACTTCGACGGTTGGCGTCACGCCATCGGTCATGAAGATCTTGCCGGACGGCGCGGCGTGGCGCGCGACGGTCAGCAGCAGGGCCGACCCGTCATCGAGCGGGAAAAGCTCTTGCTCGGAACCCATCCCGAAGAGCGTGCGCTCGCCGACAATTTCGCCGCGCTGGTTTTCCATAATCGCGGCGGCGACGACTTCCGAGGCGCCGGCCGTCGTACGGTCAATAATCACTACCACGGGCAAGTCGGTCAGGTCGTTGTCAGGCTTCGCCTCGTAAGTGGCGAGCACCTTATCTTTGCGCCCGAGTGATTTGGCGATTGTGCCCGATTTCAGGAAGAAGTCAGCGACTTTCACACCTTCGTTCAACTCACCGCCTGCCGATCCGCGCAAATCGAGAATGATTGATTTCGCGCCTCTCTTAATAACTTCTTTAACCGCGCTTTCGACCCCCTCCGACTGTCCTTTGGTCAGGATCGGAACTTTGATGTAGCCGATCTGTGATTCCAGCAGTCGAGTTTCGGTCGGAATGGACGGGACTTTGCCACGGACGAGTTTGATCTTGTCGGGTTTGCGGAAAAACAGAGACAGCTCGACGCTCGAACCCGGCTCGCCGGAAAGTAGTGATTTGACATCGTAAAGATCGAGGTCGCGTGTCGCGCGGCCATCAATGTATTCGATCACATCGCCGACTTTAATGCCGGCCTTCTCCGCCGGCGATCCTGGAATAACCGCGATCACATATGCAAAGCCGGAATTCTGGCCGACGACCATTCCGGTCGTGTCGGGCCTGTTTTTATCTGACTGGTATTTTTTGACCTGTTGCGGCAGCAGATAGGCGCTGTATGGGTCGAGTCCGTCGGTCAAACCGCGAAGCGCGCCGACCCGCACCTTCTCCAGATCGGGCTTCTCGACATAATCCTGAACGATGTGGCGCACCACATCTTCAAAGATGCGCAATTGCGGGTAAGGCCCCGGATTGGCTATCGCCCTGAAGAGCGGATTGTTGGATTTTGATAGCATCCCGCCGACGATCGAATAAAGAGCGATGAAGGCGGATAGCGTGACCAGTGTCAGTTTGCCGCGTATGGACATTTAATACAGCTCCTTAAATTGCTTTCTTTTACGTCCGCGCACTTGCGTTAACAATCAGAAAATGCTGGCTCGACCAGCTTATCTCAACCGCGGGCTGATGATACACCACGCGGAAATGACGGGCAAGCCGGCCTAATTTTTGAAAAAATGGCTGCCACAACCGATTTGGAATGCAGCAGCCTTACAGGAGGATACCCCTTTGAAGAAACACCGGCTGGTGCTTTTCTCAGTGAGTGATTCTAAAGACGCGCATTTTTAATTTCAGGTTTCCAGTTTTTTAAGCGACCGCAAAAGGCGCGGAGGGATATAAAACTGGCGGAAAAAAACGGGACGGACGGAAATGCTCCTGTCCCGTTTCCATTTGCCGCGGCCTTTTCCGTCAGTTCCATAATATTCTCACCTCTCCCGCTGATTGGTTAATCGGGTTCAAGCTATAATGCACGCGCGATTAACCCGCGAAATCGTTACAGACCGCGCCTTTCGAGGAGAACGCTTGATGAAAATCTATAAGTCGCCCGCGCCGCCCCTGATCGTCGGCGTCGTCGCGTTAGGACTGCTGTCGTTTACGCCACAAACAGGAGCGCGACTATCCGCTCCGTTCAGCATCAAAGACGGTTACGAGAAATCGGAGCATCGGATTCCGATGCGTGACGGCGTGAAGCTTTACACCGTCGTCTATGCGCCGAAGGACGCGTCGCGAAAATATCCGTTCCTGATGACACGCACGCCGTACAGCGCGGGGCCCTACGGCGAGGACGCTTACCCTCCTTCGCTCGGCCCGTCGGCGGCGTTTATGGAGGAGGGCTACATCTTTATTTACCAGGACGTGCGCGGGACGTTTATGTCCGAAGGCGAATTCGAGGACGTGCGCCCGCACATCCCGAACAAAAAATCGCCCAGGGATATTGACGAATCGAGTGACACTTACGACACCATCGAATGGCTGGTCAAAAACATCCCGAACAATAACGGGCGCGCGGGCGTCTGGGGGATTTCGTACCCCGGCTTTTACGCGGCCACGGCGTTGATGGACGCGCACCCGGCGCTCAAGGCCGCTTCGCCCCAGGCGCCCATCGCCGACTGGTTCGTAGGCGATGACGACCATCACAACGGAGCTTTCTTTCTCTTCGACTGCTTCGACTTCAATATGTTTTTCGGGATGCCGCGGCCCGAACCGACCGCCGATCAATTCAAGAGCTTCGAACTCGGGACGCCGGAGGCGTACAAATTCTTCCTCGAGCTCGGCCCCGTGGCCAACGCGCAAAAGAACTATTTCAAAGGAAAGAACAAATACTGGAACGACGTGACGACGCACGGGACTTACGACCAGTTCTGGCAGGAGCGTAACATCTTGCCGCATCTGAAAAAAATCACGCCCGCGGTTCTGGTCGTCGGCGGATGGTTCGACGCCGAGGATTTGTACGGCCCCTTGAATATTTACGAGACCATCAAGAAGAACAATCCCGGCGCGAAGAACAATCTGGTGATGGGGCCGTGGTCACACGGGCAATGGGCGCGCGGCAATGGCGAGAGCCTGGGCGCCGTCCACTTCGATTCGAACACTTCAGCCTGGTACCGCGAAAACGTCGAACTTCCATTCTTCAACTTCTATTTGAAAGACAAAGGCGAGTTGAAATTGCCCGAAGCCACGGTGTTCCGCACCGGCGCTAACGAGTGGAATTCTTTCGAGCAATGGCCCCCGAAAGATTTGCAATCGCGTTCTCTCTACTTTCACGACCATGGCAAATTGTCGTTCGACCAGCCCAAAGCTTCTGAAGAGTCTTTCGACGAGTACTTCAGCGATCCCGCCAGGCCCGTGCCTTACACGAACGCGACCGCAAACTCGCGCGGGACCGGTTATATGATCGAAGACCAGCGTTTCGCCGCGCGCCGCCACGACGTGCTCACTTACGAGACCGCCGCGATCAGCGAAGACCTGACGCTGGCCGGGCCAGGCTCCGCCGACCTGTTCGTCTCGACCACGGGAACCGACGCCGATTTCATCGTCAAATTAATTGACGTCTTTCCCGACAAAGAACCGAACAATTCGTCGCAAGGCGTGAACTCCCGAATCGCCCAAAAGGCCCAGAAGGCCCAGAAGGCCCAGAAGGGTGGATTCCAGATGCTGGTGCGCGCTGAGGTGATGCGCGGCAAATTCCGCAACAGCCTCTCAAACCCCGAACCGTTCGCGCCCGGCAAGCCGGAGGAAGTCAAGATAGCTCTGAACGACGTTCTTCACACGTTCAAGGCGGGCCACAAAATCATGATTCAGGTTCAGAGCAGTTGGTTCCCATTGGTTGATCGTAACCCGCAGAAGTTCGTGGACATTTACCACGCCACCGAATCCGATTTTCAGAAAGCCACGCACCGGCTCTACCATTCGGCGCAGATGAGTTCACATTTGAAGGTTGGAGCGCTGAAATAGAAGAGAGACGGGGAGATGGGGCGACGGGGAGATGGGGCGAAAGAGGGGGCTATAAGATTGTGGCGTATTTGTCATCATTTTATGGAACGGAAAGAGAAGATATCGTCTCTTGTCTCTCTCTCCCCGTCTCCCCATCTCCCTATCTCTCTGTCTCCCCGTCTCCCTATCTCTCCGTTTCTCCGTATCTCTTCCCGGACAAAGTCGCCACCACTCGTCGCGGGCCGCCGTGGTTGCGATGTTCGCAAAGATATATTCCCTGCCAGGCTCCGAGGCGTAACTGCCCACCCCCTACCGGAATCGAAACCGAGCAGCCCAGGATTGAGGATTTGATGTGAGCGGGCATGTCATCCGGGCCCTCCAGAGTATGCTCGTAATATGGCGCGTTTTCCGGCACGGCATGATTGAAATGGCGCTCCATATCGCCACGCACGTCAGGATCGGCGTTTTCATTGATGGTCAGCGAAGCCGAGGTATGCTGGATGAAAAGGTGAAGCACGCCGGCTTCGATCTCCCGCACTTCAGGCAGGTGGTCAAGCGCTTCGCGCGTAATCAGGTGAAAGCCGCGCGGCCTGGCTTTGAGCGTAAATTCCTTCTGTATCCATACTGTGTTGCCCATAACTTCAGCTTAAGTCAATTCGAAACATCACACAATTGAGGACTTGGTCGGTGGTACCCGGCTTGCGTGATGGTGTGCGACGCTAATCCTCGCATCGAGGTTTGTACGGTCGTCCCTTATATCCCCCAAACAATCCCGACACCACTCCCCACAATTATAGTAAGCCCTGCTTAATTGCTCGGGCCTTAAGAGATGCTCAGGCAGCATCGCGGAGAGCCAATATGGTTCGGATCACAGGATTCAAATTCGTAGTCGCAGCCGCGCTGGTTTTGTCGTCAACGACTATTACGGCCTTTCATGGCGCTAGCGCCGCTTATGACTCGCATCATGGCGCTAGCGCCGTTTATGTCTCGCGGACCCAAACGACGCCAGCGGGGCGGCAAATCCAACAGCATTGCCAATCGCAAAACGGTCAGCCCGTCGCCTATACCGCCAGTTCGTACATCTACAATGGCGGGGTCTTGTGGCAACCGCCTTTGGACATCGAATGCCGCGACCTGTTTTACGGCGCGGGCGGACGCGCGGGCGCGCCTGACACTTCGGTCCCCTTCACATACGTGCGCCGTTCCAAGAGCGGCACGCAGAAAAAGATCATCGTCAAGGATGTCCACGGCCACGAATGGACGGTGAAGTTTGGTCATGAGGCGCGGCCCGAGACCGCAGCCACGCGCATCGTCTGGGCCGTCGGCTATCACGTTGATCAGGACTATTTCGTCCCGTATGCGCGCATTGTCGGTGAAAAGGACATTGAAGCGTGCGACGTGCGCTTCGAGCGTCGCGACGACGGATACAAAGAGACCGGGCACTGGAGCTGGAAGGAGAATCCATTCGTCGGCACACGAGAATTCGAAGGGCTGAAAGTTGTGATGGCGCTGCTCAAGAATTGGGATCTCAAAACTTCGAACAACGATATTGTGATTCGCAAGAAGACGACGGGCCCGGGCATCTACTACGTCGCGGACCTCGGCGCGACGCTCGGTCTGACTGCGTCCTTCTGGAACAGGTTACCGTTATTCGGCAATATGCCGGCGATGGTCGGCTTTTCCACTGGAAAAGCGAAAGGCAATCCGCCAGCTTTCGCCGACGAGAGGTTCATCAAGGATGTGAGCGGGGGGCGGGTGTACTTCTATTCCCAACGCACAAGCGTCCGCAAAATGCTCAATGGCGTCTCGGTCGAAAGCGCGCGCTGGATGGGTAATTGGCTGGGCCGCCTCTCGGATAAGCAACTGGCTGACGCTTTCTGTGCGAGCGGATTCAGCGACGCTGAAACCCGCCTCTACGTGAGCGTATTGCGCGCGCGGATCATGGAACTCCAACAGCTTTGAATGGGAAGGCGGGAGAGAAAGAGTACGGAAAAGACGGAAATAACGGAACAGACGGAATTTTCTCTAAGCTATTCCGTCTGTTCCGTTATTTCCGTCTTTTCCGTACTCCCCTCTTCACTCACGAAAACGCCGGAATGAATTTCAAACAGACCGGCGACGGAATTTCGGTCACCTGCCCCGTCGCTGTCAACTTACCGCTCTGCTGATCAATGCGGAAAG
>Ga0126383_10003674_pt1 | contig 10220 bp, 9 predicted proteins | sample PanSoiMetPlot_35_FD_96882 | JGI IMG/M metagenome (GOLD analysis project Ga0126383, IMG submission 96882) | Tropical forest soil microbial communities from Panama - MetaG Plot_35 | ecosystem: Environmental > Terrestrial > Soil > Tropical forest > Bulk soil | place: Panama | collected 2016-02-17
CCTGACGTCGCGCAGCGTGCAGCGCATGGTGGCGGTGCGCCTCGCCCACGCCTCGAAGGGCGTGGGCGTGACGCCGCATGCGCTCCGCCACTCGTTCGCCACGCATCTGCTCGACCGCGGCGCCGAGCTGCGCGCCATCCAGGAGCTCCTGGGCCACGCCTCGCTCGCCAGCACGCAGGTCTATACTCGGGTGACGCCTTCCCGACTGGTGCGCGCCTACGCCCAGGCGCATCCGCGCGCCGACTGACGAGAGCCAGGGAGAGCAAGGAGAGCATGAGCCGAAGCGCGACCTTTCACGGCACCACCATCCTCGGCCTGGTGAAGGACGGCCACGCCTGCCTGGGTGGCGACGGCCAGGTGACGGTGGGGGACACGGCGCTCAAGCACACGGCGAAGAAGATTCGCCGCTTGAGCGACGGCAATGTGCTCGTGGGGTTCGCCGGCGCGGTCGCCGACTCGCTCACCTTGGTCGATCGCTTCGAAGCGCACCTGGGCAAGCACCCGGGGCGCATCGAGCGCGCGGCGGTCGATCTCGCGAAGGAGTGGCGCACCGACCGGCACCTGTCGCGTCTCGACGCCACGCTGTGCGTGGTCGATCGCACCAAGGCCCTGCTCGTGGCGGGAAGCGGCGAGGTGGTGGAGCCCGAGGACGGCCTCATCGCCGCCGGCTCGGGTGGCATCTACGCCCTGTCGGCGGCGCGCGCCCTGGTGCGGCACACGCAGCTTCCCATCCGCACGGTCGTGGAAGAGAGCCTGCGCGTGGCGGCCGAGACCTGCATCTACAGCAACGACCGATTCACCATCGAAACCTTGGACTGAAGGAACGCGCGGGGATTTGTCCCCGCTCGGAAGCGAAAACATGAGAACCCCGAAGCGCAAATCGATTCGTCTCGAGCGGCGCAAGCCGCGGGCGCCACGCTTTCTCCTCGCTGAGGCGCGGGGAGCGCATCCCTCCGACAAGGACGGACACAAGGCCGGGGGGAGCGCGGCCTCCGCCGCCGCCGCCGTCGAGCCCGGCACCTCCAGCGAGGGCGCAGCCAAGGAATCCGAAGAGGTCGAAGAGCTCACCCCGCGCCAGATCGTGGAGGAGCTCGACAAGTACGTGATCGGGCAGAAGGACGCCAAGCGCGCCGTGGCCATCGCGCTGCGCAACCGCTGGCGCCGCTGGCGCATCGAGGAAGACATCCGCGACGAGATCCTGCCCAACAACATTCTCCTGATCGGGCCGACCGGGGTCGGCAAGACCGAGATCGCGCGCCGCCTGGCGCGCCTCGCGCAGGCGCCGTTCGTCAAGGTCGAGGCCTCCAAGTTCACCGAGGTTGGCTACGTGGGACGCGACGTGGAGTCGATGATTCGCGACCTGCTCGAGCTGGCGGTGAACATGGTGCGCAGCGAGCGCACGGCCGAAGTCGAGGAGGAAGCCTGGGAGGCGGTCGACGACCGCATCCTCGATCTCCTCTTGCCGCCGCCCAAGCGCGACGAGGAGCGTCCCGCGGCGGCCGAGACGCAGGCGGAAGCCCGCTACAAGGAGACGCGCGAGAAACTCAAGAAGCAGCTCGCCGACGGCAAGCTCGAGCGCCGGCTGGTCGAAGTCGACGTGGCCTCGACGCGTGCGGCTCCGCTCGAGATCTTCTCCAACCAGCCGTGGGACGAGACCGAGTCGAACCTCCAGGAGTTCCTCTCGGGCTTCATGCCGCCGCGGCGCAAGCGCCGCAAGGTGGCGGTGAGCGAGGCGCGCGAGCTCTTGTTCCAGGAGGAAGTAAACAAGCTCCTCGACATGGACAAGGTGATCTCGGAAGCGCTCGATCGCGCCGAGAACACGGGCATCGTGTTCATCGACGAGATCGACAAGATCGTGGCTCCGTCCTCGGGCGGGGGCGCGGGCCCGGACATCTCGCGTGAGGGGGTGCAGCGCGATCTCCTGCCCGTGGTCGAGGGCTCCAACGTGCCCACCAAGTACGGCATGGTGAAGACGGACCACATCCTGTTCCTGGCTTCGGGAGCCTTCCATCACTCCAAGCCTTCGGACCTCATTCCCGAGCTGCAGGGGCGCTTCCCGATCCGCGTCGAGATGTCCTCGCTCACGCAGAAGGATTTCGTGCGCATCCTGACCGAGCCCGAGAACGCGCTGGTCAAGCAGTACCAGGCGCTGCTCGCCTCCGACGGCGTCAAGCTCACGTTCGACGACGAGGCCATCGACGAAGTCGCGCAGATCGCCATGCGGGTGAACGAGGAGATGGAGAACATCGGCGCGCGGCGCCTGCACACAGTGATCTCGACCTTGCTCGAAGACGTGCTGTTCGACGTGCCCGAGAGCGGCAAGAAGAAGATCCGCATGACCAGGCAGTACGTGCGCGAGAAGCTCGAGCCGGTGCTCAAGAGTCCCGACCTCACTCGCTACATTCTGTGATTTGCCCGTGAGCCTCCGGGCCGGCGCGCTGGCGGCCGCCGTGCTCGCGCTCGCCGCCTGCCTCACCGCCGGCTGCGCCAAGAAGCTGCCGCCTCCCGGCGGCAAGCTCGACACCGAGCCGCCGCACATCCTGAGCGTGAGCCCGGACTCGGGCGCCGTCGCCGTGTCCCGGCGCGGGCCGCTGGTGATCGGCTTCAGCGAGAGCATGGCGCATCGCGATCCGGCCACCTGGCTGGTGCTCGGGCCCTATGCGCGCCTGGGCGGCGCGCACTGGAAGGAGCACGCCATCACGGTCGACCTCACCGACTCGCTGCGCGCCGACCAGACGTACACGCTCGTGATCTCGAACGCGGCCACCGACGCGCGCGGCAACCGGCTGCGTCCGGCGCGCTCCCTGATCTTCACCACCGGCACGGCGTTTGCTCCGGGGGTGATCGCGGGGCACATCGAGGGCAGGGGCGGGCACTTCGGCGAAGGTGTCTTCGTGTGGGGCTATCGCGCCGACCTGGGCCACGCGCCTGACAGCACCTCGCGCGACTTCGACGCCCTGACCGTGGGGGGTGAGGCGGGACGCTTCGCGCTGCTCGGTCTTCCGGTGCCATCGAAATGGCGCTTGTACGCCTTCTATGACGCCAACCACACGCAGAGCTTCGAGCCGGGCATCGATCTCCTGAACGTGCTCGACAGCACGATCACGCTCACCGCGGACGCCCCCCGGGCGGACAGCATCCGGCTCGTGAGCGTGGATCCGACCGCGCCGGCGACCGCGCAGGGCCTGGTCGTGGACTCCCTCGGCGCGGCGGCCGTCGATTCCGCCGGCCGCTCCGATCCCCATCTCAAGGTGTGGGTCGAGCCGCTCGATTCGGTGGTGACGAAGAAGGGCGTGACCAGCGCGACCAGCGTTGCGGCCGGGGCATTCCGCTTTTCGCTGCCGCCGGGGCACTATCGCCTGCGCGCCTTCCTCGATCAGGATGCCAACGGGATCTACGACGCGCGGCGCGAGCCGGCGGGCCCCCCGGTCGACGTGACGGCCGATCCCGCCGCGCTCCTCTCGAATATCCGCTTGAGGGCACCGGAACGACGATGAGACAGGTCGAGAAGTGGCACGGGGCGGGGAACGACTTCGTCGTGGTCGACGGCCGCCAGGGGGCTGGCCCGCCCGACTGGGAGAGCTGGACACGCGCCGCTTGCGACCGCCGCCGCGGCATTGGCGCCGACGGCGTGCTGGTGCTCGAGAAGCATCCGTCTCTCGATTTTCGGATGCATTACCGCAACGCCGACGGCGGCGAAGCCGACATGTGCGGAAACGGCGGCCGCGTGCTCGCCGCCTTCGCCAGCGCGCGGGGGCTGGGCCGGGGTGGCGTGGTGCGTTTCTTGTCGCGCTGGGGCGAGCACGAGGCGAGCGTGCGCGAGGTCGACGCCGGACGCTACGACGTGACCTTGTCTCTGCCCGACGTGCCCGAGCCCGAAGAGCTGGAGCTCGACGCGCCGTGGGGGCGAAGGCTCGGCGCCGTCTTGGTACGCGCCGGCGTGCCCCACTTGGTCGTCGATCGCGCGCAAACGCCGGCCGCCGGCCTCGACGCGGTCGACATCGTGGGCTGGGGCCATGCCCTGCGCAGCCACACCCGCCTCGGCGTCCCGGGCGCCAACATCGACTTCGTGGAGCGCGGGGCGGGCGGCGTCATCGGGGTGCGCACCTACGAGCGCGGCGTCGAGGGCGAGACCCTGGCCTGCGGCACCGGGGCCACCGCCACCGCTTCGGCGGCCGCCCATTGGCGCTGGGGCGGCTCGCCGGTTCGCCTGCGCACGCGCGGCGGCGATCTCCTCTCCGTCACCTTCGAGAACGCGGACGGAGCCCTGCGGAACGTGAGCCTGCAGGGCCCCGCCAAGCGCGTGTTCACGACCGAGTTCGACGGCGAGTCCTTCGCCGCCACGGTCTCGCCGCTCGACTTCTCCCAGTTCAAGAACAGAAAGCCTCCGGGCGCCGGAAAGGGCGCACTGCCGGGCGGGGGCGTGACCTGGAGCTGCAGCTCCTCGACCGGATTTCGCGAACAATCCCAGCACGAGAGCGCCCAGTCGCCTTCCCGTCGGGTGCGCGAGAGCAGCATGACGTGGACCAGCGCGCTGTCCGTCACCGGCGCATTGTCGCGATAGAGATGCCCGTAGGCCCACAGCGCGAGCGACGACTGGATGGTGGGCACGAGCGGCGTGTGCACGTGGGAGGCGCCGTGATAGTAGAGGCCCATGATGACGCCGCCGAACCGTGGATTGAACGGGATGTCGCGCGTCTGCACGCGGTCCATGACCAGCTTCCAGCGCGCCCCATCCTGGGTCATGAAGGTGGCCGTGCCGTCCACCGAGTCGCCGCTCGCGCCGCGGTCCGTGGCCGTGATCGCGATCGTTCCCGTGACCGGCGCCACGTTGTTCGAATAAGGGCCGAGGTGCGCCTTCTTCTCCAGATCGGCTTTCTGGTCCGCCGGGCGCTCTGCGATCACCGCGGCCGCGCTATCGGCGAACGGAAACGGCCCGGGCAGGATCTGAATGACAGCGCCACCCCCGGTGACACGCATGGTCTTGGGGGAGGAGCCCGCGTCCGCGTCGCCGCCCATGGCCATCTCGTGGTCCATCTCGGTTGCCGCCGCCGGCTTGGCCGCCACGACCTCCAGCTTGGCGCGCATCCCCAGCATCTTGTGCGACCCGTTGCCGATCGGGCAGTAGGTCTCGAACGTTCCGGCGGGAAGCGAAGCGGCGAGCGTGGCCGTCTTGCCGGCCGCCACCTGCGCGATCTCTTTTTCGACGCCGTGCCCCTCGACCTCGAAGCCGTGCGGGATCGCGCCCTTGTTCACGATCTCGAAGCGCACCGGCCCGGGCCGGACCACGGCGGGCTCGAGCTCGACCTTCCATTCGTAGAGCTCGACTTTGACGACGGCCGCCGGGGCAGCCAGAACGGGCGAGGCAAGCAGCAGGGCGATGAGCGCCCCGAAGGCGCCATTGTTGACCGGGCCGGGGACGAGGGTGTCTCTTGTGCGCATGGTCATTCCTCCTTCGATCACGGTGAGTGGCTCGCGGCTCCAACCGTTCGATCCGCGTCCCCGCGGCTTTATTCCCGGCTCGGCGGCAGGGAATAAACGCCGGGCTGCCCCGGTCTAGGAGAAGAGGGACCGGTGGCCGAATCCACGACCAAGGCGCTCGCCCCGCGCGAGCGCGAGCGCTTCGAGCGGCTCGTTCTCGTCCATCTCGACTCGGCGTACAACCTGGCGCGCCACCTGGTGCGCGACCCGGATGACGCCGAGGACGCGGTGCAGGAGGCTTTCGTGCGCGCACTTCGCCACTTCGGCGGCTTTCGGGGTGAGAGCGGCCGCGCCTGGCTCCTGGCCATCACCCGCAACACGTGCTGGAACCAGCTCGAGAAGCGCCGCGCGCGCCTGGCCCAGACCGAGTTCGACGAGACGCTGCACACCCCCGAGCCGGCAACGCCGTCGCCCGAAGCGGATCTCGACCGGGCCATGGCAGCCGACGTCGTGCGCCGATCGCTCGATGAGCTTCCGCTCATGTTTCGCGAGGTGCTCGTGCTACGCGAGCTGGAGGATCTGTCCTATCGGGAAATCGCCGAGGTGACGGGCGTCCCGGCCGGCACCGTGATGTCGCGCCTGGCGCGGGCGCGTGCGCACCTGGCCGAGGTCCTGCAAGCGAAAGGATGCGTGGCATGACCGAGCTTTCGCATCGCGAGGTGAGAGAAAGGCTCTCCGCCCACGTCGACGAGGAGCTCGATCCCGTCGCGAGCGCCGAGGTCGCTGCGCACCTGCGAGCCTGCGCCGAGTGTGCCGGCGAGGCGGCTCGCCTGGGTTCCCTGCGCACCACGCTTCGAGGCCACCTCGAAGCTCATGCCGCGCCCGATCCGCTGCGGGCCCGAATCGAAGTTCTGCTCGGGCCGACGCACCGCCCCGAACGCCGGCGAAGCTTCTCCTGGAAGCCCGCCGCCTGGGCGGGGGCGGTCGCCTTCGCGACCATCGTGGGCTTCCTCCTCGCGCGCGCTCCGATCGATGCCGAGCAAGCACTGGCCCAAGAGGTCGTCTCGAGCCACGTGCGCTCGCTCATGGCCTCGCATCTCACCGACGTCACCTCGACCGATCAGCACACGGTCAAGCCGTGGTTCGACGGGAAGATCGACTTCGCACCGCCGGTCCAGGACCTGGCGCCTCAGGGGTTCCCGCTCCTCGGCGGCCGCCTGGATTACCTCGACGGCCATCCCGTCGCCGCCCTCGTCTACGGACGTCGCAAGCACGTCATCAACCTCTTCGTCTGGCCCCGATCGGGCGATCGCGACCCGCACCAAATCACGCTCCAGGGCTACCACGCGCTCCACGGCGCCCGGAACGGCATGGAGTACTGGGCGGTCTCGGACCTCCAGGCTTCTGAGCTCCAAAGCTTCGTCCAGGAGCTTGGTTTGGCCTCGAAATAGGGCCTCGATTTTTCCCGGTTGACATGCAAGTGATTACTTGCATAATGGAGGCAGGAGGACGGCACCGCGATGGACCTGGTTTTCAAAGCACTGGCGGATCCCACCCGGCGCAAGCTGCTCGACCGGCTGCATGGCAAGAGCGGGCTCACGCTCACCGAGCTGTGCGAGCAGATGGACATGACGCGCCAGGCCGTGACCCAGCATCTCGCCGTCCTGGAAGAGGCCAACCTCGTCAGCGTCGTGTGGCGGGGGAGGGAGAAGCATCACTACCTGAATCCGGTGCCGATCCACGAGATCTACGACCGCTGGGTGAAGAAGTTCGAGCGGACGAGTCTCCGCACACTCAACCAACTCAAGAAGAGGCTGGAGGGAGAGAGCCATGACTAGGACGGAGTACGTGTACGTGACCTACATTTCCGCCACGCCGCAGCGCATCTGGGACGCCATCGTGCAGCCCGAGTTCGCTCGCCAATACTGGCAGCACGAGAACATCTCGGAGTGGAAGCCGGGCTCTGGCTGGAAGCATCGGGACACGGAGTCGGGCGAGATCAAGATCGCGGGCAAGATCCTCGAAGCGATCCCACCCAAGCGCCTGGTCCTCACCTGGGCCTATCCGAAGGACGAGGGCAACGCCGGCGAAACCTCGCGCGTGACCTTCGAGCTCGAGCCCATCGACTCGATGGTGCGACTCACGGTCACGCACGACGAGCTGGTGCCGGGCTCGAACATGGAGAAGGGGATCAAGCAGGGTTGGCCGCGCGTGCTCTCGAGCCTCAAGACGTTCCTCGAGACCGGCAAGCCCCTGCCCACCTGGTCCAAGGCCAAGGCGAGCGCGTAGCATTCCGCCGCGGATCCGTCCCGCCGCCTCGCGCGGCGGGGCGGCTTCCTTGACAAACAGGAGAAAGCATGTCGAATGCCGGCGATGTGGTGAAGCTCTTCTACGATGCGGTTCGAGCCAACGATCTCAAGACGGCCCGCACGTTCCTCGGCGACGATCTCGTCTTCGTTGGGCTGTTCGAGACCTACCGGGGGCCGGCCGCCTACCTCCAAGCCCTGACCGGCCTTCTGAGCATCACGGTGCGCATCGACGTGAAGACCATCGTGGCCCAGGGCGATGAGGCCGCCATTTTCTTCGATCTGGTGACCAAGGCGCCGATCGACGCCACGACCTTCGTCGCCGAATGGCACCAGGTCACCGGCGGCAAGATCCGCCGCGTGCAGTCGGCCTTCGACGGGCGCCCCTTCGCCGCCATGTTCACTCCGAAATGAGGCCGGCGCGGGGCCAGATGGACTAAGATCGTCGTACCGCGCGCCCGAAGGGGGAACCGGTGCGACTCGTTCTTGGGCTCTTGCTCTCGCTTGCGACGTGTTTCCCGGCCGCGGCTTCTCCAGCCGATCCCGCTCCCGCGCGCTCGGTCTTCGCTGCCCTCGTGGACTCGATCGCCGCCGCGCCTCCTGGCAAAACCCGCACGCGTCTCGTCTATCAGCTGTCGGAAGGAATGGAGTTTCGCGGAAACCTTGCGCCCGCCTCCGCAACGGAGGCCGACCGGATGGCCCGCGTCGTATCTCAGGTCATGCTGTCGGACCCCGATCCTGTAACCAGCTGGGCTGCCGGGAGGGTGCTCGCGAAGTACCCTCATCCCGCCGCGACCAGCGCCCTCCTGGAATTCTTGGGCCGAGAAGAGCCCCGCGAGTTCTTGGCCCGTTCGTCGGCCATGGAAGCGCTGGTTTCGCTGCACGAGCCTCGGGCGTTTCCCTACCTCTTGAAGGAGCTCGAGGTCATGCCCAACAACCAGATGGGCGAGGCAGCCATTCAACTGATGGCCCAGCTGGGCGACCCGCGGGGTCTGGCGCCGCTCCACCACCTCGCCACCAATCCCCATCTGGAGGACAGTTGCGCCTCATCCCCAAGAAGCCGTGGCGTCGCGGATCCTGCACGCTACTGCGCCGACCAGGCGGCCAGGATTCGGAGCCAGGCGTCGCGCGCTGAGCGCGATCTTCGGCGCTTTCTCGCCGATCGCACCTTCAGCCCATTCGACCTGAGCGACTCCACCTGGGCACAGCTGCGCCGCAACGGGTTCGCGGTGGGGGCCGAGACCCGCAACGAGATGTATGAGTTCCTCGATCCCGCTTATCCATGCGTGACCACGGATCTTTGTCTGCACGCCTTCCATCTCGTGGCCAAGGCCGCCTTGGGCGAGCTGGACTCTCTGGTCATCGCGCCCAAACTGGCGAGCTTTTGCGGCCAGATGCGCGATGCCTGCCTCGAGACCTCCCGCAAATCCCGCGACTCCGCCACGCGGGGCGCGGCGGCGCATGACGTGCTGTACTTCGCGGTGGCGCAAGCGCTCCTCGAGGGGAACAACCAGGGGCTCGACGGGCTTCCCGTGATGAGCAAGGGGATCGTCGAGGCCGAGCTTCTCCAGATTCGTGCCCATACGAGCGCGGGACCGTCTCTGATGCCGGACGGAACAGAGGATTTCACCAAGTACACTCCCCGCGACCGTTTTTCCGGCGACCCGTCGAGCGAAGGCTACTTCCAGGCGATTGTCTGGCTGGGAAGGATTCTCGAGCCGGTCAAGAAAGATGAGAGTTTGCGCCGCGCCCTGGTGATGGCGGGGGAGCTCCGTCGCCGCCCGGCGCTCGCCGCGCATTGGCAGGAGATCGATCGCCTGCTTCGCTCGCTTTACGGCCCGCCCGACGACATCCGGCTCGGCGATCTGGCCCGCGTTCTCGACCAGCTGGAGATCCCCGCGTCCGCCGACGCGCCGATGAATGCCGCGACGCTGGCCCGCATTCGCGGCGCGCTCACGCGATTCTCGCCACCGCGCATTCGCACACGGGTCCCGACGGCGACCGATGCCCGAGCCGACCTCGCGGTGTCGGTGCTGGGCCAGCGCTACACCAGATCCGTCCATCTGATACAGCTCCAGCTGGACTCCGGCATCTGGGCACCAACCGGCGTCACCATCCCGGCCGTTCTACTCGGCTCGGCCCGAGCGCAGGCGCTACTCCCTCCCAAGGCCAAGCAGGCCTCTCAAAGATGGGGCGCTCTCGTGCCCGAGCCCGGCCCGGCAGGCCCCTGGGATCTGCCCGAGGCCTCGCTCGACGCGAGCGCCACTCTCTTTCGAACGCCGGACAAGGCCCCCGCCTTCATGAAGCGAGCGGCGTGGGAGGAGAAGGAGATCAACACCGCGCTCGGCGCCTGGGTGGAGATGGTGAACCTGACATCGCCATTCACCAAGGATGCGAATGTCTACATGAGTGCTTCGCCCATGATGGATCGCTTCCACGGTTGGGTCGAGCCGCTTCCGGATTTCTACGCCAGGCTCGATTCGATGGTGGTCA
>Ga0126383_10003676_pt1 | contig 10219 bp, 12 predicted proteins | sample PanSoiMetPlot_35_FD_96882 | JGI IMG/M metagenome (GOLD analysis project Ga0126383, IMG submission 96882) | Tropical forest soil microbial communities from Panama - MetaG Plot_35 | ecosystem: Environmental > Terrestrial > Soil > Tropical forest > Bulk soil | place: Panama | collected 2016-02-17
ACCCGTTAAAGAGGTACATGAAGGTCGCCTTGCCCTGGCCGGGGCCGGGCTGCAGGCTGACCGAGGATTGCCCGTCGGCGGGCATGGTGACCTTGACCTCGTTGGACTTGCTGCTGTTGGCCACCACCGCGTAATAGAAAGTCCCGCTAGGAGCTGCAGTTGTGTCCCGATAACTGGTGGCCGTCACGTCGTTGCTGCTGGTCAGAAGCGTGGCCGCCGAAGGTGTGAAGCTGGGGCTCAGCGAGCGGTGGACCTGGTACTGCTGGAATGCCGCGCCGGAGGCTCCGGTGAACTGGCTCCAGCTCAGCTCCGCACCATTCGCGTGCAGCACCAAGGGCTGGGAGAGGGCGACCGCGTCCCCGCTGTAGGTCACCGTCAGCTGTGGCGCCAGCTGGCCCACCTGGAAGGTGTTGCCTGGAGGCGCAGGACCGCTCGCGCTCTTGGGCTCGCTGTTCAGCATCAGGTAGAGGCCGTAATTAGGCTGCGCCCCGCTGGCCCAGCCGCTGACGGCGCTTGTCACGTCCCAGGTCATCGACTCGTAGCCGGCGTTCAGCGCCAGAGTGAAGCTGGAGAGGACGGTGGGATCGAACTGGACGCTTGAGGTGGTGCTGGTAGTGGACCAGGCAGCGGTCATCCGGTGGACGTCGATCTGGTGGTTGATGCCGGCGCAGAACTTGCCGTTGCTGATCGCGATGCAGGCCTGGTCGTAGAAGACGCCCAGGCTGGCTCTGTTGATGGTCACGCCCGCCGGGATGGCGCTCAGGTCGAACTGCGTCGCTTCACGGTAGGCGTGGGACTGGTCGGTCCCAATGAACATCCGGCCGCTGCTGTGTACGAAGCCGGTGCAGCCGCCGCAGTCGGCCATGAAGGTGGTGTCCAGGGTGTCCGGCTGGGTGGTGATGGTCGGGTCCAGGAAGACCGGGAACTTGCGCGAGGGGTCTTTGAGCCAGGACTGATCCAGGCTCAAGGTCACGTCGAAACCGTTCTTGCCCTCCTTGACGCTCATCTGGGCATGGGGCTGACCAGGCTCCACGTTCTTGGTTCCCGAGTCGTAGGCATAAGGAGCCTTGAGCCAGAAGGAGCCGGGGGCGTGGCCGGGAATCACGAAGACCCAACTCCCGTCCGGCTGCTCTGTGGCCGTCGTACCCTCTGGGGCCTTGAGGAGGAACTGGAAGTTGCTCGGCGCCTGCCCGTCCTTGAGCGTCAGCACCTCTTCCAGGCCGTCGCCGAGCACGTTGTAGGTCGCGTCCAGGTGAGGCAGTGCCTCCTGGTAGCCGATCGTCGACCCCTTGGTGGTCGCCTTTGCTTTGGAGGCGCCCTGAAGGGTCATGGTCACCGACTGGCCGTCGGCCATCCAGCGCAGGTACTCGTCGCCGAGCTGATCCCTTGAAGAGGGCCTGCCAGCTGTTGGCCCGGTTCTGGAAGGCGTAGCCCTTCTCCCTGGTGGAGACCAGGGTGCTGTCGATTGGCTCCCAACCGCCGTTGCGCACCCGGTAGTTGAGCGGGTGGGTCGAGGTGGTGGTCGTGAAGGTGTGGTCGGCGTTGTAGCGGGTGGAGGAATGGCGGGTCCGGCGGTCGGGCTGCTCGCCGATCGACAGCTTCTTGGGCTGCTTGGCTGCGGGCTCGCCGGAGGAGGCAGGCAGCTTGACCGGCGCCGTCGTGCGCGCGCCCGCCTGGGTGGGCGGCCGCGGAGCTGCGAACCCGCTGGAGGACGCCGGCAGCTGCGCGCCCACAACAACGCCCGCCAGCGTTGCGGCCAGCAGTGTCCGCCTCAGGTGTGCCGATGCGGCCTTACCTTTCACTCCTCTCCCTCCGCGATCTCATGGTCGAGTGCTCGTGGCCCTGTAGTCGTTGGCCTGAATAAGCCTGGGCACGGCCTGCCGGGCCTGGTTCGGCGCCGCCGGTTGACCAGGTGCGCCGAAAAATGGGTAGTTCGAGTGTGCTGAGCGTTGTAAATTGACAAGTGGAGTACGGTGTGCGGGGTGGCGGCTGCTCCTCCACACTCAGGCTGGAACGGGCGGCCCTGGGTTGTGGCTGGGAGTGGGCGTCAAAGATGCGACGGCAGCCTCGGGGTGCCGGGGCCAGGATTCCCCCCGGAAGGCTGGCCGCGTCAACAAGACGGGCGGTCAAGGCCGGCACCAACCGGCGAGATCTGCTCCTCCTTCCCATCATTCCCTCCACCCTCAGCTACAGGCAGCCAATCGATCTTGAGGGCTCGGTGCTGCGTTGTCTAGTAGCAACTGACTACTTTTGTGGTAGTCAAGTGGATGCTTTTCGGGATGGCCACATGGCGCAATTGGGTTCCGTTCGGCTCCCTGCCGAGCGCCACCTGGCTCTTCATCAGGGTCATTCGCCTCCACAGCGGGCGGCCATTTGGCTAAGCCATTTGGCTTTTCGGCGGCCGTCGTGGAGGGCCACTCGGCGTGTGGCGCGATCATCAGCAGATGAACGGGGGGAAGCAGCATGCCCAGGGAGGATTCACGAGAAGGACTGCCGGCTCGGGACGGCCGGTCAGGTTCCAAGGGCGGGACTCAGACGCGGGTCCTGATCGTGGACGACTATGCGATCGTGCGAGCAGGGCTGCGCGCGATCCTCGAGGCAGACAATGACATTCAGGTCGTGGCGGAGGCCGACAGCGCCAGCGGCGCGACGGCGCTGTCGGCGAGGACTCGTCCCGACGTGGCGGTGATGGCGGTGCTGCCGGGCCGCCGCATCGGGACCCAGGCCATCAGTGAGATCCAGGCCACGTGCCCCGATACTCGGGTACTCGTGCTCACTCCACCAGGAGACAATGACGCGTTATTCGCCAGCATCGGGTCTGGGGCCACAGGCTACCTGCCTGCGGACGTTTTCCCTGATGACCTGATCCGTGCAGTGCATGCCGTCGGAGCGGGCCACAACCTGATCGATCCCGCGATGACCGCCCCGGTGATCGAGCAGGTTCGGCGCAGCCGGCGGCAGCCACTCGGCGACAAGCTGGCCATGTTGTCCGTCGACGAGGAACGAGTGCTGGCGCTGATGACGCAGGGCCACACCAATCGCGAGATAGCGGAGCAGCTCGGACAGGCGTTGGCGACGGTTAAAAAGCGCGTATCCGCGATTCTCACCAAGCTGGATGTTGGACGGCGGGCGGAGGCCGCCGCCTATCTGGCACAGCGCCGGGGCCGGCGAGGCGATCCGCCCGGCCCGTGACCAGCGTTTGGGTTGCGCCGGTCCGGAGGGCATCGGGTCCCCGGTTGCCTTCACCGGGTCGGGATCCTATCCTTGGCTGCCGTGGAGGGAGAAGGCATGGCCTGCCGCATGCTAGTTCGCCTGCTGCCGGTCACTGCCGGCCTCCTGCTTGCGTTTGCTTGCGGGCAGGCGAACCCCAGCGCCGCAACAGCGTCGACAAGGCCCACCATCACGGCGACACCCACCCCAACCGCGGCCGAAATACTCGCAAGGCCGGCACTTTCTGCCATGAAGGACATCCACTTCGCGGCCACCGTTCGGGCGACGAGCGGCGGCCAGACGGCGGAGCTCACGGGTGAAGGTGACATGGTCGTGAAGCCGGCGAGCGCGTTCCGTCTCAAGGTCCAGGGGGTCGTGGGCGGCGCCTCGGTGAGCCAGGAGATCATCACCAAAGGGGGCACCGACTACGTACGCCAGGGTGGCCAGAAGTTCAAGGCCTCGCCGTCCACACAGGCATCCGACGTCAACACCTGGCAAGAGGCCACTGATGGCACTCTGCTTGGTGAAGAGGAGCTGCCCACAGGGAAGGCGTGGCACGTCAAGGCCACCTCCAGGCAGGGCAATGCTTTCGAGGCCTGGGTGCGGAAGAGCGACGGCTATCTGCTTCGGTACTTCGCCACTTCGAAGTCTGGAAACACCACATTCACCTACTCGATGGACAGGTTCAACAGCGGGGTCACCATCGATGCTCCTCCGGCGAGCGAAGTCTCCTGAGATGGGGGGAGGCGTGACCGTGGGGCTGAAGCCGGCTGCAGACGGAAGGAAGAATGGAGGATCAAGGAATGTGGCTGCGTTTGAACAGGGTCGCCCGCGTTGTGGTCGTTGGTATAGGGCCCTCGTGGCAGCCTGGACACGGTCGGCTCGCGTAGCAGGAAGGCGCTCGCGATCTCCCGCGTCGTCAGCCCGGCAAGGTACCGCCAGCGGCCATCGCTTCAGCGCGGAGTCTGCCAGCACGAAGGTACCCACGACCACCGCACGACGGTGAGCAGCAGGTACATCGCTAGGTCGAGAGCCTGAGTGCAACCGCCCCGCCAGCACGCCCGCTGACTGCTTTCGCAAGCGCCTCTGCCGCATCGAGGAGCCCGTAGGTGGTCCCGACCGAGACCTCGAGCTGTCCCTCTGCCAACAGCTGGGCGAGGTTGCGCAGCCGGCCACCATCCGGTCTGACGTAGACGCTCGCGACCGTGATCCCTCGCTCTTCCGCGGGCGGGTCTGAGGTGATGGTTGCCAACCGACCGCGGTCGGTGACCATACGGATCGCATCCGTCGCACCTCCCGTCGCGGCGTTTACCGCAGCGGATACACCTGAGCCGCCGGTAATCGCCAGGACCTGGTCTGGCCAGTCCTCGTCGTGGTAGTCGATGACATGGCGCGCTCCGAGCGCTCGGACCCGCTCGTGACTGTGAGGGCCTGCGGTCGCGAATACCTCTGCACCCTTGAGCGACCCGAGAGAGACCAGCAGACCGCCGGTCACGCCGCCGGCGCCGTTCACCAGGAGCCGATTGCTGGTCTTGACATCCACTGCTTCGTCCAGAACCTGCTCGGCGGTCAGGGCGGGCACCAGAAACGCGGCCGCACCCTCCCAGGAGACACCCGGCGGCTTCGGGGCAAGAAGCGCAGCTGAAGCGATCACCATTTGGCGCCCAGGTGCCCTGGTCTCGCAACGGGAGGGGATGGGTGATCACCTCATCACCCGGTGCCCGGTCGGTGACCCTTCTTGATACGGCTACCACCTTGCCGGCCGCCTCGACACCGAGCGCCATCGGCGGGCTGCGGCCAACGTCCCACCCGCCCGTGCGGACGATCTCATCCCAATTGCCCACGCCGGCTGCCATGACCTGGATCAGCACCTCGTCGTCGGCGAGGGGACGTGGCGCAGGCATCTCGATCATCTCGACATCGCCACCGATGTGTCGAATTCCGGCTACAAGCACTTGAACCAAGTGAACGCAGCCATGCGGCAGACACTACGACGCCAGTTCGCGAGGGAGGTCTCCTCAGCTCGGCCTAGCAGGTTGTACCGACCGGTCTATTCGTCGCTCGCTCGGGCCAATGCCCGCAGGGCAGTACTCGGTGCTCCGCGCCGGCCATTTGCCACCAGATCGCCTCTACCGCAGTTGTAGGGGTAAATGAGATTGGAGAGTGGGCTGGTCGACCGGGCCAGGGCTGGCGATCTCGCCGCGTTTGAGGCGCTCGTCTCGCCGCTGATCGAATCGGCTTCCCAGCTCGCCCGCGCGATCCTGCGGGACTGGCACGAGGCCGAGGACGCCGTTCAGGAGGCGACCTTCAAGGCGTGGCGCGCGGTAGCCAGGTTGAGGGACGACACGACGAGCCTTCGCCCCTGGTACCTGACTATCGTCGCCAACGAAGCTCGATCGCGGCGCCGCGGCCGCTGGTGGAATGTAATCCGGTTGGCTGAGCCGCGCGGTGATTTCCACGGGCCTGGTCCTGAGGAGCACGCATCGCAGAGCGTCGACCTCGAGCGCGCCATGCGGCTGCTGAGCGACCGCGAGCGACTGATCCTGTTCATGCACTACTACCTCGATTTGCCACTCGACGAAATCGGCAGAGTGCTGGGCCTAAGTACACAAGGCGTGAAGTCGCGGATGTACCGCGCCACCCGCAGGATGCGGCCGGCTCTCAGGTGCCAGGAGGGACTCTGATGGACGATCGCCTTCGCCAGGAATTGATCGCCTACTTCGACCATGAGGTCGGCCAGCCCCCCGCCGGGATCCGAGACCGCGTCCTGCACAAGCTCGCGGAGCCAGAGGTGCTGGATCGGGATCCGAGGACGCACGGGCGCGTCATGCTCCTGGGTCGGGTGGCCGGCGCCGCTGCCTTTGTGATCGCGATCGCTGCCTTTGCGGGCCTGCTGATCCTCACTCGGCTGCACCAGACGACAACTGTGCCGGCCAGGCCACACGCCAGCGCACCGCCAACGGCCGAGCCCACCGTGGCGCCGACGCCGGCGGTCGGCCCGACCCGAGTCTCGGCTGCTTTCTCAGCTCCGGACAGCGTGCCAGCGATCGTCTTCGGCGACCCGGTGGACCGAACCCGGAAGGACGCTGTCGCCTGGGACGGGTCTGGCCTTGGTCGTCTGGCGGTCGACGGAGCGCCCAACCCGGCCGGCACGCTGTTCTTGACGACAACCTCAGTCAAAGACCGTCAGGGCAGGACCCTGGCCAGCGTGGCCGGGATAGGGAAGAAACCCCCAACCTGGTCGGACGACGGCCGCATGCTTTGCCGAACCACCCCTGATGCCGGGTTGGGGGTGGCCGCAGGGACGCCAGTCAGCCTCCAGGTGTCGCCGTTGGGCGGAGCTTGGCGAACAGTTGGGCAATACGGGACCGCCGATGAGAACAGTGGGGTTGACATCGCGGCTTGCAGCACGCTCAACGATCGGGCTGTCCTCGTTGGGCGCATGTACCAGGGCCCGAGCGTGCGCCAGCTGTGGGTAGTACAGCTCAGCACCGGCCGGGTCGTCTGGAGCCGCCCCTTTCCATCGGACGGCGCCACAGTTTTCGCCGTAATCGCCAGCCACGACGGCGCATCGGTCGCCGTGGGCCGAGCGACCTGCTGCCCAACCAGCGCGTTCACAACGACCGTTTACGGGCCTGGCGGCGAGCAGGTAGGCATGTTTGCCGGGCATGCCGGCGGCTATGCCGGCGCGGCCTTCTCGTGGGACGGATCTCGGATGGTCCTCGCCGCTGGCGCAGACGAAACTGAGGTCACCGTGATTGATGTTCGCACGGGCACCGCCGTCTGGCGCGCGCCGGCCGGCTTGAAGGTCGCCGGAGTCCTGGTTGAGCCCGTGGCCGGCGGGCGGCTGGGAATTGCGCTTAACGGTACCGGTGCCTTCGCGGGTCCGGACGGCTACGTGCCCGCGGCCGATCTCTACCTGGTCGACGCAGGCGGGCGAGCGCGGAAGGTGGACACGCAGATAAGGCCCTGAGCCGTCTGACTCAGTCCGGGTACTCGTCCTTTCGCCAGGCGCGTGGCTCGGCCGGTTGGGCCTTCGGCGTTCGCTCGAGCAGGAAGCTGTAGTACGGCGCGACGAACGAGTCTGGCGCCAACACTGTGTAGGTGTGGTACACCGTCCCGTTCTCGTGTGCGAAGGCGATCCAGCTCGGGGCCTCCCGCAGGGCGTCCTTGAGCTCGGCGCCGACCTGCTGCGACCACTCCCGGAGCCACTCCGGCGAGTTGTCGATCATCTCCTTGACTTCGGGAATCTGCTGTGCCTGCTCCGGGGTCATCGCGAGACCGAAGTCGAAGGGGAAGTCGGTGCCGTAGGTGGAGACGTAGGGGAACTGCCAGCCCATCCGCTGCTTGTAGGCGGACAGCCGCTCGATCGGCGCCCGCGAGAAGCAGATCAGCGTTACGTCGCGGTGGTTCAGGTGGACGAGCGTGCCGTCGAGCCCGTCCGCCAGGCCGGTGCAGCCCGGGCAAGCTCCGAGCGTGTAATCGGGTCCGAACATGATGTTGTAGGCGAGGAGCTGCGAGCGGCCATTGAAGAGCTCGGCGAGCGTCTTCCTGCCATCCTCGGTGTCGAACTCGTACTTCTTCTCGACCGGGACCCAGGGCAGATCGAGCCGCTTCCTCTTGATCTCGTCGTCTCGGCGCGCCTGCTCGGCCTCGAGCCCGGCTAGTTCGTCCCGAGCCGCCTGCCAATCCTCACGGGTTCCGATCCTGTGCTCGGTCATCTAATTCCTCCTGTGGCACCAGCCGCTCAGTTGCAGCACCGGCTGGTCATCCATCTTGTGGTCCGTCATGTCACCGATCCCCGTCACTACCGCTGTAGGGTTAAGTGTGGGAGGGGGTGTCGTTGTCTAGCTGTAAGGGGTGTTTTCGCCGCCTGCTCCTGCTCAGTCCTTCAGAGTATCGCCTGCCAGCTTGTTTCGATGTACTCCAGGACTCGACGCCAGGCGTCCTCCAGGATTTCGTGACCAGGAGCATAGTCGTGGGCTATGGATCTCATGGCAAGTGATCGCCAGTCGATGTACTGCTTTTCGCGACCGATGCGGGAGAAGTTCAGCAAGCCAGTCTGGCCATCCTGAATCCCCATCCACATCCGACCGTGGACGAGACGACCCCTGTAGTCGCGAATGTCTCGAAGCATTCCATGATTTTTTCGCCAATCCCCACGGGCGTCCTCCCCCCGGTCCTCGTCCCATGGGTCGTACTTCCCTGGCTGGTCGATCCGCCCCAGGATCTCGTCTGCAACGTCCAAGGCAGAGCTGAGACGGATGACCGCGTGAGTGAAATCGGGCGCCTCTGGCTGGCTGATTCTCCGGTAGTTGAAGGCGACGCTGAGATGCCCGAGAACCGTGTAGTGGAGCTGAGCAAGGCACATATCCTCGGGGCCACAACCGATGCTGGCGAGTTCAGTATCCGACTTGAAGCCCATGCCGGTCGGTCGTGTCGTCACTCGCACCACCCTCTGCTGCCAGAACGTCTGGTAGGACGGCCAATCTGTCAGTGATCAGTGACGCCATGCACGACCAACCGGACGTGTTGGAACGGTACGCGGCGCTGCTCGACCATCTGCACGCACTGGTCAGCCCCGGCGACGGTGGGCTAGTGGCAATCGAGCACGAGTGCCGGATACTACTCGGCGAAGTCCACACAACGTAAGGGAGGAGACGGCAGGATGACTGTCGATTGGGATATTCGATGGGGGCTCCGAGTGCAACTCCTCGGGATACTGGCCTTTATCGGGCTCGTCATAACCAACTTGGCCTGGGGCTGGCCGGGATGGTGGACATTGCTTATCCCGGTCGTGGTCACGATCGTCTTTCTGAGACTCGTAGGTCAGATGGTTATCGGACAGATGACGCGCGAACGGCGTGAAGAGGATCGAGCTTATGCACAGTTGGCGATAAAGCCAGCCTGGACCTTTACTGATCGCGACACCTACGGTCAGTGGTGGGACGGTCAGCGATGGCGCTACGGAGCTCGATGGGCTTGAGACGGCGAGCAATGGAAGTCGCTGCCCGGTTATATGCAGCGTCGCCCAGGGGTGAATGACGGGGCACCGGGGGATCAACCACAAGACAGGGAAACATCATGAGGAGAGGAAGGGGTAGGAAATTTCTTTCAGGCTCTTTTCTTGCCCACGCGGACTTTTGCCAGTTGGCCGGCACTACGGCAGCCAGTGACTATCGGCGGATACCTCTCGCGGGGCCGTCGACCTATAGGGGTAAGAGTCGGCGGTCCCTTCGTCTAGTTCGCCCGCATAGAGCTGGAGACATCTTTACACTCTCGGCCCATGTTGGTCGAAGCTGTCTCGGCGGCTCGGGACCCGATGATGACAGACTGGCTGACGAGCTTCGGGACCATTCTGGCAGTGGTGGCTGCGCTGGCCATAGCCATCTGGGGCGACTGGCTGAGGGGGTTGTTCGCTAAGCCTCGGCTAACTGTGAGCATCCAAATGCGACCTCCAGACCCTCACAAATCCAGATAAGAGAGGTTGTGGAAGCGAGATGCCCGTTCACAGGAGGCACACACTAGAGATGCGTACTGGTTCCGCCTGTCGATTGGTAACGACGGCAGAGTCGGCGCACGCAACGTCGCGGCCGGACTTCTCAACTTGTCGGTTCAGCAGCCCGATGGGACTTTCCAAAACGACGCTACGTTCGTACCCATGGACTTGACATGGTCACACTCGGACTCACCCATACAGTTGCCGAACGTATACCGCCGAAACTGACTAAGCACTGCGACTTTGGTCACACACAGGAGCTAACTCCCAGCGACGCTGAGGATTCGTCGCTATTCGAATTGACAGTGAGGTGACGCCGAATCAGGTGGACCTGATCTTTGGCCCACCCGCCAAGCGCCAGGTATCGATAGGGAATGCGTTGGGGAACTTGAGGGGTGGCTAGCGGGATTCGAACCCGCGACACCCAGATCCACAATCTGGTGCTCTAACCAGCTGAGCTATAGCCACCATAGCCGGCGTGTCGGCGACGGGCCACGATTCTACCAGCGG
>Ga0126383_10003677_pt1 | contig 10218 bp, 8 predicted proteins | sample PanSoiMetPlot_35_FD_96882 | JGI IMG/M metagenome (GOLD analysis project Ga0126383, IMG submission 96882) | Tropical forest soil microbial communities from Panama - MetaG Plot_35 | ecosystem: Environmental > Terrestrial > Soil > Tropical forest > Bulk soil | place: Panama | collected 2016-02-17
GAGATGCCGCTTAAGATCATTTTCTGCACGCCGCCAAATCGGAAGAATCGGAGGCTCACCGAAGCGGCGAGCAGGACCATCGCGGCAAGCAGAAACGGTCGCGCAAGGAGCTGCTGGTATTGCAGACGGTAACCAGCGGCGAGCAGCCCAGCCCGCTCGGCAAGTTCGATGTAATTTGGCAATTGCCAGAATGGCACTGTCTCGGGCGTCGCAAAGCTCTCGCGCACCTGCTCGAGTGTGAGGTTGGTCGGCAGCCGATAGGTTTGTTCCAGATCCGGCGCTTTGCCGGCAACGTAAATGCGCGCGTCTTCAAACAGCCAGTAGCCTTCCTGCAGAGCTGCACTTTTCGCCTCGATGCGATCTTGGAAATGACCGTTATTGTCGAACGTGTACACGCTCACGCCGCCGAGCTGGGCGCCTTGCTGGCGGCTGCTGATCGCATTGATGATGGCGGCGCCGTCGCTGCTCTTTTGTCGTACCCAAAAACCGCTGGTTGACTGACGCAGCGCTGAAAGCGTGGCGCCTTGCATGTCTGCCTCGAGGCGTTTCGAGCGCTCGTGCAGCATCGCTGAGGCGGGGTTGTAAAGCGTAGTCGCCAGGGTCCCGAGAAGGAACGCGGCGATCACCGCGGGCGCCACGAATTGCCAGGCCGAAACGCCGGCCGCGCGCGCAATGACGAGCTCGTGCCGGCGCGAAAGCGTCAGGTAGCACGACATCGCGCCGACCAGCACCGTGAACGGCAGGATCCGTTCCGTGAGCTGGGGAACGCGGTACATCGAGATTTTTGCGAGCAGCCAAGCCGTGGCATTCGGCCAATCTGCGCCACGCCGCATGAGTTCGACATAGTCGATCATGGCGGCAAGCGCGATAACGCCAATGAACGAGCCGACCACGGAGGCGACAAACCGCATAGCGAAGTAGCGCGAGAGCGTTCCAGCGATCATGGCCGCTCCTAGCTCTCGGCTGCCCGCGCGAGGCGCTCGCCGACGACGGTGGCAAGCCTCGATATGGCAGCCGCAGGTTCGACCGCGCGGCCGCGAGAGATTTGCCAAAGTCCCGCGGCCATTGCACCGAACAAGGCGACATATTGCAGAGCAAGAGCGCTCGGCACCCGCACCCCTACGATCACGCTGACGAAGCCGGTCAACCGCAGCAGCGCCACCGCGCCGATCATGCCCAGCAGCGCCAGCGTCCGGCTTTGCCGCGTCGTCTGCGGCGGTCCGAGAAACGCATAGGCCAGGATGATGAAGGCGAGCGGATAGAGCGGCGTGGCAAGCCGGTCATGCAGCTCCGATCGATATTGATCCGGCTGTGCCGCATGCAGCGCGTCGTCAGAGCGCGGCCACAACAGTTCCCAGATATACTTCTCGCGCACGGTGTAGACGACGTTCTGCGGTCCGCCCGTAAACTGCGAGAGATCGAACGGATAGCGATCGAAGGTCACGATCCTGGGATCGCGTTGCCCGCCTTCGAGACGCTGAATACTGCCACCCTGCAGGACCAAGAACGAGGCCGCATCGTTCTTTACGATTTCGCCCTGCTCGGCGAGATAGGTGGAATGCACAGCGGAATCGCGCCGATCGTCGACAAAGATACCAACCAACAATCCGTTCGGCTTTCGGTCGGCAATGTGGAAGGTGAGATTGCCTCCGACGGTGGTGAAGCGGCCGGGCTGAACGATGTTGGTAAGAATATCGGCGCGCACCTGGGCGCCCCAATCGCGCAGTCCGCGGAGACTGCGGGGCGAGACGTAGGCTGCAATGACGGCGACCAACAGCGAGACGACGACCGCGGAGGCAAGAAACGGCCGGAGCAGTCGCCACGGCGACACTCCGGCTGCGTTCATCACGATGATCTCGGAATCCGAACCGAGCTTATTGAGAACGTGCGCCGCCGCCATCACCAGTGCGATCGGCGCGATCATCATCACCAAAAGCGGTACGATCATTCCAGTGATGCCGACGAAGACGAGCAGCGTCTGCCGTTGGCTTGTGATCAAGTCGAAATCGCGCATCGCCTGCGTGAACCAGATCACGACTGTCAGACTGACCAAGGTGATCAGGAACGCGCCCATGGTGGCGCGAAATATGTACCGGCCGATCGACCCCATTGGACTGAACATCCCCCTTGCCGGCCCAGGCCGTCGCGGCGTTCGCGATGGCGCGGCAGGCCCGGCAGCCGATCTCCCCAGAAGGCCCTAATTTCATGCGTTCACAAAATGGCCCCGCCAAGGCAAAGCTATTGAACATGCACACTAAAGCGTTAATACGGCCGTTTGATAAATCGAGCGGCGACAAGGCCTCATCTCGCATTGCCGGCTTTGCCGACCCGGCAAGTCCGGTACATAAGTCGGTTCGGAACACACAATCCCGCCTTTCGACAGGGGGGCGGCGCGATTCATCAAGGACCTGACATGGCCGCCGCCCTTAAATTCGTTTTCAGCTCATTCGCAGTTCGACGCGATGTTCTCTTTCTGTTCTGCGCCGAGAACATGAAATTTGGGCCTGCGAGCCGGCGTATCGTCTCGCGCCTGGGCGGCCGTTTGCGTGGGGCCGCGGCTGCCGACCATTTCACAGGGAAAAGCGGGTCCAGCCTGGATGTAATTGCCCCTGCCGGCCTCGACGTGCCCCGGCTGGTGGTAATCGGCACCGGCAAGGGCAGGACCTTGACCTCCCGCGACCTCACCAAATTGGGGGGCGCCGCAATGGGAAAACTGCCTAAAGCCGCCGCGGCCGCGACAATCTTCGCCGAACTGGGATCAGGTGTCCTTAAAGCCGACCAGGTCGCCGATCTGGCGCTCGGCGCGCGGCTTCGAGGCTACGCATTCGACCTCTACAAGACCAAGCGTAAAGACGACGATGAAAAGGGGCCGAAAAGGATTGACCTGAACTTTGCCTGTTCGAACCCGGCCGCGGCGGAGAAAGCCTGGACCCGCCGTGCGGCAATCGCGGATGGTGTGGTTCTCGCCCGCGATCTCGTCAATGAGCCCGGCAATGTGTTGTATCCGGGAGAGTTCGCTCGGCGCGCATCGGCTTTGACCAAGTTGGGAGTCGGCGTCGAAGTGCTTGACGTTGCCGCGATGCGCAAGCTTGGCATGGGCGCGCTCATCGGGGTCGCACAAGGTTCCGCGCACGAAGCCCGGGTAGTGATCATGCGCTGGAACGGCGGCAAGCGCGGCGCCGATCCGGTCGCATTCGTTGGCAAAGGGGTCTGTTTCGACAGTGGCGGTCTTTCCATCAAACCGGCTCAAAACATGGAGGACATGAAGGGCGACATGGCGGGAGCCGCCTGCGTCGTCGGCCTCATCCATGCGCTGGCGGCGCGCAAAGCGAAGGTCAATGCGGTCGGCGCGATCGGTCTGGTCGAGAACATGCCCGACGGAAAAGCGCAGCGGCCGGGCGACATCGTCAAAACGATGTCGGGACAGACCATCGAAATCATCAATACCGATGCTGAAGGCCGTCTCGTCTTGGCCGACGTGCTGCACTACGTGAACAAGCGGTTCAAACCAAAATTCATGATCAATCTGGCAACGCTTACCGGAGCGATCATCGTCGCGCTCGGGCAGGAATATGCCGGCCTGTTCTCCAACGATGAAAAGCTCGCCGAGCGGCTGATCAAGGCGGGGGACGCGACCGGCGAACGGGTTTGGCGGATGCCGCTTGGTCCCGAATACGACAAGCTGATCGATTCGAGATCCGCCGACATGAAAAATACCGGCGGGCGTTCGGGCGGCGCGATTACCGCTGCTCAGCTTCTGCAGCGTTTCGTTGACAAGACGCCCTGGGCTCATCTCGATATTGCCGGCACCGGCATGGGCTCGCCACAAAACGACCTCAACCACAGCTGGGGTTCAGGGTGGGGCGTGCGGTTGCTTGAGCGACTTGTCGAAGATCACTATGAGCGCTGAGCGGAAAGACAATGACTGAAATTCTATTTTACCATCTTAAGGGTCAGACCTTGGAGCAGGTGCTACCGCCGCTTTTGCAAAAATCGCTTGAGCGCGGCTGGCGTGTGGTCGTTCAAGCGTCCTCCGACGAGCGCGTCGAGGCGCTCGACGCGCATTTGTGGACCTGGCGCGACGACGCCTTCCTGCCGCATGGGACTTCACGCGATCCGGAAGCGGCTGAACAGCCAATCGTGCTTACCGCCAGTGTGGAAAATCCAAACGGCGCGGCAGTCCGCTTTCTCGTCGACGGCGCGAATTTGATAACGAATGCGGATAATTATCAGCGTATCGTGCTGCTGTTCGATGGCGATGATCCCGAAGCTGTTGAAATGGCTCGCATGCGGTGGAGTGAGGCCAAGGCAAACGGCGCCGAGGTCACCTATTGGAAGGCTGACGAAAACGGCCGCTGGCAACGGCAAATGGGGGCGTGAAAGCAGTTTCCATCTTGGGAAAGCTGCTGCTTCTAAAGCCAGGAAAAAACAAGATTTTACCTAATTCCGAACGAAGCGATTTTAAGTCACTTTAAGCGCGGTTTTTCGCGATTATATCCTTTGCTCCACGCTGTTTTGAGATGCTATAGTGCTCCATGAATAGGCGTTCAGTGAAAAACAAGCGTTCTGCCAAAGCCGCCCCCAAACCCAGCCGAAAAGCTGCCCCTCGCAAGGTCGGCGCGCGCGCTGCGGCAGCCAAAGCGGCTATCGCTTCGCGGCTTTCGGCGCGGAAATCGCAACCGATCAGCGCGCTAAAGCCGCCGTCGGCGAGAAAAATCGTGGCTTCCGAGACTTCCACGATCACAATGGCGCAGGTGACCGCGCTCGGCCATTCCCTGCGGACGCACAAATTCCATGTCGGTCAAACCGTATTTTATACCTCAAGCCCGATCAGTCGCCCTGGCGCGAGTGGCAGCTATAAGGTTGTGAGGCTGCTGCCATCCGACGGCGAGGATTATCAGTATCGCATCAAGAATCCGGGCGAGGCCTTTGAGCGCGTGGCCAAAGAGAGCCAGCTCGAGGTCGAGCACTAGTCGCGCGAGAGGCGACTGGCGCGCGCGGCGGCGCTGCGCCATACTCGCTTAGTTGGGGAAGCGATCATCCCGCATAGGCCTTTTCGATGCTCGGCATTGATCCGGACGTCGGACACTTGCGTTTCTGGGTCGCGTCCGGGGCGGCGGCCCTGCTCGTGCTTGTCTGCGCGCTGGCGCTCGATTGGACGCGGTCGAGAATCATCACCCGGTTCGCCGTGGTCGGGCTTGGGGCCGCTTTCGGCGCAATCTTGGCCTGGGCTTTCCTGGCCGGCGCCGCGGTACGCGATTTGAGCGTCGAACGCCGGAATCTCGAAATGCGCGCGGCGCAACTAACAGCGCAGGTGCTCGCACCGGGTTCGCCGCTTGCCTGTCTGGATGCAACCGGCGGCGAAAATGTCGAGGCGGCATGTGAAAAAGCGCTGTTCGCCGCCCCGGCCACGGTGGCGGCCGCTTCGTCCTATACCGCTGCGCGATTAGCGCTGCTCTCCGATATCGCCGCCTATATTAAGGCCGGTGGCAATCTCGATTCGATGTTGCTGTCGCTGCGCCCCGCGCTTGAGGCCGATCGATTCGGTTTCGTCGCCCATACGCTCGCAGTACGCGACCGGTGCACGAACAGTCGTTGCGGAGCTTTGGCACTACTGCGCGACCCAGAGCGGGTGCGAGCCAATTTAAGCGCGCAAACCTTCGACCGGTATGTCGACCACTATTGGCCACTATGGGGACAGTCCGAGATTCCGGTCGCGGACGCGGCGCCATCGCCCACTGCTACGCTCCCTGCTAGCCAGACGCCGGCGAGTCAGGTGCCGAAAAAGGTTGTCGTCGACGCTGATTTTCCAAGCGCTGCGTCGATTCCTGCCGTCAGCATCATGAAGCCGGAGCCGACAACCTCGCCGGCGAATGTGGCCGGTGATGCCCACGCAGCGTCCGGGCACCGGTCTTCGCGTAAAGCGGGCAATTCCACGCCGGCGGCCGCGACATCCTCGGCAGCGACGTTGATCCCGCCGGTCGATCCCGTCTGGGCGCCCGGCACCACGCCCGCTCCGCCGCCGCAGCCCTCAGCGCAACCACAATCCTCGCCGTTGCCGCAGGCGAGTGCCGGCCAGGCACCGGCAGCGCAATGAGTTGAACGCGCGCCCGTTACCCGGTCAGATGCGGTCAGATGCTGCGCTCCGTCCTCATCGCCAACCGTGGCGAAATTGCCTGCCGTATCGCGCGCACCGCGAAGCACCTCGGCATGCGCACTATCGCGGTCTATTCGCAAGCCGATGCCGGCGCGATGCACACCCGATTATGCGACGAGGCCTATCTGATCGGCGACCCGGAGCCGCGCGCAAGCTATCTCGCGATCGAACATCTGCTCGTAGCGGCAAAGCGAGCCGGCGCCGAATGTATTCATCCCGGCTACGGCTTTCTATCCGAGAACGCTGACTTCGCTGAAGCCTGCGCCCAAGCAGGCCTCGTCTTTGTCGGTCCCCCGGCAAGCGCAATCCGCGCGATGGGCCTCAAGGACCATGCCAAAAGACTCATGGAGCAGGCCGGCGTACCGGTCGTCCCCGGCTATCACGGCGTTCGCCAAGATGCGAAATTCCTGCGGGAGAAAGCCTATCAGATCGGCTATCCGGTGCTGATCAAGCCGTCCGCCGGCGGCGGCGGCCGTGGCATGCGGCGGGTCGACAAACATGCCGATTTTGATGCCGCACTTGAAGGCGCCGTGCGCGAGAGCCAATCGGCATTCGGAAGCGGCAGGATCTTGATCGAGAAATTTGTTGCCTCGCCGCGGCATCTCGAAGTCCAGGTCTTCGCCGACAACCACGGCAACGCCCTTCATCTCGGCGAACGCGATTGTTCGCTGCAGCGGCGCCACCAGAAAGTGATCGAGGAAGCGCCGGCGCCTGGCATGACGCCTGATTTGCGTATGGCAATCGGCAAGGCTGCGGTCGCCGCGGCCAAGGCGGTCAACTATCGGGGCGCCGGTACCGTGGAATTTGTCGCCGACGGCACCGCCGGCCTACGCGCCGACGCGTTCTGGTTTATCGAAATGAACACGCGGCTGCAGGTCGAACACCCGGTCACCGAGGAAATTAGCGGCCTTGATCTTGTCGAATGGCAGTTCCGGATCGCTGCCGGCGAAAAGCTGCCGCTGCCTCAAGAACAGATTCTTTTTGAGGGACACGCCATCGAGGCACGCATCTATGCTGAAGACCCCGAGCACGGCTTTCTACCTTCCACCGGAACCATCGTGGCATTGGAATTGCCCGACAAGATCCGCGTCGACAGCGGGGTCGAAGCCGGCGACATCGTCCCGCCGTTCTACGATCCAATGATCGCCAAGCTCGTCGCCCATGCGCCAACGCGCGAACGCACGCTCGATCAGCTGACGCGAGCGCTCGACGGGACCGTAATCGCCGGCGTGCGAACCAACGTGCCGTTCCTTGCCATTCTGTGTCGAGCCGCGGCGTTTCGTCAGGGCAAAATCGATACCGGTTTTGTCGACCGTAACCTCGCGACTTTGGGGGCAGCACCTCGTGAGGCCGATTGGGGAGCGGCCGCGCGCGGCGCCACACATTTGCTTGAAGCGACTTTCGTCGTGCCGGAAGAGCTCTCTGCAGGTGTGGAGGACCTTCCGGATGAATATTCTCCCTGGGCGGCGCGGGATGGGTTTCAACTCGGTGGCAGGCGCGAAGTCTCGCTGCCAATCATAGTCGACGGCGAGGATGTCGAGGCGGTCATCGGCTATGGAGCCGATGGCCTACGACTTACGGTTCGCGGCGCTGAACCGGCCCCTGACGCACGGCTGTTCCAGTCCGGTGCGCAAGCTTACGTATTGCGCGGCGGCCGCCAGACTCGCGTCCGCATCAAGGACTTTGCGGCGAGTGCCGCCGAGGCCGGCGGCGGGGAGAACGTGATCAAGGCTCCCATGCACGGGCGCGTGCTCGAGCTTCTCGCGGGCATCGGCGATCGCGTGGCCATGGGGCAAAGGCTCGCCGTGATCGAGGCGATGAAAATGGAGCACACGCTGCGCGCGCCATTTGCCGCCGTGGTGAAAGAGCTTCCTGTGAGTACCGGCGCGCAAGTTATAGAAGGCGCCCCGATTATGGTGCTAGAGCCTATTGAGGCTGTCGAGGCTTCGTCAGAGTGAGAAAATATGACCGTTCATCTGATCAAACTCTGCGTCGGTTGCGATTCAGTTCGCGAGCTTGAGGATTGGATCAAGGAGAAGCTCAAGGCCAAGCGCAAAAATCGCGAGAAGCCCGAACACATTCATCGCACCCGCATGGTGCCCAAGCGGGCAGCGGAGCTGGTCGACGGGGGATCGCTGTATTGGGTCATCCGCGGCGAAATCATGTGCCGCCAACGGGTGCGCGCCATCCGCCCCTTCGTCGACAAGGATGGGATCGGGCGTTGCGGCGTCGTGCTCGATCCCAAAGTGGTTCTGGTCGAACCGCGGCCGCATCGCGCCTTCCAAGGCTGGCGTTACCTTGCTCTCAAGGACGCTCCGCGCGATCTCGACAAAGCCGCCAAAGGGGCCGCCGCCATGCCTGAGACTTTGCGGCGCGAGCTCCGCGAGCTCGGGCTGATGTGACCGGCGCCGGTCGTTACCGGAATTGCCGCATGGCGCGCCCGCAGGCGATCACGTAAAGTCCGCGCCCAAAGCACCGGGCCGCAAGGCCTGGTGGCCCGCGGAGCTGCCGGATGATCATTGAAAACGAGAAAGACGTCACGAAAGCGGTACTGAGCGAAATTGCGCGCACCAAAAATCCGCGCTTGCGCGAGATCCTGTCCGCGCTCGTCCGCCACTTGCACGGTTTTGCCCGCGAGGTGAAGCTGACCGAGGAGGAATTTCAGGCGGCGATCGGCTACATCGTCGCCTTGGGGAAGCATACCAACGAGACCCATAATGAAGCTGTGCTGATGTCCGGCTCGCTTGGCTTTTCGAGTTTGATCTGTCTCCTTAACAACGGCAATCGTGGCCAGACCGAAACCGACGCCAATCTTCTCGGCCCGTTTTGGCGCATGAATTCGCCGCGCACGCCGAATGGGGGCTCGATCGTGCGCTCGCCAACTCCTGGTCGGGCGCTGTTTGTCGACGCCTGGTTTCGCGATGTGAACGGCAAGCCGATCGCCGGCGCCGAGGTCGACATCTGGCAATCCTCGCCGGAAGGCTTTTACGAAAATCAGGACCCGGTACAGGCCGACATGAACTTGCGTGGCAAGCTCAGGACCGATGCCGACGGTCATATCAGCTTCCGCAGCGTCAAGCCGGCCGGCTATCCGATTCCGATCGACGGTCCGGTCGGCGAATTGCTGCGCGCGCAGGGGCGCCACAATATGCGCCCCGCTCATCTGCACTTTCTGGTTTACAAGCCGGGCTTCAAGACATTGATCTCGCAACTCTACGTACCCGACGACAAGCACATCGAGACTGACGTGCAGTTCGGCGTCACGCGTCATCTGATCGGCGACTATATTCGTCACGATGAGCCTTGCTCGCGCGCGGCGGACGTCAAACCGCCGTGGTATTCGGTCGAGCATTCCTTCGTGATGGAAAACGGCGCGGCCCGCTTGCCCAAGCCGCCGATCACCGGCAAGGCCGAAGGAGAGCGACCCGAAATCCCGCATTTAGAGGCCGCGGAATGATCCGATATTAACTCGGCACCACTGCCAGCAAAGCGGAGCAATCCGGCCACAGTGGCAAAAGACTGGAATGCCTCGTCGCTTAGATTCCTCGCAATGACGTAAACGGGTATTCAAAAGGGAGAAACGAGATGCAGCGTCGGACAATGCTCAAGGGCATGACAGCCACGGCTGCGGCTGGCGTCTTCGCCCGCGGCGCGGCCGCCGAGACGCCGCTCAAAATCGGCATCAGCATGCCGCTCACTGGCGCCGGCTTCAACGCGGTAGGCCGTCAGCTGCAGGCCGCACTGAAAGTTTACATGCAGCAGCACGGCGACGCAGTCGCCGGGCGGAAAATTCAGATCACCATCCGCGATGATGGCGGCGTTGCCGATAATGCGCGTCGTCTCATTCAGGAGATGATTGTCGGTGAAAAGGTCGACATTCTCGGCATCGGGATCACTCCGACCTCGCTTGCCATTGCACCGCTTGCAACCGAATCGAAGAAAGCCACCCTGGTGCTGAGTTCGGGCGCTTCGATCACGACGACAAAATCTCCTTACTTCGTGCGCGCCGGCTTCATCCTGGCGCCGCAGTCCTGGATCTTGGCCGAATGGGCGGCCAAGAA
>Ga0126383_10003679_pt1 | contig 10217 bp, 4 predicted proteins | sample PanSoiMetPlot_35_FD_96882 | JGI IMG/M metagenome (GOLD analysis project Ga0126383, IMG submission 96882) | Tropical forest soil microbial communities from Panama - MetaG Plot_35 | ecosystem: Environmental > Terrestrial > Soil > Tropical forest > Bulk soil | place: Panama | collected 2016-02-17
CTGCCAGCATATCGATCCGACATCGCAATCAAAGACGACCGCATCGCCGCCATCGGAAAATTCGATGCCGAAGCCAAACAGACGATCAATGCCCGAGGCCTGACCATTATCCCCGGCATCATCGATCCGCATTCGCACGCCGATCTGATCCTCCCTCTCAATCCCAAAAGACAGATTGAATTGATGCGGTGCAAGCTGGCGCAGGGCGTCACCACCACCATCGTCGGCAATTGCGGTCTGGGTTGCGCGCCCGTATCCGACAACGAGGCCGAGGGCATTCTGCGCGCGGTCAACGCGTGGATGACTCCGGAATCGGTCGAATGGAAATGGCGCTCGGTCGGCGAATACCTCGATCGGATCGAATCGAACGGGCTGGCTATGAACATCGCCACGCTTGCGCCGCACGGCCCGGTTCGCATCTCGGCGATGGGGTTGGCGAAAGGCTCTCCGTCGAAATCACAAATGAAAAAGATGCGGGCGATGGTTGAGCGAGCGATGAGAGACGGCGCGCTTGGGCTTTCGACCGGTTTGATCTATCCCCCGGGAATGTATTCCGACACAGTCGAATTGAAAGAGCTGGCGCGCGTCGTGGCCGATTACTGCGGCGTCTACACCAGCCACATTCGCGGATCGAGCGAGACGCTGATCCCGGCGGTGAAAGAGCTGCTCGACGTGGGGCGCGAGACCGGCGTTCGCGTACATCATTCGCACAACGAGGCCGTGGGTCGCGAGCATTGGGCGAAGATTGACAGCGTCCTGGCGATGGAAGAAGAGGCCGAGCGCGAGGGCGCGCAAGTTAGCTTCGATATGTTCCCTTACACTGCCGCGGCCACGATGATGATCGCGATTTTTCCGCCCTGGGCATTAGAAGGCGGCGTAGACCGGCTGATCGAAAGGTTGAGAGATCAAAAGACCCGCCGGCGAATCGAGCGCGACATCGAACGAAAGAAACCTTCGTGGCCGCCGTGGAGAGAAGAAGGCTGGCCGCACAACCTGGTCAGAGCCACGAGTTGGAACGCGATCTTCATCGGCTATGTCGAATCCAGCCAGAACAAACGCTACGAAAAACGCAGCCTGGCGGAGCTTTCCGAGTTGACAGGTAAACGGCCGTTCGACGCGATCTCGGATTTGATCATCGAGGAACGCGGGCAGGTTTCGATGCTGATCTTCGAGATCAGCGGCGAACGCGATGAACGCAAATTGCTCGGCAAATACGCCCGACATCGTTTGAGCGCCTTCTGCACCGACGCCGAAGATTACGGGCGCGGATTGCCGCATCCGGCGGCCTACGGCGGGTTTGCCCGAATCTTGTCGAAATATGTTCGTGAAGATCGCGCGTTCACACTTGAAGAAGCCGTCCGCAAGATGACCTCATATCCCGCGAGGATTTTCGGATTAAAAGATCGCGGCGTCATACGTCCTGGGGCGTTCGCTGACCTGACACTCTTCGATCCGAACCGCATTAATGATCGCGCGAGTTTTGAAAAACCGAGGCGCGAGGCAACCGGAATCAAGCTTGTGATCATCAATGGTCACGTCACCTTTGAAAATAATCAGGCCTTAGACAATTTGCCCGGATCTGTGATTAGAACCTGGGGATAAATGCGCCTGATTTATTAGCTAGTCTCTTCTTCCCAACACTTTCTCTCAATTCCCGGTATCCTTACTCTACTCTGCCGGAGAGAGATCGAAAGCCTTTTCCAGAAGCCTGTCTCTGGATGGCGCAGACCCCTGCTCAAAATTGATAACCAATATTTATATTAGAGCTGCTGAAGGTACGTGTAAGTGTGTCGCTCTCGCCCCGTAATGAAACAACAACAGACCTTACAGGAGAAAAGCAATAACTATGATTTCAGCACGGAATGTATTTGCAGCGTTGCTAATTGTCGCGGCGTTTCTGCTTGGCTCATGGCCAATCAGCAGCGCGTCGGCGATGTATGACGGCGATGACAACGAAGCCGAGATTATAGGGCCGATCATCAGTCTTCCCAGCACGGAAGGATTTATAGGTCAATGGCAGGTCGGCAGATCAAAAGTCAATGTGACCGCGGAGACCAAAATTGACCAATCGCGTGGCCGTGCGGCCATCGGCGCAATCGTTGAAGTCGAAGGCATAAAACAGAACGACGGCTCGATCAACGCCACCGAGATCGAAGTCAAGTTCGCCCCACCGAACGGATTACCGATCAAATTTTCAGGTAAGATCGAAGAACTGCCGAGCACTCCGAACCGCGTCGGCGATTGGAAAGTCGCCGGCAAGGTCATTCACGTTTCCGCCATGACCAAAATAGAAGAGGATCGTGGACAGATCGCCGTCGGAGTATTTGTCGAAATCGAAGGCCTGATTCAGACCGACGGCTCGATCAATGCGCTCAGGATCGAAGTCAAACCGGATGGCGTCTCAGGCATTCCGGTCAAATTCCTCGGACGGGTTGAGAAACTTCCGGACACGAATACGAGGGTCGGGGATTGGGTCGTGAGTGGCCGCACGGTTAGGGTCACTGCGAACACCGAGATCAAACAGGAACGTTTTCAATTGATGGTCGGCTCGCTGGTCGAAGTCGAAGGCGTGGTGCAGCTCGACGGCGTGATTATCGCCACCGAGATCGAAGTCATGGCTAACATTGACAACCCGACGCTCTTCGTCAGCTTCAGTGGCGTTATCGAATCGTTGCCGAATACGGCCAACTTTATCGGAGATTGGAAGGTCAGCGGGCGCATAGTCAAAGTCACCGATAAGACTGTGATAAATGCCGAGCGCGGACGCGTAGTGGTCGGCGCTCACGTCTTGGTCAGCGGCGCGCTGAACATTGACGGGTCGGTCAACGCGCAGAAGATCGAAGTCCGTGAAGCTCCGAACCCGCCTGGTTTCATTCGCTTTTTGGGCCGGATCACCGCGTTGCCCAACACACAGGACCTGGTCGGCGACTGGAAAGTCGGCGAAAGGGTCGTGCATGTTTCGGCGAACACCAAAATTGATCAGGACAAGGCCAAGGCCGCCGTCGGCGCCCTGGTCGAAGTCGAAGGCATGCTGCGCAACGACCGCTCGGTTGACGCGATGAAGATCGAGGTCAAGAGCGCAGTCAACGACACAGCCAACTTCATCCGGTTCTTCGGCGAGATCAGCGCTCTGCCGCCCGCGCAATCCGGCGCCGACGGGAACGACTCCGGCGGAAAACTGGTCGGCGACTGGACCATCGGCGGCAAAACCGTTCACGTCGGCGAGCGCACGCGCATCCGCCAGGAGCACGGCGCTCCGCGCATCGGCGCCTTCGTCGAAGTCGAAGGAAACCTGAGGACCGACAACACCATTGACGCTAACGTGATCGAGGTCGAACTCGACGCGAACAGTCCGGATGGCGCGGTCGGCTTCATCAATTTCTATGGCCAGATCAAGGCGCTGCCGCAAGGAGGGCTGATCGGCGATTGGACGGTCGGAACAAAGACCGTACATGTCACCGATAAGGTCAAGATCGAACCGGATCGCGGCAAGGTCATGGTGAACGCCTTCGTCGCGGTCCGCGGCTATCTGCTCAAGGACGACACGGTCAGCGCGATCAAGATCGAAGTCCGGCGCCCGCCCGACAGCGCCAACGCCAACGTCAACCGCAGCCGCGTCGAATTCTTCGGGACGATTACCGCTCTACCCGATACCAAAAACAACATCGGCGATTGGACGGTCGGCGGAAAGATCATCCACGTCAAAGAGCGCACGGAGATCTTCCGCGAACGCGCCACCATCGCGCTCAACGTGACCGCCGAAGTTCACGGCGCCGAATTGGCGGACGGCTCGATAGACGCGAAGTTCATCGAGGTCGAGCACGGCCCCGCCGGCGCCTCCTTCGTCGCATTTGCGCCGGTGGCCTCGGTCAACGCGGGCAACTATCAGGCGATGACTGCGGGTTCGGCGATCACCGCAGCCTTCGGCAGCAACCTTGCGTCGCGAGTCGAATCGGCGAGTAGCCTGCCGCTCCCCACCACACTCGGTGGAGCTTCGGTGCTGGTTGACGGCATGCCCGCGGGACTTTTCTACGCCTCGCCGAATCAAATCAACTATCTTGTTCCCGACGGGGCGCCGCCCGGCACGGCTCAGGTGACAGTGATGAAAGACGGCAATGTCGTCGCCCAGGGGTCGCTCGACCTCGGCGTCGTAGCGCCCAGCGTCTTCACAGCCGACTCGAGCGGAAGTGGGAGGCCTGCCGGAATCCTGCTGCGGGTCAGGGCCACGGGAGAGCAAGTTTACGAACCACTGACCGGCTCGGCGATCACCCGCCAGCCTGGCGACAGGCTCTTCATGGTTCTGTTCGGAACAGGCATGAGCGCAGTCGAGGATTCGGACGGCAACGCCGCCAACGGCTTCGCCGAAAACATCCAGGCGACAATCGGTAATCTCAATGCGCCGGTCGCCTTCGCCGGCGGCGCGCCCGGATTCGCCGGACTCCAACAGATGAACATCGAGATTCCAGCCAACGCCACCGGATCGGATCTCATGTTGCTCATCAAGGTGAACGACGGCGATGGCAAACTGGTCCGCGCCAATGCGGTGACGATCTCGGTCCAGTAAAACGAACCGGGGTTTTAGATACAAAGGGTCGAAGGGTCGAAGGGTCGAAGGATGGAAAGGGTAACTTGAGGACGAAATAACCGCTCTTTCCTTCGTTCCCTTATCCCTTTGACCCTTTGTGTTTTCCTGTTTCTCATCAACTAATTCCTATATCTCCCCACGCACAATGCAGCCATAAACTGATGTCGACCGTCGCGCGTCTGGTTCGACTACCCAGTTGTAGCGTATAATCTCTGTGTAGCCGGGGAGGAGGTGAGGAGGAGGTGAAATGATGGCAGCCAGTCAACTCGATTTGATTATGAGCCAAGTACAGCAGCTCTCGGCAAACGAACAGTTACAACTGATCAAACGCGTGGCTGATCTGCCCGAACGCGCTGAAGGGGAAAGCCAACCACCTTCCGATGAGATCGGGGATATTGGAATGGCAAATGGCGAAGCGCAAAGGCCGGAAGCTTTTCCTCCAGGTGACCGCGCGCTGGCGCGCGCCGCCAGCTTGCGCGACTTTACCGCTGACCGGCAGTGGCCAGCCGACCACCGCGATGAATACGCCGGACAATGGGTCGCGCTCAAATTTGGGCGCCTCATCAACCACGGCAAGAATGCCAAAGAAGTTCACCAGGCCGCGCAAGACGCCGGCCATTCGGACGCGCTGCTGGTACTCGTCGAACTCAGCGATGCGCCTCCGTTCATCCTCTGACTATGCCACATCAACTTATCTTTGCCATCCGCGAAGCCTATGACACGCGGCTTGATGGTATTACGATAGAAGCCCGACTCGGATTGGGAGCGAGTTCCGTCATCTGCCAAGCTAAAAATGATACTGGCGGGCAATCTTTTAGGGCGTGAAGGCTGGTTGCAGAAAGTTCGTTTGGCCGTGGTGGATTAAGACTCAACGCTCTACATCAGCCCCTATCGGGAACAGGTTTGACGCCACGTGCGGAGGTTCCCCCTATGAATGAGCAATTCAAATACGATGTTAAAATAATGCCGCTCGCATTTCCCGGCCTGCGAAGCAGGCGAAAGAGTAAAGCCTTGGGGTGGAGCGCAAGCGGAACCCCAGGAAACGATGACCACACATAGACAAGCTCGCGAAGCGAGCGACAGGCGATCGCTGCCGCCCACTTCGCGGGCTGATTGCGCATTCCGTCCCGTACTCAGGGCTTCCCCCCTGGGTACGGGACTTTATGCTGCCGCCCGCTTCGCGGGCTAAAAGCAAGGAGATCACTTGTGGCATTCACAGACGCCCAACTCAGCCAGAATCGCCCGGCCAGTGTGCGCAATATTGACCTGCCCCGACGCGAACGTTATCACCCGTCGCCCGCCGATTGGCGCGACGAAACGCTCTACTTTCTGCTGCCTGATCGTTTCAGCGACGGACAGGAGCAGACGCGGCCTTTGCTCGACCGCCGAAATCCGGCGACCGCGCGTCCTGCGCTTTCCAATGGCGAGTCGTGGCGATGGGATCGCTGGGCGCAATCGGGCGCGGAGAGGTGGCAGGGCGGAACATTGCGCGGGATTCGCTCCAAACTCGGTTACCTGAAGAGGCTCGGCGTGACAGCGATCTGGATCGGGCCGATCTTCAAACAACGCGGCCATGTCGACTCCTATCACGGCTACGGCATTCAAGACTTCCTCGACGTTGATCCGCATTTCGGCGACCGGCGCGAGCTGGTCGAGTTGGTCGCCGACGCGCACGCCGCCGGATTGCGCATCATCCTCGACGTCATCTTCAACCATTCAGGATCGAACTGGCTCTACCCACCGGATACTCCGGGCGGGCCTTTTATGCCGCGATATACCGGCGGGCGTTATCCATTCGGTTCATGGCGCGGCGATCAGGGTCAGCCCGTAGCGCGGATTCAAAGCGGCGAAGACGGCGTGTGGCCGGTGGAGTTGACTGACACCGAGGATTACACGCGAGCGGGCGCGGGCGATCTGGGCGCGGGCGATCTGGATGACCCGCAAGCCGAGCACAAGCGATCGGACTTTTTCGATCTACGCGACTTCAGGTTGGATCACGGGCAGACGCTGAGCGATCTTGCGCGTTGTTACAAATACTGGATCGCGTTGACCGATTGCGACGGCTTCCGCATCGACACGCTCAAGCACGTAAGCTACGACGAGGCGTACAAATTTTGCGGCTCGATCAAGGAATTCGCAGCCAACCTGGGCAAAAGCGATTTCTTCCTGGTCGGCGAGGTCGCGGGCGGCGATTACAACGAGGATCGCTACCTGGATGTCATCGGGATGAACTTGAATGCGGCGCTAGACATCGGCGAGATGCGAATGAGTTTGAATGGCGCCGCCAAAGGACTCGACGCGCCCAGTCGATATTTCAACGGGTTCGATCCTGGCCACGCCGTGATGGGATCACACCGGAATCTGGGGCGGCGCCACGTTTCGATACTGGATGATCATGACCACGTCTTCGGCGATAAGCTACGGTTTTCAAGCGAAGCGGCTTCCGAGCATCAGGTCGCCGCCGGGGTGATCCTGCAACTCTTCACTCTGGGCATTCCCTGCATTTATTACGGAACAGAGCAGGCTCTGGCTGGCCCCGAAGCCTCAGAGCGCATGTGGCTGCCGGAGTGGGGGAGTTCGGATCGTTACTTGCGCGAAGCGATGTTCGGCCCGGCGCATCCCCGGAAACACGGACGGGACGGGCTGGCGGCGCCTCCTGATGACTTGGATACTTCCCTGCCCGGCTTCGGCCCGTTCGGAACCGCCGGTCATCATTGCTTCGACGAAGCGAACCCGGTCTATCTGCGCGTCGCCGCGGCCTGCGAAGCGCGGAAGAAATATCCTGTCCTGCGTTACGGACGACAATACTTGCGCCCAATCGCCGGGGTCGGGGCGGAAGATTTCAAAGACGCCGGCGCGGGAGATATCGTGGCCTGGTCACGCATTCTGGATGATGAGGAGGCGTTGTGCGTGGTCAATTCAAATGGGCGCGAAGAACGCGGCGCCGGCGCGCTGGTTGACGCTGATCTTAACCTTCCGGGAAGCGTGATGATTGTGGTTCTCAACACGGCGCAGGCGGCGGGGATCAACGCGTCACATCCGGTCGGGGAGACGATCCCCGTCAAAAGAACTTCTGACGGAACAGCCTACGTGGAAATTCACCGCCTTCCCCCATCCGAGGCGATTGTTCTGATAAATCACCCTTAAACAGTACCGCAAACAGCGCCGCTGAGTTTACGGAAGAAAATCAACACAAAGGGCCAAAGGGTCAATGGAAGAAGAGGGATGGGAGGCGCCTATCACCTTGCTCTTCCTTTGACCCTTTGACCCTTTGGCCCTTTGTGTTGATCTATACGCCGATTGCAACCCGCTCTAGACGTCCGAAAGCTTGAACTTTCCCGACCACTGCATACGAATCGGAACCTTGTAGCCTTTCGGTTTGATAGCGGACACTTCGACGTATTCTTCGACTGGTTTCAAGCCCGGCTGCATCTTCATACATTGCATGCCCGTAAACTTCACACATTGCGCCTGCAGGTGCCTCAGAAGAAAATCTGAGGCGGACTTGTAAAGCTCAACCGGATCCAGTCTGCACTCTTCAGACGCGATGGGCGTCTCCGGAAAGCTCACTGTCGCGTCGTATCGAAGTTCAAATACGCCGTCTTTAAAACGGAGCGGTTGAATCCCGCGTTCTTCGGATTCAAGATGGTGTTCCAGCGCAGGCGTCTTCCAGGTCAACCCCGTTCGATAGAGAGTGTTTGGTTGTAACACCTGCCCCGTATACGCGATGTATACTCCCCGCGGGTCGGTAATGTAAATGTATCGCCAGTGCTTTCCGCAACCCATCATAATAGGTAGTAGTCCGATAATTCCTAATGACGCCACTATGTATGTTAAAACCGGGACGTCAGGCATCTGAGACATTTGCGTCACGCCTAAAAGCGCCAGCGCGGAAAGCGATATAACAACTCCCATTATGCTCATTATAAATAACCATCGTTGTTTCTTGCTCCTGCCCCCGGGTCGGTAAAAATACAGAACCTGCGGCACGTTCGTAATCCAGGCGACAATCCCCCCCCACACAATTCCGGTCCCTACGGCGACCACGCGGTAAGGAAGTAGCAACACCTCGCCACTCATTAAAAATTGGATCAGATTGGCGAGTAGCACCCAGGCGGTCGGAATGAAAGACGCCATCACGAAGGCGGAGTAGTTGAATGACTGACTGGCCAATCGCTTCGCTTTGCGTTTTTTCTTGTATCGAACACGGTCGTCCTCGCGAAACATCCCTTTCCCTCCTTGCCCGATTGTCGAAAAAAGTCGTAATTGAGCATGGAAAACTTTATCATTACGCAAAGCGATTTTCACATCGGCGCGGTGATAAAATGGCCTGTAACCGGAGATCATCGCTCGCCGTACTCATCATTGCTACATCCTTGCGGAAGGCTTTATAGTCACGCGTCAACACCACAACCCGATTTCACTTTCAGAGAGGATCGTCTATGCGCAGGAACAGGCTTATCTATTCGACGCTCGCGCTGGCCCTCTGCTTGATCGCGCCCGTGTCAGCGCAGAACAAACTTACCAGCCCGAAAGACCATTTCGGCTTCAACATCGGCGACGACTATCAGCTCGCCAATTACACACAGTACGAAGCCTATATTAAAAAACTCGACCAGGAGTCGGATCGCATGAAGGTGTTCGAGATGGGCAAATCGGCCGAAGGCCGCACGATGTATCTGGCCATCATCACCACGCCTGAAAATCATAAAAAGCTCGATCGCTACAAAGAAATCTCGCGGCGGCTGGCGCTGGCCGAAGGGCTGACTGATGAAGAGGCTCGAGCCTTAGCCCGAGAAGGCAAGTCCGTCGTCTGGATTGACGGCGGTTTGCACGCGACCGAGGTTCTGGGCGCGCAGCAATTGATCGAGACGATCTGGCAGCTGAACAGCCGCACGGATGTAGAGACGATGCGTTTTCTGAACGACGTGATCGTGCTCTGCTGTCTGGTCAATCCCGACGGGATGGAATTGGTGTCGAACTGGTATATGCGCGAGCCGGACGGCGCCAAGCGAAGCACATCGAACATCCCGCGGCTCTACCAAAAGTACATCGGGCACGACAACAACCGTGATTTTTATATGTCCGCGCAGCCCGAAAGTGAGGCGATCAATCGAATCTTTTACCACGAATGGTTTCCACAGATTATTTACAACCACCATCAGACGGGGCCCGTGGGCACTGTCATGTTCGCGCCCCCGTTCCGCGACCCGTTCAACTACAACTTCGATCCGCTGGTGCCGCTGAGCATTGATCTGGTCGGCGCGGCTATGCATTCGCGGTTCGCGCTCGAAGGCAAGCCGGGCGTGACGATGCGTTCGGGTTCGAGCTATTCGACGTGGTGGAACGGCGGATTGCGGACGACCGTCTATTTCCACAATATGATCGGGTTGCTCACCGAAACGATTGGTAATCCGACCCCGATGGATATCCCGCTGGCGCTCAGAAATCAACTGCCGCGCGCCGACCTGCCATATCCGATCGCCCCGCAAAAATGGCATTTCCGGCAATCAAGCGAATACTCGATCACGGCCAACCGCGCGGTGCTCGACGTCTCATCGAGGCATCGCGAGCAGTTTCTGTTCAACGCCTATCAGATGGGCAAAAACGCCATCGAACGCGGCGGCCGCGA
>Ga0126383_10003680_pt1 | contig 10213 bp, 12 predicted proteins | sample PanSoiMetPlot_35_FD_96882 | JGI IMG/M metagenome (GOLD analysis project Ga0126383, IMG submission 96882) | Tropical forest soil microbial communities from Panama - MetaG Plot_35 | ecosystem: Environmental > Terrestrial > Soil > Tropical forest > Bulk soil | place: Panama | collected 2016-02-17
CCACGAGGTCCATATTGGCGCTGCCCAGCACCGTGACCCGAGTCGGCATGACAACGGAATACCACGGCTGCCGGCACATGCCTTCGATAAGGTTGCAGTGACGGCTCCGGGAGGCGCTGCGTGAATACAGCTCGGCTGCGGTTCCGGCCACCGCCCGTATTGCTGTTCTCGCCGGCTCCATGGACGGCGACGTGGTACCTGTTCTGTTCGCTGCTGCTGGGAGCCGTTGGATTCGCCGTTGCGCTGACAGTAGTGCTCGCCGGCGCCGTCCTCGGCTGGCTGTGGCTCGGCCTGCCGCTGCTCGCGGCCGGGCTGGTCGTCACGCGCGCTCTGGCGAGCGTCGAGCGGCACCGGATCCGGCCGCCGATACCGGCGCCGTACCGCCCGGTGGGCAAGCGCGGGCTTCGGGCGCGACTCGCCGAGCGGGTGCGCGACCCGGCCACGCGACGGGACGTGGTTCTGCTCGTCGTCCTGTGGGCGCCGCTGTTCGTGTTCGACACGGTTGCGCTGACGTTGTGGCTGGTCAGCGTCGCGCTGGTCAGCCTGCCGATCTGGTATCGGTACGTGCCGACCACGTTCGACAACGGCACCACAGCGCACGGTGTGGCGTTCGGCTCGTTCCCGAACGGCCCCCACGGCGCGGGTGCGCGCGGCGTGTTCGTCGGCGACCTATCTACCGCACTGCTCGCGGCAGCAGTCGGCTTGGTGCTGCTGGTCGCCGCCGCGAACTACGTCGTCGTGGCCGCCGCACGCACGCACGTGGCGATCACCCGCGCCCTGCTACGCCCTACGACCGACTCGCACGCCGCGGCCCGGCAGACGTTGAGCGCCGACGCGGGGGTAGGCGTCGCGCGTTGATCGGTCAGCCGTAGCGGTACTCGCGCAGCAGGCCGCGGCTGATGATCGTCTTCTGGATCTCGGACGTTCCCTCGCCGATGAGCAGGAAGGGCGCCTCGCGCATGAGCCGTTCGATCTCGTATTCCGTGGAGTAGCCGTAGCCGCCGTGGATACGGAACGCCTCCTGCGTTACCTCGGCGCAGTATTCGGAGGCGAGCAGCTTCGCCATCCCCGCCTCGACGTCGTTGCGCTCACCGGCATCCTTCAGCCTGGCTGCATTCACCATCATCAGGTGTGCCGCCTCCACCTTGGTCGCCATCTCGGCGAGCTTGAACGCGACCGCCTGGTGGTCTGCGATCGGCTTGCCGAACGCCCTGCGTTGCTGGGCATACGCGACGGCGAGCTCAAACGCCCTTAACGCAACGCCGCATCCTCGGGCGGCCACATTCACCCGGCCCACCTCGATGCCGTCCATCATCTGGTAGAAGCCGCGGCCCCGCACCCCGCCGAGAATCGACGACGCCGGCACGCGCACGCCGTCCAGCACCATCTCGGTCGTCTCGACGCCCTTGTAGCCCATCTTGTCGATCTTGCCGGGTATGGTGAGCCCGGCGCGGGTCTCGCCGAAGCCGGGCTCCTTCTCGATCAGGAACGTCGTCATGTTCCGGTACACAGACTCGGCGCCCAGGTCGTCACGCACCAGGGTGGCAACGACGCCTGCGCGGGCACCGTTGGTGAGCCACATCTTCTGCCCGGTAAGCACGAAGTCGTCGTCGCCTTCGACCGCGCGCGTCTTGATAGCCGCGACGTCCGAGCCGCATTCCGGCTCGCTCATCGAGAACGCTCCCCGCAGCTCGCCGGTGGCCATGACCGGCAGCAACCGCTGCTTCTGCTCCTCCGTGCCGTGCTGGGCGATCAGGTAGGCCACGATGAAATGTGTGTTGATCACCCCGGAGATCGACATCCAGCCCCGCGCGAGCTGCTCGACGACCAGCGCGTAGGTCAGCAGCGACTCGCCGAGCCCGCCGTACTCCTCGCTGATCGTCAGGCCGAACAGGCCTATTTCCTTCATGCCCTCGACGATCGCGTCGGGGAACTCGTCCTTGTGCTCGAGCTCCGTCGCATGCGGCAGGATCTCCCGGTCCACGAAGGTCTTGACCGTTGTCAGGATCTCCGTCTGGATCTCGGTCAGGCCGGAGGTCTGGGCAAGGCGGGGCATGTCGGACGCTCCTCGGAGAACGGGATGTTACCGAGAAGTATCGGCCCGGCGTACCGGGGCGCCAACGGTGAGATGACTCTCAGTGGTGGTTGCCCTCGAGCTTGGCGAAGTCGACCGTCTGGCTGTCCGGCGGCGGAGTGACGGAATACGCCTTGCCGTACTCGGAGAACGTCAGCGCGCCACCGGTGCTCGACGGGTCGACGATCTTGACGATCACCGGCGGACCGTTCGCGGCGACATAAAGCTCCGAGTGGTCGGATTCGGAGCGGTACTTGATCGCGGGAGTGCCGTTGACCGTGGCCGGGCCCACCTTGTGAAGGTCGGCGTCGGAGGGGCTGCCACTGGCGGACATCATCTGGCTGACGAAGGAATCCTTGTCGAAGGACTTGGTCAGATCGGAGAACCGGGCGTCGTTGGCGGGCACCTTCACCCACTTTCCGTGGAAAAGCGTTACCGCGGCCGCACCGCCCTCCTGCTGCCACAGCGAGTCGGGCGCCTTGAAGTACACCGACTGGCCGCCCGGGTTGATCAGCTCGATCTTCAGGCCCTCCTGGACGATCGAGCCGGCCGCCTGGTGCTGACCGAAGTGAATGTCGAACTGGATCGGTTTGCCGGTGTCGTCTGCGCCGCTACCGATCATGTGGAACGACGTGGCGGCCTGCATCGCCTGTTGCACGCTCGCCTTAAGGCCGGCTACCGAAGTGCTCGATCCGGTGGCCGGTGCGCTGGACCCGCGCGACGGGGTGCCCTTGGTGCTGGAGCTGCAAGCCGCGATCACCGTCACGCAAGCGATGGCCGCGGCGATGCCGAGATGCTTGCGCATTCCGTCGCGTCGGTGCGCTGGTTGACGGATCATGCTGGCGAACTCTAACCGATGTCCGGGCCGACGGTCCTACTCGGGAACCGGCGGGCACTCGGACGGCCCTGGCCGCCGTCGACCGGGACGTTCACGCCGGTGATCCAGGAAGCGCGGTCCGAGAGCAGGAAAGTGACGACGTCGGCCACCTCGTCGGCAGTACCGAGCCGTCCCCACGGGAACTCTCCGGAGAGCCACGCCGCGAACTCGTCCGGATGCTCGATCCGAAATTGATCGTGCCCGCCACCCGGGATCAGGATCGAGCCGGGGCTCACCGCGTTGACCCGGATCGACAACGACGCCAGCTCGTGCGCGAGCTGCGTCGCCAGCGCGATCTCGGCGGCCTTCGCGGTCGCGTAGCTCGTCCGGGGCGTGGGCCGCATGCCGCTGATCGACGAGATGATCACCGCCGAGCCGCCGCCGGGCATGTACCGCGCGGCGGCGCTGATCAGTGTGGCCGCGTGCACCACATTGAGCTTCAGCGTGTCAGCGATGCTGGCCGCCACCTCGTCCGCGGCGGCGCCGAGGACCGCGCCGCCCACGGTCCCACCCGCGTTGGCGACCACGTGGTCGAGCCCCTGCAACTCGCCGGCCAGCGCGTCGACGGCGCCGACCAGCTCGGCGATGTTGGTCACGTCGGCGGTGTGCGCAGCGACGTGGGTGCCGTGGTGGGCGAGGTCCTCGCGCGCGGCGGCGAGCCGGGTGGCATCGCGGGCCACCAGGCCGACATGTGTGCCCTCCTCGGCGAGCCGGTGCGCGATGGCCAGGCCGATGCCAGCGCTGCCGCCCGTGATGATCGCGCGGGTGCCCGCCAGATGCAGGTCCATCACGACTCGGGCGGTGTGAAGGCGGAAGTACGGGTGAGGCCGGCCGCGCGGCCCTTGGCGGCGATCACCAGGGCCATCTTGCGGGACGCCTCGTCGATCATCTCGTCCCCCAGCATTGCCGAGCCCTTCATGCCGCCCGCCGCGGACGTCGCCCACTCATACGCGTCCAGGATGAGCTCGGCGTGGTCGTAGTCCTCCTGGGCCGGCGCGTACACCTCGTTGGCGGCCTCGATCTGGCCCGGGTGCAGTACCCACTTGCCGTCGAAGCCGAGTGCAGCGGAACGCTCCGCGACGCGGCGGAAGCCCGCGACGTCGCGGATCTGCAGGTAGGGCCCGTCGATCGCCTGCTTGTCGTTCGCCCGCGCTGCGATGAGGATCGACATGAGGATGTGGTGGTAGGCGTCGCCGACGTCGTAGCCCGGCGGCTGTTCGCCCACGACGAGCGACTTCATGTTGATCGACGCCATGAAGTCCGCCGGCCCGAAGATGATCGTCTCGACGCGCGGTGACGCTTGTGCGATCTCGTTCACCGCGAGCAACCCGGCGGCGTTCTCAATTTGCGCCTCTATGCCGATGCGCCCGACCTCGAAGCCCATTGTCTTCTCGATCTGGCTAAGCGTCACGGAAAGCCACTGCACCTGGGCGGCGCTTTGCACCTTGGGCAGCATGATGCAGTCGAGGTTGGGCCCAGCGCCTTCGACTACCTCGATCACGTCCCGGTACGTCCAGTGCGTTGTGAGGTCGTTGACGCGCACCACACGGGTCTTGCCCTCCCAGCCCTCCTCGTTCAACGCGGCAACGACGTTCTTGCGCGCCTCCGGCTTGGCGAGCGGAGCAACGGCATCTTCGAGATCGAGGAACACCTGGTCCGCCGGCAGCCCCTTTGCCTTCTCGAGGAAGCGCGGATTGCTGCCGGGAACAGCGAGGCACGACCGGCGGGGCCGCAGCGTCTGGCTCATGGGCCCGAGCATGCCACCGCGCGGGCGTCCGGTCTGTGACGGTCGGCTCAGTCGATATCGGTCGGCGCGCTCCGGGCGCGCACCACTACCGCCAGTCCGGCCAGCAGCAGTGCGATGCCGGGTAGTGCGGACGCGGGTGGGCGCTGGTGCAGCCACAGGTACGCCACGAGTGCGGCGCCTGGGACCTCGAACAGCAGCGCCAAGCTGACGACGGTGGGGCTGGTCGAATGCAGCACGACGTTGATGAGCGTGTGCCCGAGCAGCTGTGCGCAGACAGTAACGAGCACGATCTTGAGCCACGCGTTGCCGGAGAACCCCGTGACGTGCACGCCACCTATCCCGCATGCGATCAGCAGCAGGACTGCACAGGTCGAGTAGCAGGCCGTCGTGTACGTCGCGGTGGACATCCGCACCCGCGCCGCCGCGCCGATCGTGACGTATACCGCGGCAGCCGCACCTGCGGTGAGCGCGAGCAGGTCGCCGGCGAGCGCGCGAGCGGAAACGGCGATGTCGGCACCGGCGACGAGCCCGGCGCCGAGCGTGGCCACGCCGATGCCGACCCAGGCGCTGCGGGGCAGCGTGCGCCCGGCCACCATCGCCAGCAGCGCGGCGAAGATCGGCTGGGTGCTTACCAGCGCGGTCGCCGAGGCGACCGAGGTCATCGTCAGGCTGGGCACCCACGTGCCGAAGTGGACGGCAAGCGCGACCCCGGCGAGCAGGGCGGTGCCCCACGCCCGCGCGCCGACGCGCAACTCCCGGACCGCGAGAGCGGTGATGCCGGCGCCGAACACGTTGCGCCACAGGGCGATCGCAAGCGCTGGCGCCGCGGTGGCGGCCATGAGCGGCCCGGAAAACGACACTCCGGCGATCGCCACGGCGAGCAACGCCCCGTCACGCGGTGGTGGCGGGGCGAGGTCACTCGCCGCCACACCTGCCACATCGGCCATCCTGGCACGCACGGTCACCGGAAAACGGCGCGGCGACGACTAGCCTTCACACACGTGAGCGCAGTGTCGAGGGTGTTCATCGCCCACCTCGCGGGCATCGGCGTCTTCGATCCGAACGGTGATCAGATCGGCCGGGTACGCGAGGCCGTCGCCACCCTCCGGGTCGGGCGGCAGCCGCCGCGCGTGCTCGGGCTCGTCGTCGAACTGTTGCACCGGCATCGCATCTTCGTCCCCATGGGACGGGTCACGCGCATCGAGAGCGACGCCGTCGCGCTCAGCACCGGCACGGTGAACATGAGGCGTTTCGAGCGGCGGCCCAGCGAGCTGCTCGTGCTCAGCGAGCTGCTGGACAGGACGGTGACGATCAGCGAGGACGGTCGGGGGGTGAGCATCGTGGACGCGGCGATGGAGCAGAACCGCATCAACGACTGGGAGATCACCAAGCTCGCGGTGCGCGGAGTCGGCAGCCGGATCACCCGGCGTCGCAGCGAGCTGTTCCAGGTCGACTGGAGCGAGGTCGACGGGCTGTCCCTCTCCGAGACGAGTCAGGGCACCGGCGCGCTGCTGTCTGTGCTCGCGGGCATGCGCCCGGCCGACGTGGCGGCGGCGCTGCGCGACATGCCGCAGAAGCGCCGCGTGGACGTTGCCCTGGCACTGGACGACGACCGACTGGCCGACATCCTCGAGGAGCTGCCCGAGGACGACCAGGTGCGGCTGCTGTCGGCGCTGGGCGACGAGCGTGCGGCTGACGTTCTGGAGGCGATGGACGATGACGACGCCGCCGACCTGCTGGGCGAGCTGCCCTCCGACGAGCAGGAGCGCCTGCTCAAACTCATGGAACCCGAAGAGGCTGCGCCGGTGCGCCGCCTGATGACCTACGAGGAGTTCACCGCCGGCGGGCTGATGACCACCGAGCCGGTGATCCTGCTCCCGGACGCCACCGTGGCCGAAGCGCTGGCGCTGGTGCGCAATCCAGACCTCCCCACAGCGCTGGCCGCGCAGGTCTTCGTGGTGCGTCCGCCGCAGGCGACGCCGACCGGCCGGTTCCTCGGCACGGCAAGCGTGCAGCGGCTGCTGCGTGAGGCGCCGTACGCGCTGGTCAGCGGGTTGGCGGACAAGGATCCGGCGGCGCTGCGTCCGGATACGCCGATCGCCGAGGTCACCCGGCACCTGGCCACGTATGACCTCGTGGCTGCCCCAGTGGTGGACGAAAACGACCGCCTGCTCGGGGCGGTGTCGGTCGACGACGTACTCGACCACCTGCTGCCCGAGGATTGGCGCGACGTGATCGCCGGGACCAACGGCCATGGCTGATCGTCGCGACCGCATCGACCAGCCGCGGGAGCCGCGGGCACTGCGCCCACCTCGCATCGACCCCGAGGCGTTCGGCCAATGGACCGAGAAGGTGGCCCGCTTCCTCGGCACCGGTCGCTACCTGATCTTCCAGACCGTCCTGATCATCTTGTGGATCGGCTGGAACACGCTCACGCCCAAGCAGTGGCACTTCGACCCGTACGCGTTCCTGTTCCTGACCCTGATCCTGTCTCTTCAGGCGGCCTATTCCGCACCGCTGATCCTGCTCGCGCAGAACCGGCAAGACGACCGGGACCGGATCAACCTCGAGGAGGACCGCCGCCAAGCCCGCGGGGCCATGGCTGACCTCGAGTACCTCGCCCGGGAGTTGGCCGCGGTAAGGCTCGCGCTCGGCGATGTCGTCACCCGCGATTTCCTGCGTGCCGAGCTGTCTCGAATGGACGGTGCCCGCGAACAGTCACCCTCCTAGATTTGCCTTGCCGCGGCGGCCACCACTGCGGCGATCACGACAACCGCGAGGAACGGGGCGCGGCGCCACACCGCCACCGCTGCGGCGCCGAAACCGGCCAGCCGCGCGGCGTCCCACTGCAGGTGCCGGCCGGATGCCACCGCCTCGACGACCACCAGCGCAGCGAGCAGCGCCACCGGCAGCAGCTCCACGAGGCGGCGCACCTGCGGCGCGTCGAGCAGCCGCGCCGGCACCAGGTAGCCCGCGACCTTCAGCGCGTAGCAGCCGCCGGCCGTCGCCAGCACGAGCACCCAGAGGTTCACCGCAGCCGCCCGGCGAGCAGGACCGCTGCAGCGGCGGCCAGTACCGGAACACCCGGCGGCGTCAACGGAATCAGCACCAGCGCGATCAGCCCTGCACCGGCGGCGATGCGCAGACTTTCCCGGCTGCGCGCAGCGGTGTCTGCACCATTCGCGTCGCGCGAGCGCTCGTCGCCGTTGCGCAGCCGAGGAGCTAGCAGGGCCAGGAACGCCGCCGGCACAACCGCGTCCAGCCCGAACTTCGCCGGATCACCCAGCGCCTGCGCCCCTACCGCCCCGGCAAGCGTCGTGGCATTCCAGCACACGTAAATCGCAACGAACGTCCACCAGAACGCCACCCGAGCGAGGGCCGGATCGCGGCGGGCCACCGCCATGGCGGTCGACTCGTCGATCGTCCCCTGCGCCGCGACGAACCGCCGCAGGCCACGTTGCCGCAGCAACGGCGCCAGCCGCATCGCGTACAGCGTGTTGCGTGCGCCGAGCAACAGGCCGCCGCCCAGCGCCGTGGCGAGCGTGCCGCCGCCGCTCACCACGCCGACGACGGCGAACTGTGTCCCACCCGTGAACGCCAAAAGCGACAGCACGCTGGTCTGCAGCACGGACAGCCCGGCGGCCACCGACGCGGCCCCGAACGCCACGCCGTACGCACCGACCGCGAGACCGACGCCCACCGAGTCGCGCACCACGGCGCGCGGGCTCTCCTCCAGCACAGGTTCTGACGTTAAGCGGCAGGCTCTCGGGATTCTTGAACGTTCCTGCGCTCGCGGGCGAAGCGCCCAGGCGGGACGCCGATGTGCCGGCGGAAGTGCCGCGTTAGGTGGGCCTGGTCGGCAAAGCCCACCGCGAACGCGGTACTCGCCACGTCCGCGCCGGAGCCGAGCAGGACGCGCGCCTGGTCGACGCGGCACTGTGTCAGATAGGCGTGCGGCGGCAGCCCGACGTGCCGGTGGAATGCGCGAGTGAGCGCGAACGGGCTGCATCCGGCGAGTTCGGCCAGCTCGTCGATGCTCGGCGGGTCAACCAGCCGCTCGCGCAGTAGCGCCGCGCATTCGCGGACCGGGCGGGCGCCGAGGTCAGGTGGCGCCACTGCCGGCGCCGGACGGCCGTAACGGTGTACCAGGAGCTCGATCAGCTCCCGGGTGAGCGCCGAGGCGGCCAGCCGGTCGCGTCCCGCCGAGGCCCGGTGCGCCCGCCGCAGCGTGGCCGCCACCTCGGCATCGTCGACGACCGGGTCCGCGAAACTCGGCCGCACCCCGCCGGCCACCTCGCGCACGAGTTCGACATCGGCGTAGAGGACCTCGTACCTCCAGCCGCCGTCGATTCCGGGCTGGCCGGTGTGCACGGTCTCGGCGTCGACCAGTGCCAGCGTTCCCGGCACGACGTGATGCAGCATGCCGCGGTACTCGAATTCCTCGACGCCGGCGGTCACCGTCGCGAACGTGTACTGCGGGTGGCGGTGGCGCCCGAACCGGTGCGTGACGTAGCGGGCGCGCAGCAGATCGGTCCCGACGAAGACCGGATGCGGCCAGTGCCGGGCCTGCTCGCTCGCTTCGCTTCTGGTCAAGGGCAGCTTTCGGCTGCGGGCTCGACGCTGACCGGCTCCGGCGCGACCCGACCCAGCAGCATGTGCAGGTCGTGCAGCTCACGGTCCGAGAACTTCGACAACCAGTACGACTGCACGCCTGCGAGGTGCGTCGGGGACGCGGCGCGCAGCTTCTCGTAGCCGAGCGGGGTCAGCACCGTGTACAGGCCACGCGCGTCGCCCGGATACGGCTCGCGGGTGACCAGGCCGTCGGTCTCCATCCGGTCGATCAGCCGCGTCAGCCCGGACCGGGACAACAGCACCTTGTCGGCGAGATCGGCCATACGCAGCCGCCGCTCCGGCGCTTCGGCAAGCTGCACCAGGACGTCGTACCAGCCCAACGGCATTCCGGTCTCGTTCACAAGATCGCGTTCCAGCTTCCGCACCACGGACGCGTGTGCCCGCAGGAACGCCCGCCACGCGGCTATGCGCCAGTCTGAGGCACGAACCGGCTGGTCGACTCGCGTCAACACTCGACCCTCCTCCCCGCCGACAGGCGGGTCCCGAGCGCGGCCCGCGGCGCGCGCTCCCGTTTCCCTCCGCAAGCGTCGCTCATGACCGATGATCCTAGTGTCGCGTTACAGGCGAATTGCTTCGGTGCGGGCTCGCGGCGGCCTCGCACGTACGATCGGAAGCGTGTCCGTGCCCACTCGTGACGACGTGATCTCCGCCTTGGCCACCGTTCTCGACCCGGAGATCCGCAAGCCGATCACCGAGCTGAACATGGTCTCCTCAGTGGACATCGCGCCGGACGGGCGCGCCCGCGTCGCGGTGCTGCTCACCGTGCCGGGGTGCCCGATGAAGGATCGGCTGACCCGCGACGTCTCTGCGGCGGTCTCTCGCATCTCCGGCATCACCGCAGTCGACGTCGAGCTCGGCGTGATGAGCGACGCTCAGCGTGCCG
>Ga0126383_10003681_pt1 | contig 10212 bp, 9 predicted proteins | sample PanSoiMetPlot_35_FD_96882 | JGI IMG/M metagenome (GOLD analysis project Ga0126383, IMG submission 96882) | Tropical forest soil microbial communities from Panama - MetaG Plot_35 | ecosystem: Environmental > Terrestrial > Soil > Tropical forest > Bulk soil | place: Panama | collected 2016-02-17
ACCCCGGAGCACGCTTTGACTGTCGTAACCAGTGTGCCATGACCCGTATTCCGCCTAGACCGCCCGAGTCCGGGCGGACGTCGACAGCCCTTGACTAAATGGTCCAATACACAGACCGTTAGGCCATAGACGCTCCGGCCAGCGCTGCTGCCACCCGTACCCGTGCCGGGGTGCGCAAGAACGTCTGGGCCTGGGTGGTCACCCCGGTCATCGGAATCTGCGTGCTCGCGATCCCGGTCTGGGGCGACCTGCGGCCCGGCCAGGCCACGCCGTACAGCTACCTGCCCTGGCTCACCCTGGCGCTGATCGCCGTCGGCATCGTTTACATGCTCGTGCTCCAGGCCGTCCGGCCCCCAGGTCATGGGGAACGCGGCGGCGCTGCTCGAAGGAGACGAGCGCGCCACCGGCGGCGGCTGATCCGGCCGGGGCATGCCCCGGGCCCGATCATCGCGGTACCGAGGGACGCCGGCCGTTCCTCAGTCCCCCGGCGGGCCGGTCACCTCGGTGAGGCGGCGGGCCAGGAACTCCCGTTCGGCATCGTTGTCCGTGAGGGCCAGGGCGTCACGGTAGGCCTGTGCCGCTCCGGCCTGGTTGCCAAGGCGCCGTAGCAGGTCCGCCTTGGCCGCGGGCAGGTACCGGTAGCCGGCCAGCCGGCCGTCGGCCTCCAGCTCCCCGATCTGCGCCAGGCCCGCCGCCGGGCCGCGGGCCATCGCCACCGCGACCGCGCGGTTCAGCGCCACCACGGGCGAACTCCAGACCCGCAGCAGCACGTCGTAAAGGCCGGCGATCTGCGGCCAGTCGGTCTCGGCGTAGCTGGGCGCCTCAGCGTGCAGGGCGGCGATCGCGGCCTGCACCACGAAGCGGCCGGGGCGGGCGCCGCGCAGCGCTTCCCGCACCAGCGCGGCGCCTTCGGCGATGACCTCCCGGTCCCAGCACGATCTGTCCTGCTCGCCGAGCAGCAGCAGGCGGCCGCCGGCATCGGCCCGGGTGGCCCGGCGGGCGTCGGTCAGCAGGATGAGCGCAAGCAGCCCGCTGACCTCACGCTCGTCGGGCATGAGCGCGTGCAGCATGCGCGCGAGCCCGATCGCCCGCTCGATCAGGTCCGCCCGGACCAGGCCGGGCCCGCCCGGGGCGGTGTGCCCGGTGGTGTACAGCAGGTGGATGACCGTGAGCACGGCGTCGAGGCGGTCCGGCAGTTCGGCCTCTCCGGGCACCCGGTAGGGGATCCGCGCGGCGGAGATTTTCTTCTTCGCCCGGGTGACCCGCGCTGCCATGGCCGGCTCGGAGACCAGGAAGGCCTGCGCGATCTCCACCGTTGTCAGGCCGCACACAAGCCGCAGGGTGAGGGCTACCTGCGCCTCCCTGGCCAGCGCGGGATGACAGCAGGTGAAGATCAGCCTGAGCCGGTCGTCGGGGATCGGCCCATCTTCCTCCCCGGCCCCCGCCGCGGGGGGCGCGGACCCGGCGACCGGCGGATCGGGCTCGATGAGCAGGGGCAGCTTGGCACGCAGCACGCGGTCGCGGCGCAGCGCGTCGATCGCCCGGCGGCGCGCCGCGGTGGTGAGCCAGGCGGCGGGGTTGCGCGGCACGCCCTGCCGGGTCCACGCGGCGAGCGCGGCGGCGTAGGCGTCCTGCACGCATTCCTCGGCCAGGTCGAGGTCGCCAGCGACGCGCGCCGTCGCGGCGAGCACGAAGGCCCACTCGCGACGGTGCGCGTCGGCGATGGCATCCGGCACCGCCCCGGGCCCGGCCGCGGCGTCACCGGCGCCGCCCGCGGGCTCGCCACCATCGGGCGGGACGGAGCTCACGTCAGCCGAAGACCCTGATCGGCCGTACCTCCACGCAGCCGAACCGCGCTGGGCACAGCTTGCCGATCTCCAGCGCGTGGTCCAGGTCGCGCGCCTCGATCAGGTAGTAGCCGCCGATGGCCTCCTTGGTCTCCACGAACGGGCCGTCGGTGACCACGTCCCCGCGAATCGTGGTGGCCGTGCTGGTCGGCTGCAGCGCCCGGCCCTCGACGATCTTTCCGCCCTTTTCCGGGACCTGCTCGGCGAAGCGCATGTGCGCCTCCATCACCTGCTGGAGCACATCGGGCGTGGCGGCGGCGTAAGCGTTCTCGTCCTCGGCGATGAGGATCAGATATTCGGCCATGCTGATCATCCTTCCGGTGCTAGGTCCTGTGCCTGGGTGGCTTCTCATCTATCCCGACGATCGGCCCGCCCCGGAATCGACAGCCGGATCAGCCGTGCCAGGCGGACCGCGCGGTGGCCCGCTCGGCCTGCGCCCGCAACGCCTCGACGGCCGCGGCCGGGTCGTTGGCACCGTAGACCGCCGAGCCGGCCACGAATACGTCCGCCCCCGCCTCGGCGCACCGCTCGATCGTGTCCTCGCTCACTCCGCCGTCGACCTGAACCCACACCGGCGTGCCATGCCGCTGGACCAGCGCCCGCGCGCGCTGCAGCTTCGGCAGCACCAGGTCGAGGAAGGGCTGGCCGCCGAAGCCCGGCTCGACGGTCATCAGCAGCAGCATGTCGAACTCGGCCAGCAGGTCCGCATAGGGCTCAACGGGCGTTGCGGGGTTGATCGCGAGCCCGGCGCGGGCGCCCGCCGCCCGGATCACCCGCAGCGTGCGGACCGGGGACTGGAGTGCCTCGGCGTGCACGGTGACGTTGCGGGCGCCCGCTTCGGCGTACTCAGGGCCCCACCGGTCTGGATCGGAAATCATCAGATGGCAGTCCAGGGGCAGCGCGGTGTGCTTGAGCAACGCCTCGACCACAGGGAGGCCGATGGTGAGGTTCGGCACGAAGTGGTAGTCCATGACATCCACGTGCAGCCAGTCGGCTACCCCGGCCACCGCCGCGGCCTCGTCGGCAAGCCGGGCGAAGTCGGCGGAAAGAATGCTGGGCGCCATCTGGACGGCCATGGCCCGAGTCTAATTGCCGGCGTCTTCCCCGCGTGGGTGACGCCGGTGGTGGATCGCGGCTCACCCATTCCTTCTCTTGGACCGCTAGAGTGCGCTCGGCGGAACTGTCGCCGCCCACGGATAGCCTTCGGCACTGTATTCGACGGTTTGCCGGAGAACAGGAGGAACGCCGGTGACCACCGACGCGCCAGATGCCTTGCTCGCCCGGGTCCGCAAGCTGCTGGTCAAGGCGGAGGCGGCGGGGGTGACACCGGCGGAGGCCCAGGCGCTGACCGCCAAGGCGGCCGAACTGATGGCGAAGTACGGCATCGACCGGGCACTGCTCGCGGCGGAGCGGCCGGAGACCGACCAGCCGGCCGACCGGGTCATCCAGATCGAGAACCCGTGGGCCCGGGTACAGGCCCATCTCCTGTGCGGGCTGGCCGCCGCCCTGCGCTGCCAGTGCGTCATCCTCCCCCACACCGGCCCGGGGACCAGGATCCACATGTTCGGGTACACCTCCGACATCGAGCGGACCGACGTCCTGTACACCTCCCTGCTGATCCAGATGTGGCAGGGCATGGCGGGCACGCCGGTCCCCGACCGGGTGCAGAGCGCCCGCGCGTGGCGACGCAGCTGGCTGCTGGGTTTCGCGACCGCGGTGGTAGCGAGGGTCCGCGCCGCCGAGGAGGGCGCCGCCCGCCAGGCGGCGGACCCGGCCGCCGGTTCCGGGTCGCGGGCGGCGCTGGTGCTGGCGGACCGCACCGAGGTCATCGGCCGCACGCTGCGGCACGCGTACCCGCGGATCCGCACCTCGCGGGTGACCTATACAGGCAACGGCTACGGGACGGGGTACTCGCAGGGGCAGCGGGCCGACATCGGCGCGTCCCGGCTGCGGACCCGGTCCGGCCGGGCCCTGACCGGCGGGCCCTGACCGGCGCTGGTCCGGCGGTCAGCTTCCGCTGGAAGCCGGGCCCTTTTGCAGCACGGCGAGGAAGATGGCGTCGGTTTCATGCCGGTGCGGCCAGAACTGCGCGTATGACCCGGCTGGGGCCGGGCAGGCCAGGCCGGGTACCTCGCTGAGCAGCGCGGGCGCGTCGAGCACGGTGACATCACCACGGGCGGCGGTGACGTCGCCCACGACCTCACGCGTCTCGGCGAGATGGGGCGAACAGGTCACGTACGCGATCACTCCGCCCGGCCGGGCGGCGTCGATCGCGCTGCGCAGCAGGGAACGCTGGAGCGGGCCGAGCGCCGCCACGTCCGCCGGGGACTTGCGCCAGCGTGCGTCCGGGCGGCGGCGCAGCGCCCCGAGGCCGGAGCAGGGGACGTCGGCGATGACCCGGTCGAACGTGCCGGGCCGCCAGGCGGGCACGGTGCCGTCGGCCACGACCACCGCGCTGGCGCCGATGGCCGCCGTCGCGGCCCGGGTCAGCCGGGCCCGGTGTTCCCTGACGTCGGCGGCGAGCAGGCAGGCGCCGCCGCCCGCGGCCAGCCCGGCGAGCAGCCGCGCCTTCCCCCCGGGCCCGGCGCACAGGTCGAGCCACCGGCCGCCGGGCGCGGTTGCACCGGCCCGGGTCAGCGCCAGCGCGGCGAGCTGGCTCGCCTCGTCCTGCACGGCCGCACGGCCCTGCTGGACCTCGGGGATGTCGCCTGGGTCCCCGCCATCCAGATAGACCCCGAACGGCGACCAGCGGGCCGCCTCGCCTCCCCGGGCAACCAGATCCGAGGGGCCGGCCAGACCGGGCGTAGCGCACAGGGTGACGCGGGGGCGCGTTCCGTTGGCGGCGAGCGCCATCTCGGTCAGCGGCAGCCCGGTGGCCGGTTCCTCGCCGAGCGCGTCGCTGAACGCGGTGACGATCCAGGCTGGGTGGCTGGTCTTGACCGCGAGGTAGCCGACCGGATCGGCAGCCCGTTCCGGCGCTACGGCGGCGATCCAAGATGCCAGGTCGCGGGTTGCCACCCGGCGGAGCACGGCGTTGGCGAAACCGGCGGCTCCGGCCCCGGCCGCGGTCCTGGCCAGGGACACCGACGTGGCTACCGCCGCGTGCGGGCCGATCCTGGTCGCCAGCAGCTGGTGGGTGCCGAGCCGGAGCACGTCGAGCAGCGGCGGATCGATGCCGGCGAGCGCACGGGTGCTGCACGCGGCGAGCACGGCGTCGTAGGTGCCGCGGCCACGGAGCGTGCCGTAGGCCAGTTCGGTGGCGAGCGCCGCGTCGCGGCCGCCCAGTCCCCGCTCGGCCAGCAGGGCCGGCAGCAGCAGGTTCGCGTAGGCGTCCCGTTCGGTGGTCGCCCGCAGCACGGCCAGCGCCACCTCGCGGGCCGGGGTCACGGCGATACGGCGGCGGGCTGGCTTGCGAGCCGGTGCGGCGGTGCGGCGGCGGGGACGGCTAGGGTCACCCATCACGCCTCGGGTCCCCTCATGTGACGGCACCGCCGCCGGCGGGCGGCCATGTCAGCGCAGAACCAGGCTCGCGGCACCGGGCTCCCCCGGGCCGGCCCGCAGGCCCCGTGCCCACTCAGCCGCGGGCATTTGTCGCTTGCCACCTTGCTGGACATCGCCGAGCTGTACCGGGTGGGTGGCGGTGCCCACCAGCACGCGGGCCTTGGTGACCGACAGTTCCCCGGGGCGCAGCGGCTCCCCGTCCGGTGCCGGGACGCAGTCCCGCACCGGCCAGAGTTTCAGCCTGGCGTCCCCCAGCATGGTCCAGGCACCGGGCGCGGGGGTGCAGGCCCGGATCTGCCGGCCGACGGCGAGCGCGGGGGCCGCCCAGCGCACCCGGGCGTCCTCGGTGGTCAGCTTCGGCGCGTAGCTCACGCCGTCGGCGGGCTGCGGGACGGCACGCAAACTGCCCGACTCGATGCCGTCCAGGGTCTCGACGAGCAGGGCCGCGCCCGCGGTGGCGAGCCGGGCCAGCAGGTCACCCGCGGTGTCCTCGGGGCCGATGGGCTGGGTCATCACCCCGTACACGGGCCCGGCGTCCAGCTCGGCCACCAGCCGGAACGTGGTGGCGCCCGTGATGTCGTCGCCGTGCAGGATGGCGTGCGGAACGGGAGCGGCGCCGCGCCACGCGGGCAGCAGCGAGAAGTGCAGGTTCACCCACCCGTGCCGGGGGATCTCCAGCGCCGCACGCGGGATCAGCGCGCCGTACGCGGTGACCGGGCAGCAGTCCGGTGCGATCGCCCGCAGCCGGTCAAGGAAGGCCGGGTCCCGAGGTTTACCTGGCGTAAGCACCTCGATGCCCGCGCTCGCCGCGCACTGGGCGACGGCACTCGGCCCGATCTGCCGCCCGCGCCCGGCCGGTGCGTCGGGCCGGGTGAGCACGGCCGCGACCTCATGCTTGGATCGCAACAGTTCTTCGAGGGAGGGCACCGCCGTCTGCGGGGTGCCCGCGAAGACCACGCGCATTGGTTAGCAGGCCTCCGAGGGCAGAGCAACGATTACAGGGCCTTGCCCCAGGTCGGGTGCGGTGAGACCTTGACCTGTGGCACGGCGTCACCCCACCACTCGGCCTCGCGGATCTCCTTCATCGCCAGCTTGCGCTGCGCCTTGTCCAGCCGGTCGATGAACAGCACCCCGTCCAGGTGATCGGTCTCATGCTGAACGCAGCGAGCCAGCTGGCCCGTCCCCTCGAGCGTGACCGGTTCCCCATACATGGTGAAGCCCTTGGCCACGACGCCGTAGGCGCGGGTGGCCGGGTAGGCCAGCCCGGGGAAGGACAGGCAGCCCTCGTCGCCGGTCTCCGTCTCCTCCGACAGGTCCAGCGACGGGTTGATCAGGTGACCGAGCACATCGTCCACGTGGTAGGTGAACACCCGCAAGCTCACCCCGATCTGGGGTGCGGCCAGGCCCACGCCGGGTGCGTCCTGCATGGTGTCGGTCAGGTCCTTGACGAGCCGGCGCAGTTCCGCGTCGAAGTCCTTGACCGGGTCTGCCGGGGTACGCAGCACCGGATCGCCGAACAGCCGGATCGGCATGATGCTGATGGTGCACCGTCCCTTCGGGCGGGAGTGTCACTGCGCGCCAGCGGGCCAGGACTAGCAGGTGGGTAGTCACTTGTGCTGGCCCGGTCAAGTCTAGGACGTCAGGAACGTTTCGCGCGCACGCCCGGCGACGGCGAGCGCGCCTTGAACGCGGCCTTGCGCGCGGCCCGGGCTACTGCCGGGTCCGGGTGGTGGTCGCTGAGCGCGGTCAGCAGGTCCGTCACCGCCGGATGGTTCACCGCCCACAGGCCGGCCACCATGTCGGCTTGCGCGGTCGGCGGCAAGTCGGGCAGAAGCTCGACGACCACGTCCCTCGGGTCGGCCTCCTCCAGCAATCCTGCCCCCAGGTCCACCAGGAGCCAGGCCCGTTCGCTGGGCCCGAGCTCGGCCTCTTCGCCGTGCTCGTGCAGCCATACCGCGGCGTGTGCCCGTAGCACCGGATCCTTCAGCGCGGCCCGCACCGCTGGCACAGCCTGGTCGCCGACCCGGTCGAGCACCGCGAACCCGGCACCGCGCAGCCCGGGCGTGCCCCGCCGGGCCGCGTCGATCAGCTCGCGAGCGGCCTGGCTGGGGGTTCGCGCCGCCAGCCAGGCGGCTATCTCGGCCTCCCCGTCTTCTGCGTCGCTGCTGGCCAGGGTGATCAGTAGCGCGGCGGCACCGCCCTGGGCACCGCTGCCGAGCACCGGCACGTGCCATCCCTGTGCCCGCAGGTGCCGGTGCATGCCCCAGATGCCCAGGCGGGAGAGCGTGACGGTCAGCCCGCCCGCGGCCTCTTCGGTGCCGAGTTCCACCACGCCGAGATCGGCGAGTGCCTCGAGCGCGGAGGACAGGCCGGCCGCCAGGTCGGCACCGTGTGCCCGGCCATCGCGTTCCCGGCTGCCCGCCGCGGCCATGTAGGCCTCGAACAGGGCGTCCATCTTCACCGGGCCGCCGACCGTGTACAGCGCGGTCGCCATCCCATCGAGGTCTTCCGCACTCAGCATCACCGTCAGGGCGTCGTTCCAGACCGCGAGCACCTCCTCGGCGGCGCCGTCGGCCAGTACGTCGACCCGCTTGCCTGGGGCTGCCCGTCGCCCGGAGACAGTGAGCATGCCGGTCCCGGCGGCCACCCGCCAGGCAACGTCGAGTTCCGCGGGGGTGAGTTCCAGTTCGGTCATGGCGGCCGTCGCGGCGTCGGATCGCAGTCCTTCGTCGGTTCCGGCGCGCTGGCCCCCCGCCGCCCAGCAGGCGACGAGCCGGGCGGCCCGCAGCAACGGGGCTACCCGGGCCGAGGCCGCCAGTTCTTCCCGGGGCGCCAGCCTGACCGGAGGCAACCGGGGCGGCCCGCTGGTCTTGCTGCTGTTCTTGCTACTGTCGGCAGCCCCGTCGTGGACACGTGACCTGGTGTCCACTGTCCCGGGTGCAGTGGGTTTCGCCTCGCCGGTGCCGGTGGGCGGCGCCAGGTTGCCGCTCCCCCGCTGGGCGTCCCGCCGTGAGGTGGCCACCCCAGCACCCTACGACGTCTGACAGCAAGCGCGCTGACTCCACCCCGGGCGCGCTGCCGCACGATGGCCCTCCGCGGCACCCTGCCGGGCCCCCGGTTAGCCCCGTTACCTGCTGCTCCGCGTTCAGATCAGCTCGGCGGGGTCGAGCTGGATCCGGATCTGGCCGGTTTCCTTCCGCGCGGTGCGCGCCGCCATGGCGGCCCGCAGCGCCGCCGCCAGGGCCAGCCCTCCGGACCTGGGGATCCTGATCAGGCCCTGGACCTTGTCCTGGTCACCCCCGCCCAGCACCACCGGGCCGAGCAGCTCCGCCTCGGCGGGCAGGGCGACCTCCGCCAGGAACGCCTCCACCACCCCGGCCGGCCCGGTAACGGCTGCCATCCGCACGGCCGGCGGGAACCGGAGGGCCTGTCGTTCGGCAAGCTCCCGCTCGGCGTGGGTGACCGGATCCCAGCGGATCAGCGCCTGCGCCGTCGGCAGGGCGGCGTCGGCGACGAGGATGACCGTTCCCCCGGACTGCCCCGGCGCGACGAGGGCGGCGGCGTTCAGCCACCGGCGCAGGGCCTCCTGCGCCGCGGCGAGGCTGGGACGGCTGAGCAGTACCCAGCCGTCGAGCAGCACCGCGGCCGCGTACCTTCCCTCGGCCGGTGGTTCGGCTCCCGGCGTGGCCACCACGAGCGCGGGCGCGGCCGGAACCGATGTGACCGTGGCCGCGCCGCCGGAGACGACCACGCGCGTGCCGGGGAAGGCCCTCGCTAGTTCCTCGGCGGTGCGGCTCGCCCCTGCCACCACGGCGCGAACCCGGCCGTACCCGCAGGCCGGGCAGCGCCATTCGGTGTCGTGACGGCCGCACCAGCGGCATCGGGCCGGGGCACCGCTGGATTCCACGGCGAGCGGGCCGCCGCACACCCCGCACCGGGCCGGTGCACGGCACCCGTCGCAGGCCAGCCCGGTGAGGTAACCGCGCCGGGGCACCTGTACCAGCACCGGTCCCCTGGCGAGCGCCTCCCTGGCGGTGCGCAGCGCGAGGCTCGGTATCCGCGCGGACCTGGCCGCCTCGTCCCGGGCCAGTTCGGTGTCGTCGCCGGTGGCCCGGACGTGCGGGGCGAACCGGCGCACCGCCGGCCGGTCCGCGGCCAGGGCGGCGGCCCAGCCGGTCGCGATCAGGCTGGTCGCCTCGGCGGTACGGGCGAAACCGCCGATGAGGGCGGCGGCCTTGGCGCGGTGCGCCCGCAGCGCCAGCACCTCCCGCGCGTGCGGGTACGGTGCACGCGGCTCGTCATGCAGGTCATCACCGTCGTCCCAGAGCACGACCAGGCCGAGGTCATGGACCGGCGCGAACATCGCCCCCCTGGTCCCGGCCGCGACACGCACCGCGCCACGGGATACCGCCAGCCACCGCCGGTAGCGTTCGGCCGGTCCAAGGTCCGCCGAGAGGCAGGCATGCTGGCCGGGGCCAAGCACCCCGGCCAGCGCCCGGTCGACCAGGCTCAGGTCACGTGCGTCGGGAACCACGATCAGCGCGCCCCGCCCTGCGGCCGCCGCGGTGCCTGCGGCGCGCGCTATCTCCCCGGGCCAGTCCTGGCCGGGCAGTGCCGTCCAGACCGCGCGTGGTGCGCGGCCGTCGGTAAGGGCGGCCAGGAACGCGGCGCCGGCCGGGTAGCGGGCCCATGGTCCCAGGGCCGGCCGCGCCGGAGGAGGGCGCGCTGGAGCCGGGAGCACCTGAGCCGGTGCCTGCACCGTAGCGCGCTCCGGCCCTCCCGGGCCGCCCGGCTGCTGTGGCCCGGCCTCCGCTTCCACCCTCGCGTGCCGCGGCGGGATAGCCAGCCGGAGCACATCGGCGAG
>Ga0126383_10003682_pt1 | contig 10212 bp, 6 predicted proteins | sample PanSoiMetPlot_35_FD_96882 | JGI IMG/M metagenome (GOLD analysis project Ga0126383, IMG submission 96882) | Tropical forest soil microbial communities from Panama - MetaG Plot_35 | ecosystem: Environmental > Terrestrial > Soil > Tropical forest > Bulk soil | place: Panama | collected 2016-02-17
AACTCCCCAACGGCTTCCAGCGTGCCGAATATCTGCATGACCACGGCATGGTCGACATGGTGGTTCATCGACATGCGCTGCGCGGCACGCTTGCCCGCATCTGCACTCTCTTGACCCGACGCCGCCCCGACCGCGATATCGCCGTTTCGGACAAGATCGACGGCAAGATCGCGCTAAAGGCGCCGCCATCGAGTATCTCGCTGAGCGGCAACGGTCTCGACAGGGTCGGCAACGATCACGATGATGACGAGGACTTGGCCGGCGACGCCGCGATCAGCCCCAATCCAAATCAGCCGCAAACGAACTGAAAGCGCGGGGGACTTGACCACATTACCGCATAGTTTCGGGCGTGCTGAGGTCCGCCTCCGGCCCCCGTCGAGCGAGACGCTGCTCGAGCGGCTGAAGAAGCTGCACCCGCAGTCGATCGACCTGTCGCTCGGACGCATCGAGCGCTTGCTCGCGGCGCTCGGGCATCCCGAGCGAAGACTGCCCCCGGTTGTGCATGTGGCCGGCACCAACGGCAAAGGTTCGTACCTTGCCTTCACGCGCGCCATTGCTGAGGCGCTTGGCAAGGGCGTGCATGTCTACACCTCGCCGCATCTCGTCAATTTCCACGAGCGCATTGTGCTTGCCGGACCGCATGGCTCAGCGCCCATCGGCGAAGACTTTCTCGTCGATTGCCTCGCCCGCGCCGAAGCTGCCAACGACGGGGAGCTGATCACTCTGTTCGAAATCACCACGGCTGCGGCCTTCCTTGCTTTCGCAGAGATCCCCGCCAATCTGCTTCTGCTTGAGACGGGATTGGGCGGGCGGCTCGATGCCACCAATGTCGTAGACAAGCCTCTGCTTACAACAATCACACCGATTTCGATCGACCACGTCTCCTTCCTCGGCGACACCATCACTGCCATCGCCGGAGAGAAGGCCGGCATTCTCAAGCCTGGCGTGCCTTGCGTCGTCGGAAGGCAGGTGCAGGAGGCCTTCGAGGTGATCGAACGGAGAGCGGAAGCGCTCGGCGCGCCGCTACACGTGGCAGGCCGTGACTTCGACATGTACGAGCAGCACGGACGCCTCATCTTCCAGACGCCGTCGCGACTGTTGGATTTGCCGCTGCCGCGCCTCAACGGACGTCACCAGATCGACAACGCCGGTACGGCCATCGCCGGAGCGAGCATCATCTTCGGCGACGCGCTCACCACGCGAGCGCTTGAGCGTGGGCTGACGCACGCCGAATGGCCGGCGCGTCTCGACCGGCTCGCGGTCGGCGGGCTCCACGCCTATGTGGTGGATGGAACCGAGATTTGGCTCGACGGCGGGCATAATGCCGCCGGCGGCCAGGTCATCGCGCATGCGCTCGCCGAGCTCGACGAGCGTATTCCACGCCCGGTGCATCTCGTGTTCGGCATGATGGAAACCAAGGATGCGCATGCCTTCATCGCCCCCTTCAAGGGCCTGGTCGAGCGCGTCTACACCGTGCCGATTCCTGAGGAGCCCAATGCCTTCAGCGCCGAGGCGCTTGCCGAGGTTGTGCGGGCCGAAGGATTCGATGTGGTGGCGGCGAGTAGCTTGGCTGATGCCCTGCTGCGGTCGCAGGCGGCACTCGATGGACCTGGGCGGGTCCTGATCTGCGGCTCGCTCTATCTCGCCGGCCACGCGCTCAAGCTGCACGGCTGAGGAAGAATTGCCCCCCATATGTCATTCCCGCGCAAACGGGAATCAAGTACCCACTGCCTTCCGTTGCTTACGGAGGCCCGAGTTTCCTGGATTGCCCGGTCAAGGCCGGGCAATGACAGGTGCAGTGGGAAGGACTTAGGCGCCGACGGTACCGTTGATCCAAGCTGCGAGATGATTCTTGGGATAGGCGCCACGAAGCGTTCCGGCGACCTCGCCATTCTTGAACAGGATCAGGGTCGGGATGGCGCGCACGTTATAGGTGCCAGGCGTGCGCGGGTTCTCGTCGATGTTGAGCTTCTTGATGCGCACCTTGCCGTTGAGCTCTTTGGCGATCTCTTCCAGAGCTGGCGCAATCTGCCGGCATGGGCCGCACCACTCGGCCCAGAAGTCGACGACCACCGGAGTTGAAGATTTGAGCACCTCAGTCTCGAAGGTGTCGTCGGAAACTTTCTCGGTTGCCATTTGCCTCTCCTAATCGCCGGCGTCGCCCACATAACGATCGGTGTCTTGAATCTAGCATGCGAACCTAGGTATGCGTTCCCATGGCGTCAAGGCTGGCGCTGTTCCGCCAGGAGGCGGCACTCCGCGACATCAAGCGAACTTGATGGGATTTCCATAAGCCGCGGGCCGTCGGTCCACAACAGCCCTGCGCGAATCGCCCGGCCTGGGAACAGTTTCTTGAGCGCGAGCCGGTAGGCGGCGAGCTGGTTGATATAGGCCGGCGCCACATCCTCAAGCGTCAATGGCGGCGGCCGATTCGTCTTGTAGTCTAGGATGAGAAGTTCGCCCTCGAGCACCGCGAAGCGATCGATCTGGCCGTCGAGCTCGGAACCGGTCTCGCCTTCACCGATCTTCGCCACGACCGGGACTTCGGCGAGGCTGCCCGGCCGGAACAGCGGAGCAAAGGAGGGATCCCGCACGATCGCAAGCGTCTCAGCCAGGATCTCGTCCTTGAGCTTTTGGTCGAGGGTTGCGTCACGCGCCGCGACGAAGGCGCGTGCAGCCCGCTCCTGGGCCTCGGGGGCTACCTCCGGGAGATGCTGCAATAGGGCATGCACGAGCAGCCCGCGGGCGTAGCGGCCGCCTTGACTGAGCGCCCTCGGACCGAGCGGCGGCTGCTCGCCGGCGCGCTCTTGCGAGATGCCGTCTGGCCCGAGCGTTAGCCTCGATGGCGCAAGCCTCCGGCGCGAGCGCTCAGGCTTGGCCGGGGCCAGCGCCCAGTCCAGCAGAGGTGCAGCCTTGTGCTCTTCTTCCTTGGTCTCGCGCGGCGATACGGCTGCCGCCTGCGCGCTCTCCATCCTGCGTACCGACGTTCCATCGGGGTTGGCGATCTCAACAAGATGACCGGCTAGCCCATCCTTGATGAGCTCGTACCAGCACTGCTTTTCGGGGTTATCCCTCTGGCCCTGCCAGCCGCAGATATAGAGCCGGTCGCGCGCGCGCGTCATGGCGACGTAGAGGAGCCGGTGATATTCCTCGCGCTCAGACTGCTGGAGGCAAGCCTTGGCATCGGACAGTGCCGCAAGGTCGGAGTGGCCTGCTGGCGGCCAGACGAAGTGCTCAACCTCGCCGGGTGATGCACCAGGGCGCGGCAAGGGGAAGAGCCGCGGACCCTGCGGCCGCGGCAGCATGCAGGTGTCGGGCAGGAACACGATCGGCGCCTGCAAGCCCTTGGCGCCATGCACCGTCATGATGCGCACCTCGTCGCGGTCCTGCTCCATGTCGCGCTTGATCTCGATGTCGTCGGTGCGGAGCTTGTCGATGAAGCCCTGGAGCGAAGGCGCGGCCTCGCGGTCATACGCAAGCGCGAGGTCGAGGAACTCGTCGATCGCCTCCGCAGCCTCTGGCCCAAGCCTTGTCAGCATGCGCTTGCGCATGAGCTGTCCCTCGGCGCCAAGCAGCTCCGAGAAGAACTCGTAGGGCGGCAGGTAGTCCGCGCGTGCGAGCCACGCAGACAGGCGCGTGCAGGCTTCGGCAAACCGCGTGTCCTCCTTGGCCTTGTCTCCGAGCTGAGACCACAGCGAGCGCGGGCGCCGGTCATAGGCGAGATCGAACAGCGCATCGTCGTCCAAACCGAACAAAGGACTCTTCAACACTACCGCGAGCGCAAGGTCGTCCTCGGGCATGAGCAGCACGTCGGCGAGCGCGACGAGGTCCTGCACGGCAAGCTGGTCCATGAGCCGCATGCGGTCCGCGCCGGCGACCGGGATGCCCTCGTGCTTCAGCGCACGGATCATTGGCGTGATGAATGGATCGCGGCGGCGGACGAGGATCAGAATGTCGCCCGCCTTGACATTGCGGCCTTGCGACACCAACGGCTCGCGTTCAGTGAGCCAGCGCTTGATCTGCTTCGCGATGCGTCGGCAAAGCTGATCGACTGAGCGGGCGCCAGCTGCCTCCTCGTTCCACGGTTCGAACGCCTCGGCAGGCTCAGGCTTGGTCTCGGTCTCGGTTTCCCAGACTTCCACCAGTCCCGCTTCGCCTTTGCGATGCGCGTGGTGCTTGATGACGCTGGTCGCGAGCGTCATCAACCCTTGCGCGGCCTGCGGCGTGGCGAAGACATGATCGACGGCATCAAGAATTGGCTCTGTCGAGCGGAAAGAGAGATTGAGCGGCACGTCGTGCCAAACAAGCCCGGCCGCTTCAGCCCTGCGCTTTAAGGCGTGGCCAACCTCGCCGAATCGCGCCGGGTCGGCGCCCTGGAAGCTGTAGATCGACTGCTTCTCGTCGCCGACGGCGAACAGCGTGCGCGGCTTTCCGTTTGCATCGCCCGCGCCTCCGCCGGCGAAGAACTCCTCGGCCAATCGCTCGATAATGGTCCATTGCTGAAGATTGGTATCCTGCGCTTCGTCGACCAGGATGTGATCGATACCACCGTCGATCTTGTAGAGCACCCAGGCGGCGGCATCGGCACGCGATAGCAGGTTCGATGTCTTGATAATGAGGTCGTCGTAATCGAGCATGGCCTCGGCCTGCTTGCGCCGCTCATAGTTGGCCTGGATCGCGTCGGCGAAGGCCAGCACGGCGGCGCTCGCCTCAGCCACGCGCAAATGCGCGAGCTTGAGATCGAGCGCGGCAAAGCGGTCGCGCGCCTCTTCGAGAGCGGCGCAGAGTGCGGGAACCGCGTCTTTCAGCGCCTTGCTGCAAAATCGTTGGCGCGGCTCACCTTTGTCGGTGCAGAAGATGGTCCTGAACAGAGAGGCGCGTCCTTCACCGTCCCCGTCCTTGGCCGCCGCGAGGCTCGATTTTAGCCTCTCGTCATCGGCTGTCGCGGAGTGCATGACGAGAGCTTGCAACAGCGCGTCAATTTCGCTGTCGGTCAGCACGGCCGCGAGCATGGCGGTGAGCGCGTCTTCCTGCTCGGCCTCGACGCGAAGCAGGCGCTTGAGCGCCAAGCCCTCAACCTCGACCCAGTCAGGACGAGAATCGTGATACGCCATCATGGCGGCGAGCTCCGTGCGCTTGCCAAGCACGGTGTTCACCACTTGGCGTAAATACTCCTCGCTGGTCAGCGCGATGACCGTCGCGAGCGCCTTCCCGAGCGTGCTGTCACGCTCTTCTGCGGCACGGGCGATCGTTGCGTCGAAGGCTTGCCGCCGCATCTCCGCCTGGCCGCGCTCGTCGAGCACCTTGAAATGCGGTGTGACCTGGGCCTCGAATGGGAAGCGCTGCAACAGGCGCTCGCAGAAGCCGTGGATGGTATGGATCTTCAGCCCGCCCCTCGCTTCGAGCGCGCGGGCGAAGAGGCGCCGCGCGGTGCGTAGGTGCTCCTCCTCGGGCGCGCGCCCCATCAGCGCAAGCAGCTCTTTGCGCAGCTCACCCACGGAAGCCGTCGCCCAGCGCGCGAGGTCATCGAGTAGCCGGTTCTGCATCTCTGCCGCGGCTGTCTTGGTGTAGGTGAGGCAGAGGATCGATTCGGGCTTGGAGCCGGCGATGAGGAGGCACAACACCCGCCTGACCAGGACCTCGGTCTTCCCCGTGCCGGCATTGGCCGACACCCACGCCGAGGCCTCGGGGTCGGAGGCCCGCGCCTGATTGCGGTCGGTCTCGTGGGGAAGCGGCGGCTGGTCGTTCATCGCCACTCCTCCTCGGCCTCTTGAGTGAGCCACTCGTCGACGCGGGCGAGATGGGCGTATTCGTCGTATTCGTAAAGCCGCCTGAACACTGATCTGCGCTTGACCTCGTACGGCATGTCCGGCCGGTAGTAGCGATCGACGAGTGCGGCCAAGTCTTTGAGGGCTCTACTCGCCAAGCTTGCGGGTGCAGACGTTCCGGCGGCGCTCTCCTCGCCGCCGTCGTTTCGTCCCGAGGCTTTGATGTAGCGAATGGCCTGGACCGGCCGCTTGCCGAGCTCGGCAAAGCCGCCATGCTCGGCGATCGCCGCTTCTAGCGGAAGCTGCGGGGCGAATAGCGTCTCGACATGTTTCGAAATCGGCACGCTGCCGGTCTTATAGTCGTAGATGACGATAGAGCCGTCCTCGCCAATGTCGATGCGATCGGCGCGGGCAGTCAGCTCAAAGTCCGAGGCGAGCTTGAGCGTGCCTGTGACTTCGGTGTGTGTCCGCTCGGCGAAGGTCCGCCGCGCGGGCTCGGTCGCGGCGAACCAGCGGGCGAATTGCTGGAAGGCAGGCCGCCAGAAGGCCTCCACGCGCGGGGAGCCGCCCAACTCCTTTAAGGCACGGTCCGCGAAGGTAATCAGCTCGGCGTAAATGTTGGCCGGCAAGCTGTCGGGATAGGCCTCCGCAAAGTCATGCACGGCCCTGTGCACGATCTGGCCGCGCAAGGCTTGGTCGGGCTCGGTACCGAGCGGCTTCAAGGGTTCGAGCCTCAAGATGTCGCGCGCGAAGATCTCGTAAGGATTGGCGATCCATTTCTCGATGCGCGTCACGCTGAGCTTGCGCGGCCTCGCGTCGATGGGAGGGCACGGTCTTGGCGGCTTGGCCGGAGCGAAGCCCGGCGTGTGGTCTCGCTCGCGCGCCCACTCGACCCAAGGCTGCTCGGGCTTGATCTTGTTTTCCAGGCCCGAGGCGGTCACCAGCGCTTCCAGCCGCTGCAGCCAGCGCGAAGGCACGATCGGCACGCCGTCCACCTTCAGTGCGCGCGTGAGGTAGACGGTGCCAGCGCCGAGCGCCTGCGCGAAATCGTGGGCGGCAAGTCCGATGCGCCGCTCTGGCGGACTCAATCCGAGCGCCTCGCGCATGGGCCTGCTGAGCCAAGGGCCAGACTCTCGCGGTCGCGGCCAAACGCCTTCGTTAAGGCTGCCGAGGATCACGACATCGGGTTGCTGGAGTCTCGCCTCGAGCGGGCCCCAGATGAAGAGGCGAGGGTGCAAAGGAAAGCGCGGCCGGACCACTTCGTCTGCGATCAGGCTGCGGTAGAAGGGCGGGTAGTCTGCGAGGCCGATGGTGAGGCTGCGCCCGGCATCGATCAGCTCGGCGAGCAGCACCGACAACGCCTCTCCGGCATCGCCTTGCCACAGTGCTGATGGCGAGCCGCGCTCGTCCCGCGCCAAGGCTTCGGCAACTTCCGCATGGGCTCGTGCGAATTCCGCCGCCTGGCGCGAAGTCCGGTCCCCGAACAGAGCCGTGAGCGGGGCGAAGGCGACTTCGAGATCGGCGACGAGCTTGAGAGCGACTGTCTGCTCCTGCTCGCTGATTGGTGCGCGGCGTTGCTTTTCCTCGTCGCGCGCCGCTCGGAGCGCATCGCGCGCGCCCGCGAAGCCTTGTCCAACATAGATGTCGCGGAAGGCGCCGCGCTCGAACGCCCGCGCCGCAGTCCTGATTGCTGCGGGCGAGCGCCCAAGCAGGGCAAGAGGATGCTTCAGAAGCGCCATCAGCTCTGGCGGCGCAAAGTTTGTCTCGATTGCGCCAAGCACCAGATCGAGGAAAGTGCCGGGAACCGTGCGCGCAACAGGCACGCCAGCCGAGTCGTCGATGGTGAGATCATAGCGCTTGAGCTGCGCCGCCACGCGCCGCGCCAGCACACGGTCGGGCGTGACCAGGGCCGCGGTCTTTCCCGGCGTCTCGATGACGGACTTGAGGATCAGCGCGATGGCTTCGGCCTCGTCATGGGCTGTTGGCGCGACCACTAAGCGAATACCGGCAAGCGCGTTGGCGAAGCTCGCGCGCGCCAAACCGTCAGCATCGAGGAAGCGCCGCCAATGCTCGGTGCTCTCAGCCGGCCGGAGCGCCTCGCTCATGAGATGAAGCCGCGCGCGGGCGCTCGCGTTGGGTTCGCTACCCGGCACGAAGGCAACATCCTTGCGCTCCACGCCGAGCTTGCGCAGCAGCTCAGCCATGCCGGCCTGCGGATGCTCGGGGTGATCTCCGAGCAGCGCCCAGCTTTCATCATCAAGTGAGAGGTCAAGGCCCGGCAGCACGACGGCGCCGTTCGGCAATGAGGCGATGGTCCTGAGCAGATGCGCAGTCGCAGGCACGGTGCCGGTCGATCCCGCAGCGATCACTGGATAGGGTGAGCCTTGCGCCAGGCGCTTGGTCTCTTGCGCCATCAGCAAATTGCGGCGTGTCATGGGTGAGACGAGGCCGTTCTCCTCAAGATGATCAGGCCAGTGCTCGGTGACGATCTTGAGGAAGTCGACGGTGACCTGCCAATGCGCGGCGAAGTCCTCCGGCACGATCTCGGCGAGCTTGGAAAGATCGACCTCCTCGCGCTCGACATCGTCCATCAGCCGCGCGAGGTCGGCCGCGAGATAGGAGGCTTGCCCGGGGGTGACCTCCAGCAAAGGTGTCCCCAAGGTGGAGTCCTCCTGAGCCGGAGCACGCAAGCGGTGGCCTAGGGCCAGCACGAGCTTCATAAGAGCTAAGCGGCGAGGGAGGACGCCGATAGCGGGCGCCCCGATCGCACTGTCGTCCTTGGTGCTGTCACCACCACCGAAGATGATTACGGCCTCCTCGTCAGGATCGCCGAGAGCCCTGATGCGCGGAAGGAGCAGCGCTTCGGTTTCGGCCTCGGCGAGGAAGGCCTCACGCAGGGCGCGCGCGGCGCGTCGCGTGGGAAGATAGATGGTGGTGAGAGGAAGCGCGAGCGGATCGGGCTTGGCGCCACCCGCCAGAGGAAAGTCGCCGCCGAGGATCGCCTTGGCGAGGGTTGTAAGGAACGGCGCCGACGGCGGGATGGTGTAGAGCCTCGGCCCCCCTGATAAGGGTTCAGGTATACCTGGTGGACTCGATTGGACACTCCCTGACATTAGCGCCTGAAGTCCTTGTAAATGGCTCCATTAGCTGCTACCTAATGGACACCGCTGGACATTAAGCCCCGTGGTGGGCGCAACCTAATTGCAACCTAGGGGCGGCAATGCCAACTTTCACTGACAAAATGCTGAAGGGCCTGAAGCCGCAAACGGCGGGACAAAGAGACGTCTGGGACAAGGTCCTCCCCTGCTTCGGAGTCCGCGTGGGCAGGAAGGCAAAACATTCTTCGTCGGGGTTAGAATCAATGGTCGCTACCGGCGAATCACCCTAGGGCAATACGACAGGCTTAGCCTTAAGGATGCACGTGACAAGGCCCGCGACATTATTAATGACGCACAGAGCGGAATCACTCCCGAGCTAAAGAAAAAGCGAGAAGCCAAGGGTACCTTCGGAGCAGTAGCCGAAGCCTTCATGACGGATTACGCCAGCGAGCATCGCACTCGTGGCGAGATGCAACGCATGATCAACTCCTATCTTAAGGAATGGCATGATCGCCCAATCTGCGAGATCACCCGCGGCGAAATTAAAGAGCTTTTGCGCGTGAAAGCGCGGACCGCCCCGGTCATGGCGAATCGACTGCTGTCGCTTATCACGAAGATTTTTAATTGGGCTCTGAAAGAGGAGTTGATTGAGTCGTCACCGGCAATGCGGATCGAGCGCCCTAAGCCAAGAGACGGAGCGCGAGAGAAGTCTCGGCAGAGGAGATAAGGACTGCGTGGACCGCATTCGACAAGCTCGGTTATCCGTTCGGAGCGGTCTACAAGATGGCTTTGGTGACCGGCCAGGGGCGCGGCGAGATCGCTGGCATGAAGTGGGCCGAGATCAGTGCCGACGGGTGGAAGCTGCCGGGTGAGCGGGCCAAAAAGGGCAAAGGCCATTTAGTGCCGCTGTCATCCCTCGCCAGAGATATTCTCGACGGCGCACCACAGATCGGTGAATTGGTGTTCAGGTCTCATCGTGATGCACCGGTTCAGAATTGGAGCAAGGCGGCGAAGCAACTTCGTAAGTTGTGCGGGCCGATGGAGCCGTGGCACTTGCATGACCTCAGCCGAACATTTGCCACGCACCTACGCAGCCTCGGGGTTGATCGATTGGTGGTCAGCAAGCTCCTCAATCATGCCGAGGCTGGAATAACGAAAGTCTATGACCGCTACAGCGCCGACGCCGAGAAGACGGCCGCCATGGAGCGTTGGGCCAATCGCCTGCGGGAGATCATCAGCGGCGCTGACGACGTGGTGCAAATACGGAGTTCCTGATCCGTTCTTGACGTCTCCTCATTCCCGCGGCATCTGACCCCAATATATAGGCGAACAAAGCGCGAAATTCG
>Ga0126383_10003683_pt1 | contig 10211 bp, 10 predicted proteins | sample PanSoiMetPlot_35_FD_96882 | JGI IMG/M metagenome (GOLD analysis project Ga0126383, IMG submission 96882) | Tropical forest soil microbial communities from Panama - MetaG Plot_35 | ecosystem: Environmental > Terrestrial > Soil > Tropical forest > Bulk soil | place: Panama | collected 2016-02-17
CGCCTCAAGGTGTTCGGCGACATTCTGCTGCAGGGCGCTTTCTTCTTTGGCCGGCACGTGACCTACGACGACAAGGCGTTTCGAAAGCGCGTGCTGGCTCCGGGGGCACCCGAGCGGCTGGCCGAGTACGCGCGCTTTCTGGCCGCCCGCACCGCCTTCGATGCGGAGACGCTCGAGCGCGAGACCCAGGCCTGGCTGGCCGAGCGCGGGCTTTCGCTGGGCGACATCGTGCACGCGGTGCGCGTGGCGGTGACCGGAACCGGGGCCGGGCCCGGGCTTTTCGATTGCCTGGCCACGATCGGGCGCGAGCTGTCCGTGGCCCGCATCGAGGACGCGCTCGCCCGGGTCCGTGCGGGGTGATCTGCGTGCGGGTGCGGGCGGCGCGGGGAGGGTCGCGCTACAATCTGCGCATGAGCGGCGAGCAAAGGCGCGGAGAAATACTATGACCGGACGAGCGGTGGGCCGGGCGCCTGCGGTCGTGCTGATCGACCCCAAGTTTCCGCACAATGTCGGTGGCGCGTTGCGCGCGTGCTCGTGCTGGGGCGTCGGGCAACTGTTCTGGACCGGAGACCGGGTCACACTCAACGTCCCCCGGGGCGAGCGCCTGCCACGCGAGGAGCGCATGAAGGGTTACCGGGACGTGGAGCTATATCGGGATGCGGCCCCGCTCGAGCGCTTCGCATCCGGAACCCCGGTCGCGGTCGAGCTGCGCCCGAGCGCCGAATCGCTGATCGACTTCGAGCATCCGGAGGACGCGATTTATGTGTTCGGGCCTGAAGACGGCACGCTGCCCAAAGGGATCCTGGCGGCGTCTCATCGTTTTATCGTCATTCCGACCGTTCATTGCCTGAACCTGGCAGCGGCTGTCAACGTCGTGCTCTACGATCGGCGACTCAAGCAGCACCTGCGCGGCAGCACGCGGCTGCCGGCGCTGGGCGAGCTGGCCCCAGGCGCGGAGTCGTGGTCGGCCTGGCACGAGGACGCGACCGAGGAGGAGATCGCCGCGCAGATCCACCGTCGCTCCATGACGAGGTCGGACCCATGAGGCGCTGGTTTACCCTGGCGCTCCTGTGCGCGTGCGCGCATCACGAGCCGGCGCTCCCGCCGCCGCAAACCTACGAGCAGCAGCGGGCGGCCGAGATCGAGCGGAAGCAGCGCGATTATTTCGAGGAATACCACACCGCGCAGCGCCTCGATTGTGGGCGCCGCTGCACGCTGGCCCATGAGGTGTGCAGCAAAGCGCGCCGGATCTGCGAGATCACCGAGGCCAATCCGCAAGACCAGGGCCTTACGGCCTACTGCTCGGTCGCCTCCAATCGCTGCGAGAAAGCCGACCGGCAGCTGCGCTTCGAGTGCAGGTGCTGGTCGACCGGCCCGCGGGTGGACTGAGCCCGTCCGGTCAGCCTCTGCGCTCCGTTAGGCCCGGGGCGAGCGAGAGCGAGCGGCGTCAGCAAGGATCTCAGGGAGCGCGCAGCGCGACCGTCGACGATGGCGGCGAGCCGCGTTCGGGACCGCGCTGCCCGCAAAGCCGCGCCAACGGCGCTACCGATTGATGGGATACTCTGGCCCGCTAGGGCGGGCAGATCGGAATCGGGCCGGCCTGGAAGTAGCTTTGCGCGCGCATCACGAAGTGGCCGCCGTCGGTCGACGCCGTCGTGCAGTTGCCGGCACCCGCGCCGAACACGATTCCAATCGCATTTTTCTGCGCAAACTCGAGCGGGTGATCGAAGAAGTAATCGAGCCGGTTGTCCTGGTAATGGTTGGGCGTGTTGTTGAGCGCCAGATTGCCAAGCGGGATCTGCCACCACAACGCGGGTACGCCCAGATCGCGCGCCACCTTGTCGACGAACCGCTCGGCCTGGATGAAGTTGGGCAGGGTCGCATTGGTGGCGTCCCACCAGCGCCCGTTCAAGCCGGCGTCGCGGTCGCTCATCTCGACCGCCACGAAGTCGGCATCCGCCGCTCCGACGGCGCGCAGGAAGGCGGCTACCCGCCCGCCGTACAGCTCCACATCGAACGATGGGCTGGTGTTGACGTACACGTCAGGGCCAGCCGCCCAGGCTGACGCGTGAAATCCGATTCTCGCGTTGGGCGCGACCTGACGCGCGATGCGCAACATGCACTGGCCCAGACCGGCGATGGTATCGGGCAGCCCCGCGCAATCGGACGGCGCCGCGCTTGCCACCAGTGCCGGCACCATGGTCGGATCGCCGACCTGCTGGGCATAGCCCCAGAAGTCAGGCTCGATGTGCACGAGCACCGGCGCGCTGGTGGTCTGATGAATCGTCTGCATCAGGAACTTCCAGTCGGAAAGGTAGCTGCGCATCAGCGTCATGTTGTTGCCGGCCGCCATGACCTCGCCCGCGCCCTCGGCCGCGCCCGAGGCCTGCAGCTCTTCGTAGTAGGTGAACATGGCGATGCCCCCGTGCATGGCGGCATCGGTGATCCGACCGGCCACAAAGCGACCCGGCGGTTGCGAAAGGTCCTGCCAGCAGCCCCACCAGGTGCCGCCCAGGTTGTTGCAGCCCGACTGGCAGCTCGCGCAGGGTCCGTTCTGGCCCACGCCGCCGGCCAGGTACTCGTAATGCACGTCGAGAGGCACGCCGCTCGAGTCGAACACCGTGTCGTCGCCGCCGAGGCCGACCAGAAGATGCGGGCGGCCCAGATCCTGCGCCAGGCGCTGCGCGATGCAGGCGGTCGCACCGCCCGAGCCGCCGGTGCCGCCGGAGCCGCCTACTCCACCCGCGCCACCGGCGCCGCCCACGCCGCCGCTTCCCGCCGTCCCGCCGCTGCCGCCGCTGCCGCCCCTCCCGCCGGCCCCACCTGCTCCGCCCGCACCCGCCGCACCGCCGGCTCCACCGGCGCCCCCGTGGCCCACCAGGTCGTCCCCGCACCCGAGCACGAGGGCGACGCCCAGCGCGAACGTTCGCAACCTGAAACCTCGCACGGGCTCATTATCGCACAGCCGACCGCTCGATCGGCAGCCGGATCATCGGTGAATCGGTTAAGATGGCGCCCCGCTGACTGAGGGCCCCTGTGAACCGATCGCGCGCCGGCTTGCGCCTCTTGTCTGCTCTGCTGCTGACGCTCGCCGCGCGCACGGCGCACGGCAGCAATCCCGAGCAGCCCGAAACCGCGCAGCCAGCCGGCGCCGGCACCACCTTCCTCGATCACTCGGGGACCGGACCGTTCTGGTTCGGTGCCGAGTGGAACACCATCCTGCAGCTCAAGCCCTCATTTGACGCGCGCTACAGCGGCATGAACAGCCTCCGGCCCGAGAGCGAGGACGCGATGTCGGGGCTGTTCACGCTCTTCTTTGCCTACGCGCCCTCTCGGACGACCGAGCTGATCCTCGATGCCGAGATGGCCTACGGGGGCGGCCTTTCGGCCGCGCTCGGGCTGGCCGGCTTTTCGAACCTCGATGTGGTGCGCAATCCGACCCTGTCGAGCGAGCCTTACGTCGCGCGCATCCAGATACACCAGATCATTCCGCTGTCGAGCGACTGGGAGCCCAACGACGATCGGGGGCCCATCACGACGCTTCCGCGTTTGCCGAGGCACCGCCTTCAGGTTCGCTTCGGCAAGCTGTCGACCGTCGATCTGTTCGACATCAACCCGGTCGGCTCGGACAGTCATCTCCAGTTCATGAACTGGGCCGTCGACAACAACGGCGCCTACGACTACGCGGCCGACACGCGCGGGTACACCTACGGTCTGGTGGTCGAGTACCAGGGGCCGCGCGTCGAGGTGCGCTTTGGCGAGATGCTGATGCCGAAAGTGGCCAACGGCATCGATCTCGACTTCGACCTTTCGCGCAGCCACGCCGAGAACTTCGAGCTCGAGCTCAAGTACAGCCGGCAGCCGCATTGGGCGGGTACCCTGCGTCCGCTCATCTACCTGAACACCGCCACCATGGGCAGCTATCGCGAGGCTATCGACGCCTTTCGGTCGGGCCAGGACCCGAGGCCGGAGATCACGGCGCACCGCAAGCGCGGACGCACCAAGCTCGGTTTCGGCCTCAACCTGTTTCAGGAGCTGGGCCCGCTCTTTCGCGGGTTCATGCGCATCGGCTGGAACGATGGCGACAACGAGTCGTTCGCCTATACCGAGATCGACGACACCTTCGAGATCGGCGCCGACATGAGGGGCACCTTGTGGCAGCGGCCCAACGACAAGATCGGCCTGGCCCTGGTCACAAACGGGATCTCGGATCTGCATCGGGAGTATCTGCGCCTGGGCGGCGCCGGCTTTCTGCTCGGCGACGGCAGCTTGCGCTACGGGCGTGAGACCATCGTCGAGCACTACTACAACCTGCAAATCTGGCGGGGCGCCTTCGCAGCCTACGACATCCAGGGGATTGCGAATCCGGGGTACAACCAGGACCGCGGGCCGGTGTGGGTGTTTTCGCTGCGCGGCCACATCGAGCTCTGATCGGCGACCCGGCTCACCGCGGGCGACGCCACGCGGTGGTGCAGCGCCCGCTCGAGAAGGCGGGTCACCGATACGTTGACCGACATGGCCACAAGCAGCGCAATCACGGGCCAGAACCAGCGCAGCCCGTGCAGCCCCGCCAGGCCGCGTGCGAAGACGACGAAATAGACCAAAAAGGCGAGCACGAAAAACAGGGCGAACAGCACCGCCAGCGGCGACTGAAGCTCGCGCGGGCCAATCCAGGTGATGCCGAGGGTCCGCTTGAGCAGAAGGATCATTGGCCACTGCACGAGCTCGGCCGCGGCAGCCGGGCCGCCACCGACATAGAGGGCAATCGCGACCGTGCTGGAAAGCCGGCGCCGTGAGCCGGCAAGGCGCAGCACCGGGTGGCACAGAAAACCTAAGGCTGCATAGAGGATGAACGGTTGGATTGACTCATAGAGCTGTCCCAGGAGCGAAGCATCCGCGGGCAGAAGCGCGCTCCAGCGCAGGAACAGGTTGCGCCAGGGACCCAGGATGGCCGCAGAGGTGGCCAGAAAACCGACCGGGTTGAGCGTCTGCCGTGTGCCACTGGCCCACTCGGAGGCAAACTGGGCCGGGTGCCGTGTGCACGCCCACGCGGTTTCCACGAACCGGCGCAGCTCGTCTTTGGTCTTGCGCACCGCGTCCGCCAGCCAGGCCGGCTCCGCGGGCGGCACCGGCTCGGGAGGCGACGACTTCACCCGACCGAGGATACAACAATCGCTGTGGGCTAAGGCCCCGCGCGAAACCGCGCTCGCTCGTGCGTCAGCAGCCAGGACTTGCGGGCCAGGCCGCCGCCATAGCCACGCAGGCTACCGTCTTTCCCGATCACGCGATGGCACGGCAGCACGAGCGGGATCGGATTCTGTCCGTTGGCAGCGCCGGCCGCGCGGGCACAACCGGCGGCACCGACCTCCCGCGCCAGCCGCTCGTACGACCAGGTGGTGCCGACCCGGATCCGCCGCAGGGTCGTCCACACCCGCAGCTGGAAGGCGGTTCCCGCGGGATCGACGGGCAGGTCGTCGAGCGCGTCGAGCCGGCCCGCGAAGTAGGCGTCGAGCCGCTCGGCGGCCGCCCACGGATCCTTTTTTTGAGCGGTCGGTCGAGCTGGGAACCGCTGTTCAAAGCGCGCCCGCAGCTGAGCCCGGAGCTGCGGCCACCGCTCTGCGAAGCTGAGGCCGCAGATGCCCGCGGGGCCGCTCGCGATCACGAGCGGTCCGAGCGGGCTGGGCAGGGTCGCAACCTGGATCATCCTCTCACCTCCCACAGCAGGATGGCCGCGTAGGCCCGGAAGGGGCGCCAGGCTTGGGCGCGCGCGAGCACGGTCTTGGGCGATGCCGGCGCGCCGCCCGTCGCGAGCGCCTTGCGCAGCCCGAGGTCCCCGGCTGGAAGCGCATCCGGCTCGCCCAGCGCGCGCATGGCTACGTACTGGGCGGTCCACTCGCCGATCCCCGGAATGCTGAGGAGCCGAGCCATGGTCTCGCTCAAGGCAGCCGAACCGTCGAGGACCAGATGGCGGTCCCGTACCGCCGCCGCCAGCCGACACAGCGTGGCGGCGCGCGCTCGCGGCAGCCCGATTCGTCGGGCGTCGGCGCGGGCCAGCGCCCGTGCGGTCGGAAACCGGTGGGTCAGCCCCGCGCGCGGTGCCGACAGCGGGCGCCCGAACGCCTGCACCAGGCGGCCCGCCAGCGTGGAGGCGGCGCGCACGCTCACCTGTTGGCCCAGAACGGCGCGCACCGCCAGCTCGAACGGATCCCAGGCTCCCGGGACCCGCACACCGGGGCGCGCCGCCAGCCGTCGCGAAAGCAGTGGATCGCGCCTCAGGTGGGACGCGATGGCCTGCGGATCCGCGCCCAGGTCGAGCAGCCGCCGCGCGCGTGCGACCAGATCGTCGGTGTCTGCGCGTGCTGATCCCTCGACGCGCAGCTGCACAAAAGGCTCGCAGTCCGCGCGCGTAGCCTCGATGAGGTCCCCGTCGCGCGTGATCCGACGCCAGGTTCCCTCCACCACCGCCTCCACGCCCGGGATCGCACGCGGCGCCAGGAATGCCAGGAGGCCCGTCCAGTCCAGGGGCGGCCGGAAGGGAAGCCGCAACGTGAAGCCGCGTGCGGTGCGCAGCCGCGCCGGCGCCATGACACTTGTTCATAGCATTGGAGCGGCCCAGAGTCTGGCCCTTTCCGGGCTCGGACCCAGCGGCCACGCTCCCGCGGCCGTGATATATGGTCCATAAAGGAGCCCCATGCAGCCCGTCCAGAAGCGACAATTCACGTTTTCGAGCTTCTACCTGCTACTCGCGGTGATCGTGCTGTGGGCCGTGCAGGCGCTGTTCTTCCGCGTGCCCAGCCCGCGCAACGTACCCTACAGCGAGTTCCTCGATCATCTGCGGGCCGGTCGTATCGAGCGTGTCCAGCTCGGCAGCAGCGAGATCCTCGCCGAGCTCAAGCCCGAGGGCGCGAGCGCGGGCGCCGGCGCGGCCGCAGCCAAGCAGCCGAAGCAGCGCATCGTCACCAGCCGCCTGCCCGCGATCGACGAGGCGCCGCTGGTCAAGGAGCTGGAGGAACGCAAGGTCATCTTCTCGGGCAAGATCGAGTCGAGCCCGTGGTGGCAGCAGCTTTTCTTGGGATGGCTCCTTCCGTTCGGGCTTCTGTGGTTGCTCTGGAGCGTCGGCATGCGGCGGATTGGCAGGGGCGCGGGCCCGCTCAGCTTCGGCAAGTCGCGACCCAAGATCCACGACCTCAACCAGCAGGAGCGCGCCACCTTCGAGGATGTGGCCGGAGTCGACGAAGCCAGAGCCGAGCTGGTCGAGGTGGTCAATTTTCTCAAAGAGCCCCAAAAGTATCTGGCGCTGGGCGCTAAGATCCCCAAAGGGGTGCTCCTGGTGGGCGCCCCCGGCACCGGCAAGACGCTGCTCGCGCGCGCGGTGGCCGGGGAGGCCGGCGTGCCGTTCTTTTCGCTTTCGGGGTCGGAGTTCGTGGAGATGTTCGTGGGGGTCGGGGCCGCTCGCATGCGCGACCTGTTCGAGCAGGCGCGAGAGCGCGCACCGTGCATCGTCTTCATCGACGAGCTGGACGCGATCGGGAAATCGCGGGGCGGGGTGGGCGCGCTGGCCACTCACGACGAGCGCGAGCAGACTCTCAACCAGCTCCTGGTCGAGATGGACGGCTTCGACGCCCAAAAGGGCGTGGTGATCATGGCGGCCACCAACCGGCCCGAGGTGCTGGACCCCGCGCTCTTGCGAGCCGGGCGCTTCGATCGGCAGGTCGTGGTCGATCGCCCGGACATCAGGGGCCGGCTCGCGATCCTCAAGGTGCACGCGCGCAAGGTGAGGCTGGGAGCGGACGTGGACCTGGAGCTGGTGGCCCGGCGGACGCCCGGGATGGTGGGCGCTGATCTGGCCAATGTGGTCAACGAAGCCGCGTTGGCGGCGGCCCGACGGGGGGCCGGGCAGGTGGAGCGACAGGATTTCGAGGAGGCCATCGACCGCATTCAGCTCGGCCTGAAGAAAAAGGGACCCGCGATGACCGAGGACGAGCGGCGCCGGGTGGCCTACCACGAAGGCGGTCACACCCTGGTCGCGATGTCGGTCAAGCATGCCGACCCGGTCCACCGCGTGACCATCATTCCCCGCTCCATCGGTGCGCTGGGCGCTACGCTGCAGCTTCCCACCGAGGACCGCTATCTCATGACGCGCGAGGAGCTGCGCGACCGCATCTGCGTCATGCTTGGAGGTCGAGCTGCCGAGGAGCTGGTGTGCGACGACATTTCGACCGGTGCACAGAATGACCTCGAGCGCGCCACCGAGACCGCGCGCCAGATGGTGTGCCGCTTCGGCATGAGCGAGCGCCTGGGGCCGGTGACGTTCGGTCGACCGGTCGGAATGCGTTTCTTGGAGATGCCGGTCAGCCTGGGCGAGGAGCGCAACTTCAGCGAGGAGACCGCGCGGGCAATCGATGCCGAGGTGCGCTCGATCATCGAGGCCCAGCACGGGCGCGCCCGCCAGATCCTCGAGCAGCGCCGCGAGGTGCTCGAGGAAATTGCGAAGCGGCTACTGGTCGAGGAGACGCTCGAGCGGGAGGCGCTGGAGGAGCTGGCTCGGCGGCCGCGCGGGGTGGGCGCTGCCGCTACGTCGCCGCTGCAGCCCCGGGCTCCGGGGCAGCATCGTTCACCGGGTTAGGCACGCGCGCCCCGGCTCGAGCTGGGCCTGGGCGGCCGGATTGCGCAGCGCCAGCGCCGAGTGGTGCCGGCGCCAATGCATCGCTGCCGCAAACGAGAGGGCAGCCACAACCACGGGAACCATGAGGAAAAGGATGGTCCCGCGCGCCCGCTGCTCACGCGTTGCCATGGGCTTCTCCTGACCGGTCATGGTGGTTCGCCTCCGTTTGGCCCTTTTCTGTAATCATTCGGAAGCCGGCGCGCAAGGGGGGTACGGGCGGCCATCGACCGGCAGCACGACTGTCGTGCTAAAGTCCGCGGCGATGCCGATCGTGGACGCGTGGATCCAGCATCCGACGCCCGCCTTCATCCGCCACCCGATGTTCGAGTCGCTTCGACGCTGGATGGGGGTCGTGGAGGTGCCCAACGAGATCCCGTTGGGCTTGACGCTCGGTGCCCTGCAGGCTGCGCGCATCGACCGCGCCCTCACCTGCGCCTGGTACGGCCCCCAAGGTCCCCTCATTACCAACGATGAGGTCGCCTCCTACGTGCGGAGCGCTCCCGAGGTCCTGGTCGGCGTGGCGTCGGTCGACCTGACGCGGCCCATGGACGCAGTCAGGGAGCTGCGGCGCGCCGTGAAACAGCTCGGCCTGCGCGCCCTGCGCGTTCTGCCCTGGCTGTGGAACCTGCCGCCGAATGACCGGCGCTACTATCCGCTGTACGCCGAGTGTGTGGAGCTTGGGATCCCCTTCTGCCTTCAGGTTGGGCATACCGGGCCGCTGGGCCCGTCGGAGCCGGGGCGTCCGATCCCCTACCTCGACCAGGTCGCGCTCGAGTTTCCGGAGCTGGTCATCGTGGGCGGCCACATCGGCTATCCATGGACCGACGAGATGATCGCGTTGGCGACCAAGTATCCGAACGTCTACATCGACACGTCGGCCTATAAAGTCAAGCGTTACCCGCCCGCTTTGCGCGAGTACATGCGGGGACACGGCCGCAAGAAGGTGCTCTTCGGAAGCAACTACCCGATGCTTTTGCCAGCGGACTGTCTGGCCCAGCTCGACGAGCTGGCTCTCGACGAGGAGGCCCGGCGATTGTTTCTCGGTGACAACGCGACCCGGGTGTTTCGCCTGCAGACTACGACCTGAGCCGGTCAGCTGCGACCGTTCGGGTGCGAGAGCGCCTGCATCCAGGGTTGTGAGTAGTACCGATCCCAGGAGTCGGGCAGGAGAGCGACCACGGGATCGGTGACCTGGCCGCTGGCCGCCACGCGGAGCGCGGCCGCGACCGCGGTTCCGGCCGAGCCGCCGACCAGGAGGCCTTCCTCGCACGCCAGGCGGCGCGCGGTCGCGAAGCTTTCCTGGTCTGATATGCGCTCGACCGCGTCGACAACGGCGCGATCGAAGATTTCGGGCGGACGGCTGGCGCCGATACCTTCGACCTGATAGGTGCCGTCGGGGCCTAGGGTTCCGGTCTCGACCCAATCCGCGAGGCTTGACCCGATGGGGTCCGCCATCACGATGCGCACCGCCGGCAATCGTGACTTCAGGAAACGGCCCACGCCCGTGATGGTGCCGCCGGTCCCGACGCCGGCGACGAAAGCGCCC
>Ga0126383_10003684_pt1 | contig 10211 bp, 6 predicted proteins | sample PanSoiMetPlot_35_FD_96882 | JGI IMG/M metagenome (GOLD analysis project Ga0126383, IMG submission 96882) | Tropical forest soil microbial communities from Panama - MetaG Plot_35 | ecosystem: Environmental > Terrestrial > Soil > Tropical forest > Bulk soil | place: Panama | collected 2016-02-17
GCGAGAGCATTGAGGTACTCCGAGGAATGGAATTTGCGGACATAAGGCCTGATTTTCATGACGAGATCGGCCGCCTTCTGCAAGTCGGCCTCGTTGGCGCTGTTGGGGTCGAGACCGAGATAGTGCAGCGCCGCCGCCAGAATGTCGTCGGAAGAGTCGAGCAGATGCACGCCGCAGTCCTTGAATCTGGCGAGATTCTCGGGCTTGAAGACAATGTCCCAGCTATCGATCTTGCCGTTGCCGCCCAAGATGTCACGCGCCTTTCGAGCGTTGTAGCCGATGCCCGTTGTGCCCCACATGTAGTTGACGGCGTACTGGTTGCCGGGATCATACATTGCCAATCGCTGCGTGATCTCCGGCCACATATTCGCGAGGTTGGGCAGCCTTGCTTTGTCGAGCTTCAGAAAGACGCCGGCCTTGATCTGGCGCTCGAGAAAATAGGCTGTCGGCACGACCACGTCGTAACCGGATTTGCCTGCGAGAAGCTTTGTCTCGAGCGTGTCGTTGGAATCGAAGGTATCGTAGCGGACCTTTATCCCGGTCTGTCTGCTGAAGTCCTCAACGACGGTGGGAGCGATATAGTCGGACCAATTGTAGACGTTGACGATGCGCTCCTTCGTCGGTTGGGCGTGACCGGACGTGAGTGCCACGCACACGGCCGCGAGCACGGCGAGCGGAATCAGTTGACGCATGGTGCAAGTCCTTAACGAACAGCGGGGCGGGAGCCCTGGCGTGCTCAAACGCTCGAGGCTTCGCAGCAGAGCAGGTCAGCTCTCGGTCGGCAAGCCGAGCTCCTTCCAGGCCTTCATGCCCCCGGCGAGGTGCGCATCGTAGGGAAGCCCCGCGGCTTGCGCCATCAGCGAGGCGGTGACGGAGCGATTGCCTGAGCGGCAGGCGAACACGACTCGGCGGCCGTTGGGGTCGGGAATTGCGGCCGGATCAAACTCCGACATCGGCAGATAAAAAGCCTCTGGATAGCGCTCGATTTCGGTTTCGTTTGGCTCGCGCACATCGACCAGCACAATCTTGCCCTCGGCGAGGCCGCGCGCCACCTCTTCCGGCGGCAGATCGTAAACGTTCTCTCGGCCAAGCTGGACGGACATCAAATTTGCTCCTTGAACCTTGGCGCGGGGCGCCAGCCAACAAGTCGCGCGTTGGCGGCTCAGAATCAAGGGCGCTCAAAGTTCTTAGATCCGATCGAGATCAGATAGTCACCTGCGTTCCCACCTCCACCACCCGACCCGTGGGAATCTGAAAATAGTCTGTGGCATCGTTGGCGATGCGGGTGAGCATGATGAACAGGCGGTCCTGCCAGCGCGGCATCCCGGAATGAACCGCGGGTTTGAGCGAACGCCGCGACAGAAAGAACGACGTCGACATGATGTCGAACGTCCATCCATGCTTGCGGGCGATTGCAAGCGCTCTCGGCACGTTCGGAGTTTCCATGAAGCCGAAGCGCAGCGCCACGCGGGCGAAGGTCTCGCCGACTTTTTTGATACGTACCCGCTCCGCCGCGTCGACCCGCGGCATGTCTGCGGTCTCGATGGTCAAGATAACGTTGTGCTCGTGCAGCACTTTGTAATGTTTCAGGCTATGCATAAGGGCGGTCGGGGCGGCCTGGGGTGTGCTCGTGAGAAACACGGCGGTGCCCGGCACCCGCGTGGGCGGCCGTTTTTCCAGCATGTGCACAAGCTCATCGAGTGAGATTTCTTGGCGGCGAGTTTTTTCGAACAATAGCCGGCTACCGCGCCGCCACGTGTACATGATCACCATTACCCAGCCGCCGAACGCCAGCGGCACCCAACCGCCCTCCACGACCTTGAGCAGATTGGCTCCGAGAAAGGTAAGATCGATGAACAGGAACGGGGCGATCAGCACGGCCGCCGCTACCGCAGGCCAGCGCCATACTTTCCAGATCACGACAAAGGCCATCGTGACAGTGACCACCATCGTGCCCGTCACCGCGATGCCATAGGCCGAGGCGAGCGCGCTCGAGGAGCGGAACAATGCCACGAGCAGCAACACGCCGATCAGCAGTAGCATATTGACCCGTGGCATGTAGATTTGGCCCAACAGCGCCTCCGACGTATGTCGAATCTCGAGCCGCGGCAGCAGCCCGAGCTGGATCGCCTGTCGGGTCAAAGAATACGCGCCGCTGATGACCGCTTGGCTCGCGATCACCGTTGCGGCCGTTGCCAATACCACCATCGGCAAGAGCGCCCAGTCCGGATAAAGCAGAAAGAAAGGATTTTCGATGGTCTTAGGATTGACCAACACAAGCGCGCCCTGGCCGAGATAGTTGAGGGTGAGCGCCGGAAGCACAACCATGAGCCACGCGGCCCGGATCGGCGCGCGCCCGAAATGTCCGAGATCAGCGTAAAGCGCCTCTGCGCCTGTGACGACTAGAAAGACGGCCCCCAGCGTAACGAGGCCGATGATGCCGTGGGTTGCGAGGAATTCGATGCCATACGCCGGATTAAATGCCCACAGCACAGCCGGATTTTTCGCGACATGCCATAGTCCGGCGACGGCGATAACAGTAAACCAGACGAACATAACCGGGCCAAAGAACGTGGCCACTCTGGCAGTGCCGCTCGATTGGAACGAGAACAGCAGCACTAGAATGAGCGCCGTCAGTGGCACCACGTATGGATCAAATGTCGGAGTGATGACCTTAAGGCCCTCGATTGCGGAGAGCACCGACAGCGCGGGCGTGATCATGGCGTCGCCGTAGAACAGCGCCGCGCTGATAATGCCGCACAGCACGACAGGACCCGCGCCCTTTGCCAATGAACGCTGCGCCAGCGCCATCAGCGCCAGCGTGCCACCTTCGCCGTTGTTGTCCGCCCGCAGCAGAATGACGACGTATTTGAGCGTCACGACCAGAATGAGCGCCCAGATAATCAGCGACAGAATTCCGAAAACCGCGGTCTCATTCGCCGGGTTCCCCGTCCCGGCCGCGGCGACCACGGCTTCGCGCATCGCATAGAGCGGGCTCGTGCCGATATCGCCGTAGACGACCCCGATCGTTCCGAGCGTGAGCGCCCAAAAACTGGCGCCGGCCGGGCGCGTCTTGCCGTCAGTTTCGCTGACAATGGTGCCGCCGCGGTCCGCGGTTGCCGTGGTGAGCGGAGAAATCATGGGTCACCGCAAATGCTGCAGCGCAATAAAGAATCGGCGCGCTTATAATAGGGCCCGATTACGCCGTCTGTTCCCCTTGTTTGCGGAAGGAACAGAGGAGACCCGCATTAGACGCAAGACTGCGTCTCCTCTGTCGTCGCGATGCCCACGTTTTTTTTGGACAAAACACGTCAAGGATCAAACCGCCACCTGCGTGCCGACCTCGACGACCCGCCCGGTCGGAATGTGGAAGAAGTCAGTGGCGTCGCTTGCGGATTTTGCCAATCCGATGAATAGCCGATCCTGCCACCGCGGCATGCCGGAATGGGTGGCGGGTTTTAGCGCGCGGCGCGACAGAAAGAAGGACGTCGACATCATGTCGAACTGCCAGCCGTGCTTGCGCGCGAGTGCGAGCGCTTTCGGTACGTTCGGCGATTCCATGTAGCCGAACTTCAGCGCCATCAGAGTGAATCGAGGGCCACGCTCGGTAATGTGGACCCGCTCCTCATCCGAGACTCTCGGCGTGTCGGTGGTGATGATGGTCAGTATGACGTTACGTTCGTGCAATATCTTGTTGTGCTTGAGATTGTGCAGGAGTGCAGTCGGAGCAAATGCGGGCTGGCTGGTGAGAAACACCGCCGTGCCCGGCACGATGTGTGGCGGATGCTTTTGCAAGCTCACCAGCAACGTCTCGAGCGGCACTTCGCTGCGCCGCGTTTTGCGGGCAAGGATGTGGGTACCCCGCCGCCAAGTCAGGATCAGGAGCACCATCGAGGAACCGAAAAGGATGGGCGCCCAAGCGCCTTCGAACAATTTGAGAAGATTAGCGGAGAAGAAGACGACGTCGACGAGGACGAGGGGTGCAATGACTAGTCCGACCCGCCACAACGGCCATTGCCAGAATTTCCAGATCACGATGAAGCCGAGCAGGCCGTCGACAACCATCGTGGTCGCGACTGCGATTCCATAGGCGGATGCGAGCGCGCTCGATGTACGGAACAGGCCGACCAGCAGCAGCACGCCGAGCAGCAGTGCGCCGGTGACGCGCGGGATATAGATTTGGCCTGCCTGCGACTCCGACGTGTGCAGGATCGCAAGCCGCGGTAACAACCCAAGCTGAATGGCTTGACGCACCAGCGAATAGGCTCCCGTAATCACCGCTTGGCTCGCGATGACGGTCGCCGCGGTCGCAAGTGCGACCATGGGCAGCAGCAAAGCCTCGGGCACGAGGCGGTAGAACGGATTTTCGAGTGCGCTGGGATCAGCGAGCACCTTGGCGCCTTGTCCGAAATAGTTCAGCAGCAGTGCGGGGAGCACAAGGCTGAACCAGGCCATCCGGATCGACTTGCGCCCGAAATGGCCGAGGTCGGCGTAGAGCGCCTCTGCGCCAGTGACCACGAGGAACACCAGGCCGAGCGTCACCAGCCCAACATGTCCGTGGCCATATAGAAATGCGACCGCATATGCGGGATTGATGGCAGCAAGCACGCCTGGATCGTCGTGAATGTGCAGCAGGCCAGCGGCAGCAATGGCGACGAACCAGACCACCATCACCGGTGCGAAAAAACTGGCGACGCGCGCAGTTCCCCGGCTTTGTCCGGCAAACAAACCAAGCAGGATGGCGATGGTTAGCGGCGCGACATAATGCTCGAACGCGGGCGTCACCAGCGTCAGTCCTTCGACGGCCGACAGCACGGAGATGGCGGGCGTGATCACCGCGTCGCCCAAGAACATAGACGCGCCGACGACGCCGAGCAGGAACACCACCGCTGTGCGCCGCCCGAACGCGCGCGTTGCCAGCGCGGTCAAGGACAGCGTACCGCCTTCCCCGCTGTTATCAGCCCGCAACAGGATGAGCACGTATTTGATCGCGACAACCACGATCAACGCCCACACGATCAGCGAGAGCACGCCGAGCACGATGTCGCGCTGGACTGGCCCGGCTTCGACCGCCGCGGCAGCCGCCACGCGAAACGCGTAAAGCGGGCTGGTGCCGATGTCGCCGTAGACAACGCCGACGCTGCCGACCGCCAGCGCCCACAGGTTTGATTTGTCACGCGAGGCATGCTCGCTGCCCGAAGCGGCCGCACCAGAGGCGGTGGTTTCGCGCGCTACCTGCACCATGGGGCTTGGTCAGTTTCGAAGCACACCGCAAGGAGCCGGCGGCTTATATCACCGCCCGTTGAGGGGCAACATGCCCTCGCAAGATAAGTTCCACCTCGGTGCTTGCCACTTCTCGCGCAAGCTTTAAGCCGCAATATTCCCGTACTCTTCTCTGAGAAGCCCCAGCCGGGCGTAGAGATCGCGGTCAGAAACCTGAAACAGGCGAGCCGGGCCGCCGCTACTATTGTGAACGATCCGGTTGCCCTGCGGCAAGGTGAAGATATCGCGCCTATTCCACCGGATGATCTCGCTTCCAATCCGGCTTTCCCCCGAACCTTCCACCACGCAACAAACCGAGCTTGCCGTTGTCCGGAATGGCAGCGTGACGGTGCCCGCATCGAGCTGCACCAGGAAGCAATCCATCATGGCCATGCCCGATCCGCCGGTCAGCGGATTGACATAGCGCACCCGTCGCGACCCGTCGCGTGCGGGCGGAGCGGCGGCGACCGCGGCCCTGGCCGTTGCGTACGGATAGCGGAACACAGGGGAATAGTCCTTTGTCGCGCAGTCGATGTCGGGCACCACGTTTGCCTCGGCGAAGGCGGCATCAGGAATCGTCTCGGCCAGCTGTGCGGCTGAGCCCGCCTCGAACGCGCCCGTTCCCATATAGCGCTGAAACGGTACGTCCAGCGCATCGAGCCATAAGATCGGAACGCTTCCTTCGTGAATATGCTCATGCCAGGTCCACGCCGGCGTGAGGATGAGATCTCCCTCCTCCATCGGACAAGGTTTGCCGTCAACGATCGTGGTCGCGCCCGAGCCCTCGAGCACGAACCGGAGCGCATTCATCGAATGACGGTGTGACCGCGCCTTCTCACCCGGCAATAAAATCTGAATGTTGGCGGCGAGCGTTCTCGAGGTGCGCTGCTCCTCCACATGTGTTGGCGGAACGAGCTGCAGCACCCGCCGTTCGACGACATCTGGCGATGCTACGTCGGCGGAGGCAGAGAGCAGCGGCCGGATCTTTTGCCATGACCATAGGTGTGCGGCTTCCGGCGCTGGCGCAGGGCGATGCGCCTTCACGTTTTCCCACAGCGGCGCGAGATTCGCGTCCTTCCATGCCCTGCGGATTTCGCTGATATCGGGCCGGGCGGAGGACATTGCTGGCGATCCTTTCTCGTGCCGGCGGCGACTGAGCAAAGTCTAGAGCACGTCCGCATGCTGTCAACCGACAGGAAATGGACGACAGAACGGCGGTTTGATTGACTGGACGCTCTGCCGCCCTATAGTGCGCCGCGCACTTGCAGCGGCCGAAAAAATCACCGCGCGCACAACGGGACGGCGTTCCATGCAATTCGGCGTGCAGTTTTTTCCCGCCGTCGATCACACCGACAAGAGCGCCGCCGAATACTACTCGCAATCCCTTGCGATCGCCCAAGAAGCGGAAGAATTAGGGTTTCGGCACATACGCACCGTCGAGCACTACTTCACTCGCTATGGCGGCTATAGTCCAAATCCGATCGTCTTTCTCTCCGCCGCTTCACAGCGCACGAAGACGATACGCCTCGTTACCGGCGCCGTGCTGCCGGTGTTCAATCACCCGTTCAAGCTCGCGGGCGAAATCGCGATGTTGGACGGCATTTCGGGCGGCCGGCTCGACGTTGGATTTGCCCGCGCCTTTCTGCCGCACGAGTTTCGGCGCTTCGGCGTCTCGCCCGACGAGTCGCACGCGCGTTTTCGCGAAGGCCTCGAGCAGATCGAGCTATTGCTGACACAGGAGAATGCCACACACCGCGGCCGCTTCCATTCGTTCGAGAACGTGACTTCCTTGCCGCGGCCAACGCAGCGCCCACGTCCGAAATTCTACATCGCGGCGACCCAGACGCCCGAATCGTTCGAATTCGCCGGCAGCAAAGGCTATTCGCTGATGGCAATCCCCATCGGACCGATTGGGCCGCTCATCGAACTCTACCGCAAGGCCTGGCGCGCGGCCGGCCATCCCGGCGACGGCGAAGTGATGGTGGCTTTCCACATGTTCTGCCACGAAGACGCGCGCCTCGCGCGAGAAATCGCGCGCCCCCCGTTCGAGGAATATTTCCGCGCACTCAACGAAGCCGTCGGCGATTGGGCAAGAGGCACGACCTCCAAGGATTACCGCGATTACGACAAATCGATGCGCCGACTGCGCTCGTTCACGCTGGACGGCCAGATCGAGTCAGGCGGCGCCTGGGTCGGCACCCCTGACGAGATCAAGGCGATTATCCGGCGCGTCCTCTCCTCGACCGGCTATTTCGAGCACGCCTCGTTGCAGGTCAACTTTGGCGCGCTCGATTTCCGTGCCGCGCAAGGATCCATGCGGCTGTTTGCAGCCGAAGTGATGCCTCACTTTGCCGACAATACGACCTCCGCACGCCATCCCGGCTCGCTGGTGCACGCGCGCTAATTCTTGCGGAAAACGTTCGCGCGTACGGCATCCGCGGCGCGCATGGTCCTTAATGCCGGTGTTGCAACTTCAACAAAGCCGCCCAGACCAGGTCGATGCCGTCGGTGCTGCGCTTGCCCCGCAGTCGAACGAGTCCGACGTCCCTGCCCACGGATGGACTGAGCGGCCGCATCACCATACCGGCCATCCCCACGTGCCCGCGGCCCAAACACATCTTAGGAACCACGGAACACCCGAGCCCCACGGCGACGACGCTCTTGATCGCCTCGACGTGGTCGAACTCCATCAACGGCTTTGGCGGCGGTCCAGCCTCCGCAAGCCATTCCCCCACGGTCCGACGAAGTGCGGACTCCTCGTTGACCAGAATCAAAGGGCAGCGGGAAAGAAATGCCGGCGTCACTCTCTTCGGGACCTTCGTCATCTTAGCGGGCAGGATCGCGACGAGCGGATCGTCGAACAGCGGGATCGTCTCGAAGGCCGGATCGTCGACCGGAAACGCGCACAGCCCCAGATCGAGCGTGTTCGTCTTGAGCATTTGCAAAGTCGTCGCGGTCAGACCCGCTTTGAGGTTGATTTCGAGTTGCGGATGGTCGGTCTTGAGCCGCCGCAGGACCGGCGGCAGAGCGTACATGAGCACGGTTGCGCTCGTGCCGATGCGCACCCGGCCGAGCCATCCCCCGTCGAACCTGCGCATCTCCATCTGTGCGCGTGCATCGTCTTCCAGAAGCTGTCGCGCGTGGGCGATCAGCTTCTCACCGGCTTGCGTGAGGTAGGCGCGCTTGCCGAAGCGCTCTACCAAGTCCACGTTGAAACGCCGCTCGAGCTCTTGCACTTGATGCGTGACCGCCGGTTGGGTCAGATTGAGCTCTTTTGCCGCCGCGGTGAAACTGCCGCGCTCGACGACCTCGACGAAGGCCCTGAGCTGATCGAGGTTGAGGCTTCGCATGGCCTATAAAACCATAAATCTCGCTTATTGTTGGCATAAAAAAACAGTAGCCGATTTCGCATTCCTCCGCCGACAGTTGGGAATGTTCGAGGCGCGGCAGGCTAGGACGAATTTGATTTAGCTACTCGCCACTTGTTGCCCGCTTCCCGCGCGGCTATCTCCAACCGGACAGAACGGCTCCTCAACGCGGGCCAAGCATGCGAGGGAGGCCCTGATGCGGGAAATCGGTCATTTCATCGGCGGAAAGCGTGTGGCGGGAACATCCGGCCGCAGCGGCGACGTGTTCAACCCAAATACCGGCGAGATACAAGCCAAGGTCAGTTTTGCCAACAAATCGGAAGTGGAGCAGGCCATCGCCAATGCCGAGGCGGCGCAGCCAGTCTGGGCGGCGACCAACCCGCAGCGTCGCGCGCGCGTGCTGTTCAAGTTCCTCGAGCTGGTGCAGAAGGAATTCGACAGTCTCGCCAAGCTCCTCTCCTCCGAGCACGGCAAGACGATCGCCGACTCCAAAGGCGACATCCAGCGCGGACTCGAAGTAGTCGAGTTCGCCTGCGGTATCCCACACCTGCTGAAAGGGGAATTCAGCGAGAGCGCTGGGCCCGGCATCGACCTGTTCTCGCTGCGCCAGCCGCTCGGAGTTGTCGCTGGCATCACGCCATTCAACTTCCCGGCCATGATTCCGATGTGGAAGTTCGCGCCCGCGCTCGCCTGCGGCAACGCCTTTATTCTCAAGCCGTCGGAGCGGGATCCCTCGGTGCCGATGCGGCTCGCTGAACTCCTCGTCGACGCTGGACTTCCAGCGGGCGTGCTCAACGTGGTCAACGGCGACAAGGAAGCGGTGGACACACTGCTCACCGATCCCCGTGTGCATGCGATCGGTTTCGTCGGCTCGTCCGCCATTGCAGAATACATCTATGCCACGGGGTGTGCGCACGGCAAACGCGTGCAGTGCTTCGGCGGCGCCAAGAATCACATGGTCGTGATGCCGGACGCCGACATAGATCAAGCGGTCGATGCGCTGGTCGGGGCCGGTTACGGCTCGGCCGGCGAGCGCTGTATGGCGGTCTCGGTGGCGGTACCGGTCGGCGAGAAAACGGCAGACGTTCTAGTCGAAAAACTCATGCCGCGTGTCGAGAGCTTGAAAATCGGGCCCTCGAGCGATCCGCAGGCCGACTACGGGCCGATGGTCACCAAGGCGCATCTCGAAAAAGTGAAGAGCTACGTCGATCTGGGCATCAAAGAAGGCGCCAAGCTCAAAGTCGATGGCCGCGGCTTCAAGCTGCAAGGCTACGAGGGCGGCTTCTTCATGGGCGGCTGTCTATTCGACGAAGTGACGCCCACTATGCGCATCTACAAGGAGGAGATCTTCGGCCCGGTGCTTTCGGTGGTGCATGCCAAGACCTACGAGGAGGCTCTGCGCCTTCCCTCGGAGCACGACTACGGCAACGGCGTCGCCATCTTCACCCGCGACGGCGATACTGCGCGCGATTTCGCCACGCGAGTGAATGTCGGGATGGTGGGCGTGAATTTCGCCATCCCGGTGCCGCTCTCGTATTACACCTTTGGCGGCTGGAAGCGCTCGGGATTCGGCGACTTGAA
>Ga0126383_10003685_pt1 | contig 10209 bp, 10 predicted proteins | sample PanSoiMetPlot_35_FD_96882 | JGI IMG/M metagenome (GOLD analysis project Ga0126383, IMG submission 96882) | Tropical forest soil microbial communities from Panama - MetaG Plot_35 | ecosystem: Environmental > Terrestrial > Soil > Tropical forest > Bulk soil | place: Panama | collected 2016-02-17
CCGAGCGGGGCAAGGGGCTACGGCAAAGACTTTTCGCCTTCACAAGGGAGGGTCAGTTCGGCATGTTCTTCGATCGTCCCAACGAGCTCAAGGCCCATTCAAGCTTTAACGTGTTTGATCTCAAGCGTCTGGACGGATATCCGGAACTGCAGGCGTCTTTTCTCCTCGTAACCATGAACTTCATCATCTCAAGCATTCAGTCCACCGATCAGGGAAGGCCGAAATATCTTTTCATCGACGAGGCCTGGGCGCTCCTCAAAAACGAAGCGTCGGCCAGGTATGTCGCCGAAGCTTTCAGGACCTACCGGAAACTCGGTTGCGCCGTAGTCGCTGTTAGCCAGGCGGTGAGCGATTTTCTTTCGGTGCCGGGCGGCAAAACGATACTTCAAAATGCGCCGATAAAAATTCTCCTTCGCCAGGAGCGAGAGACCGTTTCAACACTCAAAGAGGAATTAAAGTTATCGCCGGAGGAAGTCCAGCTCGTAAGCTCCGTGACCACGGTCCCGGGAGTGAGATCGGAGTTTTATCTGAGAACGAGCTGGGGCAGCGGCGTGGGAATTCTCTACCTCTCGCCCATTATGTACTGGGTCACGACTACCGACTTCAGAGACATCGAGCGGTACCGGCGAAAGCTTGCGGAGTTTGGCGGCAATCAAATCGAAACCATCAAAGCACTTGCTAGGGAAGATCGAAGGAGAAAAGCCCTATGAAAAGTAGTAGCCTGCTGAAAAAGGACCATCTGTTTCGTTGCGCTCGAATCACTCGCTTCAACGTACTGCCGGAGTACGCCTGCGCTCGCGAATTCATCGCGCGCCTCGCACCTGGAACCTTTTTGATCAGGCTCCGAGAAATGCTTTTCGTTGGGTGCGTTGGATTTATGCTTTGTGGCTGCGCCGCTGCCGTCACGACAGACGGAGAAATTGGATCCGCGGAGAATCCTGAAACGTCCTTCGCGAGCTGCCCCTATCTCACAACACAGCAAGCGTCCTGCGATGAACTCAAAAAGGCCTACAATGAGGGATTCAGGGCTGGCAAGGAAATCGTTGCCGCCGAGTTTCGGACCAGAACGGAATTGAACCAGCCCTACGTCTGGAAGCCTCCACTCATCAGCGAAGTCGATATGCCTACGCGCGTGTTAAACGGGGTCATGATTCCGACACACCGAGAACTCGTGATCGTGAAACCGGGTCAATGGATACGAGCGGAAAGTCTTCTTGGGGATCGGTAATAGGTTTAATGCCTGGTGCGATGTCTATCTGCAAAAGCTTGCACCCTCTCAAAGTTTTGTCCTACGATGCGGAGAGCTAACCAAGTCAAGGACAAGAGGCGACAAAGTGCGAGGTGTCGGAAGGCCATTAAATATATACCGGAATCTGGTCTCGGCACTGATTATGCCATGAAACCGTTGACAGCCCATAAGATACTCATCGCCAGCGCCGTGGTGTTTTCATCTTCTTCCGCTTTGGCAACACAGAAACTGCTCAGACGGCAATGGCAGGGTTGTGTGACGTAGCGCCTTGTATTTTGTCCTGGCCTTATGGTTCCAGGTGAATCTCAAACGGTGGTACGAATAGCACAGCAGCAAGTTATGGGACGCCATCTGGTTCTTATCCTCGGACTACTCGTCTTATTCGTCGCAGCGCGTGATGGCATATCTGCCCAGGTCGGCGAGTCAAAATTGTCGGCGTTGGATTCCTTATCCATCGGAGAGCGACAGGCACGCCTGGTCGAAGGTGCACGCGCCGAAGGCGAAGCAGCGATCTATCTGAACCTGGATCCGATCGTTGTCAACGCGCTAGCCGGTGGTTTCATGAAAAAATATCCCGGTGTCAATGTAAAAGTGGAGCGTTTTTCAGGCGCATCGATCATTGCGCGAGTCGACGCCGAGGCACGTGCCGGGAAACTGGGCGCCGATGCGATCATGAGCGGTGAGCTGGGTATTCTTGTCCTCATCGACAAAGGAGTGATGGCCCGCTACCGCTCGCCGCAGCTTGGTGCCTATCCAGAGTCGTTTCGCGACAAGGATAATTTCTGGAATGTGAATCTCCTCAACGTTCTCGTGCCTGCGTACAATACGCGTCTGGTCGGCAAGGACGAGGTACCGCAACGGTTGGAGGATCTTCTTCGCCCGCGCTGGAAAGGCAAGTTGTCGATGGACAGCCAGTCCTATTACTGGTTTGGTGCATTACTGCAACAGATGGGTGAAGAGGCCACCTCTAAATTGATGCGCGGACTCAATGAGCAACAGTTACGTCACGTACGGGGGCGACGATTGCTGACTCAACTGGTTGCTGCGGGCGAGTACGATCTCGCCGTCGAGACGAACTTGAATACGGTCCTGAGTCTGTCCCAGCAAGGCGCGCCGGTTTGGTTTGCCCCGGTTAAACCTTTATATCTACGGCCAAGTTTTTTATTTATGACGCGTACCGCGCCGCATCCGCATGCCGCCGCGCTATTGATCGACTATTTACTCTCGGAGCAAGGCCAGAACATTCTCGTGGCGCATGACCGAATGGCTGCCCATCCAAAAGTTCCAGGGCGGGAGACTCAACTGTTAAAGGGGCTGGATGTGCGCATGCCTGACGCGCTCGATATTGGGCGGCGCTATGCTGCGCTGGGAAAAAAATATCTCGAATTGTTTCCAGGGGCAAAATAATGAAGTACTTGCCGCCCGCGATCTTCTTTGTGCTCTCAAGCTTCAATTACGATCTTTGCTTCGCGCAGATGAAGAATTTTATCCCCGCCTATCAAGCCATCTCGACGCCGGATTTCGGTTATTTACCGACCTACGTTGCCAGGGCGAAAGGTTTCTTTACGGACGGCGGGCTCGATCTCAAAATCATCGTGATGAACTCGCGGGTCTCGGTGCCTGCACTGATCGCCAACGAAGTGCATTTCGGCGTCGCCGGCCCGTCGATAACAGCCGCGCTGCGCGGCGCGCCATTGAAAGCGATCTATTTTATTTACAATACTTCGACGTTTCAGTTCACCGTGCGTCCTGAGATACGTACGGGGGATGATCTCAAAGGAAAAACCATTGCGATCTCGAGCCCAGGTTCGACCAACGATTTGGCGACGCGCTTGATTCTCGCGAAGCTCGGTCTCGATCCGGTGCGCGACGTCAAGTTCATCGCAATTGGTGACGCCAAAGCACGCGTGATCGCGATGGATCAGAGGCAAGTCGCGGCGGCGGCGAACAATCCGGATATCGCTGCGGAGTTAACACGCAAGGGGTATCGCATCTTGATGCACTCCGGCGAAGTATTTCCCGTGCCGTTTTCAGGAACAGCGGTCAACGAAAAGCTCATCCGTGAGAACCCGGATCTCATCAGGCGGTGGCTCCGCGCCCATCTTAAGGCGATGTTGTTGATTCGCCAGCAGCCCGACGAGGCGGCGCAGATCGCCGCGAAAGATCTAAAAATTAGTCAGGAGGTTGCGCGTGAGGCGACCACCCAAGTTCTTCAATTTATGTATCCCAATGACCCAGGCGGTTTTACCGAGAGTGGTATGAAAGTTTACTTGCAGCAGACGGCACCACGTCTGGGCGTCGATCCCGACAAGATCGCGATTCCGCAGATCGCAGACGTAAGTTTCTTGCGCGAAGTGCAAAGAGAGATGGGGATTCAATGCCGAGATGGTTACGGTTGTTAGTTGGTAGGCAGGCACCAACAACGAGGTATACAGCATCATGAATTATGTTGTCGGAGTCGATATTGGCGGAACTTTTACTGATTGCGTGGTGGTGGACGAAGGGGGAAAAGTAACCATCGGCAAGTCGCTATCGACGCCTGCCGATTTTGCTCAGGGGGCGCTAAATGCTGCGGACGACGCCGCCCAAAATGTCGGCGTGAAGAATGCCGATGAATTGTTCAGCGCAACGCAACTCTTCTTTCATGCCTGTACTATCGGGGATAACACGCTGATCAACCGCGCTGGCGCCAAGACAGGGCTGATTTTGACGAAAGGATTCGGCGACACCCTGCATATGATGCGCGGCAAGATCGCCGAGGGGCTTACTGAAAACGAGATCGCCCACCGCTCGGCGCTCGATAAGCCCGAACCTTTCGTGCCACGTAGGCTGGTCGAAGAGGTGCCGGAACGCATCGATTACAAAGGCCAGGAGTTGATTCAGCTCGATGTGCAAGCTGCCCAGCAGGCCATCGATCGATTGGTGTCAAAGGGCGTCGAGTCTATCGCTGTCTGCTTTCTCTGGTCGATCATGAACGATAGCCATGAAAAGCAGCTGGCGGAGATGCTCAGGAAAAAGTATCCCAAGTTGTTCTTTACCTTGTCCAGTGAAGTGGCGCCGTATCTCGGCGAATACGAAAGATCGGCGACGACCGTCTTCAACGCCTACATCGGGCCAAAGATTTCCAGCTATCTAAAGAACCTGCAGCGCATTCTCCACAGCAAGGGGCTGAAGCGCGAGCCGCTGATCATGCAGGCTTATGGGGGTGTGCTGGGCATAGAGGCCACGTGCAAAAATGCCGTCGGTATTATCGAGTCGGGTCCGGCGGCGGGCATCGTCGGCACGCGATTTTTAGGCGAGCATATTGGGGAAAAGAATATCCTGGCGACCGACATGGGCGGTACGACCTTCAAGGTCAGCGTCGTACGCGACGGCGTGATCGAGAGGGATTACAAACCGGTCATCCTGCGCCACAGCATCCTCTCGAGTAAGATCTGGGTGGAATCCATCGGCGCGGGCGGCGGCAGCATCGCCTGGATCGATCCCGATACCGGTCTGCTCAAAGTCGGTCCCCAGGGCGCCGGCGCGTTGCCCGGACCGGTCTGCTACGATGTCGGCGGCACAGAGCCGACGGTTTCCGATGCTGATCTGGTGTTGGGTTATCTCAACGAAAATTATTTTCTTGGCGGCCGGATGAAACTAAACAAAGCGAAGACGATTGAAGCGGTGCGCGAAAGAATTGCCAAGCTACTCAAAATGACCGAAGTAGAAGCGGCGAGCGGTATTTACCGCATCGCCAACTCGCATATGAGTGATTTGATCCGAAAAGCAACCGTTGAAAAAGGTCACGATCCGCGCAACTTTGCGCTCTTCGCCTTCGGCGGTGCTGCGCCGGTGCACGCGAGCCGCTACGCTGCGGAGTTGGGCATTCGCCAAGTGGTAGTTCCTTTAACGGCTTCGGTGCACGGCGCGACCGGGCTCATCAGCTCCGATGTGGTCTACGAGTACGGGAAATCGGATCACATGGTCGTGCCCGCCGAGACTACGCGGGTGAACGAAAACTTTTCGGGACTTTTAGAACGGGCGCTCAGCGATTTGCGTGCTGCGGGGTTTGAGGAAAGCGATGTCTTGGTTAACCGCAGCGTCGACATGCGCTATCGTTATCAGGTGCATGAGCTTAACGTGCCTTTTCCGGCGGGAACAAAGGCGATCACGGCCAAAGAAATGGAGGCCCTCTATACGCTTTTCGACGACTTGTACGAGAAAGCGTTTGGCCAAGGCTCAGGGTATCGCGAGGCAGGGAAAGAAATACTGACATTTCGGCTCACGGGGACGGGCTTGCTCAAAAAGCCGGATATCAAGGCCGAACGAGTACAAAGGTCCGATGGAGCGCACGCTCTCAAGGGCCAGCGCGATGTCTACTTCGAGGAAGAGCGGAAATTCGTGTCAACGCGAGTTTATGACTTCAGCAAGATGCAGCCGGGGGTTGAGCTTGACGGCCCGGCAATCATCGAGACCCCCGTCACGACTATCGTGGTCAATCCCAAGGACCGCGCTACCATGGACGAGTATTTCAACGTCAGAATTCATCTGGGAGCTTAAACTATGTCCGCGAATCCAATCAGCTCAAGCGTTGACCCGATCACTTTCGAAATTCTTTCGCACCGGCTCTACCAGATTGCCAAGGAAATGGGCACGGCACTGGAACGCGTCGGCGGCACGGTAAACACGACGCAGATGCACGACTACATGGCATCGCTTTACCTCGCCAACGGTGACGTGCTGTCGGCGGGCGATTCGATGGGTTGGCATGTTGCCTGCGCCGGCTTTGCCGTCAAGCGAATCATCGAGAGGTTTGAAAATAACGGCGGCATCAACCCCGACGATATTTTTCTGCTTAATGATCCGTATCTCGCGGCGATCCATCAATCGGATGTTTACATGATTTCGCCGATTCATTTTAGGGGCCAGCTGGTTGGCTGGAGCGCGACTTTTGTCCACGTCATGGACATTGGCGCGATGTCGCCGGGCGGCAACTCACCGGGGGCGACTGAGATCTGCCACGAAGGCATTCGCATTCCCGGCATTAAGTTGGTCGACCGCGGCGAGCTGAGAAAAGATCTCTTCGATGCGTTCATCAACATGACGCGCCAGCCGGTGATGGTTGGCCTTGATCTCAAGTGCGAGATCGCGGCGAACAATGTGGCGAAGTTCAGAATGCAGGCACTGTATGAGCAGTTCGGTCCCGAGCTGGTGACCGCGGTGTCGCAAGAAATGCTGCACCATTCCGAAGCGATCCTGCGCAGACGCATTGCCGAGATTCCTGACGGGACATGGAGCGACACCGGTAGCATTCACGCTGGCGATACTTGGAAAGTGCACGTGACGCTCAACAAAAAAGACGACCGCCTGCTGTTCGACTTCACTGGCAGCAGCCCGCAGGCCAAGAAGGGCATCAACTTGCCTTACCATGCGACCTTCGGCGCCTGTTACGAGGCGATTCTCTGCACACTCGCCTATGATCTGCCGAAGAACCACGGCGCGCTGAAACCCATCGAGGTGATCGCGCCAGAGGGAACTGTAGTGAATCCTACGCCGCCGGCGCCGGTATCGCTGAATACAACCTCAGGCGGCGCGACGGTGAAGTTCGTAGCCAACTCGGCGATCATGCAGATGCTCGCCACCAGCGAAAAATGGCGGGGCGAAGTTATGGCGCTCAACGCTGGCCATCGGCTGGCGCGCCACGCCGGTGTTAATCAACATGGCAAGTACTACGTGTCGACGCTGTCTGAAGGCGCGCTGGATGGCACAGGAGCGCGGTCATACAAAGATGGCGACGATACCGGGCGCGGCCTCAGTTGTCATAACATAGAGTGGCTTGAAGCAAATTTCCCGTTGCTCTACTTGTTTCGCCGCAATACCAAAGGCGGTGCAGGGGCGGGCAGATATCGCGGTGGCACCGGCGGGGAGTCTGCGCTCACGGTCTACGACGCACCCGACGGTAAAATCAAAGGTGTGGCGTTGGGGGTGGCGGGTCTTAGAAATTCAGGTCAAGGAATGTTCGGCGGTTATCCCGGCGCGCCGAGCTTGCTGATGCTCAAGGAAGGAACTCGCGTGGCAGAAATGATCGCGGCAGACAAGTCGCCGGACCGGCTCGACGAAGTCGGCGGTAGCGGCCGGCTATTACCATACTGCGAATTTGACGTCGGTAAGAACGACGTTCTCTACATGCGCATGTCGAGCGGCGGCGGCTATGGCGATCCGCTGGAACGCGAGCCCGAGCGTGTGCTGAACGACGTTGAAGCTGGCATCGTCTCACGAGAAGAAGCGAAGGAGATTTACGGAGTGGTCATTGAAGGTGATGACCTCGTCTTGGATCTTGCGGCCACCGACAAGCTGCGCGCAAGCCACCGACAAGAGCGGCTCCAGGAGACGAAATGAATCATCCGCTACGAGCAAATCTTGAGATTACAATTCTAGACGGGATGGAATGGGTTCGTTGCAGCAAGTGTCAACGCAAACATTGCCGTGCCGACGAGGACTGGCGGCGGTTCTGTAAAGTCCGTCTTCTGCCGCCGACAAAGGCGGGCGTGCTAATGTCCGACCTGAATGGCCAGTATCTGCTTCGACAGTTTTACTGTCCGACCTGTGCGGTGTTATTGGATACCGACTTTGTTGAGGAACATTCAAATGACGCAGGAAGGGCCTAACCGGCCGGAGCCGCAGCCGCTTAAACTCGAGGGCAAGACGACTTCGATCGTCGTGCTTGACTTGAGCAGTCGCTGCGAAAATCCGCAGGAAGTCTGTTCGAAGTTGATGTTACCCCTGGCTGAATTCCTCGAGCGCGCGAGACAAGCTTCGGTGCCGATTCTTTACACTATCTCCGCCGCCAGTAAGGGGACCCGGCTCGGTGAAGTCGCGTCGCCGCTCAAGCAACGAGAATCAGAGCGAGTCCTCTACCCAGACGCATTCGACAAATTTATGGATGGCGAGCTTAAGGCAGAACTGGACAAACGGAATTGTCAGTCCCTAATCATTGTCGGCTCGGCGACGAATTTCGCCGTGCTTTATACCGCGACAACAGCGGCGCGGATCTTTCGATACGATGTGGTAATACCGCTTGACGGGGTCAACGCCAAGCGAAACTACGAACATGAGTACGCCATTCATCAGATGACGATCTTGCCGGCGTTGGCGCATAAGCAGTTTCGGTTTACGCAGCTGGGGATGATCGAGTTCTGCTAGTCGATTGCCAGGATTAGTATTAGCTGATGGACGCGACTGCTTTAAGGCGTGGACCGAAAAGCAAGCGGGGCATGAGGTGAAGGAGATTTGACGTCAATGCAGTCCTCTTTCGGATTAGACATAATTTTTAGGAGGCTGAGACTGATACTTGTTTCTGCGATTCTGGTTACAGTCGGTAGCGTGCATGTTGCTGCTCAACAACTCACCAAAGTCCGCGTTGGCAACATAGGCAGTACATCGGATCATATCCAAGTTGCGATCAACGCCGGCGTCTACAAAAAACATGGCTTTGACGTCGAGAACATCCAAGTTGGAAGTTCGACCACGGTGGTACAGTCGCTGATTGCGGGTGAAGTAAGCTTTGCCCATGTAGGTGCCGTGCCTGTGGTTGCGGCGGTTACGAGCGGCATCAATCTCAAGATCATTGCCGTGTTTATGAATCGCTTTAACTATGTCATGGTCACTTTACCCGAGTTACAAAAGCCGCAAGACTTGAAGGACAAGACGCTGGCGATCAGCCGCTTCGGCTCAGGGGACGAGTTCGCGACCCGCGAGGCGCTGCGCCGGTGGGGCCTGGATCCCGACAAAGATGTGCGCATGCTGCAGGTCGGCTTAACTGTGGCGCGCATGGCCGCGTTGCAGGGACGGCATGTGCAGGCAAGCTTGCTTTCCCCGCCGCAGATTGTTGAAGCGCAACGCATGGGGCTGAACGTGATGGCCGATCTCAGTGACCTGGACGTCGAATACGCTCATTACACGCTGGCGACCAAGGAGTCGTTGATCGCCGAGAATCGTCCGTTGGTGGAGCGATTCATGAAAGCGTATGTCGATGGCATCAAATTTCATCGCAGTCATCCGGAGGCGGTGATTCCGTACTTACGCAAATTTTCCCGGCAGAATGACGCTGAGCTCAAGATTGTTTACGAAAATCTACGTAAACGAATCCGGGAAGAACCGGTGCCGACGCCTGGCGGCTTACAGACAATCATTCGAAGTCTCAAAGCCGACAAAGAAAACGAGCTTGACCCGAGGCGGGTGATCGACACGAGCTTTTTTCCTGGTGTGTCCTTTAAATAATTCCATATGGAAGCTCTGCTTTTCTTAATTGAAGTCTCTGAAGAACAAGTTCGCCGCAAGTATTAAGCCGCGAATTACGTGTGATCCATCGATCGAAGCGCAACCGCGGCGCGGGATTCCCTTACGACCGCAGGAAGATCCTTGTGACGAACCGACAAAAGCTTACGATGGTTTAGGGCCAAAACGGCGTCCGGTAGGTCACCTGTGCTGGAGTACATTCAAGATCTGGCCAGACCGGAACGCGCACGAATCACGAATATTGAAGCACTCGACCAGGTTGAGCATCACGGGTTCGATGCCATTCGCGTAGCCGAAGAACTGCCGCCTCACGCCTCCTGGGACGAAGTGAAAAAAGCCTACGATGAGGGGTTCAGGGCCGGCAAGGAAATCATTGCTGCCGAGTTTCGGACCGCGTCAGAATTGAACCAGCTCTACGTCTGGAAGCCCTCCGCTGGTAAGCGAAGTCGATATACCTGCACGCGTGGTAAACGGAGTCATGATCCCGGCACACAGAGAACTTGTGATCGTGAGACCGGGATACTGGGTGAGGGTAGAAAACTTCAAGCAAGACAAATAGCTTTGCCCGTATGTACACTCAAACTATTCTACAAGCCTTTTTTTAAGCTCGGGGTTGGCTTGAATCCCACTGTCCGGCTCGCCTTGATTTTGATCGCGGCGCCAGTTTGAGGATTTCTTCC
>Ga0126383_10003686_pt1 | contig 10208 bp, 21 predicted proteins | sample PanSoiMetPlot_35_FD_96882 | JGI IMG/M metagenome (GOLD analysis project Ga0126383, IMG submission 96882) | Tropical forest soil microbial communities from Panama - MetaG Plot_35 | ecosystem: Environmental > Terrestrial > Soil > Tropical forest > Bulk soil | place: Panama | collected 2016-02-17
TGAGCTCGGACCAGACGCTTCCGCATTGGCCGATCCGCCGGCATACGCAGAGGGATCTGCTGCTGCATGAATTCCCACAACGAGACCAGGAAATTGTTGAACCGGTTCGTGTAGCGGACGTTCTTGTCGCTGTGCTCCTCGTAGTTGGCCCGCCGCTGGGCGTCGGTGTTGTCACCATCGCCCAGGGTGGGTGCCATCACGAAGTCATCGATGCTCAGGTTCTGGATCTTCCGGCCCCAGGTGTACGACGCGGCGTGGAAGGGGGGGATCTTGGTGTCGAGGATCTTCGCCCAGTTGGCGCCGAACTGGTCAGCCTGCTCCCGATTGATGTCGTCGAGCGGGTCTCTGACATCCCCGAACATGGTGACGATGACGCCGCCGGGTTCGGTTGACCACAGGATGGCCCGGATGCTGTTGACCTTGCCCTGGCCGTCGATGATATGGATGCAGTTCTCCAGGTAGGCGAAGCCGTTGTCGCAGGGCAGGTCATCGCGCTGCAGGGTCTCATGCTCATGGGCCTGGAATCGATCGGTGAAGTCCCACAGGCGCGACACGATGTTGGACCGCACGTAGATGGTCTCGGCGACGTTCAGCCGCTGGGCCAGGTAGAGGCTCAGCTTCAATGGTCGCCACTCGCCATCGGGGTAGATGATGTGCATGCCGTGCATCAGATGCTCGAAGCTGTCGTCATAGCCATGGCGTTGCTTGTTGCGCTGCCAGAAATCGATCTGCTCGACCTGGAGCTCCAGGACATCGATGGGGCGGTAGACCTCACTCATGGGTACACCGCCAGCGGGTTCTTGCCGATGAGATCGAGCCGCACCTTGTCGTAAGCCACCCACAGGGGCTTGCCGGCCGCGTCGATCTCCTCCCGCTTGCGGAAGTAGAAGTCGTACTGACGCTGATAGGTGCGCCGCTGGAGCAAGTACCAGATGATGTACACGGGCAAGATGACCACCGATACGCCGGCCAGGACGACGCCGATGCCAGAGCCGGTCAGGAAGCCGCTGTACCAGCGGCGCCACAGGTTCCGGTTATCCTCCAGGTGCATCAGGCACTCGTAGGGGCCCATGAGACGGCCCAGCTTCCACTCGCCGTCGACCATGCGGTAGGAGGGATCGGGGGGCTCCTCCTGGCCGGTCTGGCCGCACCAGTAGTTCTGGGCTGCGATTCTCAGGTCATAGATGGGATCATCTTCGGGGTGGTAGTCGTTGTAACGCATGGCTACATGATACCATGCTCAGGTCACTGTGGCATACCAAAGTGAGCTCAGCACTGTGTGACTTACGTCACTTACGACGAGCCTCCAGGGTGGGCCCGTAGAGGTTGTACCGCAACCGCTTGTCCTGGTCACTGAGTACGTCGTAGGCGGTGGTGATCTCCTTGAAGATCTCCATGTCGTCGGGGTTGGTATCGGGGTGGTGCTGCTTCGCCAGCTTCCGGTACGCCATGGTGATCTGGCGGTCGGTGGCCTGGTGGCCCACGCCCAGGAGCTCGTAGTAGCCCATTTCGAGAGGCTCGTTGCGCTCGAGCGCGGCAATGACCCCGCCGGTGATGTCATGGATGTGCCGGGCGAACATGAGCAGGATCTCCCGCTCATGCGGGGGGCAGTGACGGTTCTCGGCCAGGTTGCGGAGGTCGGTGTAGGTCTGAACCTCCCGCTGCAGTCGCTGGCTGTAGGAAATGAAGCTCTTCGAGGACATCCCCCGGGCCCGCTCGATGGCCTGCTGCTCCCGCCGCTTCAGCTGCTCCTCGGGTGACATCCCCTGCTTGATCGTGTTGCGCTTGGCCTTGCGTCGCACCGCCCGCCAGCCCCGGGGCAGGCCGTACTGCTGGGCCCCGGCCTCGGACAGGAACCAGACCGTGCTGGGGGTGCCGGTCAGCCCCTTGCGCTTCTGGCCGGCGTCGACCACCCACCCCGTCCGCACCAGATCTTTGGCTCGACAGCTGCGTACGGTGGCCTCGAGGCCCGACCCGTGCATCTTCAGCTGGTCGATGGTCTCGATGTCCAACAACCCCTGATCCTGAGCCGCCGCGGCAGCGATGGCGTTGAGGATCTTCCAGGCATTGGTGCCGCGCCGGGGGATCGGGAGCCGCCCGGGCTTCGGTCCATGCTCCTGAAAATCGGACAGTCGGATCAGTTCTTCGCTCATAAAATACCCCTCTCAAAGACAACGAGGGGGGTGGCAAAAGCCACCCCCCTGCTGCATCCGGGAATGTCCGTGATTACGATTCGTCCTCTTCATCGTCGAGGACATCGTCTGCACCATCCCCGGTTCCCGTGCCGCCGCCGGTCCCGGCCGTGAGCTCACGGCCCCAACCCCGCTGGTACGACTCGATGATCCGATCGGGGTACTCGGTGTCGATGTAGCCCTTGAGACCCTTGACCCGGATCGCGACCATGGCGGCGTTCTCCCGCTCGGTCTCGGCCTGGCGCTCACGCCTGTCGATGATGGGATCGAGATACAGGGCCCGGACCAGATCAGCGTTCTTGCTGATCACTCTGACCGAGACAGTCTGCTCCCGGGTGGATTCCTCACCGCTCTCGTCGACGTAGGTGAACTCCCGACGCACCCGGCCACCACAGAGCACCAGCCCCTTGCCGGCCAGCCGACGCTGCACTGATCCGGTGTGGGCCACGCTCAAGCAGGTGGAAATGTACGCGGTCAGGGCCGGCGTGACGTCACCGTGGATGACCTGGCAGATCTGCTCGGCGTGCATGCCGAACTCGCTCAACGCCAGCGGGGTGAACTTCTTCACCTCATGGAGCGCGTCGATGATGGCGAAGGAAATGCCATCAACGCTGGGGCACCCCTCCCCGTAGCGGTTGGTTGCCAGGAACGGAAGTACGGTCCCGTCCTTGTCGGTCCAGCTTCCACTGGCGAGGATCTCAAGATCCTCTTCCGTATAATCAGGCACGAATGCCCTCCTTTGTCCGACCGCGGCTGATACGTCCAGGGTTTGAGACCTGTCCGCACACCCTCGGTACTGATGTTGCCGGACACCGTATAGTGTGGGTCGCCTTGATGTCAAGGCATCCGACCAAGGGGAAAGAATGAGTACCACCGAGACCAAGAAGGTCTACTGGCCGCCGGCAGCCCGGACGTACGTCAGCATCACCACCATCGGGGGTGAGGAGCACCAGGGTCGCTGGAAGATATGCCAGGAATTCATAGGTGTGGATGGTGATCCCGAGTACCAGACTGCCGTGGTTGGCTTCGTCAACCTGCTGAACAACGACTTCGTGCCGATGACCTCGGTCATCTTCGCGCAGCGCCCGCCCGGGGACTGACTTACCAGCGGAAGCCCTCCCAGAAGGGGTAGGTGAGGGGGCGTAGCTCCTCGTCGAGGAGCCGCTCCTTCTCCCGCCAGCGGGGGGTGCCGCGGAAGATGGGGAGCCCCCGGTAGCCGCCCGTGACCGCAGCTACGTCGGCCACGTCAAAGAGAGGATGGCAACCGGGCATGTCCAGGTGGGCGATGTGCTTGTCGACCTGGGTGCGGAGGAACTGACCGTAGAGGTCGCAGCACAGCACCAGCGGGTAGGGGGTGGGCGCCGGCCCGGGCGGCACATCGATGTAGGCCGGTGCCTTGGGGATCTGCTGGCGCACGTAGGCCGGAGTCTCGATGCGCCCACCGTGCGGCTTGAGGACGACGTCCATGTCGGTCGCCATTTCCCAGTAGGTGTGGACGAGGATGCCCTGCACGAATTTGGGCCGGCTGGTGTCGAACAGGCAGACCAGGCCGGTGCCCAGCTGGGAGCGCACCCTCACGATGTCGCCAGGTTGGGGGTTTTCTATCATCACTATGTACAAGGAGCCTTCCACCCTCCGGTGTCAAAATCATTCCCAGAAATCTCCCCGGTGCTCCCGGGCCCAGGCCGTGGCCTCCTCCTCGGACAGCCACTGCATGCAGCCCACCTGGATGAGCACCGGCCACCGCTGGCTCTCGCTCAGCTTCTTCTGATACGCCTGCGCCGCCTTGAGGGTCTTGAACTCACGGGTGACGCCGGCACCGGAGAAGGCTGAGGTGACGGTCTCGTCACCCCAGCTGTTCTCCGTGACGCCGAGAACCTGCACCACCCGGTATCGAAAGGTGCAGGCTCGTTGTCGGATCACTCGTCGTCGTCCTCGTCTTCGTACAGGTCTTCCTCGTCGGGCTCGATGAACTCATAGCCCTCGCCCTCGGGTCCGAATTTCTTGACGGCCTCGTCGCCCAGGTACTCGACATTGGATCGGAACACCCGGATGCCGCGGTCGATATCCTCGGCCGACGCGGCCACGATCTGCTCCGCGATGGTCTCGGACATCCACTGCCCGTCACCTACACCCCGATAATTCTGAGTGAGATACCGCACCACCTGCGTAGTACTGGTAGCTGTCTCATACCCTAAATATCGCTTGCTCATTGTTCCTCTTTCATTTTCAATCGTTTGTCCAGTTGGGCCATGCGGACACCAAACTCATAGCCACAGCGCAGGCCACAAAAGAACCCGTCCCTGTAATCGCCGCCGATGGTGTCGCGCTCGTCGATGATGGTCTTGTATCTCTTCCTGGTGATCTGACCCTCTTCGATCAGGTACTGATCCTTCTCGTTCTTGGGGTCGAGGAGCACCTGGGTGATCTCGGTGTGTGATTGGAGAGCCTTGAAGCGCAGCTTCCGGCCGCACCACAGACAGGTCTTCGGCGCGTTGGAGGCCCCGAAGGGCCTCCAGCTAGCCATTGTCTTCCTCCAGGTAGTAGTAGCCGTACACGGCACGGGTACCGTCCCGGCTGGGGTCTCCGGTGTCATGGATGACGCCGTTGATGACCGCGGTGAGGTGCTTGGAGCAGGCCACAACGAGCCGGCCCATCGGGAGCTCGCCATCGCGCAGGTGCACGGTGGTGCCGGTGCCGATGCCCATGGTGGGGAACCACGTCCAGCCCAGTTCGTCCATCAGCTTGCGGCAGGTGGCCTTACGGACGCCGGTGCCGTTGGTGCTCTTGGTGCGCTGACGCTTGGTGATGCGCTCGCTCTTCGCCAGCTTGAGGATGCGCTCGTTCACTTCCTTGTACGGCAGCCCGGTGGCGATGGCGACGGACCGGATGGTGCAGTCACCGGTGTGGCCCTTGTAGCCGGCAGCCTTGCGGCCACCGTCGTCGTAGACCCAGGGGAGCGGCTTGTCCCACCGCTCCTCCTGGGTCAGGCAGATGTCGGTCATCCTCGAGCTCCACCCAGGTGGGTCCAGCGACCGCCCTTCTTCCACTTGTAGATGATCCAGTTGCCACTGCCGCACTGCTCGCAGAAGGCCCGGTCGACGTAGGGGACATTGCCGTCGCCATAGGTGCCCCAGCCCTTGTCGGTCTTGGGGTGGCCCGATGGTGGACGCGGCTCGGCCTGGTGATCCACCTCAGCCTCCACCGAATGGCGATGGAACTTGGCCTCACCGGTGAGGTGCTCGATGCTGCGAGCGGACTGCGCGATCTCACGCAGCATCTTGTCAGCATCGTGAGTGGTCGGATCGTATTCGACGTGCTTCTTGATCCAGTGCGACGTCTTCACGATGTCGTCGAGCACACGCTCATAAACCGCGACGTGTGCCTCGATGGTCGGTTCGATAAATTCTTTCATGGCTCTCCTTGTGGTAGTTGTGTCAGCCGACATACATAATAGCACACTTCCATGTGAGGGTGTTAGCGGCTTTCTGTGACAATTGTCACACCGAACCGACCCACATGGCTCTGCGAACTGTGCTATGCTAGTGATATGGCTAACACAGACGACATCCGCAGAACCATGATCGAGACCGGACAGCCGGCAGTCGATCTGACTGACGATACCGGTCCCACCTGGGACACCGACGCGTTGCGTCGCGACTTCGAGGTGCTCGGCTTCGCCGCTCCCTTCGTTGTCGTTCGGCGTCGCGCCGATGGCGTGAAGGGCTCCCTAGAGTTCACCCACAATCCCCGTGTGTATTTTGGTTGGAGGGAGGACACCTGATGTCCCTTGAACCGTACACCGTATTTTTCTACTTCCCTGACAAGTCCAGGGCAGATGCTGCGGTCGCGGAACTGAACAAACAGGGCCACCTGGCTGCGGCTGACGAGAGCGTCGAGGGTGATGGCAAGTGGCTGGTACGAGCCGCTACCCCCCGTGACTGGGATCAAGATCCTCACCAGTGGTACTCCCAGTGGGAGGCACTGGCTGAGCGTCATGGCGGGATCTGCGATGGTGGGGAAACCGGCTGGATGTTCATCGATGAGGATCAGTTGGCTGAACTCCGAGAGATGTTCAAGGAAGGAGAAGACCCTGATTGACCCAGCCTGAAGTCCACACCTACGAGGACGACTTCCCCAAGCATCTGGGCCCGCCCCCGGTTCCGAATGGGACGGGGGCCAAGCTCCACGATGCCACCACGCCCACCTACCTGGTCAAGATGGACAGTGGTGCCTTCATGGCGATGTGGGAACACATGGAGTCAGAGGCCAAGCACCGCTTCCCGACCAAGAACGTCTATGCCAGCACCCGTGCGTACCTTCGCGCTGTGAAGGCTCTCCGGGACTGCTACTGGGCCAACCACGAAGCACCGGACCAGCCGGCACCACGCAAGTTGGTCAGGAAACCTCGGCGCTAGTCGTAGAGGATGTTGTCGAGCATCCCGAGTGATGCTTCCAGGTGGATGCGGAGCTCCCGCAGCTGATCCTCCTGCATCTGCTTATCCATGGCCTGTCGGTACCTGGTGATCGCCTGGCCGGCCGACATGAGGGCGAGGTCGATGTTCGCGACGACCTCGCCCTCTAGCATTGTCTTGGATCGCTCGGTGGCCTTCACCCAGTAGGCAGCCTGAGCTCGTTGTCGCCGCCAGATCTTAAGAGCCGACGCCACTGCTACCCACCCGGGCCAGCACCCGGCGGGCCGGTGGTGCCTCTGGTTGGGGTAGCTCGGTGATGGTCGCCAGCTTCGGAGCTCGAGTCCGCTTCACACCTCGAGCGCGGTCGCGTTCGCGCTGCAGCTTGGCCTTCTCGGCTTCCTTCAGCTTCTTGGCATCGGCTGCCTTCGCTGCTCTCGAGCCCGGCGGCAGTCCGTCCTTCCGGGGACGTCCTCGAGGCCGTACGGCACCGTTGGTCGCGGCTGTGCGGTTCCTGGTGGCCTCAGGCAGCTGCTGAGAAAAGGCGATCTTCGTGAAGTCATGTCGGGGCCCGTACTTGTTACGGGATCCAGGCACATTGAAGTCGAACACTGCCATGATCCCGCTCCCCCGTGGTGCTGCCGGGATCACGAAGGCAGGATGCCGGCCACCCTGTACCTGGATCCACAGGTCATCGTAGGCCAGAGCCTTGGCATCCTGGACATGGATTGGATCGGCCGTCACCGGGCCCACGTTGAAGAACGAGGTGGCCCACGCTGCCACGTCAGCTGGTGTCTTGATCGGCTTGTTCAGCAGCTGCTTGACCCGGATGCCCAGCTTCTCCAGCTGGGGGACCGTCTCGGGGTACTTCTCCATCAGGCTGTGGACGTTGCGTCGCAGCTTGTCGACCTTGGTGGGATCGGCACCATTTTCGACGAAGGGCCAGATGGTCTCCGTATTCCTCAGGATTCGCCAGCTGTCGTCCTCCCAGATCGGAATGATGCCGGCGCGGCCCAGTTTGGGTGCGTGGCCGGTGATCTTTTCCCAGGCTTTTTCTTCAGTTGTGCTCAACGCCGCTCTCCAAGTCGATCGCCCTGGCTGCTGTCTGTTGCCAGTCCTTTTCTAGGGGCGAGTCGCTCAGGATACGTGGTGCCTGACCGGGTGTCCATATACCCAGCGCGTAGGCCCGAGTCGATCTCCTCCACATAATACCGAGACCGCGTCGCCAGGGAGGGAGGATTTCTCTGGTGATCGCCACCGACACCCGCCGCTGCCACGGGTTCGGTTCGCCGGCCCAGCTGTAAAAAATCCACCAGGACTTGGTGTTGTCAGGAACTGAGGTCGGGTCCGGGAGGCTGGGTAGTACCCAGCGGTTTTCGTCCTCGGGATCTTCGAAGTCGTCGGGGTGGGTCTCGATGCCACTCATTCTCAGCTATGGCCTCGTCGATCTCGCTGAGCCAGCCATCCGCGTCCTGGACGGCCTTTTTGGCCTTCTTAGGGTCGCACTTCTTTTCGGCTGCCACGGCTCATGGCCTGTCAGTCCTCGATCTCCATCAGGCTGGCCGGCACCTCTCTCGACCAGGGCCCGAATCCGTCAAAATCCCGGATGAAGACGTAGGACGAACGCTGGCGTAAATACTGCTTCCAGCTGTCCAGGGAAACGTTCTGGTAATAGCCAATGCCGCCGTCGCGGAACTCCACTCGCACTACGCCGGCCTGGCGGTTGAACTCGGCCATGCGGACATACGGCCATACGCCGGTTGGGGTGTCACCGAACCGGGTAGGCGCCGGCATGGCTCGCATCCAGTCAGGATCGACCTGAGCCGCCGTGATGGACTGCATGCCGGCCGGATGGCTCTGATAGTCCCGCAGCTGCTGACGGTGGCCTCGCTGCTGGCGGTAGCTCGAGTAGCCGCGCTCACGGGCCCGTTCGACGCGAACGGCGTAGACGCTGACTCCTCTCCGGGCCGCTTCGCCCCGGAGGGATTCACCAGCTGCCATGAGCTATGGAGACGTCAATCCCGGGATTGCCGGTCGCATGGTGGGTGTCTGGGCCCCAGCGCTGTTGCTGACGAGCTCCTTCTGGCTCATCCAGCCGCTGAAGGGGTCGACGGCGTTCACGGTCACCCAGTTCCCCGGTGAGGACAGGCTCGGGTAGGGCGGGATCGACGTGGTCATGTTGATCAGGTCCGGGATCGGCCCCACACCCGGGAACGTCTGGTTGGTCTGATACGGGGTACCAGGCGGGTTGGGGGCTGTTGGCATGGTGCCGCCGCCCTGTGCAGTCCAGGCTCTCCAGTCAGCTACTCCCATGTCACGCTTCCTTCCTGTACTCGCTTGACGGGCGTACCCTTCAACTGAGCAAGTCTGGCACGCACCAGGTAGAGCTCTTGGAGCACCTCGTCCAGCTGCTCGATCTGCTGGCCGCGATCGGGTTCGGCCGCGATGCTCTGGATGGATTTTACGACGTTCGCCAGTCGATGTTCCCAGGAGATTTTTGACGCCCGCATCTTCCGGCTGGTGGCCTGGTGATCCTGGGCCATGTGCTCGGCCATGTCGGCATCGATGGCGTGGTTGCACAGGTAACACCAGCCTGTGAGGGGCACACCCTGAGCCCCGTCACTCATTACCTGCTCCATGTCGGTCACGGGCTCAGCCTAGAGGGAACGTAAGCTCAGGACGTGTCCATCCCCTTCTCGACTGACCAGTTTGAGAAAAAATCGAACCGGTACATGCCTCGTACCAGGGTGCGGCTGGACAAGGTGATCGCCACCCAGACCCACCTGGATCCGACCAAGGTGCAGCAAATTGCCCGCCAGCCAGCGTCGTCCATCAGCACTGATCCGCTGGTGCATGCCCACGGTGGTCACTACTACGTCTCTGACGGCCACCACCGCGTAGCTGGCGCCATCGAGCGCGGCGACACCCACATCTGGGTCAAGAGGGTCAAGTGACCCGGAAAGCACGATCGTCGGGTGTCGGACCCGCTCCACGGGTTTTGGAGACCCGTACCTCTCCGAGAGTCGACCGCGCCGTCGAGCGTAGCCCCCGGGCCACCAACATCAGTGGTTTTTATGACGGCCACAACGGTTCGCGTCATCCCGGTGTCTGGCCCAGCTTGCTGCGCCGCAGCTGGGAGCTCCGCTACGGCCAGACCCAGCCCTACCCGTTTGGCCCCGACAACCCCCAAAATCGAGGGGCTCGAGCTAGCCAGTACACGTCATGAGCACGGCTCTGGTCATGGTCGAGGGCGTCCTCGGGGAGCACAGCGTCATCCACGGGTTCCACCCGATCCCGGACGGCATCCGACTGGCTCACGCTCTGCGGTCGGGCTATCGGCTGATCCTGGGCACCTACATGGATCACGTCGAGACCCAGGAGCACTGGCTCCTGATCAACGGCATGTCGAAGCCGCACTTCTACGCTGACCTGGTCTACCGCCGGCCTCCGCTGATCGACCTTGACAACAGCCGGCTGCAGGCATGGCATGCCAAGCAGCTGCGTGGCGTCGGCACAGAGGTCGACCTGGTGGTGTCGGCCGATCCCGAGACCATTCTCCAGGTGACCGAGTGGGGATTCCCGTCTCTGTTCTTCGTGAACCCCA
>Ga0126383_10003688_pt1 | contig 10206 bp, 6 predicted proteins | sample PanSoiMetPlot_35_FD_96882 | JGI IMG/M metagenome (GOLD analysis project Ga0126383, IMG submission 96882) | Tropical forest soil microbial communities from Panama - MetaG Plot_35 | ecosystem: Environmental > Terrestrial > Soil > Tropical forest > Bulk soil | place: Panama | collected 2016-02-17
AGCTGGCGCGCCACCAAAGATATTTCCATCCCTGAAGACCTGGTGGAAGAAATTGGGCGCATGGTCGGTTACGCTTCCATCGTCCCGCAGGCGCCTGCCGTGCTGGCTGAGCCCACTCCGCGCAATCTTGTCCATGATCAGCACCGCGCAATTCGCGCTGCCATGGTTGGCCAGGGCTTTACCGAGGTTTCAAACTACTCTTTCATCTCAGACGCTGATGCCGCCATGTTCGGCTATTCCACAGACAAGCTGCTGCAAGTCGCTAACCCGATTGTCGCCGAGCAGAAATATATGCGTCCCACGCTGCTGCCCGGCATTCGCCGCAACCTGGCCGACAACAGCCGCTACTTCCCCGACTTCCGTTTGTTTGAAATCGGCCGCGCCTATGGCAAAAGCGCTGATGGCGCTCCAAAAGAACGCACGCATCTGGTCGCCGCCATTTTTAGCCGTGAGGGCCGTGAAACCAACGGAGCAAACCTGCTGGAGATGAAGCGCGTAGTGCAGTACGTTGCCGCCGGCGGCAAAGTCGTGCCCGCCAAGGCCCACAACAAGATCATGCATCCGGAGCGCGCCGCGCACGTGGAAGTTGGCGGCCAGCGCGTGGGCGATCTTTACGAGCTGCACCCCTCGTTGCTGGAAAACGCCCGCGGCCGCGCCGCCATTCTCGATCTCGATCTTGACGCGCTGCAGGCGTTGCCGTCACAGCGTGCTCCCTATCGTCCGCTGCGCCGCTTCCCCACCAGCAGCTTCGATCTTTCGATCGTCGCGCCGACGCACACTCTTGTGGCCGACCTGGAAAACAATTTGCGGCGCCTCGCGGGCGACGGCATGGTCGCTCTTCAATTCCTGCTGATCTTTCCGCTGCCGCCGGACAAGAAAAGCGTTTCCTTCCGCCTCACTCTAGGCGCTGACGATCGCACGCTGACCGCCGAGGAAGTCACGCGGACGCGTGAGAAGGTGATGGAAGGAATTAAGGCGGCTGGATATGAGCTTCGCGAGTAACGCTCATTCGTCTTTCAGTTCCTTTTTGTGCAGACATATTTCTGCTTGACTGAACGGGCCTCCGCCGGCGATACAAGTGTCAGGGCACGAGTTTACTCGTGCCAGAGAGAGCGCCTTAAGAGTGGGCTTTAGCCCATGCGGTTTTTAAGAAGCAAAATTTAGACGTCGCGTATCACGGAAAGTCGTGATAGGTATCGGCAGAATCTACTTTCACATCCTTCTGACGATCGCCTTTGCAAATCTCTCCGCCGCGCCTTCCGCCAGCCCCAGAAACAGCTCTGGCTCGATCAACTCCAGTTCCATCAGCACAAGCTTGCCGTCTCGGGCAACAGCATCAATCCGGCAATAGAGCGAATCGTGTACCTGCAGCACCGTCGCTGCAATCTCGTTCGCCTGATCCAGAAGGGCCGAACCAGGATGAAACAACTCCGCCGAGCCGCCATGCTCCTGCTGCACGCGGAAGTCCCCGGCGGCAGGCCGCTTCAGCGCTGCATGGCTATACGTGCCATCAATATAGATGAATGAAATTTCGCCTTGTGTCGCGATCTCGGGAATGAATTGCTGAATAAGAAATGGCTGTGCTTCCATTTTGATCTTCAGTTCATTTTCGGAAGGGACTGCCGCGCTATCAAACAGCCACGTCTTATGTGCCGACGCCGATACAGCGGGCTTCACCACGGATTGCTTCCAGCTCCTCATCTCCTGCCACGCGGATGATGAGATCAACCCGCTGCCGTTGACGAAGATTGTCGGTGCGATCCCGATTCCCATTGCCGCTAACTCTACCAGGTAGAACTTATTGCGATTCCACAACACGGTCTTCACATCGTTCAGCACAGGAACGCTGCTCGCCGTGCGCTGGAGCCATTCTGTAAATTCGGCGCCGCGCAGGTGATAATCCCAGCACGAGCGCAATACCACAAGATCAAACTGGCTGAAGTTCACGCCCGCAGTGCGCCAATCGACAATCTGGGTTTCAACACCGGCGGCCGCCAGATATGGCAGCAAAAGCCGCTCGCTCTCCGCGCCTTCAGGCAGGCCGCTCCAGGTAATCAGCGCAACTCGCTTCTTCATAGGGAAACGCAGGGCATTCTCAGCGGATAGGGGGCAGGCTGAATAAAAGGGCCTCAAGCTTTGTGTTCACGACTTTTATTGCCGGCCCGGGATTGTTTACGAAAAAGTGGTCGCCTTCCAGCATCTCAAGGGAAAAGGCTGCGGTTGTGCACTCAGCCCACGGCTGCAGATCAGCTTCTGACATGGTGGGATCAGAAGTCCCGCCCAGAGCTGTGATGGGAAAAGGCAGAGGTTCTCGCGGAACATAAGAGTACCGTTCGAGCAGTTGAAAATCGCTCCGCAAAGCGGGCAGAACCAGGGACATCAGTTCTGATTCGGCGCTAAAGTCCATTAATGAAGAGTTCACGGTGCCCCCAAGTTCCTGGAGAAATTCAGCATCAGAGAGCTTGGAAACAGGCTTGGATAAAACATTGCGAACGATCTGGGGCGCAGGTCTGCCGGAGACGAAAAGATGCCTAGGAAGCGGAAGGCTGCGGTCACGGATTTCACATGCGACCAGATAAGCCAGAAGGCCCCCCATGCTATGGCCAAACAATGCATAGGGTTGGGCCAAAACAGGTGTGAGCGCGGCAACAATGGATTGCACCATCATCCCTTGCTCCTCAATCGGTTTATCTTTGATTCGCATTTCGCGCCCGGGCAGCCTGACCGGACAAACTTCAATGCCTTCGCGAACTGCAGCCTGCCAGGGCCTGTATGTAATCGTTCCCCCGCCGGCGTAAGGCAGGCAAAAAAGACGTAATTTCTTGTTCAGGACGTTGGAAGTTGTGATCCAGCTATTGCTGAAACGGCTGACTTTTTCTGCTGCGCCGGGTTCCATTAACATGTCTCGTTATGATTGAAATTAAGAAATTGATATCATAATTCAAGCGGCAAACTGCCTCACGATTGTTGTCGGTGGCAAGATTGAGCACGGAGTACATACCGGAGGCTGACATGGAACGACCTTTTGCATGATTTTTACTTCCGGTTCCATTTTGGTTCTCCAAAGATGCAGTTAAAGCTCAATCGCCTTCACAAAGGCGCAGCTTCCACAAGGCTCACCATGCTAAAATTTGAAGTCTAAACTTCCGATTCATCCATTAAGATTGGTGTTTATGATCGCTCAAGACAAATTCTATTTGCGCCAAAATATTCAGGTTGAGCCTCTTGTAGACCGCTGGTATGCGTGGCCTCATCTGATCCCCCCGGCTACTGCCGCCCGCAATATGACCGAGCGACATTTCCGAATCATGGATTCGTATATTAACGCTCCGCAATTGCATGCGAATGCGGTCAAGAATCCTAAAATGCTCGGTGGTCCTTTTATTGATTATGCAGGACAACGGGTGAATGAAATACGTGAATTGCGCCAAAGAACCCAGGAAGAACGGACACAGTTGAAGGAGCTCTCCAGCGCAATCACTGCATTGGATGAATTGCTGAGAAATAATGCCAAAGGCCACAGCCTCCATCCTCTCTATGACAAGGTGCCCGATCCCCTGAAGGGATATATAGAGCTGGTTTACGATCTTAATCACCAGCCATCATTCCGATTAATTGAGCCGTTGTTATATAAGAGCCGCTATTATGACCGGTCATTGCAGAGCTTTATGCTGCAAATCCTGCCTGGAGACGATCGGCCGTTTATTCTGAGCACGCCGCGGCTTGATGCAGACAATATTCTGCACTTGCACAGGCCCTTTGATCATCCCTCCATAGACCGTCTGTTTAGGCTGAAAGATTCTCCCGCGCCATGGGCAGAAATCAAAGAGATGCTGGAAATTCAAGACTCGCAGGATGATCTCATGCGGTCTTTCCTTACGACGGATGCTCCTACTCGCTATGCGCCGTACACGGGCCCGGGTATGCGCTGGCGGTATTTCGGTCATGCCTGCATTCTGATCGAAACAGAAGGCGTGAGCATTCTGGTGGATCCTGTGCTCAGTTACACCTATGAAAGCAACATTTCACGCTATACGTATCTCGATCTGCCGGATTCCATTGACTATGTTCTGATCACGCACAACCATCAGGACCACGTGCTGTTTGAGACGATGCTCCAACTCCGGCACAAGATCAAAAACATCGTGGTGCCTCGAAACGGCAATGGGCGGCTTCAAGACCCATCTCTCAAGCATCTTCTGAATCATTGCGGATTCAACAATGTAATCGAAATGCCTGAGTTCGACGAATTACGCGCCGGCGCGGTCACCATCACCGCATTGCCTTTCTTCGGGGAGCACGCGGACCTGGACATCAGCACAAAAATGGCCTGGCATGTGCGGATCGCGGACCGTACTCTGCTTTTTGTCGCGGATTCATGCAATATTGAACCAGAAACATATGAGCTTATTCATCGCGAAATCGGCGACGTCGAGGTCCTGTTCATTGGAATGGAATGCGACGGAGCGCCGCTCTCCTGGCTCTATGGCCCACTGTTGACTCAGCGGGTTGAGCGTGCGATGGATGAATCACGCCGCCTTTCAGGCTCAAATTGTGCCCAGGGAATGCGAATGATTGAGGCCTTCAACTGCCAGGAAGTTTATGTCTACGCCATGGGGCAGGAACCCTGGCTGAATTACATCATGAGCATCAAGTACACAGAGCAGTCCCGGCCAATCGTGGAATCCAACCAACTCATTGCCACATGCAGGGAGCGCGGAATCACAGCAGAAAGACTGTTTGGAGAAAAACAAATCATGTTGTCCGCAGACATAAAGCATGACAGAGCGGACATTGGTACTGCCACGCGTCCCAGTTTCTCCACGCATTAACCCAAAACACGAACGCCAAGACCCAGACGAATTCCATGTCGGCGCTTTGTGCCTGCATCTGGCGCTAGTCCGGCGTGGACACGGCTTTCACATGATAGCTGGCTGAATGAGAAGCAACGGGAAGACGCGTCTCGAGATACTCCATAATCTTGGCAACACTTTCAGCCAGAGTTTCCCGGTCAGTTCGGCATTCAATTTCAGGATTCAATGGTGGTTCATAGGGATCATCAATCCCGGTAAATTTCTTGAGAACGCCCGCACGCGCCTTGCTGTAAAGGCCTTTGACGTCCCGGTACTCGCACACGCTGAGAGGCGCATTGACGTAGACTTCAACAAACCCGGCGATTTTAGAACGCAACTCGTCCCGAATTGCCCGGTAGGGAGAAATCGCGGAGACCAGAGCAATCACTCCATTTTTGGCCAACAGATCGGCTAGAAACCCGATCCTGCGAACATTCTCGTTCCGGTCTTCTTCACTAAAGCCAAGGTCCTTGGAAATATGCCGCCTTACCACATCTCCATCCAGCAACTCCACCTTGTAACCCATTGCCCAGAGCCGTTCGTAGACCGCTTGACTGATCGTGCTCTTGCCCGCTGAGCTAAGACCGGTAAACCAGACGGCGAACCCCGGTTGCAACATCTGATTCCGTTTTTCAATTTTGCGGCTGGCAGCGCCTTCAATCATGCCAGCAGCCAGAGTCTGGTTGCTGATGGGATCAATAAGAACAAAGCTGCCAGTGATGCGGTTCAGGTTGTAGGGGTCGAAAAACAGTGGAAGGTGAGTTTCCAATTCCACTGTCCCGATCTCGTTCAGGCGCAATTCAGTGGCAGGCTGGGTGTTCAGCGTGTGCACATCCAGGACGGAGATAAGCCGTGAAACCTGGGCGCATACACGTTGCGACGTGTGCTTCACCAGATAGGGATGGTGCAATTTCATGGGAGTTTCAGCCATCCATATCACCCTGGCTTGCACCTGTTGCGCAACTTGCGGTGGATTTGCAGGGCTGCACAGCATGGAGCCCCGTCCCACATCAAATTGACCATCGAGACATAAGCTCACGGACATAGGGGCGTACGCACTACCTGAATTGCGTTCGAACTCGCAAATAGTGCTGACACGAGTCACCTGGTACGAAGGAAGGATCAGGACCTCATCCCCAACCTGCACAGATCCGGCAGCGATTTGCCCGGCATAGGCCCGAAAGTCCGGCTGGTCACGAATGACATATTGAACCGGAAGCCGGAAGTCTAAGGCAGATTCTGTGTTTTCGAGTGGCAATGTCTCGAGATATTCCAGCAGACAATCGCCCCTGAACCAGGGCATATGATCACTGCGGCGAACAACATTATCGCCTTCCAATGCGCTAACAGGGATGTTATGGAGAAGACACCCATCCAATTGCTCAGTAAGAGCGGCCAGCTCCTGGCATACACCCTGAAACACTTCTTCTGAGTAGGCTACCGCGTCCATTTTATTAATCACAAAAACGATGCGCCGAATCCCCAGCAGCCAGGCGATACAGGCATGGCGTCTGGTCTGGGGGAGCACACCTTTCCTGGCGTCGAGCAGAATGAGTGCAAGCTCCGCGGTGGAAGCCCCGGTTGCCATATTGCGCGTGTACTCTTCATGGCCGGGTGTGTCAGCAATAATGAACCTGCGCCGCGGTGTAGAGAAATAACGGTACGCCACGTCGATGGTAATACCCTGTTCACGTTCAGCGCGAAGACCGTCCGTCAAAAGCGCGAGGTCAAGGCCGCCACGCGAGACTTTGCGAACAGCCTGCAGCTGGTCTTCATAAACGGCATCGCTGTCATGCAATAGACGGCCAATCAAGGTCGACTTGCCATCATCAACGCTGCCTGCGGTGGTAAGGCGAAGAAGTTGAGGTTCCACGTTAAAAGTACCCTTCCCGTTTTTTCAGCTCCATCGAGCCTTCCTGGTCAAGATCAATAATGCGGTTCTGGCGCTCAGACCATCGCACAGTGCGAAGTTCATCAATAATTTCGGGGAGGGTCGTCGCCGTTGAGCGCACCGCGCCGGTACAAAACCGGCATCCGAGCGAGCGAAACCTGCACATGATCGTCTGTGGGGTTTCGCCGGGCAGGAGCGGAACATCCTGCATGTAAGGAATAAGGAGGTCGCCGCGTATCAGCATCTGGCGTTCGTGAGCAAAATAGAGCGGCACCACCGGAATATTTTCCTGGTTTATGTATTCCCATACATCCAGTTCTGTCCAGTTGGAAAGAGGAAACACGCGAATGGTCTCGCCCTTGTCGATGCGGCCGTTAAACAGGTTCCAGGGCTCGGGGCGCTGGTTCTTGGGATCCCATTGTCCGTGGACATCGCGGAATGAATACACTCGCTCTTTGGCCCGTGATTTTTCTTCTTCTCTGCGCGCGCCGCCAAGCGCTGCTTCAAATGCTCCATGCGCAAGCGCGTCAAGGAGCGACTTGGTTTTCAGGAGCGCACAACATTTTTGTGTCCCAAATTTGAATGGGTTTACGCCTTGTTCACGGGCTTCCGATGGCACATGAACAATCAGCTTGAATCCAAGCTCAGCGCAGATTCGGTCACGGAATTCCGTCATCTCACGAAATTTGTAGGTAGTGTCAATATGCAGTAACGGGAATGGCGGACGGGCCGGATAAAAGGCCTTTTGCGCAAGCCGAAGCATGACCGATGAATCTTTACCGATGGAGTAAAGCATAACCGGCCGGGAGAATTCCGCAGCCACTTCACGCATGATGTGGATGCTCTCTGCCTCGAGCGCTTTAATGTGGGAAAGTTGAGAATTCACTATGCGAGCCCTCTGGCAACAATGCCGATATGTCTGTGTTGCAGGACGAAGAGAATGCCACCAGGTGATTGAAAAGCGGTTTGGTTCGGTTGAAAGAAAGCGGCGCGCCATCCAGAGTGCTCACACGGCCTCCGGCAGCCTGGATCAAGGCGGCTCCTCCCGCCACGTCCCACTCATGGCGGGGCAGGAACGTACAGGTCGCGCCAGCATAACCTGCGGCCACGCGGGCCATGCGGTAGGCAACTGATCCCACAGGAACCACCTTGAACGGAATCGCATTCAGGTTCTGCCACCTGCCCGCGGCATGTTCATTGCGGCTTACCAGAAGAAAACTATTTTCCAGGGGCGCCGCTGCATTGCTGTTCGCTCCCAGACTTTCAACGGTGAGGCCAGTCTCCTCTGAACCCAGAAACAATTCACCTGTAGATGGATTCAAAACACCGCCGGCTACGGCGCGCTGATCTTCAACCAGCGCGATTGAAACGCACCACTCGGGAATCCCAGAAAGGAACTCGTACGTGCCATCCAGGGGGTCCACGATCCATACGCGCTTTGACCCCAGCCGTTTAAGATCATCCGTGCTTTCTTCAGACAACCAGCCTTCATCGGCCTGGGGCAGAATTCCATGCAGTATCCTGTTGATTTCGCAGTCGACGGAAGTGGTGGGGCCGGCCGCGCCAGTGCGCGTCACCTGCACGTCACCTAAAGACAGATCAGACAGGAAACTCAGTACGGCGCACAGAGCTTCCCTGATCCTGCCGACATCGTTTTGCCGAGTGTGCGTGGCTGCGCCGACGCGAACTGCCTGCATCATAAAGTTCAATCGCTGATCAGCATGGCGGCGCTTCCAGCACCAACGTCGGATCTAGTTCGACATGGAACCGGAACGATCTTGGCCCCAACTACCTTGCTGTGGAATAAGAAGAACTCATCTTCTGTGGAGCATTGAAAATACAGGGGGTATAGCTCCCCGGACCTTTATGGAAATAACTTCGAGTATTGCGAACCCATTATTTGGTGGAACTCAGACTCCTTCGCAAGATTAGTCTTCTTCAATAAAGATCGAACTTTTAGCCTGCTCTGCAAATGGCGCTTTGTCAATGATGTAGTGAAGAATTGAACAGCGGCGAGACCCATTTTGGAACTGCGAACGGCCTCCGGCAAGAAGAGGCATCGAGATCGCAACTGCGACCGCAGAGGTCGATTGTGCGCCATGGGCTCCAGGTGGGAAACGGGGATTTGTAAATGCCTGAAAAAGATTGGCTCCTCAGGTAGGACTCGAACCTACAACCCTTCGGTTAACAGCCGAATGCTCTGCCATTGAGCTACTGAGGAGTGAACAACAGGCCGTCAAAAAGGAGAGGACGGCCAATTGAATTGTCATCTTAAAAATAGCATGCATTTGCCGCGTTTAGCAATCATGAAATCCCTGAAATGCCCTTAAGAAAGCACCGAATTCCGGTAGTGGGTCAGTTTGAAAACTGACCCCACTAACAGTATCAGCGTCTAGCGATTCGCTCGCGAATCGCGGGCCTTTAGGCAGACGTCATCGCGAAGCGATGAATTATGAGTCAAAGTAGCCCACCACCCGAATTCTCTGTTCCCTTGTGCGCAACCGCTGTGTACCCATTAAGATAGCAAATTGACCACAATCCCAGAGTGCCCTTGAGATAAGGACATCTGATTACACTCCAACGAAAGCATTTCGATAAAGGCGCTTCAAAAAGCCAATGGGCCACCAAGCCAAATCTCCGTTAAAACTGTCAGCGCCGCCGCAAGCGCGCATCACCAACGTAATTGACGACTATCACGGCCACCAGATCAACGATCCCTATCGCTGGCTGGAAGATTCCACATCAGAAGAAACGCGGCGGTTCGTCGAGAAACAGAACGCCTATACGCGGAGCGTGCTGGAAAACGTCCCCGGACGGGATGAACTGCGTGTGCGTATCGAGCAGCTGCTGACGATTGGCCGCGTGGCTTCTCCGCGCATCGGCGGCAAGAATTATTTTTATGAGCGGCGCGATGGCCGCCAGAACCAGGCTGTCGTTTATGTGCGCGATGGGCGACAAGGTCCAGCTCTTCAGAAAAATGATCGTCCTCTGATTGACGTAAACGCTCTCGCGCCCGACGGCACGATCGCCTTGGACTGGTGGTTTCCATCCGAGGACGGCAAGTATGTGGCGTTCGGCACGTCGCCTAATGGATCTGAACTGAGCACTCTTCAGGTGATTGAAACCGCCACAGGCAAGCGGCTGGCGGAAAAAATCGAGCGCACGCGCGCCGCCAGTGTGGCGTGGCTGCCGGACAGCTCCGGCTTCTATTACACACGCTATCCGCGTCCCGGCGACGTTCCGTCCGGAGAAGAGATGTATAACCGGCGCGTGTTCTTTCACAAGCTCAGTTCGGCTGACAATGCCGGTGGAGTACAAGATTCTTTGATCTTCCCCGCCGATGGCATAGATCCTGCGCCGGAACATTGGCCCAACGTTTCCCTCTCCAATGACAGCCGCTGGCTGCTGGTGGATGTGAGCGAAGGCTGGACCAAGACCGAGCTATATCTCAAAGACCTGGCG
>Ga0126383_10003689_pt1 | contig 10205 bp, 12 predicted proteins | sample PanSoiMetPlot_35_FD_96882 | JGI IMG/M metagenome (GOLD analysis project Ga0126383, IMG submission 96882) | Tropical forest soil microbial communities from Panama - MetaG Plot_35 | ecosystem: Environmental > Terrestrial > Soil > Tropical forest > Bulk soil | place: Panama | collected 2016-02-17
AACAATTCCTCGAAGAGGGTCTCCCTTAGGATTCGCTGATTGGCCACACTATTGAGACCAACTCCTCCTGCGATACACAGTCGCGTATGGCCCGTCTGTTTATGGAGGTTTCGCGCCATCCCCAGTAATATCTCTTCGGTGACCTGCTGAATACTCGAAGCAAGATCCGCGTAGCGCTGATTTATCTTGCAGAGCTCTGCGTAATTCGAAGGAGGTTCACCAAAGTAGGTAGGAAAGCCAGATTCGGCAGTGAAGAACAACATCTTGGGAGGACGTGGCTCGCCAAACAACTGAGTGAAGCGTGAACTATAGGTCTGGTCGGTCGAATGATGAAAAGAGAAATAATCCATGTCCAGAGAGAATGAACCATCAGCCTCCTGACGGATCACCTTCCAGATCTTGTCAACGTAGCGGGGCCGCCCGTAAGGCGCCATCCCCATGACTTTGTATTCGCCCTCGTTGACCTCAAATCCCAGAAACGCTGTGAATGCACTGTAAAGCAGTCCTATGGAATGAGGGAACTGCATCTGCTTGTGCAGCTTGATCTGATTGCCGCGGCCCTCTCCCCAGGTGCCAGTGACCCACTCGCCGACGCCGTCGACCGTGAGAATCGCGGACTCGTCGAACGGTGAGCACAAAAAGGCACTCGCGGCGTGCGAGAGATGGTGCTCGCAAAACAAGACTCTGTCTTTCGGAATTCCCAAATCAGTCGAGATCTTTGATCCCACCCAAAGCTTGTCGATCATCCAGGTAATCATCGCTTCGCGAAAAACTTTGTACGACTGCGGGTAGGTCTGCAGGACGGTCATGAGGATACGGTCGAATTTTCGGAACGGCTTCTCAAAAAATGCGACGTAGTCAACCTCGGCACCCTGAATTCCACCGGTCTCCAGGCAGAACTTGATTGCCGATGCAGGGTAGTTAAAATCATGCTTTACGCGGGTGAATCGCTCCTCTTCGGCAGCAGCAATCAATTGACCATCGCGTAACAGGGCGGCGGCAGCGTCGTGATAATAACAGGAAATTCCCAGGATATTCATGTCAGCCTTGGCGGCGGGCTTGCTCCATGTCATTGGTCGTAGGGGGATAGTCAAGCCACTCGCCGGACCGCTTCTTGATTCTCAGGGGGTCGGAAAAAAAGCGGACTGCAAGGCCAAAGGGCAGGATCAGAATGGCATAGATAACCGATAAAAGAACGCGTGCCTGGAAGTTACCGATCGCATGCGCGATCTTCTTCCAGGCTTCCCAGAACCTCTTCAGCCCTTCCCACATGAACCCTGCCTAGAAAAATGTGTAGATGAAAGGAGCGATAGCGGAGCTCTGCGCCAAAATCAGCAGCACGGCGAACAGACCCAGAGTAATGAGTATCGGCGTCATCCACCAACGCTTGTTGCTCCAGAAAAAGGCAAACAGCTCTCCGGCGATTCCGAATCTCTGACCTGCAGTCGTAAAGAAGCCCATCGCGTGCCGTCCTCAATTTGAATTTCAGCTGGCCTAGCTGAAGTGCATGATGCCAGATTTCTAGTAGTGTTGGTAGTTACTGTAAGCTTACCCTGTAGTAGTAGGAGAAGTATAGTAAAAATTTAAGGAACAGGTAAAGACCCAGTCTAAGCTATTGCCAAACAAGGGGTTGCCTCTGGTGCAGATGAAGCAGGAAAACGTGAGCTCCGTACCGGATCAGCGCGGTCGTGGCTGGTTCAAAGCCGTGGTGTTGCTGATATCGATATGTGGGAGCATCTTAATGTTCCTCACACTCGATTGGCTTCATAGCAGACGCATTCTGCGGGCCCGCCTGGGGAGCTCCAGTGATCCGTCTTGCTTAGTTCCCGATCCAGTGCGGCATCACGGCTTAAAGCCTAACTGCTCCAATGTCTTGCATTGGGGCTGGGACTCGTTCGAAGTTCAGACCAACAGTCTCGGTTTGCGGGATCAGCATATTCGAGAGGTCCCTCGTGTCGGCGACCGTCCTCGCGTCCTGGTGCTGGGTGATTCTTTCACCTTCGGTATGCTGGCGTGGGGCGACAGCTATGTTGGACAAATCGCAGCTCGCTTCCCCCAATACGAAATCCTCAACGGAGGGGTTGAAAGCTATTCGCCGTCTAACTACTACAACACGACACGGCTCCTGCTCGCTCAAGGAGTTGAATTCGACGAGGTCATCGTTTTCATAGATATCTCAGACGTATCCGATGAGGCGCACATCTACGAGGACATTGATTCCTTTGGGGCGGTCACTCAACGGGCGGAAACAAAGGTGAAATGGCGCCCCTCATTCATTGACCACCTCCTGATCACCAATTCGCTTTGGCAGTTCTGCAAGCGGATGCTTGTCGGCCTTGGTCTTTACGGTTTCGCTTCGGTAGACGCTATCTACCCGGTCGATGCACCAAGATCGGCATGGACCTACAAGAATTCCAGTGAATTAAGTAGTTTCGATAAAACGAGGTATTCCCCGCTTGGGGTGGAGGGGGGCATCGCCAAAGAGAAGTTAAAGATGACATTGATGTGGGAGGAATTAAAAGATCGCAACATCCCGATCAGTGTGGTCGTCTATCCCTGGCCCGCACAAGTTATTCACGATACGGCGGAATCACGGCAGGTGCGCATCTGGCGCGAGTGGTGCGAAGGCAGATGCAAGCGATTCGTTTCACTATTCCCAACATTCATTGCCGTGAAGAGCGAATGCCCGCGGAGCGAGCCCGGTTGCTGGTACCTGAGATACTTCATTTTCGGGGATATTCATTACAATTTGCAGGGAAACGCCATGGTTGCCGACGTGGTTAGTAGAAGCCTGGTCGAAGCTCCGCCGGTAAAGCTTCAGGTGCGACGAAGCAGTCAGTGACGGGCTGATCGCCTTCCCATCCCTCGTTACAGGTGAGAGCGCGCGCGCCAATATGGGGGACCGCTGGAACTGCGCCTGACGAGTCAAGTTCCTCTCCCATCATGTCCCGCCCCGCGTTACGCAGCTCCGCTAACCGGACCTTCGCAATAAGCCTCGGATGAAGGTCATTTTTCAGAGAGGTTGAAGAAAGAGGCTCTTTGTTTTCTTCGCGGCAGTGAGGAGAAGAAGCGGATTTGCGCTGTAGTGCCGACCTACTGTCTAGGCAAAGGGTGGAGCTTCTGGCATGCTGTGGGCCAAAGATGTTTCTGCGTGCGAAGCAAGAAGGACGGCAAGATTCACCGCTATTACAGCGTAGTGGAGAACCGGCGGGCGGCGCATCGTCCAGCGAACGGTGTTACATCTGGGCGAAATCAACAGTAGCCAAGACGTGGCGTGGCGACAGACGCTGGCGGTCTTCGATGAAGAGCGGCAGGACCATCGCAGCCTGAGCTTATTTGCCGATGACGAAAAGGTAGTAGCGAACGCAGTGAACAGCCTGCGGGTATGGCTCAGTGAGATGGAGCTGCGACGCGCACGAGCTTTCGGAGACTGCTGGCTGGGATGTGAACTATGGCGGCAGCTGGGACTGGAGGAGTTCTGGAGCGAGCAACTGAGTCAGAAGGTCGGGCGGGAGATGGTGGACTGGGAGAAAGTGCTGCGGCTGCTGGTGGTCAATCGGCTGATTGATCCAGGAAGCGAATTCCGTGTGCATCGGCAGTGGTTTGATGGCAGTGCGATGGGAGAACTACTGGAGAGGATTTCGTGTAGCGGAGAAGGACCTTCTGTACCGTTGCCTGGATCGGATCCTGGAACACAAGCAGGAACTGTTTGTCCACCTGCAGCCGCGCTGGGCGGATCTGTTCGGCGCCGAGTTCGATGTGCTTTTGTACGACTTGACGAGTACTTACATCGAAGGCGAAGGCGAGCAGATTGGGAAAGCGCGCTACGGTTACAGCCGCGACCAGCGGTTCGATTGCAAGCAGGTCGTCATCGCAACTGATGATCACCCCGGAAGGTTTTCCTCTGTCCTACGAAGTACTGGAAGGCAACACCTCGGACGGGACTACACTGCGTGATTTTCTCCAGCGCATCGAAACCAGCTACGGCAAAGCGCGGCGTGTCTGGGTGATGGATCGCGGTATTCCGACCGAGGAAGTACTGGCCGAGATGCGCCAGCAGAGAGACACGTTTTACCTGGTGGGCACGTCGCGCGGCAAGATCCAGCAATACGAGCGTCAGTGGCTGGAACTGCCATGGCAGAAGGTGCGCGCGTCGGTCGAGGTGAAGCTATTCGCACAGGATGGGGAACTCTATGTACTGGCCAAGAGTGAGGGACCAGAGCCAAGGAACGAGCGATCCGCCGCAAAAAGCTGGCGCGGCTGTTAGGGAAGCTGCTTGCAATGCGTCTGCATCCGCCTTCTCGGGATCAGTTGCTGCTGCGGATCGGAGCCGCACGCAAGGATGCTAGCCGCGCAGCAAAATTCGTTGCCCTCAAGCTCCCTCCCCAAGGAGTTCCCGTCACACGCCAGAGCTTTACCTTCCACTTGGAGAAAGAGCAGCAGGCAGAGCTACGCGAGGGCACTATCTGCTGCGTTCGAAATATGACCGCCGAGGGTCCCGCAGTACTCTGGGAGCGCTACATCCAGTTGACGCAGATCGAGGCAGCGTTTCGCACCATGAAGAGCGAACTCGGGATCCGGCCATCTATCATCAACTCGAACATCGAGTCGAGGCCCACATCCTGGTGGCGTTTCTGACTTACTGCTTGATCGTCAGCCTGAAGAATCGCTTGCAGGCTCTGGCCCCGGGCCTGACACCAAAAGCTGCGCTGGAGAAGCTCGGCGCCATCCAGATGCTCGATGTCTGGCTGCCCACCACCGACGGCCGCTGGCTGGTGATGCCACGCTATACGCAGCCGGAAACCGAACAGGCCATCCTGCTGCACAAACTGCAGTTTCGCCTGCCTCAGCAGCCGCCCCCGCGCATCAAGCTTCAACACCCATCAGCATCGAGCGAAGCTCTCCTGTCTGTGGTGCCGACTTTTTGATTGCCCCTGCTGAAAACACACAGATTAACCTTGTTTTCCCATCCTTATTGCGAAACTTCGGCTAAGCTGAACACCTGTGGATTCGCCGTAGAGGAAACAAAGAACTGGGGCTCTGGCGAGGAGTTGCGAGCTTGCCGGAAGAAATGCTATTAACTGTGAGCTTACTCGGCAGAAGTGCTAGAAGCAGAGTGAAACCGTACCGATACGTCCTAAGTTTGCCCAGCAGAAGGAGTTGCACCTGATACAGATGAATCAAGAACGAATGAGCGCCGTGCCAAATCGCCGGGCTAGTGGTGGATGGGTTAAAGTCCTACTCTTCTTGGTATCGCTATGCATTAGCGCCGCGATGTTCCTCACGCTGGACTGGTTTCATAGCAGGCCTATTCTTCAGCGCCGCATGGCAGTTGCTGATGACCCGTCGTGCACAGGGCTTGATCCAATTCGCCATCATGCCTTAAAGCCCAACTGTTCCTACGTCTTGCATTGGGGTTGGGATTCGTTCGAAGTTCACACGAACAGTCTCGGCATGCGCGATGAGAGGACGAGAGAAGTTCCTCTCACCGACAAACTCCCTCGCGTCCTGATGCTGGGTGATTCTTTTACGATGGGTATGGTTTCGTGGCGCGACAGCTATGTCGGACAGATAGCAGCCCGCTTTCCGCAATACGAAATCCTCAACGGAGGGGTTGTAAGCTACTCCCCTTCCAACTACTGGAACATGGCGCGGCTCCTGCTCGCCCAGAGAGTCGAGTTCGACGAAGTAATCGTCTTTATTGATATCTCTGACGTGGCCGACGAGGCTCATATCTACGAAGACATTGATGCCTTTGGGGCGGTGACCGCTCGACCGGGGACACAGCGCCCCAAGTGGCAACCCTCATTCATCGACCACTTCCTCCTTACCAATTCTTTCGCCGGGCTTCTCAAACGTGTTCTTGTCGGTCTCGGTTTCTACCATTTCGCTGCCGGAGAAGTCAGCGACCCGGTTAATGGGTCAAGAGGAGTGTGGACCTACATGAGTCAAGAGGAAATTGACCAAGCCGAAATCAGCAGTTACACGCCGCTTGGAGTCGAGAGGGGCATCGCCAGGGAAAAGGCTAAAATAACGTTGCTATGGGAGGAGTTGAAACGTGGCAACATCCCGATCAGCGTCGTGGTCTATCCTTGGCCCGCACAAGTTATTCACGATACGGCGGAATCACGGCAGGTGCGCATCTGGCGCGAGTGGTGCGAGGGCAAATGCAAGCGATTTATTTCGCTGTTCCCCACGTTTCTTGCGATGAAGGAGCAGTGCCCACGGAGCCAACCGGGCTGCTGGTACCTCAGGTACTTCACCTTCGGGGACATTCATTACAACGCAAACGGCAACGCTCTAGTGGCCAACGCGGTAATCAACAGCCTGGAGGAGCTTCCCCCCGTAAAGCGTCCGGGGGAGAAGGGGAGTCCATAACCTGCCGACCTTGTCATTCACCTTGGGGAAGCCCGAAACACGCGTGAGTTCATACGCGCCAAGTTGAATTTCTTGGCCGCCCGCTGAGGCTGGTTGCGCGACAATTTAGTTTTGAATCGAACTTGAAACAAGTTTTCGGCAACCTGCCGCTGACAACCGGACGTAACCATGTTTCTACGCGGAATCTTTCCTCCTATCACCACTCCGTTTTACCCGGATGGCAAGATTTATCATCGCAAGCTCGAACAGAAAGTCGAGCACTATTCGCGCACGCCAGTCGTCGGAGTGGTTGTATTGGGCTCGACGGGAGAGGCAATCCTGCTCAGCGACGACGAGCGCAGAGAGACGCTGAAGACCGCGATCGATTCCGCCTCACGGGAAAAAGTATTGATCGCCGGAACCGGCATCGAGTCCGCCGTCGAGACTCTGCGTCTCACCGAATACGCGTACAACATTGGCTACGACGTGGCCATCGTCCGTACGCCGCACTATTACAAAGGCCAGATGGCGAACCCTCAGAACATGCTGGCATTCTACCGCTTGGTGTCCGATCGCTCGCCACTGCCCGTCATCATTTACAACTTCCCACAGGTGACGAGCTACGACATTCCTGCGGAATTGGTGATCGAGTTGGCCGAGCACCCCAATCTCATCGGTATTAAGTAGTCGTCAGGCTCTATCGAGAAAGTGCAGAGATGGTCGAAAGAACGGGCCATATCCGCCACAAAGCAACAGTCACGGACGTTTACGGCGGTAACGCGCAGAATGCTGACAGCTGCTGAAACTCCGCCTAGTCCCAATGGCGGAAGGCTGATTACGGTTGGGGCACTCGCGGGGAATGCGGTTCCGAAGCCCTCGTCGAGTGCCTCAAGGTTGTGGGCGGCGGCGGGCTCAAGACTCGTGACGCTGCGCGCTCGAACCCTGGTGCGCCAGGGCCGACGCTTCCGAGAAAAAGGAAGTGGTGCGGGTTCATGCAGGCATGCGTAATCGGATAGGTGTAGCGGCCATCTAGGCACAACAACTCGTGCAACAGCGTTGTGCCGGAGGCCAATACCCCAGAACGACGACGGCGTCGCGGAAATTTGCCCGCGCCAGCTGTTCGCGCGACAGCACATCCTGTAATCCGGTCAATGACGAGAAGACCGAGCCTGGCACCAACGTTTGCCATAGCAATATGGAACTCGGTGGAAGTTGCCAATTCCTCCGAAGTTGCCGCCAGGCGCCGGCAGTGAGGTTTAGATATTTTTGGCTCACGAGGGCTTTTGCACCAGCTCTGGAAATCGCGAGAAGATAGCAGCCCGCAAGGCCTGCGCCCTCTCGGGATGTTCGGCACTGCGGTCGATGTTCCACATTTGCGCCTCGGGCAGTAGACGAAGGATACCCTGTGGTTTAGTAAGGTCCAATACATACTGATACCGCCCGTCGATCACGCCGACCGTCCCGCGCCGCAAAGGCTTGAAGACGCTATTTCTCTGCAAGTGTTGGGTGAACGCGAGTCCTTCACCCTCGCCCTGGCCATCCCGATTCAGCCAATCCACCAGCGATGGGCTCCGCATCGACTCCGGTCTCGGCAGACCGGCGAGCTCAAGTATCGTCGGCGCCAACGACGTTTGATCTGCTGTAAAAGCAACCTTTCGACTGTCCTGCTGCCCGGACGTCCTGACAATCAGAGGGACGTGGATAGTCGGCCGGGTCTGAAAGGGCTGACCATGTTGGTAGACACCGCCCTCGAAGCTTTCGCCATGATCGGCCGACACGATGACAGTCGTGTTGCGCAATCGTCCTACGTTTTCCAGTTCCGAGATAAAGGCGCCGAAAGTGCGGTCGGCGGAGGCGACGTACTCGTCATAGCCAAGGCGACGGCGGTCTACTTGACTCTGCCGATCAAGTCCATAAAACGGCTTCAAATGCTGCCCGGTGTCCTCTTGAAAGGTCCGCAGTTCGTCGTCAGGGATGAAACGGCCGCGGTCCACTGGATCTGGAAGATAGGGTTCGTGCGGCGCCATCACATGAACCCAGAGGAAAAATCCATCGGGCAATTTGGCCAGCACTTGTCGCGCTTGTTCGAAAGTCGCATTCGGCCGGAACCTGAACGGGGGATCGTACTTCTTACTCCGAAAATTCCATGCCCTTTCGAAATCGTGGTATTCGTCGAATCGGCTTCCAAACCCAGAATCCTGGTGCAGCGGCCCGATCGCATCCCACAAATGCTGTACTCCACCCTGCTGGAAGATTGGTTCCGGCAGGACTTCGAAACCATTCTCAAGGGTTTTCGCGAGATAGTATGCAGCCGGGTTGGAGATGAATGCGCCGGTAGCATAGCCGGCGGCCCGCATCAAGTGCGGCAGACTTTGTTCAGCGTCGGCGCGGATCAAACCGGTAAGCTGATGAACGTGGCACTCAGACGGGTACATTCCCATCAAAATCGTCGCTATACTCGGCGTCGTGAACGTAGAGCCGGAGTAGAAATTGGTGAAGACCGTACCCTTGCGGGCAAAAGCGTCGATGTTTGGCGTTGTCGGCAGGGTCCGCCCGTAAAGGGACAGATCTTCGGCATTCAAGGCGTCGAAAGTGATTAGCAGGAAGTTGGACTTAGGTTGCGGCGAACCCAGTGCGGCCTTCACGGCGGGTGACGTCCTGCTAAAAACAAATTCTGTGGCCACCAGTGCGGCAGCGCCGACTACTGTCGCCATGGCGGTCCGCCGCGTCACCCTCTCGCCGAGGACGAGGTCGAAGCTCGCCACCATCTCTTTACGAGCGCGAGGGATACAGAGTGCTACCGCGAAAGCCAGGAAATGCGCCGTAAGCAAAGCGGTCGTGAATCGGGGGCCGCGGTCTGGCGCCCACAAATGGATTAGATCCTTCAAGGCTGATCTGGAAACGAGGAAGATGACCAAAACAACGGCAATCTTGGTGGCGCGGTCCACAAGCAATTCGCGCGATGACTGGAAATGCCAGAGGAATGGTGCAACAGCGGCGGTACCTATGGAGCCCAAGGCGAGTCCGGCAAGGGCCGCCGCTACCAGCCTTACCGCCACCTCGAAGGTGACCTCCCCTGCAGTGAGGTAAAACGTCCAGCCCTGAGCTTTTCCTGCGGACAGGAAGAACGCCTCGGAGAATAGCAGCGCGACGATGGCTAGAGTGATCAGCCGGAACCAAAGCGACCCGAGCGCAGAGCTAAAGTTAGAGGTCCTCGACATCGGTCCCTCGGCGCAGCCGTCGCGACAGGCCGGAGAACAGCGCTCCAACCTGCTTTCGGAAGAATGTCAGGCCGGCACCAGAGATCACCAGCAGAGGAGTCAGGGAAATCAAACCCGCAGCGTTGGGGTCAACGTACTCATACGCCGGAATTGAATGGAAACAAAGCACATACAACACAAGAGGCGCAAGGCTGCCAAAGTGCCTCTTAGTTTACCCCTAACGGAAATTCAACTGATTCGATTCTGCCAGTGGCGAGCATCCCAAGAATTATCCCCGATTGTAGCATGGGGTCGGCTGCTTTTTCGGTTACTCGCGACTTAGAGAAAGAAACTCCTCTACGGACTGCCCAGCTTTACTCCTTTTCCGAACCGTTCGCTACCGCAGCCAAATCAGACTGACGCCGGAAATAGAACTGTACACGAACTGAGCCAACCGCTGCGCACATTCGCAGCTCAGATGGAAGCACTTAAGAAGCATCGCAGCACAGGGAAATAACATGTGCCAGTCGAGCGGGGGTGTGCAGAGCGTTGGCCAAGCGTTGTAGGCACGTCCGCGTAGGCCAGGCTCGAAAAGACAATCGCCCGAGGACTGGAGGAGGGGTAACGAAAATGTCGACCAGTGAACCC
>Ga0126383_10003691_pt1 | contig 10202 bp, 9 predicted proteins | sample PanSoiMetPlot_35_FD_96882 | JGI IMG/M metagenome (GOLD analysis project Ga0126383, IMG submission 96882) | Tropical forest soil microbial communities from Panama - MetaG Plot_35 | ecosystem: Environmental > Terrestrial > Soil > Tropical forest > Bulk soil | place: Panama | collected 2016-02-17
AGGTCAGCAGGGCGTCGCTTCGCAAAATGCAGCGAGCAGCGGTGCTGTAAAACGGCGCCATATCCGAGCTGCGGCCAAACATCGGGTACAAAGCCGCAGCCGTCACAATCAAAACGATCCAGTCACTCCACGGTTTGAGCCGCGCCAAGCTGGAACGTAGAAGATCGCTCGTCCGAGAACTGACCGTGCCCGCATCGCGCGGACTCGCCGGATACGCGGAAGTCTGCGTCATCACCCCTCAAAACAGCTTGTTTCGAACACTGTTAGAATCGGCACCCGTCCCCCAACGGCGGAGCCATTCAATCAGACGGGCGGTGGGCCGGCCACGCGGGCGGCTTGCAACGGCCGTCGATTTCCATGAAGTGTCACTTCAACGCCACAGGGCTGCGACGCGCCCTGTAGGAAGGCATATAATGTCCGTAACTCGGCGACGTCTGATCTTGGCATGTGCTGCAGCGGCCAATGTTGCGGCGGTTCCCAGCTGGGCGGGACCCTCACCCAATACCTGGCCGAGCAAGACGATTGCCATCGTCGTGCCCTTTCCAGCGGGAGGCAGCGCGGATCTTTCGGCGCGGCTATTAGCCGAGCACCTGAAGACCGTGCTTGGGCAACCGGTTGTGGTTGAGAACAAGCCGGGCGCCGGTGGCAATCTCGCTGCCGCGGAAGCGGCGCGTGCGCAAGCCGATGGGCATACCTTGTTCATCGGCACCAATGGCACCCAGACCATCAACCAAAGTCTGTATCGGCGTCTGTCTTATGATCCAGCGACTGATTTTACCGCGATCGGCATGATGTGGTCGGCGCCGCATCTTGTTGTGGTTCATCCCGCCATACCGGCGCCATCGCTGGACAGCTTTGTCACCTACGCACGCGCGCGTCCGGGCGAGCTCAGTTATGGCTCGTCTGGAATCGGTTCGTCGACCCATCTGTTCGGCGAGATGTTCAAGGCGCGCACTGGGATCGAAATGGTCCACGTGCCGTACCGAGGCCAAGCTGCTGCGCTCGAAGATCTGATCGCTGGGCGAATTGCGGTGATGTTTCCGATTGTGCCGGATGTGATCGGGTCCATGCGGGCCGCTCAAGTGCGCGTACTGGCACTTGCGTCCAATTCCGCTTCCGAGACTCTGCCGGATGTTCCGCGCATGCCGCAGCTTGGTTATTCCGATCTCATCGCCTCGGCTTGGGTCGCGCTTTATGCTCCGATTTCGACTCCCGCATCGATCATTGAGCGGTTGCGCGCACAGCTCGACGCCTTATTGGTGAGTCACGACTTTGTCGAGCGCATGAAGCAAGTGGGCATCGAAGTTGAACGTATGCGTTTCGACGCATTCGACGCCTTTGTGCAAGAGGAGCGCATCCGCTGGGCGAACTTAATCGCGTCGCTGAAGCTGCAGATTGAATGACTTGCGCGCCGGCGAGCGCGGTTGAGTTCACCGGTGATCGCCGAATGGAACCGGCGACCGTTTGCTCTCTTGACAGACGCGGTGGTTGCGCCAAAATTCGAGTCGTAGCTGTCGCGGTCATGGAGGTGAGTATGCTTCCACCGGGCCAGGAAAGCCGCGATGACTGACGCCGCATCCGTTCGGGCGGCATCATAGCGGTTGATATGCGAGCGGTGCGCTGGGAGCGATCTTTCGGGGCCGCATCAGTCAGGCAAGGCCCCACCTTGATCGCTCCCTGCGCGTGTTTGGCGTATCGCCATTTTTACATTGATTTATAACCCGGTCGAAATTCCCTATCGTGGACTGCACGACGCGCGCGATTGGCTGGACTGCCGGATGTTGCGAGACGCGAGGCAAGAGCATTGGGGCGGCCGCCTGCCGGCACGCAATGTCCTCGGCGAGCCGCTTGAAGTGTGCTCGATCAAACCCATGACGGGTTTTTACCGGGACGGCTGTTGCAACACCGGTCGGGACGACATTGGCAGCCATACCGTCTGCGCAATCATGACCGATGCCTTTCTCAAGTTTTCCAAATCGTGTGGCAATGATCTGTCAACGCCGGTTCCGGAGATCGGCTTTGCCGGGCTGAAGGCCGGTGACCGCTGGTGCTTATGCGCGCAGCGCTGGCAAGAAGCGTTCGAGGCCCATCATGCGCCGCGCGTCGTTCTGCGCGCTACACACGAGGCGGCGCTGGCTTATTGCGCGCTTGGCGCCCTCAAACGGTTCGCGGTCGATCTGGCGTGAAGCGCCGTGGCGGCTGGCGCATCTTTCCCGTTCGCACCGCGCGCGGCGATTTAAGCTCGAATAAACCTCACGAGCAGTGAAGGACCATCGCCGGAATTCGCGGGCGCCTTCGGTGTTATTGCAATCGCACCCACCTTAGAGGGCGCATGGACCTTCCGTAATCCATCGAAGTAGCTGATGAATGCGGCATTTAACTGGCGCCGTTTAACGCTGTCGCGGGCCCATTACATAGGTGGTCGGGAATTACAAAACGAACCCAATCTAATTACTGGTGACCTCAGCAAGTACGCAGCTACGAAAGCGGCACCGCTCAGCAAAGTTCTGCTTTCGGAGCCACTGGTCCGCTAAAAACGTTCCAGCTCAAAGTGACTTCGGTGTATTGAAGTGCTGATGTTCGTTTGGACGCGGATCGAACTTCGCCAGCATGCCTGAACCCAGGCACTTAAGTTTCGCTGTGTAGTGTGCGGCGTACCGAGATCCTTCATAGAGTGCGCGCGAGCATGCGCGGGCATGGGCAAGCACATGCCGCCGCCCAGCTTTCTTATAGTGCAGACGAACCATCTGACGACAGATCGGGCACTCGGCGTTGACAGGATACAGGCGTCGTCGGCCCGCGAGCTTGAGAAATTCGACAATCCATACCCAAAGATTGCGCACGATTGTCTCGTGGATCATCATTTGAGCCGCAACCATCGAGACCGCACTGATGGGGATTACCCACAGTCGATCTAAAAAACGGCGCACTTGGGGCAACGGAAAAAATTTTGCAACGTTCAGGAGGACCCAATTTGCCCGATCAAGCAAGAGGTCTTGAATCAGCCTGCGTCCCCAATTCAGCACGTGAGCAATAATGGTCGGCAAATCATCGAGCGCGGCTGCCGGTCGAGCGTTTCCCGATATCGCGTTGCCGATAGCGCGGCAGCACTCACTGCCAAGTGCAAAAATTTCGGTGGGCAGTTCCATGGCGATGCTCCACAAGCGTGAGCATCTTCTGAGATACACTACTACATGTCGAACAGCCTTTAACCGTTTGCTGGTTCTGAGTCAGGATCGCGTCGCCGTCTCGCTGATCAATGATGGAAAATGCGTGCTCGTCCAATTCGCAGCCAGCTCGTAGGCGTAAGCTAGTTGAAGGCAGGCGAACTCTTGGTGACTGGGAGCGACGATTTGAATGCCAATTGGCAGGCCTTGATTCCCAAAGCCCGCGGGCGCGGCGAGCGCCGGGCAGCCCGACATGGTGATGAGAAACATGGCTTTCATCCATTCGTGATAGGTCGTCATCTTCTTACCGGCAATCTCTTGCGGCCAACACAAATTGACGTCGAACGGAAACAGCTGTGCAGTTGGCGCGATGAAGTAATCGTACTGATCGAAAAATCGACGCACCGCCTGGTGCCATTCACTACGAACCACCGATGCCGCCGTGATATCATAGGCGGATAATTTTAGTCCCATTTCGATTTCGAAAACCGCTTCTGGTTTCAACATCGCGCGGGTCGAGGGATCGTTATAGTACCCAAGAAGGGCGCCGCCTTGTTGCCAGCTGCGCAAGTGTAACGCCGCATCCCAAACCGCTTCCAGCGGATAATCCGGCACCGCTTCCTCCACAACGCAGCCAATCGATTCGAAGACCTTCAAGGCGTTCTTGCAAACGCTGATAGCCTCTGGCTCATATGGCGTATAGCCCCTGAAGTCGCCGGCCCATGCGACGCGTGTGCCTTTGAAATTGCGTTCCAATCGCTGTCGAAATATCGCCCCATCTTCCTTGATCGCCAGTGGGACGCGTGGATCGAACCCAGCCTGAACCGAGAGCAACATCGCCAAATCGATAACGGTTCTGGCCATCGGACCGAGAACACTCATCGACGGCAACCAGACGTCGCGCGCATCCCTTGGTACCCGGCCATAACTCGTACGCAAACCTAAAACATTGTTCCACCCAGCCGGGTTGCGTAGGCTGCCTCCATAGTCGGAGCCATCTGCCACGGGCAACATGCGAAGGGCGAGCGCCACAGCGGCGCCGCCGCTGCTGCCGCCGGCTGAACGCGATTGGTCATAGGCGTTGCGTGTCGCGCCATAGACCGGATTGTAGGTGTGTGATCCTAGGCCGAACTCCGGAGTGTTGGTCTTGGCGATAATGATCGCGCCGGCTTTGCGAAGTCGGTCCACCATGAGGCTATCTGCGTTCGGAACGAAGTCTTTCAAAATCGGCGAACCCGATGTCGATCGAATGCCTTTGACCGGCTGCATGTCCTTAACGGCATGAGGAAAGCCGTGAAGCGGTCCCATTGATCCACCGCGAGCGAGTTGAGCATCGCGCTCGCGGGCCTGCGCCAATAATCCAGAGCGGTCTTGAAGAGCGACAATGGCGTTAACCTTTGGGTTGATATTCTCGATATGGTCGAGGTATGCGTTCATGACTTCGACGCATGACAATCTTCGTGAACGTATGGCGTCCTCCAAAGAAACAGCAGTCATCATCACGATGTCGGAGGCGCCGGATGTGGGCAAGCTCGCGTGAGGAACGAAACGTCCCTCCGCCGCGTCCGGAATCGCGCCAGTCGGCAAATCGCTGCGGAAGTTTTGTTCTCGTTCGTTCGTTTCAGCACGAATTGAAACCATAAAACGCACCTCGCCAGTAAAGTTAGAAATCTACCCTGGGTTTTTTCGCGGAAACAGATCCGATGCCACTTTGGAATCTAGATTTGACACCTTGGGGGTCCTTTCTGGACCGGCCTGCGCGATAAACCAAAAGCGTTTCCCTGTTTTGAAAAAGTGTTTCCCTGTTTTCTCTCTCGAATATTCCCTGTTCCTTATTTAGGCAATGGTCTCGAAACATCGACTGTTTGAGCTTTGTGGACACTGCAACGCTCCCGCCATCCCCTGCAAATTCCCTGTTACTGGGGAGGGTCGCAATGGCGGATTGGAGGTGTCTGTTGCGCCCAGAAAGCATAGGGAGAGCCGCGTCTAAGCTTTGGCGTGCTTTCGACGCCTGATTTCCTTGATAACAATGCTGTTGTCCTGTTCACCTTCGCCGTGGCGGACACACGCCTCCAGCACGGCGGCATGAACCTCAAGAAGCGGTAGCTCCTGTCCAAGCTTGCCGGCCTGATCGATCATCAGATGCGAGTCTTTGAGCGTTTGGCGCACGCGGCCTTCCGGGGCAAAATCGCCGGCGACCATTTTCGGCCCTTTGGTGTCCATCACTCGCGAAGCGGCTGCCGAGGCGCGCGCTACTTGTAAAAACGCCGCGACGTCGAGACCGAGCCGTGAAGCAAAGACCAGGCCCTCGGCAAGCGCGAGGCGGTTGAGGCCGAGAATAAGATTGATGGCGAGCTTGGCGCGGCCGCCATCGCCGATCTTCCCGATGTGAAAGCGCTTGGGAAATAGCGCGTCAAGCACGGGTGCTGCAATTTGCGCGGCCTCCACATCGCCGCCGATAAGCCCGACGCCGTCGCCCTGCCGCACCTGGGCACTGGTGCCGGAGACCGGCGCTTCGAGGAAGCGAACGGCGTGTCCAACGCGCGCGCCGAGCGCGGCGATGCGGTCGGGATCGCAGGTGCTAGTGCAGATCATGATCTTTCCCGATCCTGCCGGCGCAAGCATGGCTTCAACGACATTCTCGACCTGATCGGTCGAGAACACCGCGATGACGATGGGATCGCATTGCCGCGCGATCTCCGCGGGCGAGCCAGCGCGTCCACCAATCTGCACAAGCCGTTTCGCCCGCGCCGCATCGACATCAAAGCCGACGATGCCATAGCCCACAGCAATCAGGCGCTGCGCGTAGACCTCTCCCATCAGGCCGACGCCGATCAGGCCGACGGGTGTTTCGGGAGGCATGGCTCTTCCTTTCTGCAGCTCGGCGATTGGCTCAAACGATTGTTCGTTCGGATCAAATCGTCGACAAAGAAGCAGCGTTTATACCGGAGCAAACCACTAGGGCAGCGCCGCGATCTTAAGCTCCCGCGCCACGGCATCGAGGCTCTCGCGCAGCGCTTTCGGCATCGGAATGCCGTGCGCACGCCGATCGAGGTTTTTGGCATGGCTTTGCTCGCCGGGCAGCCAAATATGCTCGACACCGGGCAGCCGCTGCGAGTGACGAATGTCGCGAATGAAGCCGTCCACTGCTTTTTTAAACTCGGCCGGCGGCATGAACGCCTCAATCGACAATGCCATGACCGCCTGACCGGTATTGGTCGCCTTACCGGTCTCTTTGACAAAATCGATTACCTCGCGCCCCACCGCCGCGCGATTGAGCGCGCCGGCAAGGAGCGCGATGATCAGACTCAGCCCATAGCCTTTATAGTCGCCGATCGGGAGCAGATGGCCCTCGTCCGCCCGCTTGGGATCGGTTAGCGGCTTGCCTTGGCGATCGATCATCCAGCCGACCGGCATCGCTTCGCCGCGCTGGGCTTTGAGCCGCACCTTGCCATACGCCGCAACCGTCGGCGCCATATCGAGCACGATCGGCGACTCTTCGAGCGCCGGGACCGCGACCGCCATCGGATTGGTGCCGAGCAGACCTTCGCTGCCGCCCCATGGCGGCAGATGATTGTTGCTGCCGACGGCGAAGTAAAGTCCAATCATGTCGTGCGCGAGCGGCATCGTCACATAAAGCGCGGCGGGCCCGGCGTGATTGCTCATGCGCGCTCCGACCCAACCAATGCCGGTTGTCTTGGCTTTCTCAATCGCCAGTTCGGCCGCGCGGCGCATCACCAGATGGCCCATGCCATTGTCGCCGTCGAGCAACGCTACTGACGCACGATTGCTGATGAGTCGGATATTTGGTTTGGCGTTGATGCCGCCGGCACGCAACCGGCGCACATAAAGCGGCAGCCGGATCACGCCATGGGTATCGCTGCCACGCAAATCTGCTTCCACCATTAAACCCGCAAGCGCTTGCGCGTCGCGCTGCGGCAAGCCGGCGGCGATGAAAGCGCGCGCCACAAAGTCGCCGAGCGGTGCTGCCGGGAAGCGGGCTTCTTCCGTCATCTTTTCCATGGTCCTTGTGCTCTGATCCATTTTTTATCCATGCCCAAGCCGTGTGCGGCAGGTGACTGGTGCCACCCCGCGTCAGATCATAAGATCAATCGACGTAACGAGGTAAGCCAATATGCCCGCATTGACTGCCGAGAAAATCGCGACCCTTGATGCCTGTTTGGGGACATACCCCCACACGCGCGCGCTCAAAGATGGCGCGATCACCTCCGAGCGCGTCACCCTGCGCTTCAGTGAGGTCGAACCGATCAACAAAGCCTTCCTCATGATGGTGCGGCAAGAAAAGTTCGATGTCAGCGAAATGGCGATCGCGACATATTTACAGGCCAAAGCTTATGGCAAGCCGCTGACCCTGCTACCGGCGACGATGATGGGACGCTTTCAGCACAGCACCATGTTCTACAATTCCGAGCGCGGAACCATGACCCCGGAGAGCTTGCCGGGTCGCCGCGTCGGCGTGCGCGCCTTCTCGCAAACCACCGGCGTGTGGCTGCGCGGCATTCTCTGGAAGGACTACGGTGTCGATCTTTCTAAGGTGAGATGGATCACCTTTGAGGACGCTCATGTGTCCGAATATCGCGATCCGCCCGGCGTCGAACGCGCCCTTCCCGGCAAGGACATGACCAAGATGCTGCTCGAGGGCGAACTCGACGCTGCGATCTTCGGCGGCAACATTCCAAAAGATCCGCGGCTCAAGAGCGTGATCGCCGAACCGGAGGCGGCGGCGAAGGAATGGTACAACAAGCACGCGACCGTGCCGGTCAACCACATGGTGGTGGTCAAGACCGCGCTGGCCAAATCTGACCCCGGCGCGGTGCGCGAAATCTTCCGCATGCTGGCGGCGAGCAAAAAAGTCGCAAGCCTGCCGAAGCCCGGCGCTATCGATACGATTCCGTTCGGTTTCAAGGCGGTGAGGCCGGCGCTCGAATTGATGTCGAGCTACGCGCTGGAAATGAAAATCATTCCGCGCCGCTTTGCCGTCGAGGAATTGTTCGACGATACCACGCGCGCCCTCTAGCAGGCATGCGATCAAGAAGGAACAACCAGCGCTTACGGGATATTTCCCCTTTGAACTCAGTGCCTTACTTGCCGCCTGGCCTATTGACAGTAAAGATATTATCTTTAATATCCGGCGTTCAAAAAGGATTTCTGGTCGCCAATGCCGCTTGAGCCGATCACAAACGCTGCGGCGCGCATCATGCTCGCGGGCCGCTCGTCGTCACTGTCCGCACAAGTCGTCGCCGAGGTGCGCGATGCACTGTTTGCCAAGCGGCTGCGGCCCGGCGATTTTCTCGGTACCGAAAAAGATCTGGCGGCGCGGTTTAACGCCAGCCGCATCGTCGCGCGCGACGCGCTGCGCACGCTGGAAGCGCTCGGCATCGTCGAAATCCGCATGGGCAAGGGTGGCGGCGCTCGCATTGCCCATGGCAATCCGCGCCTGTTTGCCGAAGCGCTTGCGGTGCAGCTCGATCTCACCGGCGTGAGCGTTGCCGAAATCATGGACGCGCAGCGCGCCATCGAGACGCTGGGGGCCGAGCTTGCCGCGGAGAACGCCACGCCGCAGGACCTCGAAAAGCTGCGCCGCTTGTTGCGCGAGGCTGAAGCGGCGATCGGCGATCTCGACGAATTCACGCGCCTGTCACGCGACTTTCATCTCGCCGTGGCCGAGGCCTCGCACAACCGCGTCATCCTGGTGCAGCTCGTGTCGCTCGAGCACGTGTCCTGGCCGCGTCGTAACGTCACCGCGACGCCCAAGCTGTCGCGACACATCCTTGAAGTTCACACCAAACTTGTCGATCTGATCGAGCTTCGCGATCCGAGCGGCGCGCGCGCCTTGATGGACGACCACGTCAAGATGATCCGGGCGCGTCGCGTCGCCGAGCGCGGTCAAATGCGTCCGCAAACGCGCCGCAATGGTCACCTCAACGCCTGCTGAAGAAAAAGGAGAGAAAGCAATGGCAAAATTCATCATCGAACCGCATTTCCGCCTGCACGAATGGGTGGCGGAGGAAAAAGGCTATTTCCGTGACGAGGGGCTCGATTACGAATTTCGCGAACTGGTGCGCGCGACCGATGGCAAGATCCACGACAAGGGCGACAAAGTCGGCGCATTCCAGTCATTCGAAGAGGGACGCAAGTCGAATGTCAGCTGCGCCTGTCACTGGACCGTAAACGTTGCGGCGTCCAAGGGCATCGGTCGCATGTACACCGACGTTTATTCGGTGTCGCCCGCGGGCATTTTCGTGCCGTACGATTCAAAGGTGAAATCGCCGGCCGATCTCGCCGGCGTGCCGATTTCGGTCGGTTACCAATCCGGCAGCCACTATGCCACCGTGCAGGGGCTCGAACCTTATCTCAAGCCCGACCAGATTAAACTCAACTTTGCCGACGGTATGCTGTTCAAGCGCATGGAGCAGCTGATCGAAGGCAAAGCACCGGCGGTGAGCCTATTCAGCGGTCCTTATTATTTCGCCGAGCAGCTTGGCTTCCGCAAAGTCATCGATACCACCTTCATGATTGCGACCATGATCCACGGCAACCCAGATCCAGAGGATCTGCGAAGATTCTTCCGGGCGCTGCGGCGGGCGCAACGCGATATCGACCTGCGGCCGGAACTCTACACCCATTATTACAACAACGAATTCCCCGATCGCTTCCATGCGATGATGGATACGCGGCGCTGGGGACCGGGCGAGCGGCTGGTTTTCGAGCCCTATACCAAAGAAGTGTACGAGCAGTCGTTCGAATGGATTGCCGCGCACGGCATGTTTGCCGATAGCGGCATGGGAAGCGGCGATTACGAAAAGGCGACGTTGTCGCTGAACGCCTAATCGCCCCGGCAACATCGCGCCGCCAACGAAAGCGGCGCGAGGTCCGAAGTCGCATGAATTTGCGGCGACGGGCCTCGCGCCGTTTGCTTGATGCCGCTGGGGTTCGTCAGGCGCGGTTAGTGTCGCGATGCTTGCCGCGGCGCGTGGTGATGGCGGCGTGCTGTCATAAAGCAGCCAAGCGCCA
>Ga0126383_10003692_pt1 | contig 10196 bp, 7 predicted proteins | sample PanSoiMetPlot_35_FD_96882 | JGI IMG/M metagenome (GOLD analysis project Ga0126383, IMG submission 96882) | Tropical forest soil microbial communities from Panama - MetaG Plot_35 | ecosystem: Environmental > Terrestrial > Soil > Tropical forest > Bulk soil | place: Panama | collected 2016-02-17
TGCAGCTGGGCGAGCAGGTTGACGATCTGGGCGCCGACGCTGACGTCGAGGGCAGAGACGGGTTCGTCGGCGACAATGAATTGGGGGCGCAGGGCCAGGGCGCGGGCGATGACGATGCGCTGGCGCTGACCGCCGGAAAATTCGTGGGGGAAGCGCGCCAGCGCGGACTCCTCGAGGCCCACGGCGCGAAGAAGTTCCGTGACGCGTGCTCTCACCCACCGTCCCTGCCCACGCTGTCGCAAAGAACGCCACAGGGGTGGGGCGCCCTCGGAGTTCTCTCCGTGGATGATCAGGGGTTCAGCGAGGATGTCGGCGACGCGCATGCGGGGGTCGAGGGAGCCGAAGGGATCCTGAAAGATGATCTGCATGTCGCGGCGCAGGCGGCGCAGTTCGCCGTCTGTGGCAGAGACGAGGTCGTGTCCGGCGAAGCCGATGCTGCCCGCGGTGGGCTCGATGAGGCGCAGGATGAGGCGTCCGAGGGTGCTTTTGCCGGAACCCGATTCGCCGACCAGGCCCAGAGTTTCTCCCGCCGAGATGTCGAGCGAGACGTCGTCGACGGCGCGAATCTCGCCGTGGGCGCGCCCCCCAAACGGAGATTGGCCGAGGGGATAGACCTTGGTGAGGTTGCGCAGTTCGACCAGCGGCATAGGGGGATGGTAGCAGGCGGTTGCGATCCCACGTTTCCTAAACTGCGCGAAACCTGGGGCACACCCCGGTCGAAGGGAAACGCAGCAGAGCTCCGTCCCCTTGATTCATGCCATTTGATTCATGCCATCCAGGTTGCCTGAATCCTTCCTCGAATGGAGTGAATTCCAGGTAGGAAGATAGCAACGGTGACATCCACCTCAAGAGTGGGCCGAACGACAGTGTGTCCCTGGACGTTCATTGCAAGGCGATCAGGGGGACGGCTACCAGAGCCGCGAGGATGCCCAAGGCACGCCAGCGGTGAAAATGTTCTTTGAGGATCAGCCGGGCGAGGATCACGGTGACGGCAGGGTAGAGCGAAGTGATGACCACGGCACTGTCGAGGCGTCCAGTCTGGTCGGCGCGGATGAAGAGCGCGGTGCCGGTGACGTCGATGGCGCCCGCGAGCAGGGCGAGCAGCGCGTCGCGGCGATCGAGCCGGATGGGCTGGCGGCGGGCGAGCACGATCAGTCCTACGACGACGAAAGACGCCAAGCGCGAATACGCCGCGGACCAGACAACGGAGCTGTTTCCCACCTGGTTGATCGCGAGCATGAATCCGGCAAAGCCGACGCCGCAGAGGACGGCGGTGGCGATGCCTTCCGGACGTTTTCTGTCGCCGGCCGTTCGTGGTTGGCCGTTGGACAGAATCGGCAGCCGCTCCTCGGGTCGGGAGATCAGCCAGATACCGGCGGCGGCGAGTAGGAAGCCGACGATGGGCAGTTTGCCGGGGATGCCTTCGGTCATCATGCCAAAGGCGGTGGGGATGGCAGCCCCGATAAGAGCGGCTACGGGCGCGGTGAGTCCCATCTTTCCGCCGGCTAGGGTGCGGTAAAAGATGGCGAGTGCGGTACCTCCCATGGTCCCGGCGAGCAAGGCCCAAAGCTGGCTGATGCGGTCGGGGACGGGGGAGTGCGTCATCAGCGCCGAGGTCAACATCAGTGTAGTGCCACTCAAATGCGCGCACAGCGTGATGAGGAAGGCGTCGGAGCGTTTGGAGGCGTAGCCTCCGGTGAAGTCGCTGGTGCCCCAGCACAGGACAGAGATCAGGCTGTAGGCGATCGGCAGCATCCGGGTTGGATGAGGGTAGCATTGATTGCGTTTCGATTACGGAGTAGCGAGTACCGGGTGAAAACCCCTCGGGGCCTTGGTCCCGCTGGACGGGCGAGGCTGCCCTCCCCCGCGTGGGGCATCGGGGGTTTTGACCAGGTACTCGGCACTCGTAAAGTGATAGAATCAGCAAAATTCCAGGTTTCAGAGAGCCCAGGTTGATCGAGCTGGCACCTTCGATTCTTTCGGCGGATTTTGCGCGTCTGGCGGAGCAGGTTGAGAGCGTTGCTGCGGGCGGCGCGGCCGTCATTCACTGTGATGTGATGGACGGGCACTTCGTGCCCAACCTCACCATCGGTCCGCCGGTGGTGAAGTCGCTGCGCAAGGTAACCGGGTTGCCGCTCGACTGTCACCTGATGATCGAGAATGCCGACGAGTTCATCCCTGCCTTTGCCGAGGCGGGGGCGGACTGGGTTTCGGTGCATCAGGAAGCGTGCGTGCACCTGAACCGCACGCTGCAGCACATTCGCGATCACCAGATGCAGGCGGGAGTGGTCATCAATCCTGCCACGCCGGTCGAGACGCTGACCGAAGTGCTCGACATGGTCGATTACGTGCTGGTGATGTCGGTGAATCCGGGCTTCGGGGCGCAGAAGTTTCTGCCGGGGTCGGTGCATAAGATCCGCCGTTTGGCGGAGTTACGGCGGCAGCGTGGGCTGAGCTACCGCATTGAGGTGGATGGTGGCGTTGCGCTGGACACCGTGGCCGAGGTGGTGCGGGCAGGGGCGGAAATTCTGGTGGCGGGCAACGCCGTATTCGGCAAGGGTGATCCAAAGCAGAATGCGGAGACGCTGCTGAAGGCGGCGGCGGAAGCGACGCTGGAAAAGGTTTAGCTTACTGCGCCCCAATGGGGCGTGGGCAGGCGAGGTCACACCTGCCCCGCGTGATTGGTGAACTGGACGGGCGAGGCCGCCCGTCCCTACACAACAAGCTCTGTCGAGGTTCTATGTCACGTCGGATACCCATCGTGCTCTTGTTGGCGGTGCTGGCGGTTACTGTGGCCTGCACCAACAAGAAAGTGAACAATCCGCTGGCCAATGTGGGGTCGAAGCAGCCCGACAAGGTGCTGTTCGACCGCGCCATGGATGCGCTCAAGCGCAACAAGTTCGACGTGGCGCGCATCACCCTGCAGACGCTGATCAATACCTATCCGGACTCGGAGTATATTGCGCGCGCCAAGCTGGGCGTGGCCGACTCCTGGTACGCCGAGGGGGGAACGACGGCGCTGGCGCAGGCGGAGATCGAGTACAAGGATTTCATTACCTTCTTCCCCAACATGCCGGAGGCGGCGGAAGCGCAGCTGAAGATCGCCAACATCCACTACCAGGAGATGGAGAAGCCGGACCGCGACTTCACCCACGCGGCGCGCGCGGAGGAGGAGTATCGCACGCTGATCATGCAGTGGCCCGACAGCAAGCTGGTGCCGGAAGCCAAGCAGCGGCTGCTCGAGGTGCAGGAAGTGTTGGCCGAGCGCGAGTTCCGGGTAGGGCGGTTCTATTACCTGAGAGAGTCGTATCCGGCGGCCGAGGCGCGGCTGGAATCGGTAGTGGACAAGTATCCGTTGTACAGCCAGGCCGATGAAGCGCTGTTCCTGCTGGGACAGTCGTATGAGGGTTCGGCGGTGCGCATTCGGGCGAGCACCATCCGCGATGAAACCAAGAAAGCCAAGTTAATTGACGAAAACAACAACAAGGCGGCCGAGGCGTATGCGCGCATTCTGTCGCGCTATCCGCTGGCCGATCGCGCCGCCGACGCCAAGGGCCGGCTGGAGGCTTTGCATCATCCCGTGCCCCACGCCACTAAGGAAGTCATCGCGGAGAACCGGGCGGAGATCGAGAGCCGGAAAGAGACCGGCATGGTCTCGCACCTGATGGGGAATTTCAAGAAGCATCCCGACGTGGCACAGGCCACCAAGGTGGGTGAGCCGACATTGGTGGATCCGACGCCGATGAGCGCCACCGACGTGGTGCAGCAGGTAGCCAAGACTCTGCAGGGGGGAAGTTCCGACAAGGACAAGGAAGTGGTGGGCGTGGAGGCGGTGAAGAACGGAGAACCGCCGCCGAGCGAGGCGGCTCCTCGTTCCGACAACGCAACCGACACGACTGCGACACATTCGGTTCCGGCGGGAGCACAACCCACTCCGGGGGAATTGACGCCGAATGTGGCGGCCGATCCTAATGAGTCGAAGCCCAACGCGCAGGCCAATGCGCAAGCCGACGATGCGACTTCGCTGCCGCCTCCTCAGCAGGTGAACGAGATCGCGAACCCGACGGATCAGAAGACGGCGGCCGCCGCGCCGAATCCCGACGACGACACGCCGACCGGAGTCTCTTCCAGCAAGAAAAAGAAGAAAAAGGGTTTGCGGAAAATCGTCCCGTTCTAAGGCTGATCTCATCCGCTGTTGGGGAAGCGCACGATTCAGTCGTGCCACCCGGGGCCGCATGAATTCAGGGCTCCAGCTCCTGGGGCTGAGCGTGAGAACTGGTCTTGCGCCGGCCGGGGCTCAATCATCTCCCACGATACCCACGGCACACGCCGGGGAGCTTCATTCTTCTGCCGCTCTTCCACCGCTCCGCGGTTGAGCGGACCAGTTCCGATAGGCGGCACAACGGCTGTGGCCAACTCCAATGACTGCAAGCCGTGGCGCGAGAGTACAAGGTGAGTTACCTTGGGTTACTCGACTGGAGTTGACCCCTCGTAACCTGCTTACCCTTCTCTTTCCATTGACTTAAGTGGCGCGTCAGGATAACTTCGCGCTATCTCCCCTTAAGGTGAAGGACAACCCTTGGCGCGCAGAATACTTCTGGCCGACGACAGTGTGACCGCCCAAAACATGGGGCGGAGGATTCTTCATGACGCCGGCTATGAGGTCACGACCGTCAACAACGGTTCGGCGGCCCTGAAGAAGATAGCCGAGCACAAACCCGACCTCATCATTCTTGACGTATATATGCCCGGCTACGGGGGGCTGGAAGTGTGTTCACGGTTGAAGGAGAACCGCGACACGCAGCGGATTCCGGTGCTGCTGACGGTGGGCAAACTGGAGCCGTTCAAGCCGGAAGAGGCGCGGCGGGTGCGCGCCGATGCCTACGTGGTCAAGCCGTTTGAAGCCAGCGAGCTGCTCGCGGCGCTGACCAAACTGGAAGACAAGATTGTGCCCGGTCCGGAGCCCTACAAGCCGGGACAGTCTGCCAAGGCGATGGCAGCAGTGGAGGAAGACGAGGAGGAGGCGTACGGGGACAAGGAAACGGGCTGGAAGAACCGGCTGATCATCCCCGGCAAGAGGCTGAAGCAGGCGGAAGCGGAAGCCGAACCGGAGCCGGCAAAGGGCGCGCAGCGAGTTAGCCGGGAAGAACCGTATCGACCTGCGGAACAGAAGGACGAGTTTGAGCGGACGATGCCCGCAGGCTTGCCGGCCGACATCAGCGCAGAAGAGATTGCGGCGATTGCGGCGGCGGCGGCGAAGATCAACGGCCAGGGCGAGGAAAGTGAGGGTGCCACGCCAGAGCCAGTTGCCGCAGCCGCTGCGGAGGCAAGAGCGGAGGAGAAACAAGCCGAAGAGACGAAAGCGGAAGAAGCGCAGCAGGCTGCACCGGTAATGGAAGCGGCGTCGGCCGAGGGGGCTGATATTCGGGAGCCTGTGGCCGAGCCTGCGGTCGAAGCGGCGCCCGAGAAAGAAGTTCCCGCAGCGACGTTCGCGTCGGCTCCGGAAGCGATGCCAGCGGTCGATGCGCCATCCCCGGTTGAGAAAACGCCCGAGCCGGTGGCGGCGGGAGATGCGGAGGAGAGCGATCGCGAGAAGTGTCCGGTGAGCGACGCCGAAGTGCTGGCGGCGCTGGCGGCGCTGACCCCGGCGGGGGGCGATTTTTCGCTGGCGGCGGCGGCACAGAACGCAGTGGCTTCCTCGGCAAGCGGAGCCAGTCTCTCGGGGCCGCGCTGGATTGCCGAAGCGGTCGCGTTGAGTGAAGAGGAATCGGCGCTCGTGTTGGAACACGAGATGGAAAAGGCCTATGCGGCCTTCGCTGCGGCCGAGGGTGCCCGGATGGCACCGGCAGTTGAGGCGGTTTCCGGCAGTGGAAACGGGAGCGGACCAGGGGAGAGCGCGCATCGAGAATCCGTGCCTCTCCCGGAAGCGGAAGTGAAATCAGAGGCAGCTTCGCCGGCCGTGCCAGAACCTTCGGTGGAAGCCGTAGCGAGGGAAACGGTTGAGGCCGCCAGGGAGGAAGCATTTGCGGCGGCAGCGTCGGCGGGAACCTCCGAGAGTGCGAGCGAGGCGCAGCCGGGTGCTTCCGCCTTCAACGCGGGCAACCCGGTGAACAGCGCGGAAGAAGGCTCAGTTGTGCGCGACGCCGAACTGGCCGCGGCCTGGGCCAACTGGCGGCAGATTCGCGAGTCGATTGTGGGCGAGCAAGCTCCGGTTTCGGCACCCGAACCGGCAGAAGAAACGGCTGAAGAAGCGCCGGTGGCCGACCGTGCCGCGACGGCCAATGCCGTTCCCCAAGCAGAGCCGGTTGCGGAAGAAAAGCAAGAGACCGCTGAGGTTGAAGAATCCAAGGCCGACACGCCGGAGACTCCGGCGGTCGAGTCGCAAGATCCTGCCGAAATCTCGAGTATCGTAGACAACATGCTTGCCGAACTCAAACCCAAACTGATGGAAGAACTGAAGCGGAAGTTGAAGAAGTAGCCCGCAGATCCAGCAAAAGCAAAATAGCGGGTGGTCACTCAGTCGCGCAGTTTGCGGGAGCTTCGCATGTCGGCCTACGGCAAGGCCTGAGGTGACGGGATTGTTCATGCCGGCGATTTGACGGTTTCTGTCTGGCAATCCCACGCTTGAATGCCAAGGCGGGAACCACCTTGCCAATTCCCGAGTAGGCGCGCATGTTTTCTCCGCCGAGCGGTTCAGTTATTGAAGATCCCGTTGGCGTCGCTTAGAGCGCATCTGCTGTCCACGCCGGCATTCGATTCGTCCCGGTGGAAGTTGCGCGACGATTTCCACCATTGCAGCAAAGGCTTCAGCTGGGGCTCGTAGGGCTTGAGGCTCTCTTTCGTCAGGAACTCCATGTTCTGGAATCCACCCGCGCGCGACACACTGATTGTGTAAGGATGCGGATCCTGGACGACCAGGGCCTGCATGCTCCGCGGCACGTGTAGTTCGCGGAATGGCTTGGCATCAAGAATGGCGTTAAGGGCGTTCCAGTCGGGGTCTGAGAGTTGCCCTTGATAGACTTTGCGATCCTCGTCTTTTCCCCTTTTGCGATGTGCTTGTTCCGCGTGGAAATGGTGGTCGTCGAAGACCAACATGCAATACTGCTCGCTGCCCAGCACGCCCGGCTGCACCTCCGAGAAGAGCAGACGCAGAGCTGCCCCCTTTGTGGCTTCGTTCGTGCCGGCGCCGGCCACCAGGCTCATCCCCAGCAGGAAGGAAATAATGGTCATCGGAAGCTTCATCCGTTGCACCTGACTCGTTGTCCGCCTGACAGCCCGCTCATTCATTGGCAGTATTGCGGTTTCGACTCGTGCAATTTATTCTTCTTTCCCATTTCATCGAAAAATTTGAGAAGCGGGGCAACTGTCTTCTTGTAGGGTGCTCCGTTGTCTAAGAAAGTATCCAGTCCGCTCATGCTGCCCGACGCAGCTCCCGTCCAGGTCGGGTTCCCGGTCTTCACACGTTCTTTCATGAAGCTGAACTGCTGTGAGACAGCGCCGCGGCCCACCTGCACATCCAGGCGGTCGGCTTCCTTGAGAATTTGCGCATCGGAGGGTAGCTCGAGCGCTTTGGGCATGACGATCTTCTTGAGTTCCTCGTCGTCGAGAATCGCCTTGAGATGCTGAAGATCATCCGCGGACAAAACCCCTGCGGCCGATTTAGCCTTGGGTTGTCCTAAAGTATGTTCATCTCTTTTCTCGAAGAAATACTTGCCATCGTCGTACACGACAAGACAGGTCGCGGAGTTGGGATATTGCCGCACGTCCATCTGGTCCGAGCCGTTAAGGCCGGAATTGTATGAGTTCCGTCCGTTTGACATCGCATTCGACTCAGTCTCCAATTCCGCCCGCAGATGTTCCATCTGCAGCAGCGGTTTGGATTCCTGGGTATTGGCGAGTGGCACCAGCACCAAGAATCCCACAAGCAAAGACCACGGAAGCACCTGGCAGCTTTTGCATCTGGACATAGGATTCTCGCAAGGCTCTAAGTGTTTGAGATTTGGCTTAACGACATCAACCGGTGCGGGGAGAGGAGTTGTCAGTGCACCCGGCTTTCCTGCTACTTCTAAATCAGCATACATCTCCGCCAGCCGTTTGCCAACCTGATTGTGGATGAGCTCCAGCGGACCAATGCGGGTTCTACCGTATGACTCTCGATAACTTGCGGATTGCTCTGGGAACCTCCAGTCAGCCTTGGGAGGATTTTGAGCGGAGTTGCGAATTTATCATCACTTATCCCTCCTATCCCTGCTGGAGCCTCGCTACGGTCTATTCTGTGACCGCGGCAGCGACTTCAGAAATTCGACCAGGTCCGTCGTGTCCTGATCCGTCAGACTCAAACTCAGGCAACTATCATAGTGATTTACAACCTCCCGCAAAGTGTTAAAGCGGCCATCATGATAGAAGCCCCCCTTGGTGTGGGTCCACAAGCCGTTGAGAGGCGAGGTGCGGTACCGCTTGTCAGGAGCGCGCTCGGCTTGAAAGCCGTCAACGCAAACTTCCTGTGGAGTGTGCAGATTCCATCCCGGCTCGGTGTAGAGAGGAGGAACATGGCAACTGGAGCACCTGGCTTTTCCGTTGAAGATCGTCTGACCGCGCTGAGCTGCGTCTTCGTCGAAACTGCCTTTGGGAGGCGCCGGTGCCGGGATCGCCAGCTGATAGAAATGGAGTGCCGCCAGCAGAGGCGTGATGTCATCAGGAATATTGGTCACGTGCCCGAAGCCCGCCTTAGCGGCTATGGGAAACTGCGTGGGATCGTCCAGGCGCGGATCGAAGAAGGTCCCTTTCCCGTGCATTTCGAGATTTGCGACAAATGCGTTCCAATAAGTCACCGAACCCCAGCCCGTCCAGGTGTGAAGGTTCACTCCCGCGAGGCCGAAGGCGGGAGGAATCAGCACGGCCGATGTTTTGCCGTCAGGCCGAAACGCTTTTCCGTCGAGCGCCAGCTCCGCATCGAAGTGACCCGGTCCCCAGCTCTCGAGCACCGCGCGTACCGTGTTCTGATCAACACCCAGCAGATCAGCGAAGGGCTGGAGATTGGGCGCGAGGGCCACAATAGCGCCGACGTTGAGATCGCGGTTGGCCCACCCGTCGAGACGGTGGCCAATGCCAGGGGCTAATGAATTGTCGACGGTGGAGTGACAGAGCGCGCACTGTATGCCCATTGACTTGAGGCTGCCATCAGCATTGAAGAATCCTGTGACACCGAGTACGGAATTGAGCTTGAGAAGCGCGAGGGTCACGGCCGGGTCATCAAGATCGACTTTGCCCTGTTTCAATTGCTCGATGAGGGAGGAGGGGAGAGCGTCGACGTCCACTTTGAGTCCAACCGCCAGCGCGGTTTTGGGGCTCACGCCGCCGCCGACACCGCCCAATTTTGCCCCTTCAATCGCCTGATGGAGTTTCAAATGATCTCCCCAGAACGACTCGTCGTCGAAGGTGGCAAAGCGAAAGACCTGTCTTCCTTGATCGACCACATGAACGGCGTTGTTGGGAACATTCGTATCACCCGCTGATATGGGATTGAAGGTCGAGGAGGTTCGGTTCTGCTGCGCGAAGAGCACGACACAGCAGGCAGCGAGCACTCCAGCCAGCAGAATTTTTTGCCTATCCATACGTCAACCTCCCGCGGAGGCATGGTTCAAGCGGCAACCAAGTCACTCAGTTACCGAGACTGCCTCGCTGCCATTTCGAGCGCGGTGGGGTCGAGCAGGTTACAGAAGTGGAAGCGGGAGATGTCAAAAGAATGTCAAAAGCAGAATTGGACGCAGTCCGGCTGTAACCTTTTGCGGAAATGGCGCTCAATTATCTCGAGGCGCGCTTATTCCTTTCTAGACTGGAGTCTTCAATGACTGGCGCAACCGTCCAGGAGCAGGCGAGACAGGAGGACTGGCGGGATGAGGAAGTTGTTACCCGTGTACTCTCGGGTGAGACCCCCCTGTATGAACTGCTGATGCGCCGGTACAACCAGCGGCTGTATCGTGTCGCGCGCGCCATCCTGCACGACGACGCGGAGGCGGAAGACGTGATGCAGGATGCGTACGTGCGCGCCTACCAGCATTTGGCTCAATTCGGGGGGCGCGCGCGGTTTTCCACCTGGCTGACGCGGATTGCGATTCATGAAGCCTGGGCTCGTGCCGGTCGTCGTTCTCGTTTTCAGGGGCTCGACGGTTCCGAAGGATCAAGAGCAAACGGCA
>Ga0126383_10003694_pt1 | contig 10196 bp, 10 predicted proteins | sample PanSoiMetPlot_35_FD_96882 | JGI IMG/M metagenome (GOLD analysis project Ga0126383, IMG submission 96882) | Tropical forest soil microbial communities from Panama - MetaG Plot_35 | ecosystem: Environmental > Terrestrial > Soil > Tropical forest > Bulk soil | place: Panama | collected 2016-02-17
CTTCACGCTGTCGATCAACAGCGGCATTCCGAACTTCATCCAGAACTCCCAGCCCACCTGTACAGGCACCTCGGCATCAGCAGGCCGTATCGGTCTCACGACTTCGGGCGGAGTGAGCTTCCTCGACTGGTGTGGACCGAACGGCAACGAGCAGGTCGCCGCTGCCGGAAACCCAGCGAACGGCGGCGCAGCGAAGATCGCGTTCTTGAGCAGTGGCAACCTGGCATGTGCCGCCGGCACCGCTGATCAGATCATACAAGAGCCTGATGGCAGCATGGACTACTGCAACCATTCGGGCGCCACTAAGTACCACATTCTTGCGACCGACGATACCGGTAACGTCGCCGGCGGCTCACCGGTGACGCCGGTAAACGCCACGACGTTTTTCACGACGGGCACCATCCCGTCCGCGCGGCTACCCGCTTCCACAGTCAACAGCAACACCCCTGGCTTCATCGCCAATGTCGCGATCAGCTGCGGTGCCAGCTCTGCCGGAAAGATGACGCTGCAGGAGTCGGGCGGCTATCAGGTGCTCTCCTACTGCGACGAGAATAGCAATTCACAGTACGCTGCATTTGGCAATCCAGGCAATGGTGGCGCGCAGAAGATCGCCTATCTTGGCGGCAGTCTCATTTGCGGTGCCGCGAACGCCGATTACATCGATCAGGAATCCGATGGTAGCGTCGACTACTGCGACCACACGGGTTCGAACAAGTATCATTTCGTTGCGACAGACAACTCAGGCAACATCGTCGGTGGTAACTCCGGAACTCCGGTCAACGCGAACACGTTCTTCTCGACGGGCCTGATCCCATCCGCGCGCATCGTCCCGAGCTGCAGCGCCGGCCAATTCGTCTCCTGTACCGGCTCGACGTGCACCTGCTCAACGCCAGGCGGCGGCGGGGGTGGCGGCGCGGGCGTGGTGCAATTTTTCAGCAACAGCCAGCTGACAGCCACTGGAACGACAACGCAGTATATGGCAAACGGCCAGTGGCAAGGTGTCAGCCCTACGGCGATCGTGCAGATTATCCCCCCAGGAAACTACACGACTTTCGAATGCGTTTGTAGAAACGGCTCTGCTACTGGCTGCCCAAGTGGACACAACATCAGCCTGTTTCTTGGCAGCTGCGGCTCTACCAGCTACTCTCAGACCGGAGGCACGCTCGCGTTCAATGGCTCCGCCACTTACCTCTCAGCCACATTCTCCTACACTGCACCGTCGCAGTGTGGGTACGTGCAAGTTACCAAAACATCAGCCAGCGGAAGCAGCATGTTCGTACAGTGTAATTTCCGTTGAGGACTGTGATCATCATGTTCAAGCGCGTGGTGTCGATCGTTCTGCTGGGTCTAATCCTCGTTCGAGCTGCGCCAGCATGGTCGATCGCTTCCCCTCTCGGGGCAGCGACAGGTCCAGTCTACATGAGCGGGGTCGATGCGGCCATCCACATCGATTCCGCGTTCTCCGGCTTCGTCGAAAGCGGGTCAACTTACGCTTGCAATACGAACTACGGTCTGCTCGACCCGGCAAATCCAGACACGAACCTGACGACCGGACCGGGCTCGCTCTGGCGTGAGCCATCGACCGAAGTCATGAACTGGTGCTCGAATACGAACACGCTTCGATCGATTCCCTGGGGGAACTCCACGGGACAGGCAACGGGGCTCAACACGGGCGCGGGAACAGACGGCTCGCGAGGCATCTTCTTCACACAAAATGTCGGTGCACACGGGGTGAATCCGGCGAGCGGTGAATCGTTACTTTACCTCTGGGGTTCGGTTCCCTTCCTTTTCGATTCCGGTCAGACTTCTGGCTTCCCGGCCAATGGCAATTTCCTGCCGCGCATGACCTGGGTGAGACAGTCATCGAACCTGTCACTCGGTGCCGCGGCGCAGGGTATTGCCGCCGGACTGAACGTGAATCTGGAGCCGAGCACCAACTATCTGGTCTTCGGCACCGGGGCAGCCTCGACGACCGCGGCCGCGACCTCGGATCAGTTCATCGGTCCAGTGTCCGCTGGCGTTGACACCTATCAGATGACGATCATGTGCGGTGCCGAGGGCGCCAACACGAGCAACGCTGCGCTGCTCACCGCCCCGTCTGGTGCCGACAGCTGCACGTTCTCCTCCGGTACCGTACTGCACAGGTTCTTCTACATGGGCTATCTTCACACTACCTCGGCAACCAGCGCACAGGAGGATTCGATCAAGTTCGGTGCTTCCGGCGGCTCTGGAACGGTCACCTTCTCCAACCACCTGTTTGTGTATGTCGCGGTTCCTTAGCCTTTTGCTCGTATTGGTTCTCGCCACGAGCGCCTTTGCCCTTCGTGCGACCGATGGCGTGCGCGCGACGGCTGGCGTCCAGACCGATTACAGCACGCCTGCACTCTCATGGACGCAATATTTTCCGATCTATCTCGCAATCGACGGTGGCAACCCGAACCGGATTCGGAACATCGGCAGCCTTGGAAGCCAATGTGATGCGATAGACAATTCAGGCATCCTTGTCGATGTCTCTTCGCTCGATGGCATCAACGCACGTATGATTCATTTTCCGACAAGCACGGCCTATCTTGGCTTTAATCACACGTGTGCCGCAGCCTATGGAGCGATCAGCAATTCGTTCACGCCTGCTTCCAACGTCGGTGCGTTGCTCTTTGTCAACTTGATTGATTATGCTTATACAGCTGCCGTGGGAACCAACAACACGATCTTCGGGCCCGTCTACACCGGACCCGGAACACCATGGGGAATTGGAGTCAGCTCTGTTGGTTCTGGCTCTTGGACGGGTACGGCGGTTACCGGTACCGAAACTATAAGTGCCACAGCAACCACGCTAAACATGCGGCAATGGACCTCGGTGTTCTACAACTACCTACCAAACTTTGGGACTGGCGCCGCTGCAGTCTTGCATGACAACAGCGGAACTTTTTATGCTGGAACTGCGTCACAGGCAGTCGACTTCTCACGCTCGGATACTGTGCTGCGGATGATGCCCGGGCAGGATGCCTATGTATACGAAGTCGCAGTCAGTGACCGCTCGCAATTTCCGGCGCTCGATTCTTGTCGAGTCTGTTCCTGCGGCATTCGGGGACTTCTCTGCAGCGCGTTTCGCGACACGTGGTTCGACAAAGGACGAAATCCGCTCTGTGGCGCCTGTACGTTGCCCGCGCCCAATGCCAAGCCGAGCTGGGCGCCGTGAGGGAGACGATGAGCAAGTTCTTCACTTCAGCCTTCGGCATCAGCCTGACGATCACCGCTGCCGTGCTCTCTGGGTTCATCGTCGGCCGCTACGGCCCGAGCTTGCGCGGTCCGAGCGCCGATCTGAGGCTCAACACCGAGCCGCCGAACGTCCCGGTGCAAAGCAGCACGCAAACCGACGACGTTCTCAGGACCGAGCCTGAGCCGGTTGATATCGTGCCTTTCGACATCCAGCCGCGGTCAAAAGACAAGCTCGTGCCGATCCGTGCTCAGGTCTTCTCGATCGCGCGCGTCTACCCGGCCTGCCAGGAGACGTTTCACGGGATGCTCTTCTTGGATCAGGCAAGCGGCATGTTCTGCTACTGCGATGGCCGCATCTACCACTCGATCACGGGCGAGCCGGGAACGGCCACGCGCTGCCCCGAGCCCGGCGGTGGCGTCGGCCCTCCACCCCGTCGCTAGGCGCGCAGCCTGGGTGATCCTGGGCGCTGCGGTGGGCCTTCTCGCGGCGTGCGCGCCGTGGTGGCCTGGGAGCTACACGTGCCAGCACTGCACGCTCTCGATGATCGACGTCGAGATCCGGGTGCCCGAGTCGAGCCGCACGCCGGCGCCATCGCCCGAGCCTAGTCCGTAGAGTGCTCCAGCTCATAGCTCCGGTGCTCGCGGTCGAACAGTGCCGCCGCCGCCCACGGCGTTATCCAGTGGTAGAGCCTCTCCGTCTTGGCGAAGCAGGCTTCCGGGTCGCCCTGGGTGATCTGACCATCTGGGTGCTGCTCGCCGCCATAGTCGGTGCTGACGTAGAACTCCGCGGGATTGCAGGAGATTCGCAGGATCTCAGGGCCCCTCAGAGCGATCAGGATCTCGTGTAACTGGTCGTAGTCGTACTTGATCGAGCAGTAAAGCGCCTCGATCCCCAGGTCGAAAAGGTTTCTACAGAGAGACATTTTCCCGTAGTACACCTCTGGTGCTTTGTAGTCAACGGGTGTACGTTGCACAGCCAGGAGGTATACAGTGAAGCCCATTGCAACAAAGGAAGGTGACCAATGACAGCCAACCCAAAGCCGTGCCACCCGAGCTGCATGTACTCGCAGAACCTGCGCCCGACCAACTGCAAGTGCATCTGCGGCGGTGAGACGCACGGTACCGGCTACCTCTCGGCGATGACCGAGCTGGACCGGAACCGCCGCATCATCGCGGAGAAGAAGGGCATGTATCAGGAAGAGCGTATGCTTGATCTCAAGCTCAAAGTCGCTGGGATCTTCGCAGCCATGCGAAACGAGCAGCCGCGCAAACAAGCGAGGGGGTGAGATCGTGTCAAGGCGAATAATTGCAAGTATCGGATTGCTGTTGGCAACCAACGCCGGAGCGCAGACGAAGATCCTGACGCCAGCGCAGTCGACCTCTCCCGCGGCTCCCGTCTATCGCGCCGAGGCGGCAGAGGCGTACTCGCTCCTTACCCACAGCGGCAGGCACATACCAAAGAACCTGCCAGAGAAGCTCGAACGGAAGACGGCCGCGATCGCGCGTCGCCCGGTGCCGAACCTGAAGCTCACTCAGGCCGAGGTTGATTCACTGCTCGGCGATCCGATCGCTGGGCCGATGATCCTGGCGGTCGCTGGCGAGATGGAGCTGGCAGCTGGCGGGGGTGTGGACAACGTGCCAGGCACGATCGTGAGCGAGGCGGCGCCTCCGGGCAGCGGCCCACAGCTCACCATCATCGACGGCAACGATCCGGCGACGATCGGCTTCGACGATCAGGGCCGGCAGGTGGTGGTCGAGCCGGCGCCACTGGCCTCGATCGGGCCTGCGCCCGCGCCGCAGTCAAGCGCCGAGAGCTACGAAGGCCCGGGCCTTCTCCGCATGTGGACCGAGCACGATTTCCCGAGCAATGCTGCGTGCATCCGGCCGCGGGGCACGGCCTGCCCGGGCTCCAAACCGGTGAACCGCTTCCATTCGGCCGATGGGCGGCTCCTCGATCTCACCCCGACGCCGCCGCTGCCGAGCTTGCCGCTGGAGCTAACCCGGGTCTACGCGAGCGCGCAGCCGCACCTCGGGCAGTATTCACCAAAGACGATCTGCGACCAGACGGGATGGGTCTACACCACGACGACCAATGGACCCGGGAGCTGTCCATCAGGCTACATCGTGGACAGCTGCAACGGAGTCTTTCCCAACGTCTGCTCGTGCAAGCGGCTCACCTGTATCGCCTCGCATCAGGACTACTCGGCTGACGGCTTCGAGTGCATGCTGAACGGCGACGCCGCCAACGGTGAGACTGTAGGCACGTTCCTAGAGGGTGCTGTGTATTGGGACCTGCCAGCACCGTTCTCCTGGGTTTTCCATGATCTGTGGATTCCGCGCTCGCCGACCAGCGCCGAGCTGGCCGGGCTGGGCGGCGTCTCGGTCGCGACAGGCACCTACACCAGCACGTGCCCGATGACGAGTGGACTCTATATCTCTTCGGACAAGCACGATCTGCAGGTCGGTGAGATCGGGTTCTTCCAGAAGTGGGATGACTTCCAATACGAATGCTTTCGCCTGTTCCATTGGCTGGGAGGCATTGACACGTCGCAGAATTCGGGAGAGCCTTGGGACAAGAAACTAGACGATCTGATCGGCGACGCCTGGATGAAGGCGTTGCTCGACCGCTTCAACAAGGTGGTTGTGCTCAACTCCCAGCACCTGATGAGCGTCAAGATTATGGCACACGTCAACATCAACAATGGAACAGACAACTGGCACGCGCGGGCGTTCTTCTGGGCCGATCCGGTCATCATCCAAGGACCAGACGGCCACGAGGTACGCCAGTTTTCATTCTCTGGACTGGAATGAGGAGGGTTTCAATGGGGACGAGGGAATGGCTTGAGGGGATCTGCTTTCGCTGTAAACACCGCCAGCCCTGGACGCTGCCGAGCGACAAGATCAGGCGGATTCCGGCAGACTCGGGTTACGAGCAGCGCTGCGACTACTGTGATTTTTACGCCGTGGTGCAGCTTGGGCAGGCGGTGAAGGAAGGCTGGCTGCGACCGATCGACAATCGAATCCCGCTCTCGGCCCTCGGTGAGCCGGTGGCTTGAGGCAGAAGGGGTGCGGCACGGAGGTTAGCCCCACCGCACCCCTTCCTGGCCGGGCTCGCGAGACGAGACCCCGCGGGGGACCTAGTCCTGTGCCCGGTTGCCGTGCTCTCTACTCGAACAGCCGGGCGCCTGTCAAGAGTGCTACGCCTCTTGACATTGCGGGTGATGGGCAGTAGTGCCGCGTGAAACCACGCGGGGAAGGGCAGTGCAGCTTCGCAGCGATCACTGCCCCTCCCCCAGACAGCTCTTCCCATCGCTGGAAGAGCAAGGAGGGAACCATGCCCACCAACCCTGTAGACCAGGGCAAAACCGCAGTCAAGACCGATATGTGTCAGGTTGTCCACAAATACCCGCTCGACGAAGCTCGCTGGTTTCAGGATCTGATCATCTTCGAGTGGCCGGAGGGCGCCGAGATCCTGGTCTGCCTCACACCAAAGCCGGGCGACGTACCTGTGGTCTACGTGCGGCACGACCGAGAAGGCCCGCTGGAGAAGCGTTTTCTGGCCGTCGTCGGCACTGGCGAGCCGCTCCGCGAAGACGCCGGCAGGTACCTCGGGACGTATGTCCTGCGGGGCACAAGCCTCGTCAGCCACGTGTTTGAAGTCACAGGGGTGGACCTTTGAGTCCACAAGACGAGCTTCTGCCAAAAGGCGAGGCTCAGGAGAAGGGGCTCTTGAAGAACGGCAAACAGACCGCAGCGTGCACCAGGAACGTTGTCAGCTACATGGACAACCATGGTTTTCCCTGGGACGGGGCATTTCGCTTCAACATTCTGACACGTCAGATCGAGCTGATGACCGACGACCTGCCCGGTGTGCGCAATATCTATCGACAGATGTGCCCGCGGCCGATTCGTGACGGCGATATCATCGGTATGACTTCGCATCTGCAAGGGGCAATGAACTGTTGGAGAGTCAACAAGACTTCTGTGCTGGACGCTTGCGTGGAGATCGCCGAGCGCTTCTCGGTGAACCCGATTCTAGAGTATCTTGATAGCCTCATCTGGGACGGCAAGCAAAGACTTGAAACCATGTTTCAGGACTACTTCGGCAGCGACGACACGGCTTTTATCAGGGCTGCGGGCTTCAAGTGGATGCTCTCGCTCGTTCGTCGAGCACAGGAACCGGGCATTCAGGCGGATTCAATGATCGTGCTCGAAGGACCACAGGGCATCGGCAAGACGACGTTCCTCCGCACACTTGGTGCGAAGTGGTACGGCAGCCTGTTCGAGCCACCGCACAGCAAAGACGCGCGCATGAAGTTGAACCGTCTCTGGGTCTGTGAGATCCCCGAGATCGAAGGCTTCATGGGCGAGCGTCTCGAAGCGATCAAGCAGTACGTCTCAGAGACAATCGACATCCTGCGCGTGCCTTATGGCCGCGCCTTTGATGAGTTCCCTCGGGTGAGCGTCTTCGCCGGCACGACGAACACCTCGGAATACCTGACCGACGCGACCGGCGCGCGCCGTTTCTGGCCGATCCGCGTGCGCCAGCTCGCGCCGGCCTTCGAGTTCGACTACCGGCAGCTGCTCGCCGAAGCCGTCCACGAAGCCCAGAACCAGCACGAGCTGCACTGGTTCTCGGACAAGGACGCAGCTCTCTTCGAGGAGATCAAAGAAACTCAGGAAGGTGCCAGGGTGAACGATCCCTGGGAAGAGTTGATCGAATCGATCATTGAGGGAAGGTCCCAGGTAACCAGCGGAGGCTGTCTCGCCGAGATGGGCCTGCGCCCGAGCGAGCGCAATCGCGCCGCTGAGATGCGCGTCGGGCGCGTGCTCACCACGCTTGGCTGGCAGCGCAAACGCCTGATGCAGGGTGGCAAGCGGAGCTGGATCTACGTGCCTCCCGTGTCCAACGGAGTGGACACGCCTGGCAGGTCTGTTTCAAATGCTGCAACTGTCGATTCGGAGAGGTCGGGCATCGTCTGAAAGTGAGGCAGCGTAATCCTTAGAAAAATCAGATATTTACAGTCGTTTGCCCTACTTGCCTCACTTTTGAGGGCTCAGTGTACACCCCCCTATATTGCGCCCCCTATATAATACGTACACATATAAAAAGGGTAGGTAGGTAGGGTAAAGCAAGAATCGTGCACAGAATTTGGTAACAGCCTCGGGAGTAAGTGTGTCAAGTATCGTGCCTCACCTTTGTCAGAGTTGAGGTGAGGCACGGTAGGGCAGCTAGGGCAAAGCAAGCGGGCCGTCGCCCGCGGGACCCCGTGCAAGGCGCGGGACAGGAGAGAAAACGATGGGAAAACAGCAACTTATGGACTCGGCGGCAGACCTGCTCGCGCAGATCGACGAGGAGATCGAAAACCTGCAGGCGATGCGCACGCAGCTCGCCGGGCTGGTCGATGACGACGCACCGCAGGCGAAGCGGGTTGAGCGTGCCGAGCCGGTGAAGCGGGGCAGGCCAGCTCGTGCGGCCAAGAAGAGCAAGCAATCGCCTGACGTCAACTGGCCGAAGGTGCTGGAAAAGCTGGACAAGACCTTCAGCCGCGACGACTTCGACCGGGCGACGCCGATGCTGCGCGACTTCCCGCAGGCGCGCTCGATGGCGCTCGCGCGCTTCGTGCGTCAGGGCGAGATCCTGAAGGCCGGCGACCGGGAGTACCGCAAAGCGGCCTGAAAAAACCGAGCCCCGGTCGGAAGCTCTCAGTCCGACCGGGGCCCGATCCCCAAGAAACCCACGGCATCGCCAACCCAGGCGGCTACCGAGCAGGAGCCCAGGATACGCGGCCAAGCCGGCCGGGTCAAGGCGATCGCGCTTGCCAAAATCTGTGGCATCGGGCAAAGACTCGGCCAAACCCGAGTCGGCCCCTTGCTTTTCGGCCGGAGGAGAAGCCCATGAGAGTCGTCACACCAGGAATCGCACTTGCCCTTCTTTTCGCCACATTCGCCCCAGGACGCGCGACCGCGCAGAGTCCACCCGATCCCCTTCGTCACCCGTCCGCGTCGCTCGTGGCGCCATTCTCGAACGCTGCAGGGGACGTCACGTTTCTCACCGTGAGCAACACCAACGGCAGCAGCTCGAACCCGGCATCGCCGACGCGACCGATCCCGGCGGTGACCACGCACTGGTCGTACTGGTCGGACAACTGCGATCACCTGGGTGACGTAAGCATTTGCCTGACGCTCAACGACACGATTGTCGTGGACACCCGCAACGTCACCTCGGTCGACGAGAACAACCTCGCGGTCGGGCCCAACCTGATCCTCGACGGGCAGCGCGGCTTCGTAATCATCACCGCCTATGAGACCGACGACCAGTGCCGCGACGCGACGGTCGCGGGCGAGGTGATCGTCGACAACTCGATTGTCGGTGACTTCTCCTACGCCCACATTCCGACCGGCTCGTCGGCCGGCTCGCCGATGCTCGGCTTCGGTGCGACCAACAACGTGGTCGACCTGCCCAATGTCGACTACTGCAGGGTGACAGTGCCGACCTTCCGCATCTCAAGTCTCGCGTTCGCCGAGCTGGACATGATCGGCCTCGAAGAGCGGGCCGGCGAAGACACGGGCTTTCACGGCGAGCTTGGCCCGATCCGCGGACTCGTCTCGATGTCAACGGAATTCTTCGACAACATCGAGACGCGGCTCTCGCTCAATACAGTCTCGTTCCAGTGCGCCGCTGCGATCGACATTCTCGACAATGCACGCGGCGGCAACTTCCCGTATGAGAACGTGAGCGCCGGGTTTTTTGCTTTCACCGACTTCCAGATCGCGCGCGCCGGCGGGACGGTTGATCCGTTGGGTCAGACGACCGGGCTCTTCATGATCGAGCAGGAGGCGGTCGGGACTTTCGGTGCGGCGTTCGCCTCGGCGATCCAGACCGATAGCTGTGCAGCGCCGACGCCGACGCCCTCGCCGAGCGTCACCCCGACGCCCGCGGTGACGCCAACGCCTACCCCCGTCGGGATGACACC
>Ga0126383_10003697_pt1 | contig 10193 bp, 10 predicted proteins | sample PanSoiMetPlot_35_FD_96882 | JGI IMG/M metagenome (GOLD analysis project Ga0126383, IMG submission 96882) | Tropical forest soil microbial communities from Panama - MetaG Plot_35 | ecosystem: Environmental > Terrestrial > Soil > Tropical forest > Bulk soil | place: Panama | collected 2016-02-17
GCCTACTACAGCCATCACACTCTCCGTTAAACAGGAATAATAGCCATCGTGAACTAAACCTCTCGACAATTACCTCGCAACATCCGTCGGTACGACAGGAGCTGGTATGGAAATCATTCCGGTCATCGACCTTAAGGGGGGAATTGTAGTTCACGCGCGAATGGGAAAACGCGAACGCTACCGGCCAATCCAAACGCCCCTTGCGCGCACGAGCGACCCCGTCGATGTGGTGGGAGGTATCATGTCGATCTATCCATTTGCGACTTTCTACATTGCCGACCTTGACGCCATCGAGAGCAAAGGAAACAACCACGCCACCATCGCGCAAGTGAAGCAGGCGTTTCCGCAAGTTACATTATGGCTCGACAACGGCATTGCCGATGTCGACGCCGCGACGAATTGGCTGCAGCAAGGCCTAGGTCATTTAGTCCTCGGCAGCGAAACGCAAGCCGACACAAGTGTCGTTTACCTCTTCACCAAAGATCCTCGCTTTGTGCTGTCGCTCGATTTTCGCGAAGCCAAGTTCCAGGGTCCCTCGACCCTATTGACGCAGACAGACTACTGGCCACAGCGAGTGATCGTAATGACACTCGATCGAGTTGGCAGCCAATCGGGACCGGACATGGCACGGCTCCGCGTCATAAGGGCGGCAACTGAGGCGCGCGCAATTTATGCGGCAGGAGGTGTACGCGATGCCCGTGACCTGCGCGCTCTCGCGAACGCAGGCATAGCTGGAGCACTCGTCGCATCCAGCTTACACAACGGACGAATCACTACTGCGGACATTCAAGATCTGCGAAGCCCGATCGAGAAGGGAGCTACTTATGGCGGCTCCCTGCTCTGATCGACCTCACCGCCGGTTCGTTTCTATGCAGCGAAAGGATGCTTGACCTGATCGCGCTTGGCGATCACTTCGGCGACCTTTGGCTCGCCAGCGACCGCCCGAGCAATCGCTTCCTTGGTGGCGCGATAATTGTAGTCTTGGATTTTCTTGTCATCCGCCGCCTCCCAGTGAATGAAGACACCGACACAAACAAACAGATTGTCGGCCTCATTCTGCGGGATCACACCTTCCGCCACGCTGTCGGCCACAGCCTTGCCGACCGCATGTTGAGCTGGACCGAACATTTGAACGGCTTGCTTGGCGCTTTTGATCGTGACTTTGTTAAACAGCACCGTTGCGGGCTTGCACATTAGGTTCGGCGCCACCAACGCAAGCAACGATGTGAATCCGTCCTTGTTGTTAGTTAGGCAATTTGCAAACGCCGTTTCTGCGGCGCTTCCGCGCGGCCCCATAATGAGATCGATGTGCGCGACCTCATTACCATCGCCAACGAGTGATTCACCAACGCATAGTCCGCCAATTTTTGCCATCGCCATCTCCTCCCAAAGAAACATTCCAGTTCGGTCGCCATCATGCGGCGACCGGCCGAACGGCTATCTTTCGTTGTCAGCGTCCGAAATCCGGACCGGTTAACCTGATAGCGGCAGAGATTTTCCGCTTCCGAAGTCAATCATTGTTGCCCGCCGTCGGCAAGATGCTCCGTAGCCGATGCGCGAAAATCGTCGCTACAGTCAAGTCGGCGCTGGTACCGGGATTGATGTTCGCCTGCTTCAGTGTCGCATCCCAGACAAGAACGTCGCGCAGAACATCCTCGAGCCGGCTGGCCGTTCGCGCCTGAGTACTCAGTTTTGAAGCTTCGCGGCGAATTTGTTCCGCGACCGTTCGGCCATGTTTGCGGATGATGTGGCTGTCTGGAAATGCTGCAAGAAAGCCAAGATAAACAGCGAGCGTCGCAAGACGACGGTCAGGCGAAGCGACAAGGGCCGCCGCGAGCAGAGGCTCGCCAAGGTCAAAAACGTCCGAGAAGTCTGTCACATATTGCAGGGCGATGCGATCGCGACCCGCTGCCTCAGCCATCGCCTCGCCTAGGGTCACGGTCGCGGGCATAAACACATCATGATGTTCGACGCGACCCAGGCCTCCAGGCGAGGCACGCGCGATGGCGCGAAAGGCAAGCTCCGCATCATCGCGGTCAAGTCTTTGCAGGGCCTGCGCAAGCGACGACTGCAGGTCAACTGGCAGCGTCTCAGCCGCCGCCGCAAGCGGCGCGCAAAGTAGAATAATACCGAGGTTAGTATTACTTTTAACCGCTGCGAAGCTCGCCTCCACGGCCCCGAGAATCCGTGCCCCAATCCGTCGTCCGGCAGCCGTGAGGGGCCGCACCGCAGCAGCAGCGCTGCGCTCGAAATCGGTTACCGTCATCCGATGACCATCAGCGAAGATATGAATGTTGCCGGGTTTCGGCGCGTCTAGCTCGTCGCGGCATGCTTCTTCGAACGCGAGTGCAATCGGATTTGGCTGTTCCCGCGCTTGCGCGAATTCAGACATTGCGCTGGGCCTGTATGGAAAGTCCGGCGAGAAGGTCGCTAGCAAGAGTGTCGGCGATATTGATGGATGTGGTTCGCTGCAAACCCGACCAAGCGGGCATGCTATTAACTTCAAGGACAGTCGGCCGTTCGTCGCGATCGTACATAACATCGACGCCGGCAAAATTGGCCTTGACCACGGCAGCCGCAGCAATGGCAAGATCTCGCATGACCCCGTCTGCAACTGCTGCGACTGGTTTACCGCCGCGCTTTATATTGGTCACCCAACGCGCGGAATGGCGCATCATAGCGGCGACAACCCGCCCTTGTGAGACAAGAACGCGAAAATCATGAAAGCCCTTGCGTTCGACCCCAACATATCGCTGTAGATAATAGACCCCGGCAATTTCGGCAGGCGGCGGAAGCTCCTGTGCGCTGTAAATTAGTCTCAAGCCACGTCCCTGTGAGCCGAACAGCGGCTTGAGCACGAGTGGACCGGTTTCCTGCCGCACGATATCTGCCGCCGCCTCGCGCGATTCCACCGCCCAGGTCGCCGGAGTCGGCAGACCGGCGCGTGCAAGCATGAAGCTCGTCATCGATTTGTCGACACAGCGCTCAATGGCCCGCGCACTGTTCCAGACCGGGATGCCAATTTCTTGTAGCGCATGCAGGACACCGAGACGCAGCGTCACCGCCTCAAAGCTTCCACCCGACATGTCGCGCACGAGTACGGCGTCGGGCAAACCAGCGCCAAAGTCAGGCAGGATCAGACCATTCGGACTCGCAGTATCGAAGCGGCAGGCCGGCAGCATCAGCGGCCGCGCTTGCGCACCCAGCGTGGCGAATGCTTTGCAGAGAGCGCGGGCATGCCAGTCGTTTAGGTCGGTGACGAGAGCGATGGTCGGACCGGGCGCGGACGCACGCGGCGCAAGCAATTCAGACGAACGAGGCATCGAGAAGTTTCAGGTTGAGTTGGCCGGCGTGGAAGCTCTGGCCGGTTTCGAGCGCCGTAACCGTCACCTGGCCCGGGCTAAACAACATCGGATCGATAGCGTAGAAGTCGCCTTTGAAACGCGTGAAGATATCCGCGAAGGGCTGGCCATAATCGCGCGAGGCCGCGCTCGGCAATTGCTCGGCTAGCGCACGGGCATCGGCGGCTGAGCCGATAACCATCAGGTAAACGCGCCCGGCATAAATGATGGCATCGTTTGTGCGCCCCATCGCAGTGACCATGTCGGGATGCGGCGGCGCGAGGGGCGCGGCTGCCATGCCTTCGACGATACGGTCGAGCGGAAACTTCAATTCGTGCGCCTTGTGAAGAGCGACTTCGAGCACGCGTGCAACGATCTGGGTGCTGCCGGCAAGGCTCTGCGTTGGCGCATAGAGGATGGTCAAACGCTCCGGCGCAACGCCGCAGGCCTTCAGTACTTTGTCAACGATTTGAGGCGGCGGCGGGCGCGCGCTTTCCATAACGAGAGCAGCGTTTCTTGCCGTATCTCGATACTGGATCGTCTCGAATAGCTGCTCGACCCGGGCAAGCGCCCTCGCCGGGCCGGAACCGAGAGCAAAAAAGGCGTCGTTGCCCTCTCCGTAACTGAGCCGCCAGCCGGCATATTGGCTGGCCAGACAGGCAATCACCGGGTTGCTCGAATGGACCACCACCGTCCATGGCCACCGCGGTGTCATGGTGCTCGACGTCAGTTGCAGCTTGCCCAATCCGCCCATGCAGATTTCGGCAATCGCCAGTCCGGCCGCAATGCTGCCTTGCGTGCGGCTCCCGGCGTCGATGAATGTCTCGCCCCGTTCGCCGTGTGTGACCGCGATTTTGAGTTCGGCTTTGGCGGACACGAGCGTCTCGATCAGCGCTTCGGCACGGGCGTTCAGGCTAACGGCGGGTGCCTCTGTCATGACACGCCCGCGGCAAGAAGCGTATGCACCATCGCCTTTCGTTGCTCGACGAGTTGCTTCGCTTCAAGCGTCGTTGCGCCACGCGCGGACACCGAGCACAGGGGTTGCTCGACCTTGATGCGACTGCCGGCAACCGGCCGGTCAGCCATCCATTCTGGCCAATCGAGTGCGGGCGCCACGATATCGCGTTTGGCATATACAATAGCGCCGGCCATTGCAGTTTGATAGCTCGGTGCCCGCGTAGGCAGAGTTCCGAGGCAGGCGTCGAGATGAAGAGCGAAGAGCGAGGAACCTTCTGGCTCGAACAGATCAAAGGTCGCGCCAGGCCGCGGATTAATCTCGAGCAGCTGAAATGCATCTCCATCGAGGACAAAATCGGCGCTGTTCAGACCAACTAGCGGCATCACGGAATTGAGCCGCTCCACCGCGGCGGTCATGGCCTGCTTCACAGCGTCAGCAAGCGGCGCAGGTCGGACGGCTCCGCCATAGCGGTAAGGATGTCGTGCCGTCGGCGCCGTCCATTGTGCACTAAACCCGAGCACCAATACGCTGCTGGCATTGCATAGCAGCAGTACGGAAATCGGCTCGCCTTTGACGCGGCGCTGAAAATAGATCTCCTTGTCACCCTTTTCTTCCTTGTCGGCAGGCCTAATGTGCCAACCTCCGGCACCGCCGATACGTTTCGCAAGCCAGCCAGCTGCGTCCGTTGGAGGCACCAGCGATGTCTCCGGGTGCGGAATATTGGCCGCACGACATGTTGCGGCAAAGCCAAGCGGGTCCTTGATGCGCGTGATGGTTTCCGCGCTGTTGCCGAGAAGCGGCCAGCGCCCGCCGATATTAGTCAGCAGATCAGGACGATCCTCGAAACCACTTCCGCAGACAATGCCGGCGCAATCGCGACTGTTGGCCAAAGTTTGCAAAGCGGTGATCAACCTGTCGCCGTCGATGGGGCGCCCGAAATCGACGCGGACATGGCTAGCCGCAGCGGCCAGAGTATCCTGATCGCCGAACCCGTCGGCGACCAGCGGCACGTACCCGGCACGCCTCGCGGACGCGGCGAGCGCTCGGCCCGAGGCAGCGGCTATCAGCACCGGCCTCTCCCTATCCATTTATTTCGTGCGCAAGAGTGAACGCGTCGCGGAAATCCAAGCACACGGGTTTTGTCGCTTCGATCATTTTCTTGAACAACCCAAACTCGGTCCTGTACTTGATATTGCCGATGGCGAGCGGACCAATGCCCAGAGTGGCGTGCGAATTTACCTCGACCCCGTTTGCCATTACATCGAGGCCTTCAACACCAGGAGGTGGAACTGCGTTCACGTCGGCAACGATGAGAAGGTGTTTCGCCGCCTCGAGCTGGGTGCGAGATAGGATGCGGACGCCGGCACGGCCGGCGCACAGGGCGACCTCACTCGCCGCCAGGATGCCGCTTTTCTTGGCCTCGTCGCTGCCATCTGCGGCGCGAACCTGGACGCCGAAACGCGCTTTGATCTCGGTCGCACTGTCGCTTACACGCTTGATGCCATCATAGCCGACAAGTGTGACGTCTGCGTCTTGCAGGGCCGTAATAACAGCAGCTGAAAATCCGACGACCCCGGTTGCGCCAAACACGGCGACGCGAACACCTTTTAGTTGCTTGCTTTTATTGTCACGCAGCAACTTCTCAACACAGGCAACCATGGCTGCCGCCGTCGTGAAGGAGCCGGCCGGATCGGCGAAGAACGAAATACCAAATGGCGGAACCAGCGCTTTCTTGGCCGCGTCGAGCATCTCCAGTGCCGCTATCGCTTGCTTGCCGCCGACGAAGATGCCGGTCTTCACGCCTAGTTTTGGTGGGCGCGAAAACATCGCGTCCTGTACCAGACCGGTTACTTCTTCGAGCTTCACCTCGGTATAAGGAATGGCAGCATCAAAGCCGGCATCGAGAGCCATATTCACATCGAAGGGGCTCATATGCCTGAGTGGAGTCAGCATGTGCAGGATATGCTTTTCGGCCACATCCATCTCCGGGCCGGATCACAGATCCGGTATTGCCGCAACCATGGCAGATTCTATATCTGCGCCGCGATTGATCCCCTTGCAAGCGCAGATGTCCAGGGCTTCGCAGCGCGGGTGGTTGCGCACCAAGTCGATCAATCGTTTCGCTTCATCGCGCGAAGGCGCAAATGTAAAACCGGTCGGGCCCCATGAACTCTGACCGATGCCGAGCGCACCTTCACCTTCAAGGAGCTCGAGGGCCGCAGCGACATCACGGCTGGCGAACGGATGGCCGCCCTGCAGCGGCGCAAAATACGTGCCCAGAATGGTCTGCATCTCCTTGATTGCCAGCGCAAAAGAAACGAGATCCGCTTCCGCGAGCGCTGGTAAAGCCTGCATCAAGACAAGGCGGCATATGTGCGCAGCGTCCGTAGCGGCGAATGGCGGCAAACGGGCGAAGGCCGCGCTCTCTTCTTCTCCATGCACGCCGGTGCATTTCCGATCGAGGACGAGCACGATACGCCACTCGTCCGGGAACGGAATTCTGCTGATGATCGGCGCCACGCCAGTCGCGTCTCTGCATCCACCGTCAACTACAACGCCGCCTGAATCGAATAGATTAATCCCGACGCCCGAACGCCGGCCGCGGCCGAGGTGAAATGCATCGCCGCGGATGTCGAGTGGCATGTCGTGTAGCGTCCGGATACCGGCGGCAAGCGCGAGCGCGAGCTGCGTGCCGGAGCCCAACCCGGAATGATCAGGAATGGCTTCTGCAATGTACACGTGGTGAGGGCTGTCAAGAGAGAGTAACACTTGCAGGCGTTCGAGATAGCGACGCGCGCGTTCGCTGTCGGGACCGCTCACTTGCTGCGTTGCCGCTCTCGAAACGGTCACCCGCGTGCGCAATTCGCTGATCGCGAGGCCGATGCTACCAAAACTTCGTCCAAGCTCGCCATTGAGATCCAGGAATCCCAAATGTAGCCGGGCCGGAACGGTAACACTCACGCTGTTCGGCCCTTTGTTCAACTGCTTGCTCCCGAGCTTGATTCCGGACAGGGTTTTTCATTTATGCAATCCGGGACTAGACTGCGACAGTCGGATTGGCTTGGCAATCACGAACAGATCGGATTTATCGCACGAGAGAAAGGCTTCGTATCATGACGGCAGAAGCAATCAAGGAACGCACATACAGCGACGACGAGATCAAGGCGCGACTCGCCCGCGACTTGCCGCACTGGTGGTTGGATGGCGGCTGGATTCGTCGCAAGTACCGCACCAACAGTTGGAAGGGCACGCTGATGGTCATCAACGCTGTCGGCCATTTGGCCGAAGCAGCTTGGCACCATCCCGACATCACCGCTTCCTACGCCTGGGTCGAGGTGCGCCTGAAGAACCACGCGGCCAAAGGAGTCACCGACAAGGATTTCGAATTGGCCAGGAAGATCGAAGAGGTAGTTCAGTGGCAGCCTGCCAAAGACAGCGGGGCGCTCGAGGGCACGCCGCAACAGGATGCACGCTTCGCCTACATCAAGTACGACAAGTAGGTTCGGACTAAACATTAAATTAACGACCGAACCAACCACACCGGATGAGAAAGACGGGATGGCTGAGGCTTGGATTCGCGGCAAGGCGGTTGCGCTCGATGCCGCGATCGCGGAGGTGGTAAACCTCTTGTCGGCTAGCCGCTTGCCGGTCATTGCCGGCCTCGGTACCGATGTAGCCGGGGTTCGCGCCGCCATCAAACTAGCGCAACGCGTGGGTGGCGTAATCGATCACATGCATTCCGAAGTCTTGCTTCGCGACCTCGACGTCATGCGCGAAGCCGGCATGATGGTGACCACACCGAACGAAGTGCGCCTGCGCGCCGACTTTCTGCTGCTGGTCGGCCCCGGATTGATTGAAGCCTGGCCCGCCTTGCCCGATAGGCTATTTGCCAAACGTCGCATCGTGTGGCTTTGCCCAGGCGCTGCAGCGAAGTCTGCAAACGCATATCGAAACATCGCTGTTGTGGGCGATGATCCTTTTGATTTGCCGGTCATGCTCGCAGCTCTGCGTGCGCGCTGCGCTGGGAGTCCGGTGGCGAATGCGCCAGTTGCGTTGGCGGCTATCGATGCGCTCGTCGCGGAGCTGAAAAAAGCCCGTTTCGGAGTCGCGGTCTGGTCGGCAGCTCAATACGATAGTCTCACCGTCGAGATGTTATGCGGTCTGGTGAAAGATCTTAACGAAGGCACGCGCTTTTCCGGCCTGCCACTGGCCGCTGCTGACAACGCCCCTGCGGTGCAGCAGGTGACCGGATGGATGACCGGCTTTCCTTTGCGCACAGGCTTCGGCCGCGGGCTCCCGGAGCACGACCCTTGGCGCTTCGAAGCATCGCGCCTCATCGATAGCGGCGAAGCTGACTGCGTCCTTTGGATTTCTGCTTACGGCGCACGGCTGCCGACATGGAAGCGCGACCCGCCGCTTGTTGCTATCACGGCCAACCCTGACACGCTACGAGCCGACGTCACTATCGCAGTCGGCCGGCCAGGGGTCGACCACAATGCAGTCGAACATCTTGCGGCGACCGCAACGCTCACTACGGTGAGCGCCGGCAAACCGAGCACTGCGGTGTCGGTTGCAAGCGCTCTCGGCAAAATAACTGCGGCACTTCCGGAGAGCCAGCCATGTTGACCCGTCTTGCCGGCGGACGCGTGATCGATCCGGCCAACGGTCGCGACGCGGTCGGGGATATCTTCATCCGCGACGGCCGCATCATCGACGAGCCGGCCGGCAGTGCCGCCGATGAAACGTATAACGTTTCCAAAAAGATCGTCATGGCCGGCGCTATTGATGTGCATTCCCACATCGCCGGCAACAACGAGACAATGGGCCGCCTCTTGCTGCCCGAGCAGCGCTATCCTTCAGACGTCTTCCATCCCGGCCACTATCCGCAACCGCGGGGGGCGTGGAATACTTCCGAGACCGGCCGCATTTACGCCGCTATGGGCTTTACGACGGTCGTTGAGCCCGCCGTGTTGCCGCACCAGGCTTTGCAGGCGCATCTTGAATTGGCTGACATTCCGATCATTGACAAGGCAACGCTGACGGTGCTCGGAAATGACGACTTTCTCCTTAATCTCCTGCATCGCGGCGAGGGCGCTGACGCGATCCGGGATTATGTGGCCTGGACGCTCGCTACCTCACGGGGCCTTGGTATCAAGGTAATCAATGCAGGGGGTGCTGCGGCCTTCAAGGACAATTTGCGCATGTTCTCGCTTGACGATGAAGTGCCAGCTTATGGCATTTCTTCTCGCGCAATTGTCAAGGCGCTCCAAAAGGCGGTGCAAGAACTGCAACTCCCACACCCATTGCACGTTCATTGCAATAATCTAGGTATAGCCGGCAATGTCGAAACCGCGCTGGCGACAATCGCAGCAGCAGAAGGCCTTCCGCTACATCTCGCGCATCTACAATTTTATGGCTACGGCAAGGAAGGCCCTCGCGGTTTCTCCTCCGGTGGTGCGCGTCTCGCGGAGGCAGTGAACGCAGCCAAGTCCGTGACCGTCGATGTCGGCCAGGTGATGTTCGGACAGACCATTACAATTTCTTGTGATGTGCTGCGGCAGTTCAACGCCCGCAACGGAGCGCGTCCAAAGAAGTGGATGATCTGCGATGGGGATTCTAACGGCGTAGGCATTGTACCCTATCACTATCGAGTCAACGATTTCTTCAACGCCGTGCAATGGGCTGTGGGTCTCGAATTGTTTTTGCTAACCAATGATCCTTGGCGCGTATTCTTCACCACCGATCATCCCAATGGCGCGCCGTTCACTTCCTACCCCGATATTCTCGCTCTGCTCATGGACCGCAATTTGCGGGCGGAATGGATGTCACGCCTACCGCAAGAGGCAATAGCAGTGACTACACTTGCGTCTATTAGACGCGAATACACCCTCACC